>Ga0308401_1000008_pt1 | contig 75502 bp, 61 predicted proteins | sample HotsprSampleOSM1_FD_203472 | JGI IMG/M metagenome (GOLD analysis project Ga0308401, IMG submission 203472) | Hot spring phototrophic mat microbial communities from Octopus Spring, Yellowstone National Park, Wyoming, United States - 20060913_OS-M1 ...
CGATCGGCTGGCGAAATTGATCCGGGGCGACATCGTCGGCGATCGTCCGCCGACGCCGGACGAGGTGATGCGCGTCGTCGCTGCGACCGGTCGGATGCCGAGGATCGCGCTCGCCGTTTTCCCCGAATCGGAAGCATAACCCACAAAAGGAAAGCCTTATGAATGTCACCATCTGCGTTCTTATTTCGGATCGACTCCGGCGCTTCGTTTTCGTAGAAACGGGAACGAGGCCGGACGGATCGTGGAAGATCGACGTCGATACGGGCTGCTTCGACCGCGAGGAACGCCGGCATATGATCGCCATGCCGAGGTGGGCCGGCGTCAATCACTTCCGACCGTTCTCCGTCGAAATGGACGAATCCGACGTCTTCCCGGGCGAAGCGCTCTATGTCGGGGAGTACGCCGTCGTTGCGTCCCCCGACGATCCGCGCGTGCGATCGGTCGAGTACAGAATCGACCTTGATCCGAAGAACGATCTGGAGCGGGTCGCCGTCGACGCGTATCTGGCTATAATGGGAATCGGCGACAGGGAATCCGCGCCGACGCCGGTCGATGCGGCTCGCGCTCTGGTGCGCCTGGACGCGCAGAATCGGGCGGAAGCCTTTCGTCAGTTTCGGCGTGCGATGGTCGACCATGCCCGGAGCGTTCTCGACTCGAATCGACTGAGCGATCGGATGCTGTCCGCATTTCTCCGCGAGGCTGTGCAACGATGGGACGATACTCCTCGATAGTCGCCTGCGTTTTGCGTCCGCCATACCCGGCGGACGCAAAACCGATCATACGGTTCTATGTCGATATCGGGCGAAAGAAGCGATCGTCGGATCAGCTGGCGAGGATGTGCGACGCATCGCGCATTCTATGCGCCGAATACGGCGCGAACTACCGGTACCATACGTTCGAGCCGGCAGCGCCGCTCGACATCGACCCTGCGATCCCGATGGCGCACATTACCGATGATAATAACGTCCTGTTTCGACCGTACGCTCGTCCGGTCGAGATCGATGCGCCGCTTGAGTCGTATGCCGTCGTCGATTCGACGACTCGCCGGGTCGCCGTCGTCATCGACGCCGTTCCGGTCCAGACGGCCGGATTTGCAATCGGAAAAATGGCGCGGAAGGCGAAACTCGTCGATGGACGGGATTCGGTCGGGTTTCCGGTCTATCTCTGGGCCGGACTTCGCTGGCCGACAGACCGATCGGCAATTCCGCGCATCCACATCGACGAAGCGCTCGTGCGGGCGAACATCGATATGGCTCGCCTGCTGGAGGGATCATGCTGACGTTCATTCCGTTGGGCAGCCCGATTGTTCCGATAGCCTGCGTCGGTCTCGACGTCATCGTCGCGTCGTTCTTCTTCGACAGGAAGGGAGTTCGCCTTTGCCTTCCGATTGCGTATCAACGCGAAGCGATCGAGGCGCTGGCCGGAGCGTTGGGGTATGACGAAAACGATGTTCGACTCATGGCGTTCGACGAGGAGCCGATCGACGGTCACATCATCCGACGCATCGTCGACATCGGCAAAGCGCGACCGCCGTCGGAGCGCGCTTTGACGGCGAGAATGCTGGAACCCGGAACGGTGTACGTCCATTCCGACAGTATCGGAACGCTGGTCATCGATCCGAAGAGCGACCGGCTGACCCTGTCGTTAGAGAAGCGCAGCGTCGATATCGCCGTGTCGGAAAGCATGCCTCGCTATATGGCATTGTATCTAACGATGCTGCATATGGCGTCGTCCGTCTTCGATCCGTCCGGTCTGCTTCTGACATCGAAGCAAATCGACGACTGGATCGACGAGCGCATCCGACGTTCGGTGTTTTCGTATGAGTACCTTATCCCGGGAGGAAACGCATGACTATTCTTTTCGCCGTCACCCATCCTCCATCGATCCGTCCGTTCCCGGATCGCATCGTCGCATTTCCGATCACGAATCGGGATGCCGAAGTTCCGTGGATGGCGTTCGACGCCGACGGACAGGTCGCATTCCAGAGCGCAGCCGAGAAGTCGCATGCGCTGCATTGCATGCGCAGCGTCGGGCTCGACGACGTCGCCGACGACATCGAAACGGCATCTTGCCTGTCGGAGCGGTCGGTGCGGCGCGTCATCGACTATTCCCGCTCCGATCCCGCCCGGCGATGGTGCGAAATGCTGCGCGAGCGGCTTCCGGTCGTCATCGACGCCGGCATCGTCGACGTTTTTCTCGGCGTAGAGGGGACGATCAATGTATCCGACAGAGAACAGAAGGCGACGATCGGCGTATCGCCGTTCCACATCGCATTTCGCCATCGCATCGATATCGTGCGTAATGCGGTGCGCGTGTTCGAGATGATCCTCGCAGGCGATGTCGTCAACCCGTATCGCGCTCTCTACGACCGCACGGCGCTCGACGTCGCATATCGCTCGATCATCTCCCGGAGTTGGGCGAATCTCGACTGGATATCGAGGATATAATGCTTTTTCCTTATCGAGTCGGAACGAAGCGGCAGCAGGTGAACGCATTGCTTCACCTGCTGCCGATCGCGTTCGGTCGCTACATCGAGCCGATGTGCGGCAACGCCGATCTGTTCTGGGCGCTGCGACTGTCGGGCGTTTGCGGTGATGCGTTGCTGGCCGACATCGACCCGCTCATCGTCGCCGCCTATATCGGCGTGCGGGACGCGCCGCACGATGTCGTCGCCGCGCTCGAGTCGATGGAACGGACGCACGAAGCGTTTCGGCGCTACCGGAAGGAAACGCCGGAGATGCCGCACGGCGAAGCGGCCCGGGCGATCTACCTGGGCGCGCTGTCGTTCAACGGCACCTGGCGGTTCAATCGGCGCGGGCATTTCTCGTCGTCGTACAATCACCGGCCGGAGCGGGTGCCGAAAGCGGAGACGATCCTGCGAGCTTCAAGTTTCCTTCAGGGCATCGACGTGCGGCGCTGCGACTACGAAGAGGCGACGTCGCATGCGCAGAAGAACGACCTCGTGTACTTCGATCCGCCGTACTACGGCGGCAGTCGCATGTACCGCGACCGGTTCGACCACGAGCGATTGAGGCGCGTGGCGGACGATCTTCATCGGCGAGGGGTGTACGTCATGGTCTCGTATCGGGCGCATCCGCACATCGACGCGCTGTACGAAGGATGGAATCGGATCGTCGTTCCGGTGCGCCAGAATGCGCCGGGCGACTCGCGCCTGCGCGGCTACGTTCAAGACGTGGCGTACCTGAGTTACGACACCGTCGCGCATTCGTTGCTCGATATCGTTTCTCTGTCCAGAGAAACGGGAGTTTCTTGACACGACTCGTACAATAGACCTATGAAGCGTTCGATTGCCATCGATCTGCCCGACGGCGAAACCGGCGACCTGCAACGTCGCACGTGCGATCTGTCGATCCTGACCGACGACCTGCGCGGACATCTGTTGCGCATGCCGCGACCGGGCGAGCGACGGCGTTCCGTCGAGACGATCCTGCTCGGAACGTCCAATATGCCGGATGTCGTCGTTGTATCGACGTATGCGGCGCAGGGCGACGACGTACTGATGCGTCCGGCGAGCATCGACGATCTGACGGCCGACGAGCGTCGGGCGCTCGACGACTGCGACCGGGACGTCCGGGCGCTGATCGTCCTGCTCGACGGCGACCGGCTGCGGTTTCGACAGGCGATGGCGGCGTTCGAGGACGCTGCCGTTGCCGCGTTGCGGGCGTGGAATGGCGGAAGCGTTCCGATCTGGCTCGCCTACCGGCGGTTCGGATCGGAGCGATTCCGGTCTGAGGCGGACGCCTTCGCCGAACGGTACTGCGCCGTCGTCGGAGAGGCGCTCTTCGAGGATGTCGAATCGATTCCGCGAACGTCCTTGTTTTCCCCGGCTCACCCGACGGCGCAACGCATTGCGGCGCGCTTCGAGAGCCGGATTGTCAGGGAGTCGACCGGCGCAATCCATGGTCGATGGAGCGACGAACGCGGACGGCGCATGCACTGGACGACACTGGCGGACGGTTCGAGTTTCGCCGAGGTGTTGTTCGGCAGCGCATGCCTTGCATATATCGAGGTGGATCGGGGAGGGAAAGTCCGACTGTCGCCGAAACGTTCCGAAATCGATCCGTTCGTCATCGACCTGGTCGACGCCTTTATCGAGGAAGCCGTCGGCGACGACTACGGTCCGCTATTTCGAGGAGCGATATGAGTCGAACCCGCATTGCGCTGGCATTGCATGCGATTCCGTTTTTCTCCGCAACGGCATGGTCGCTCTACGCCGGATACGCCTTCTGGTCGGAAGCCATCGGCGATCCGGCGGTGACGATTATCCTGATGCTGATGATCGACATTACGGCGATCATCGGCTACCTCGTTCATCTGTTCGGCTACGACGTCGCACTGGCGCGCATTCGACATGCGCTGCCGCTGGTGAACTCGTTCGGGGCGATGCACTGGGTGCATGATCGCGCTTCGCGTTCGTTTCTGGGCGACGGCGGAGCGTGGGTCGTGGCGATCCTGGTCGTCGCAGCGAACGCGACGGTGATGTACGTCGTTATGAGCAGTTTCGACCGGCTCTGGTTCGGGATCGATGAATACGAGCGCATGCAGCGCATGAAGCGAATCGATGCGCTGCGTGAAGGACTCACGGCGATGAACGCCGAAGTCGGCGCATTCATTGCAACGATCAGCGACGTCCAGAACGTGACATCGCAGGTGCGCATTGCGCTTCCCGAGCCGGTGCGGTGCATGCGATGCGGAGCCGAGCTGGTCGTTCAGCCGGGGAAGAACCCGGAAATGGCGCGGCGGGCGTCTGCGAGATTCGGGTGTCCGAAATGCGTCGTCGATCCGGCGGGTGTCAATTCTTCTTCAGGAGAATCCGTATGATAGTTCTCCCTCTCAATGTCGTCCTCGACATTGTTCGACCGGAGCTGACTGCGCAGCAGCGACGGGCGGCGAGGCGGACGCTGCGCAAAATTGCGGCGATTCGCGTGATCGTCATCAACGATTCCGCTCGCGTGCAGCTTGCGCCGTACATCGACAAGACGCTGACGACCGTCGAAGAAGATGTCGCGTTGAGCATCGAAGATATTCTGAATCGCAACGTCGACCGGCTGGTCGAGGCAATCGACGCCGTCGAAAAGAGGGAAGGCGTATGACGACGGTCGTGGTCATCGACGATATCGACCCGGTGCGCGCAGGCGAAGTCATCGGAGGCATGGCTTCGCCTGCGAAAGTCGAGACGATGCGCGTGAAGAAGCGCGCCGGCGAAAGCCCTGTTGCAATCGTTTACGCCTCGTCGATCGTCGATCTGGCGTCTAGACGCATTGACTATGCGCTGCGCACTCTATTGGATCGCATGCGCGACTTTGACGATGCAGATCGATACGCCGTCATCGCCGTTGCAGCCGACGTCATCGACGAAAGCGTTGCCGCCATCGAACGAAGCGTTGCAGCCATCGAGACATATCTATTGAAGGAGGACAGCAATGGAGACAATCATTATTCCGACGTCTGAGCAGATTGCCCGGACGTTGCGCGACTTCGGAGCGACTCCGACGCCTGAGCCGGAAGGAGCCATCTGGACGGTGACGACTCGTGAAGGGACGATCCGTTTCGTCGTGCTCGACCGCCTGATGCGTCGAATCATCGACATGTTCGAGGATGCCGATCCCGACCGGTGCAACGATCTGGTCGATGCGATGATCCGGTTTGTCGAAGGAGAATCGCGGTGATCGTCGTCGATAGAAGCGCGGACGCGATCCACCCGAAGATCAACGGCGTTCCCCTGAAGTCGATTGCGGTGCGAAACGTTTCCGATTCCGTCGATGCATCGCAGGCGCTCGTCGTCGAGCTGGTGCGTCTGGGATCGTCGTTGCCGCAACGTCTGGCGCGTGAAGGCGCGCACGACGACGATGTCCGGGCGATGCTGCGTTTTCTCTACGATGCCCGCCTTGCCGAACGTCCTGTCGTCATTGCATACCGGTTTCGGGATGCGATGGCATGCGATTTCGCCATCGGATGCGACATTGACGCGCAGACGCCGTATAGCGTCGTGTATCCCGACGAAACGCCGGTCGTGTTTTACGACTCGCGGACGCCGGTGCATTGCGGCGGCGACGTTGCGTTTGAGACCATCGCATACTCCGTTTTCCCTCTTGTCGATCCCGAAACGGCGGACGCGCTCTACGTATCGGAGCGAACCGATCGATTCGTCTTCGGTCGCCGGTCCGAATGGTGCGACGTCGCCGTGCATCTCCCGCCTGCAACGAGCATGACGATCGTTCCGTCCTGCATCGATGTGCGTCACGTCGACATCGAGCGCAGCCCGCATTCGCTCGTCGTGCGCAACCGGACGAGCGGCGAAACGGTCGATGTTGCGTTGCGCGTCGCCGAAGGCGACATTGCGTTCCTGCGCGAGTTCGATGCGCAGTGGCTCGATCTGCACCATCCGCCGTCGCTGAAGCGCGGCGAATGGGCGTACTCGATCGAGCGCGGCGTTTTCATTTCTGTCGGCGATCCGATGCGATTTCCGGGAACGACGCCGAACATCGTTCGCAGCCGCATGCGGCGCGCCGTTCATCGCGCCAATGAAGTTATCGAAGAACTCGCCATCTGGCCGCTTCTGTCGGCGGATGAGACGAAGTTCGCCGAAATCGCTCGAATCGATGGAGTCTGGCAGGCGCTGTCGCCGATCGGCGAGGACAACGACAGAGGCGAAACCGTGCATCTTCCGATGACGACCGATATCGTCTGTTTCGCGCTTGAACTCGAATCTCGCAGATGCGTTGCGGTTCGACCGCCGATCATAACGGAGATGAATATCCTCATCTCCGCGACGACGGGCGACGGAAGCGAAGTAACCTTTCTTATCCCTGTAGATGACGGGAGGTTCACGTGGTAAACATACGAAAAATCATCACGCACGGCGACGCATTCCATCTTCCCGACGTCGCGTCGGTCGTCGTTGCGGCGAAGGTTTTCCCGAAGGCGACGATCATACGAACAAATAGCGCAGACGACCTCGAAATGGCGTTCAAAACCGCATACGAATGCCTGTTTATCGAAACGGGATACGACCTCGATCGTCCGTTCGTCGCCAGACTGAACGAGATACCGTACTCAACGTTCGGCCGCATTTGGGATGACTACGGCATCGACTTCGTAAAGGCGGTTCTTGAAGAACATTCGTTTCCGAACATCACGCCGGCGTTCGCATTTCGCATTGCACGCGCCATCGAGAAGCGCTGGACGTATGCCATCGACGTCGAAGCGACGGCGATGCCGTCGTTCGAGCAATTCCCGGACGTCGCCCCGCTGACGCTGCGATACGTCATCGAATCGATGAATCCGGCAGTCGAATCCGATGACGGCAATGATGCCGCATTTCGCGAGGCGATGCGCGTTTTCCGCGACGTGCTGACGGCCGACATCCTGCGCCATGCGCAGATGTTCCGCATCGGAGACGTCGTCGATCGCGCCATCGACAACTGGAGCGGCGACCCCATCGACCCCGTCGTGTTTGACGAAAACGTCAACTTCTGGCGCGAGCAGGTTTGCGCACTCGATGCGCTGTTCGTCGTCATGCCGTGGTTCGAGGAGAAGTGGCAGGCGCTGCCCGTCCAGGAACGTCCCGATACCTGGCGGGTGCGGGCGAAAGCGCCGAAAGAGTGGCACGGACTCGAAGCCGAAAAGTTCGCACAGGCGACAGGCGTCGCAGACGCCTTCTCGTGCCATTATCAGGGGTATGCGTTTTCGGCGAAGTCCGCAAGCGGCGCGATTGCGCTGGCGCGTCTCGCAGCGAAGGCGCACCTCGAAGCGAAAGCGGCGGAAGCGGCGAACGACGTGTAATTCTCTGGACAGAGAAAAGCGATGTTTCGCATTATTACGCATCCATCATTCGATAATCGAAGTCGCATCGCCTACGAAGGCGTCCTTTCGCCGTTATGTCCGACAACGTCGGCGGAATGCGTCGCCTACGTCGTCGACGATCCCGACCGCACCGTTCAGGAACGGGTCCGGCGCGAAGGGGTGAAGCCGCTCGACCTGCTGTACGACATCCAGCCGTATGTCGGAGCGCGTGATCTGTACGTCGTCTGGCGCATGCTTCGACAGCCGTATCTCGGACTGCGGCGATACGTCATCGGGCAGCGACTCGGCGACATGCTGGTTGCGCCGTCGTCCGGCGACGGGTTCGCCCTTGAGTCGTTCGTGCAGTTCTCGAACAAGGTCGGCAGCGGCATCATCATCGACACGCACAATCCCGACCCGAAAGAGACGTATCTGGTCGTCCGCTCGTACACGGACTCGATCACGGTCGTCACGCCGGACGGCGAACAGTTCGAGTCGCCGGCGATGCGTGCGGCGCTGGCGCAGATCGCATCGCACCCGGAGGCGCATGCGATCATCGTTGTTGCGCATCCCGATCCGGTCTTATACGACAAAGACGACGGCTTCGGGTATGTCGATCGGATCGGATCGCTCCAGGGAGCCGTCGTCGAGTGGCATCTCGGACGTCGGACGTTCGTTTCCGCGCTGGACGGAAGCGAATGTTCCGCCGACTCGCGAAAGCGTCCGATTATCGTTTCGACCGGCGACAATGCCTGGCGTCTGTCGACATTCAACGTCGTGCTGCTCGGTCGTCCGGTCGAGCGTCCCGACTGCGCAACCGATATCGTCATTCCCGATGCATCGGGCTTCGCCTGCGTCGTCCATCGTCTCGGCGTGCGTTTTCTGACTGCGCCGTCGCAGCCGACGGCGTCGGCGTTGCGCGCCTGGATCGAGTCGGGGCGCGGGCGGCCGGCCGTCGCAGCGCGCAGCATCGACCTCGACGACGTTCGATCAATCGTTCAAAGGATCGTTCCGATGACGACGGTTCCGCCGGACGGACATCCGACGGAGCGCGACATCGACGACCGGCGCTGGCAGGAGTCCGGGTGTCTCGCCTGGATGCCGGGCGTATTCGTTCAGGCGATGCGCAAACGATCGGACGTCATCGTACCGGGGCGTATCGCTGCGGGCGAGCTGGTCGATGCGCTGAAGGCGGCCGGCGTGACGCACGCGACGCTCTGGGGCGATGCGGCGCTCATATCGAACCTGGTCGGCGATACGGCGTTCGTGAGATGGAAAACGCAACATGAGGATCGACAATGATCATGGGTCCGGCATCGGTTTTTGCATTCGTCATCGGATATGCAATCGGAAATCGATTCGCGCATTCATCGCATTCGATCGGGTCGCTGCTCGTCCATTGCAGTGCGACATTCGCTTCGGCGTTCGTTGCGGCGGCATCGGCGCATATATTCGACCCGACTGTTCATTTATACACGGCGATGGTCGTCGCCTTCAGCGTATCCGGCATCGGCATGCTGATCGGCGCAATCGCGGGCTCGTTGCGCGGGGACGGGGGATAGGAGCATGTCGAAACGATTCCATTACGGCTTTGCGATGACGGCCAGGAGTGCGCTGGCGACATTATCGGTTATTCTGCTGGCGATATCGATGGTCTACTGGTGGGGCATCCAGTCGAAATTGACCGATGACGTGATTGTTGCGCTGGCGTTTACGGCGATCGTCACGTTCGTGCCGCCGATTCTGGTGTCGTTCGTCATTCCGTCGTCGCCGGCCGCAATGCTGCTGCAACGACTGAACCTGCGCACGGCATCGTTTCCGGTCATCGTCGTCGCAGCCGGCTATATGCTCTGGTATATGTTCGATTTGCAGTGGGCGTGGTGGGCCGCGCAGCCGGTGACGAGCGCGTCGAACCTCGTTTTTCCCCAGGTCGTCATCGGCATGATCGGGTTCGTGCTGGTGCCTGCGCTGTTGTGGGCTCCCGTGTCGTCGGAGGAGCTAGCGGCGTACATGCGCCAGCGCCAGATGGTCGATGAATACGAAGAATACGCGAAAGCGAGAATGCTGACCCTCAAAGCGCAACTCGCCCGCGCCCATCTGCTTGCCGGCAAGAGCATCGCCCAGATGACCCCCGACGAACGGAGCGAGTTCGCTGCGCTGTTGCGGGGCATCCAGGAGGGGATCGAGCATTCGACGTCGGAAATCAAGAGCGCAGTCGACGCGCTCTATCGGACGCACGAGACGTTCGAGCAGATCGGAACCGCCCCCGATCCGATTGTGCGCACGACATCGATGTTCCGACGCGAACTGCTCGACGTCATCGACGACGAAGACGACGGAGACGACGATATCCGCCGGCGGCGACTACGTCGCAGGCGCTGAGTCGTCCGGCGATGTCGCCATACGGCGAACCATGACGAAGAACCGACCAAGCGGAAAGGAGCGCGGGTCGGTTTTTCGACCTTTCGGCAGGGCAATCGCGGCGTGGGTCGTGATCGGCGAGAAGAGCAGGTTCTGCTCGTCGAGCGCGTCGACGGAAAGCCCGAAACGGCGCATCAGGTCGACGCATAGCGTTGCGGTTGCGATGATCTGATCGTCGGGATACGGGTCGCGCCCGTTGTTGAGGTTGACGAGTTCGACGCCGACGGAGAACCGGTTGACGTTCGTTCGACCGCCCCAGGTCGACACTCCGGCGTGCCAGGCGGCGAACATTCCGGGATCGGCAAGTTCGCGGACGATGCCGGTCTTCGATATGACGTAATGCGCGCCGACGCGAGAAGTCGGGTTGCACAGCCAGGCGACCGATCCCGCTTCGCTTCCTGCGGTGGCGTGCAGGACGATGCAGCGCACCGGTTCGATACGCGGCTCAACATTCGGCGTCCGACGGGTTCGGTCGATGACCATGACACTCTCCTTTGCATACGGCGCATTCGACAATGCGGCGCAGTTCCTGCGTGATGACCTCGATGTCGTCGGCGTGGCGCTTCACCGTATCGACAACGGCTGCAAGCCGGCGATAGCGCTGGTCTTGATGTTCGATACGAAGGTGGAGCGCATTGACGCGGCGTTGCATCAGAGCGATGGTGCGATGGCAATCGTCGCGCTCTTCGGTCAGCGCCAGCGTCTTCGACCTGAGTTCGAGATACCGTTTTGACAGCTCGTTCACCTCTTCGTTCAGCTTATCCGACGTTTCGATGTACGACAGGGTCGATTCGACGGACTGCCGTCCAACGGCGATGTCGACAAAGCGACGCGCCGTTGCAATCGTCCGGCGCACGCCGTGCGTCGCCAGCATTGCCGCCAATAGCGCGACAATGCCGAGCGACGCAAGCGATCCCGCAACGGTGATGATCTCTTTTGCGATGTCGATAATGTTCATTCGCCGTATCGGTCGACGAGAAATCCGTGCGTGACGGTCGCCGAGCTGAATACCGAAGCCGCCGGCAGAATGCAGTACTGCCAGACGTGCTCGAGCATGTCGTAGTTCGTCATCGGCGGCAGGATCGAGCCGGAATAGAGCAGCAGCGCATAGCCTGCGCCTGCGATGATGAGCGATATCAGGAACAGGACGACGCGCTTGATCTTCATCGAAAGCGTATGAAACCGGTCCCCGGCGTAGTACTCGACAAGGAACGACAGCGCAACGCCGATTCCGGCAGGCGTGGTCAGAGAGAGAGCGAAGTCGGCAAGGGTCATGCGACGATTCCTCCTTTTCAGTTCGTCTAACTTCCGGTAGACGGCGGGCTCGGCGATCCGATGGTGTCCTGGTGCAGCACGACGGTCGAGTCGCCGAAGAAATGCCACTTGCGATCCGTCGGAGCGTGCAGGACGACGGTGTATTTTCCGGTTCCGCCATACGGCAGACGCTCGAGCGACATATCGCCGACGATGCGCGACAGGCCTGTTTGCGGATGTCGCAGATCGCCGTTGATCGTCCCGTAGATGAACTCGATAAGTTGCGGATCGACCAGCAGGTCGAACGGTTGTCCGGTTGCGGTAAAGCGAACCATTATCGCCTCCTCGACTAAACGTACCGATCTGATTATATGCAACCCGATCCCCGCAGGGCAATGAACGACCGTCGTCGGTGCTCGTCATTTGACACGGCGTGTATCATAGACTCAAACGGAGATCGATTCGTATGATTGTCGTCATCAACACTGCGATTGCCCGCGATTTGAACTATGTTGTCGACAACCCGAGCCTGCGTGAAATCGGCATCGATTCTCTGGACAGAGAATCGCACGGCGACGGTCTCGATCTGTTTTCGGACGAGACGTCCGTCGTTTACGCCGTCGAGCGCAGGACGCCTCGCTCTGCGCCGGGTCGCGGGCGGCTGACGACGATACCCTGCCTGTCGTCGATCGTTGTCAGCGCCGACATCGCCAATCGGTGCTCGATTATTGCGATGCCGTACATTCCGACCGAAGCGAACGCCGACCCGCCGTTTCTATTCTTCCCTGCGGTCGCCGATGAAAACGGATTTTTTCGGCTGGAGGGAAGGCTGAACGGCGCTGTGCAAAAAGGCGTCGTCGTCGGAAAAGCAATCGTCGCGCTGCGTATCGACGCCTACGACGATGCGCATGCCATCGCCGACTCGATCGAGCGATACGTGCGTCGCATGTCGGACTACATTCAGGAGTTGCGCGAGCTGATCGACTGCTGTCGTTCCGTTGCACCTTCCGACAGACAATGAGTCTATCAGGCGATGAATGAATCTATCAAAAAGGCGGAAAATCTGATTGTTTTCTGGAACGGGATGGCCTATCCCGTCCCGTACCCCATCGAAAGCGACGTCGATATTGTCGAAACCGGTTCGTCGGTCGTCATCACGTATCGCACGACGAGTCTTGCGACAACCGTTTTCACATTCGAGAGCGACGTCGAGTCGGACGAGGCGCTGCGTTTACTGACGCGATGGATCGACAGGGAAGGCAAGCCTATGTCGATGTCCGATCTTGCGACGTTGCAGAGTATCGCCGTAGCGTGTCGCTCTACGAAGATCGAACCGACTCCGGTTGTGTACCTGCGACGCGACGGAGAGGTCTGGCGGGTGTCGCGCACGATGCCCGAAGCGATATGGGCGTCCCCCTGGTCGCCGGACGACGCTTCGGCGGATGCCGTCGAACGCGCCGCCGAACGCGACGCCAACGAGCAAGGCGAGTTCGTCGTCCAGGTCGTTTATCGGCATCGCAAAGCATCCGACTGTATCGTAAAAAAGGCGATGGTATGACTCGAGTCTTCTGGATTGCGCTGTTTTCGTGCATTGCGGCATGCGTGCATCCCGTGGCGCATGCCGATGCGATTCCGACCTGCCCGACAACGACAATAACGTTCATCAATCATCGAACCGGGACGGCGCGGGTGTGCGTCGACGCTCCGGCGGAGCTATGGTCGCTGACGCCGGGGTATTTTCTGCGGTCGTTTCCCGAGGCGGGCTGTTTCGTACATCCCCGTCCGGGTTCGTTGGTCGACGTGAACGACCAGATTCGCGTCGGTCACGAGTACGCGCTTGTGTTCGGCTCTGAACGAACCGGATGTCGCGCCCGACCGACGTTCGTTGTTTATCTTCCTGTTCTATTGCGATGACAGCATCTTTCTGCTCTATTCACTGCGCGTCGCTCCTGGCGGCTGCGCATAGCCTGCGCAATGCACGTCGGCATTGCGATATTGTCAGCGCCTTTGTCGATCGCATGTCGTTCGTCATTCGATGCGACAACGTCGATGTCGTCCGGTTTACGCCGCGAGATCGCATCGACGTCGTTCTCGGCGAAAATAGCCGTTTGATCCCGGCGGTTGCGACTCTGTTCGGCGGAATGACTCAGGCAAGAACGGCGTCGATATCGGTGTCGTATGACCGAAAATACACGTCGTCAATCGTTGCGATGTTTGAAGACGACCGACATCGGTATGTTCATCGCAACGGGCTGCACGTTGCAATGGCGATCTGCGACGATGTCGGGGTCGGACGGAGCGACATCGTTCTGTACGAACGGGGCGACATCGCCATCGCCTTTCGTTCGGCGAAAACGCCCGGTTCGATCGTCGTTGCGTCCTATGTGGAGCCGGGATTCGAGTCGAACCCCGATGTATATCGACGCGCCGTCGACGTGCGCATCGCCATCGAGCGCGCCATGGGAAGCGAACTGGCGCGTCATGCCGACTTCCGCCGTCTTGCGCTTGATCGCTGCCCGTCCTTTGTCGATGCGGAAATCGTCGAAACCCTCGTTTTTCACGACCTCGGTCCGACGATCTATGCGCTGCTGCCGAAGTCGAACATCGCCGACGTCGTTGCGGGAGAGAATATCCAACTCGTTCCGCCGGTCGTCGCCGTCGTCATCGACGGCGATGAGGCGAGTTGGGCGTATGCCGCAGGGTTGGGCGCAAATCTCCCGAACGACGACATTGCAATCGCGCTGATGCCCCGTGACGCCGAACGATGGCGCACGCTCGACGGCGAGCCGATCCTGACGGCGACAACGATCCGTCGGACGGCGGTCGACGGGATGCAGTGCATCATCGCCGAAGCGTCGTACCTGCCGTTCGTCGAGCTGCGCAACGGACGCACGGTCGGCCTCGGCGTTGCGCCGTTGCAGGGCGTCGGCGCGTGTGCGCTCGCCGACAAAAACGCCTGCGTTCTGGTCGCGCCGTCGCTCGACGATGTCTGTCGCGCATCACCCGAAGATATCGAGCGCGCCGTGGCGCTGGCGCTGGCGAAAAGCCCGGTCGACATCGGCGCGGCGCTGCACGGATATGCGACGTCTATCGATGTCGACCGAATCGTCGGCGCGTTTCGGAATGCGATCGATTTTGATTGACGCACATCAGGAGGATTTCAATGGCCGTTGCTTTTTATGTACTGCCCCACAACAACGCGCTGCCTGAAAGCGTCGTTCCCCCGGACGTCGGACCAGGCGAATGGCGTCCGTCGATCAAGTCGTCGGAATCGGGGTTTGCGGTTCGACTGAACAGCATCGCCGTGAAGAACGCGACGTCTGAAGCCGACGCGTCGAAGCGCTTCCTCGACTGGGTTCGGGAGGCGGGATGGTCGGCAGTCGACGCGCTGCTCGACATGAAGGCGAACCCGTATGACGTCCATACCGTTGCGACATGCGTCGCAGCGCACCTCAACGACTGGAGTCGATCGTTCGGCGTCGTTCAGCGCATTCAAGACCTGTACATCGACGATTACGCCGTCTATACCGATCCGTATAATCCGGTGCAGTTTCGGTTTCTGAGCGAACGCAGGCGCGATGAGATCATCGTGTCGCTCAGAACGCCGGTAATGATGCGCGACCGATGGGACGATGACATCGGTTCGACTCCGTTCTCGTCTCTTGCGCCGGCGTTGTCGAGAACCGATGCCGCAATCTACGTGAAGAGCGGAAGCGACGTCGGAGTTCTGGGCGACTACAGCCCGCCGACCATCGAATGGTTCATCGACGACGCGGTCGAGTCGGGGATGCGCATTTTCAATCACCCGGGGACGGTGACGTTTACGTACCCGGACGATCAGCCCATTATCATTGCATTGCCGGGCGACGACTCTATCATCGGCATCGACGCGGATGACACATTCGCAGGAATCGACACGCTATATCAGGATTCCTGGGAATGGTCGACAGCGCTCCTGAAGCGTTCGATGTTCTACGTTCCGAAGCGCGAAAAGCCGGCGATTGCGCTGTACGACGACATTATCGCCTGGATGCATCGGAGTGTCGGGGTTCGCAGCGACGACTTCGATCGGTCGCTGGAGGCGCTGCGAAAGGCGCTGGTCGATCTGCTCGACATTGAGGTCGATATGGAATGCGACGAAGTGATTGCAAGCAGCGAGCGCTTCTACGACATTCTCGACGATCTGTTGCTCAACGGGTGCGATACCATAACCGTTTTGCGAAGGACCGAACGAGGGCTGCTTGTGCTTGCGTCCGACTCGAGTGCGAGGGCCGATCGGCGAAAACTATATTTCGCACTAGGTCGAGGCTGATGACGGATTACGATTTCTATCTATCTATCTATCACAGGAGACGTGCAATGACGACTATCACCTTTCATATCAAGCTTGCATCCGATATGCAGGCCCGTCTGTATGCGATGAAAAGCAGCCGAAACGGGTTCTGGCTTGCGCAGATCGACGAGCGCCATCTCACGTCAGTCGAGCGCGAGCATCTTCTGCGTATGGCCCCGGCCGGATGCCCGAAGGCGCTCGAGTGGAACTTCCCCTATGACCCTGTCGGAAATGTGTATACGACAGCGTACTTCCCCGACGCGGCGTATGCTCGTCTTACTCGAAGCTTCTACGAAGTCAGCATGCGCAGCGACCCCGAAATCGCCCGCCTTATCATCGACGACGCCGATCCGTTGACGATCATTCACGCGGCGATTGCCGACGATCGCGCCCGATTTCTTCGAGCGCGTGCGGAACTCGAACGGCGTCTGCACGACGACATCATCCTGTTTCTGAACAACGCCCGCGCCCGAATCGAGGAGCTGGCCAGGCTCGGCGCGGATGCGCTGACGGAAAACGAGATCGAACGCGGACATCGACCGCAGAAGCCCGGATGGTACGACGCTATCGTCAACGAACGCATATTCGGACAGGCGATCGGCAACGACGTTGCGGATGCGTGGAGCGAACTTATCGATCGTTTCGATGCCGCACGCGCAGAGGCTCGCGCCCGTCGGGAAGAGGCGAAGCGCGAAGCGGAAGCCCGCGCCCGCGATGCCGAACGACGCAACCTCGAAGAGGCGCGAGCCTGGATCGAGAATTTCGGCAGCGACAGGCTGAAGACCCTTGTCGAACGCGATCTTCCGTTCTGGCGCGAGTACGTTTCCGAGCGCGTCCGGGTCGAATATCCCGAGTTCGAGCCGGTCACGACCGGTCGCAAGACGTGGCGCAATCCCCAGGCGGATGACATTCCGCCGACGAACGAACAAATCGACCTTGCGGATCGGTACAACGCAAGGATCGTTATGGTTACGATCAACCTGTACGGATATTCCCGCATCGAGCCTCGCGTCGTCATTCCCGAGGCGTTCGGCGGCATCGACCTTATCGAGCGCGACAGGGACGGAGGCGAATCATGATCGACTCATATCTTGTGACCTGCTATCGCGGCGGCTTCGACGCCGATCTCGACAGGTCGCCTGCGATTTTCACCGATATCGGATGGGTGACGCTCGACAGCATCGTTGTGAACGTCGACGCTCCGCGCAGCGTTCTCAGCCAGGAGTTCGACTCCTGGCTGAGACGCGAAACGTGGCGGGCCATCGACCATCTGGTTCGCATATCGGCATCGCCTGCCGATATCTGGATGTGCATCGAACACGTCATCCGACGGAGTTACGCGCCGTGGCGTCCCTACGCCATCGCCTATGCGATCGACGATATCGACCTGTCGCACGGCGTTGCGCCGAAGCGCTCCCCGTTCAACGCCTTCGATCGCGCCGACGTCGTATTCCTCGACGACAGCGCAGACGATCGCATCGTCGTCGGCATATGGACGTCGACATCTATCGTCGTTCCCGGCGCGAAGGACGAGTACACGCTGTTCTTCGCGCTTCTGCCTGCGCTTCAGGCGACGCCCGGCGTCGATCCGGTGCGTTTCTGCCTCGACAGTCGTCTAAGCAACGTCATTCGCTATGATGACTTCGGCGTTCCCGAAATCAGCGGATCAAAAGTCGTAGAGCGAATCGAATGGTTCGCATCGGACGCGACGAACTGCAACGGCATCTGGATTACTCGCCGTCCCGGTCGAATAAGGCTTACGACCGGCGACGGACGGCGTCTCGATCTGATGCTGGACGGCAACCGTCCGCTGTTCGCGCCGAACCTCATCGTTTCCGAAGTTCTCGCGCCGGAGGCGACGATCACTCCCGACAGCGCGGACGGCGCGCTGCTGTATCTTCCGGTCGGCGCGAACGCGACAACCGCAATGCGCGAAGCCGTCGCAAGATGGGTCCGGCATGCGGCGTCGCTTGCGGAATGGCGTCACGACGTCGAGGAAGGCATCAACGTCGCCGGAGATGTCTGCGAGATATTGACGACCGAGATCGAGCATCGGATTGCCTCTTTCTATAAGGAGTAGCGCATGTCGTCATCATTCGTATTCTGGAACGGAAGGAACGACGTTCCATTTCTGTTCGTCGACCCGTGCGGCATCGAAAAACATATGCGCATCATTGCGCCGTTCGATGCATCGTATCTGCACGGCGCGTACACGACGACCGTCGGCGATGTTCGCATATCGTATCAGGACTTCCGGCAAAACGTCGACGCGATCATCGACCGCGAAGGCTCGGTTCATCGTCTGCTGCGATCGATGTACGCCGAAGGCGCAAGCGCCCGCGACATTGCGATATTCGCCGACGTCCTTCATCGCAACGACGTCGCCGTCGCTCAGCCGCTGTCGGACGTCGACATCGAGGTCGTCAACGGAACCGAGTGCGTGCGATTTTCCTCCAACCCGGGACTGAAGGTCTGGCTTGGACGCTGCGCTCTCGTTTTCGGAGACGGAGTCGATGATGATGCCGTTGACGCCTGCATTATCGCCCGCGCCCCGCACGACTTGATTCGGGTGACGCTGCCCGACGGCGGCGAGCGACGCCTTCCGATCGGACGACGCATTGTGTCGGCGTTGATTGCGTCGCTGCGCGCCGTCGATTCGGACGCGCTGCGACGCATCGCCATCGCCGGTCCGATGCGCGTCGACGCGATTCCCGAAGCGTTGCGCGCTTCGGTCGAACTTCGGATACAAGGGGCATACGATATATCGACAGTTCGACCGGCGATGGGGCCGTACCGTCGAATTGCAACGGGACTCTTTCCCGTTTCCAGATCGATGATCGAAGCGTTTCCGCCCGAAAGCGACAACGTCCAGGAAACGCCGGTCGAAGGCCCTGTGGCGCTCAATCCCGTGTCCGTATCGATGTATGCGTCGATCGTCGTCGTCCGGCATGCGACCGGCGAAACGGTGATCGAAGTTCCCGTAATGGTCGATATGGCGCTGCCGACCTACGACATGTCGCTATCGCGTCGCTCTTCGCAACTGCCGTCGTTCGACGATGTCGAATATCGATTCCGAAATCAGTCGAACCCGGTTGTCGATTTCGTATTCATTCTGTCGCACGACGCGGATCGCATACGAAGATTTACGAGTCTGACGCCATCGCAACAGGTTCTCGAGCTGGCAAACATATTTCGACGCGACATTCGCAATTTAGCCGAGGCGACAACGCATGGGTCGAAAGCGGAACGGCATCTGACAGGCGAAACGGTCTATATGCACTTCCCGCTTGCGTTGTACGCAATTTCGCATTGGACGGTCGACGACGACGTGTCGCTTGCCGATGTTGAAGCCGCGCTGCGTCGCGGCGGCATCGAACTCGTCGGCGCTCTGCATATCGGTCAAAACGCCTGGCGGTTGCGCATATCGAGCGCCGGGTGCGGCGAGCGCGTCATCGTAATGCAACACGGCGCATAAGGCGAACGAGTCGAAACAAGGCGCACAGGCGCTTTGCCCTTTTTCAGGAGACCCTATGAAAAGGTCGAGAACTCTTGTCTGCTGGAACGGAAGGAACAATACGCCGTTCCTGTTCGTTGACGCAAACGGCGTCGAGGATCGCATGTGCATCATCGCGCCGTTCGACGCGTCGTATCTGCACGGCAGGTACACGAAAACCGTCGGCGATGTTCGCATGTCGCACCAGGATTTTCGGCGAAACGTCGACGCGATCATCGACCGCGAAGGCTCGGTTCATCGTCTGCTGCGATCGATGCACTCCGAAGGCGCAAGCGCCCGCGACGTTGCGATATTCGCCGACGTCCTTCATCGCAACGACGTCGCCGTCGCTCAGCCGCTGTCGCAGATCGTCATCGACACCATCGATTCGTGGAAGGACGTTCGATTTTCCGATGCGCCGGGAGCGAAGGCCGGCCCCGGACGCGATTTGTTCATATTCGGCGACGACATCGACGATCATGGCGTCGACGCCTGCATTGTCGCCCGCGCCCCGTATGATCCGGTGCGGGTGACATTCCCCGACGGAAAGCGTCGACATTTTCCGATCGGACGATATGCGTTGTCGGCGCTCATCCAATCGCTGCGCGCCATCAACAGCGACGCGCTGCATTGCATCGCCGCCGCCGGACCGATATACGCCGATGCAATCCCCGAGTCGCTGCGTGCATCAATCGACGTGCGGCTGCATAGCGCCATCGATATGTCGACCGTTCGACCGGCGATAGGGTCGTACACAAGCCTCAATCCAACACTTCACCCCGTTGTCGTATCGATGGACGCCACGATTGCCGTTGTTCGATCGATCTCCGACGAAGCGGTTGTCGAGGTTCCCGTCATGGTCGACATGCCGATCCCGATTTCCGACTCAATTTCGGTGACGCACTATGCCTCGCGCATGCCGACCTGCGACGACATCGAGCAGAGTCTTGACTCGTATGCGCTTTCGGACAACGGACTTGCGTTCATACTGTCGCACGATGCAGAGCGCCTGCGAGCGTTCGCGTCGTTATCGATGCCGGAACAGGTTCTCGAACTGGCGAATATATTCCGGCGCGACATTCGCAATCTGGTCGAAGAAACGACGGTCAAATCGAGGTCGGAGCGCTATCTGACGGGAGAAACGGCGTATCTTTACTTCCCGCTTGCGCTGCATGCGCTGTCGGAATGGACGATCGACAACGATACGGCCTTCGCCTCTATCGAAGGCGTACTGCACCAGACCGGAGTCGAGTCTATGACGTTCGAGCGCCTGCGCCGGGGAATATGGCGATTGCGCCTTTCGGGAGCCGATTGCGGCGAAAGCGTCATGATTCTGCATATCGACGACAATTGATCACAAGGCGGAAGCAATGAAGAAGAAATGGCTGATAGAGGAATCTATTACCACCGACGTCGCCGACACCGTGTCGGCGTTCGTCGCCCCCGAAAGCGTTCGCGTCGTTCCCGACGATGTCGATGCGCGCATTATTCTTCCGATGAATGCGATGCACGATCTGGTCGACGTCGTCTTTGACCGCGACAGGACGACACGCAAGGCGCTTGTCGGAAAAGCGCTCTTGATTGCGCTGGCGCACACGGCGCGCATCGACCGGCGATTTCGAGAGGCGATCGCTGTTGAAGCCGGGACGACCCGTTTCGTGCGACTGTTGCTGCGCGTGCATGCGCACACGCATATGACGCGGTCGAAAGCGGAAAACGTCGATGTCAACGACGGCTTCGGTCCGGCGCTGATCGTGGCGGAGTCGTGTTCGATCGTCGTCGATGACGGCGTATCGGAAGCGATCATTCCGATTCCCGACCGGGTCGGATTCGGCGTCGTCATCGTTCCCGACGATACGCCCGACGTTTCCTCGCTGCGTCCCGACGCGTCCTTCTTTCTCCGCCATGCGCGCCTGGTCGTTCATCCGATGCGATATCCGCACCAGTCGTTCGACGAGTTTCTGGTCGAAACGTTCAATGCGGCGCGCATGGCGATCATTACGGCGATGCCGGACGCGCATGCTTCATTCGACTGGGACGACGACGCCGGCGATGATGTTGTCGTCGAAGAAGACGAAGCGTCGGAATCGATACGATACACGTTGCCGCTTCACCTTCCGTTTATTTTTCACGCCTGTGCGCAGCTCGAACGGTCGATCATGCTGCGCATCGAAGATCGACACGGAATGATGAACGTTTTTCGTTCGCTGCACGCGGCGGGAGCGACGCGCATGTTCCTCGACGACGGCCGGGTCTGCGCCGTTTTCGACGATGGAACGGCGGTGCAACTGATTGCGCTGTGATGGAGACGCATATGGAAGAGTCCTGCATTTCGACGTCAATCGCATACAACGCAGGAACGGTCGTCATCGGACGCTCCGTTCCGCGCCAGAATCGAATCGACACGCTCTTTCTCCCGTTCGACGCTCGCCTTTTCATCCTCCCGGAAGCGACGACGACCATCGGCATCGACGCCGACAGAAAAATGCGCGATCGGGTTGATGAATCGCGTCGCATTGCAAGAATGCGCGATCGGATCGATGCGTTCCATCGCATTGCGTCCGAGCGATACGACGGCGACGCGGCGGCGATGCTGAATGCGTTCCTTGCCGAAGGCGCAGGCGCGGCCGACATTGCGCTGATCGCCTGGCATCTCGGCGACAGAATTGTTCTGTCGCAGTCGCTCCGTCGGGTGGAAGTCGATATCGATGCCCTTCGAGACGACGACGGCCGTCGCTCATACCTTCGTTTCTCCAACGATTCGGAAGGAGCCGTCGCGTTTGACGCAGCCGCAGGTCCGCCGGATCGCATGCTCGCCTGTCTGCCGATGCGTTACGCCGACGACATGGTCGCTGTCGTCTATCCCGACGGCTCGCGTCATCGAACGCCGATAGCCCGCCAGGCGCTCTATCTGCTTATCGATGCGCTGCACCAGAGCGAGCCGTCGTTCCTCGATTACATCTATGTCGCCGTTGCAGAGCGCGACGTCGTTCCCGAACCGGTTCGCTCTTCGATTGAGATTCGCATTTCGTCGGGCTGCGATGTGTCGCGGACGACCGGGCGCGTGTTCGACTGGAACGGCGCTGCGCCGGATGATTTCCCGATCGGACTGGCGACCGGCGCGACCATCGCCGTTGTGCGGGATGACGGTTCCGACATCGTAAGCGCTCCGCTCGTCGGAGACGTCGTTCTTCCGTTTTGCGACGGCGAACGCATGGCGCGTCCGACCGCAGACGTCGTCGCATCGCTGCTGGACGTTCGATTCCCGCAACCGAAACGCTTCATCGTATATTCCGAAGACATTACGGATCGCACGATTCGTCTTGTGCGTGAAGCGCAACGTCCGAACGATCGACAACGGGCCGCCTCGCGACTGATCGCACTCGCAGTCCAGGCTTTTTCTCGCGGCGTCGCGCCGATGCTGGTTCGAGGGGACGACGAAGAAGATAACCGACGGCATCGGCGATATCTGATGTCGAGCGGCGTCGTCGATGACATCGTCGTCGACTTTCCTGCCGCGCTATGCGGAAATCGCGGCAAATGGACGGTGTCGGACGAGGCGATCGGGCGTCTGGCGCAAACGATTGTTCGCCTGCAAAGGTCGAACGTCGCCGTGCGCCTTGTTTCGTGCGCGCCGTTCGACGACGTCTGGCTGCTTCAGGCTGACGCCGGCGACGACGGTCCGGCATCGATCGTCATTTCGCGCAGCGCATCGAAAATCGACAAAGGGTGACACTGCAATTCCAATCAGGGAGGCTTTATGAAAAAACTATCATACAACTCCGGCACGGTCGTTATCGGCCCGTCTATTCCAGGTCGGAACCGGATCGTCACGCTTTTCCCGGGATTCGATATTCACCCGTTTCCGATCCCGACGGCGACGACGACGATCGGCATCGACGTCGAGAAGAACGCGCATCGATTCGAGGCGCTTCGTCGGATCGCATCCGAACGGTATAACGGCGATGCGTCGGCGATGCTGCGGGAGTTCCTCGCCGAAGGCGCAGGCGCGGCCGACATTGCGCTGATCGCCCGACATCTGTCCGATGAAGTCATCGTCGCCCAGTCTCTTCGTCGGGTGCTGATCGACATCGAAGCCCTCCGAGAGGATGACGACCGATATTCGTACCTTCGCTTCTCCAACAAGCCGAACTCGGCCGTCGTATTCGACGCGGTCGCAGGCGCGCCGGAGCGCATGCTGGCCTGCCTTCCCGTGCGTCGGGTCGACGATATGGTCGACATCGTCTGCCCCGACGGATTGCGCCGTCGCGCCCCGATAGCCCGCCAGGCGCTCCATCTGCTTATCGATGCGCTGAACGTCCACGATGCGTCGTTCCTCGATTGCATCTACGTCACCGCAGCGAAGCGCGACGTCGTTCCTGCGTCGGTTTGCGCTTCCATCGAAGTGCGCATTCTGTCGGCATACGACGTGTCGCGGACGACCGGGCGCGTGTTCGGCTGGAATGATGCAACGCCGGACGACTTTCCGATCGGGCTGGCGACCGACGCAACCGTCGCCGTTGTGCGAAGCGACGGGTCCGAAGTCGTAGACGTCCCGCTTGCCGGACATGTCGTTCTTCCGATCCACGGCGACGGCGACGACGATGCGACGTTCCCCGCTGCGAACATCGTTGCGTCGCTGCTGGACGTTCGATTCCCGCAGTCGAAGCGCTTTATCGTGTTTTCCGGCGACATTACGGAGCGCATGGTTCGATCGGCGCAGTCCGCAGGCGACGACCGGCGTGACGCAGCGCGGCTTGTTGCGAACATGGCGCGGGCTTTCCGCCTTGGCGTTGCGCCGATGCTCGTTCGCACCGACGAGGAGGATGAATGGCGACAACGTCGCCATCTGGCGTCGGACGACGTTCTTGTTGATTTTCCTGCTGCGCTATCGGAAGTGTACGGATGGAGGATATCGGGAGACGTAATCGGACGTCTGGCGCAGACGATCATCCGATATCGGCGCTCGAACGTCGCCGTTCGCCTGACGCCGTGTGCGCCGTTCGAGAACGAGTGGCTGATCCGTCCCGTGTATGACGACGACGACGATTTGTCGTCGATCGTCATTGCGCCGGCGTAGGAAGGTCGAAATGGAGCGCGAAATTGCGGCGATCGGCATTATGAAACCGACCGCGACGTCCGATTCGTGCGCGTACCGGCAATAGCGAGATTCTCTGGACAGAGAAACGCCGGATGCCAGAGCATCCGGCGTTTCTTTGACTATCGACGAGACCTCGGCCTCTTGCCTTCGACGGCATCGGAAGGTTCGGACGGCGCAGGTTCGACGGCGACGGCGGCATTGGTCGTTTCCGGTTCGTCGGACGTCGTCGTTTCGGCAGGCGATGCAGAAGGTTCGACATCGAACTCGTCTCCGCGCCACGGATACGTTTCGGATGCAATGTCGTATCGCATGCCGATCCGGGCGACGTGCTGTTGCAGCGCCTGGAGGCAAAGGTGCGATACGAGCGTGATCTGAGTCATCGGAACGCCGATCGTCGCAAGAATGTCGGCGTCGATCATGGCGACCCGCACGAACGCCAGGGTCGAGACCGCATCGCGGGGGTCGGCGACGGAGAAGGCTTCGGAGCCGTAGATCGACCGGTGGTGTCGATAGATGACCCGGATTGCGCGGTCGACGACCCGTTCGACATCGACATCCGGCGGCATCCGGCGCGACGTCATGCGGACGATATCGTCGATGATCGACTGAATTGCTTCGGGCGACGAAGCGGAAACGATCGCAGGTATCAGCATGGCAATTCTCCTGAATGAAGCTGGCGTTCGATTTCGGACATGATTTCGCGCTGTCGACGACGGTCGGCCATCGCTTTGACGGCGTAGTACCGGCGGTATTCCCCCCAGAGTCGCAACTCGGCGTTGAGGCGTTCGGTATGTTGTTCCCATTGCAGGCGAGATTCGCGTGCGGAATGCGCAAGGCGTTCGATCATATCGCGGTACGACAGGGATCGAACATTGGCGATGCGGCGCGGGGCGTACATGGCGCGGCGAAGGCGGTCGTTTTCTGCAAGCATCGCCAGCAGGCGACGGTGGCGCATACGGCGTTTTCGACTGCGCATCGGCGCGCTTCTGAGCAGGCGAGAGACGATTGCGCCGTCGGCGCGGCGCATGCGTCCGGGCGGGCGCGTGCGAATGCGAACGTATCGACCTCGAAAGTAGCCTTGAACTGCATCCATAAAACGAACGTTGGACGGACTTGACATCGACGGTACAATACGAGTGACAACTCGATGTCGATGCCTATTATACAGGAATGAATTATGGACGTAAACGTTCGTGACTCCCGCGACTCCCGCGACATGCGCATGTCGTCGGGCGACCGGTCGATGCAGTACGACCGATCGGCGGCATCGGTTCCGATGGCGCATGCGCGCAGCAAGACCTCCTTTTCCGACTACGGTCAGTTCCTCGCTTACGTGTGCGTATCGCTCTTTGCGCTGCGACTCGTGTTGCAAGACGCCTGGTACACGACTCTCGCCTGGAGTCCGGCGTTTCCCGCCGACTGGGAGTCGACCATCGCGGTGCGCAATGCGATGCTGGTCCTGACCCCGTACATGCTGCTGCAACTGTTCATTATCGTTCCGCAGATGTTCCTCACCCCCGTTTTTCGGGACGCGAAGAACGCGCTGCGCATTACGAACGATCGATTTGTCCTCGGCGCATGGATCGCCATTGCAATCATCAATGTCGGGTCCACGTATCACGGTCTGTACGTCGATATGCGCAACGTCGACATTCCAAGCATTTTCGTCGACGTATCGCTTGTCGATATGTCGGACCCGATGTATGCGATTCTTTGCTTCTTTATCGCCGTATTCGTCAGTATTGCGCCGGAGCGCATCCTGCGACAGTCGATCTCCCGCGCCTGCGACGCCTGGCGACAGATAAAGGGCGGCAGGTAAAGCATAGCGAAGGAGGGGCGGGAACGCCGATGGAAATTGTTGTCAGTGCGATTGCGCTTGTCGTCGTATATCTTCTCGTGGAAGCCTTCTATCGACGGGAAGATATACGGCGTTTCTGTCTCGAACAGATCGAGACGTATGCGCTTTCTGCATTTCGATTTGCTGCAAGACGGAACTCGAGCGTCGCCGAAGGCGAACGCAAGACGATCCTGGCGTTGCCGCCGCAGGCTGTCATCGACATTGCGCAGCGTCTGCCGTCTGCAACGCTTATCCGCACCCTCGCCGAAGGGTGCGCCGACGATGATCTGCGCGCCGACATTCTGTCGATCGCCGAATCGACGAGTCGTCGCGGACGTCGTGCGATCCTGGCGAAGACGCGACGCACGCAACGGACGGGGCAGGTGCAGGAATGAATACGCAAACCGCCATGCACTTCGCACTCGTGATTCTATTGTTCGGCGGCATCCTGGTCGCCCGCGATCGGCCGGATCGGGTTCTGGCGTTCCGCGATCTGGCGGTCGTTTCTCTGTCCAGAGAAACGTCTGCAATGCGCATGGCGTTTGCGTCGTTCGACCGCGCTTCGGAGGCGGATCGGCCTGTCGCTCTGCCGGAAACGGACGGTCGAACCGGGTGGGCCATCGATCTGGCGCGTCGACTCGGCAATAACGACCCGTCGCCGGACCTCATCGCCTGGATCGTCGCCTGGCAGCGCGCCGAGAACACGAACGCTGCATACAATCCGCTGGCGACGACGTATCGCACGCCGGGATCGACATGTTACAACCCGGTATGCGTGCGGAACTACAGCGACAGAAACGAGGGACTGGACGCAACCGTCGCAACGCTGGAGTTTTCATACCCCGGCTACGCCGACATTCGGGAAGGCATTCGCACGAACGATCCCGACCGTGCGATGCGCGGGCTGGCGGCGTCGCCGTGGGGCACGAACGCAGGCGTCGTGGCGGCGATTTATGCGGAGCGCACCGAGACGACGCCGTTTCTCGACTGTCGGGAAAACACCCAAATTATCCGTCGTCTGTTGACGGCGCGTCTTGCGCCGGGGGAATCGTGGTCGTTCAACGAAGCCGTCGGCGATCCGCGACTGCTCAACGGCATCACGGCGTGCAACGGGGTATACGGCGGCGGCTGGTGCAACATTGCCGGCCGCATATCGTACATCGCCCGCACGATGGGGTTGCAGGTCGACTTTCGCCCGCACTCGCCTCCGCACAACGATCCGACGCCTCTCGACAACGTCGCCATCTGGAACGTCGACGGACGGCGCGGGTTCGAGGGACGGCGGCTCGACCTGATCGTGACGAATGCGTCACCTGTCGTCGTCGCCTGGATGGTCGGCGACGACGGTCGTGCGGTAGCCTGGCGGGAGTAGCCCGCCGGGAGCGGGAGGAGGCATAACGATGGGAGACGAGGTTGAAATCGACCGACGCTGTTCGAGCAGCAGTTCGACGACTTTGAGGCGATCGTCGGATTGCTGCTGCTGCACCTGGCGCGGAGAGTCGAGACCGACCCATCGGCCGAGGACCTCTGCGGCGCGCACGCGGGCGATATCCGACTTCCCGTTCTCTGCAATGTCGGTCAGGACGTCGATCATGCGGTGCATGCGAGATGCTGCATTATCGACAATTTCATTGAACACCCGCGCTCGCATATCGTGCTCGATCGCCTTGTACGCCGGATCGTTGCGCCAGCGCTGGATCGTGCGCATCGACACGTTGAGGCTGTCGGCGCACTGCCGGTTCGACAGGCGAGCGACGACCACGAGTTCGGCGAGCCTGACATATAGTTCATTCGATTCGGAGGATTCCATGTATTCGGTCATGCGTCGCGTTTCTCCCGTCCCGATGCGACATGTGCAAACGGGACTCGTCATCTGCGATGTGTTCTTCTTCGACGTGTGCGGTCGACTCGTCGTCTGGGACGGCGAACGCGCCTGGGCTGTCGAGTCGCGCCCGCAATCGACAGTATATACGCTTGTCGATGAGAGCGGCAATCGGATGAGCGTCGATATTCGTTCATCTCCGATTTCCATCGGCGATGTCGGAGTCGCCATCGCCGTTCTGCGCACGGCGGCGCGTCGCGCCGTGGACTGCGCGCTTCGCCCGCAGCGCCTGGCAGTCGACGACGATGCCGTCGTTGTGCAAACCGACGGCGAAACCGTCCGGCTGCCGCGCATGGCATCGGCGTATGCAACGGACTCCGACCATGTCGTGCTCGATGCGGAAGCGTATATTTCGACCGGCGACGCAGCGCGCATGCTGGCGGTATCCGACGACACCGTCCGGCGACTGATCAAACGCGGCGCGCTCGAAGCCGTCGCCACGCAGGGGGGACACTATCGCATTTCACGCAGGAGCGTTGTGCAGTATGCAACGAATAGAAGCGATCACGCCTTCTGATCTCGACCGTCAGACAGCGGCGTTTGCGCGTTTTCTCGCAATGTGCTACAATAATCGCAGCACACTCGAGAAAGGACGCAATATGATCCCGGAGGTCATCGATCTGTCGAAGCGCATGCTGGAGCGGACGCAGTCGCCGAGTCTCGCCCGATTCGGCGCGCTTCTCATCACGCGCAGCTCCCGCGCCTTCGATCTGGATGCGCACAACGACGTCCTGATCGCCGACGAATACTCCGAGCGCATTGTCGATGCGTTCTTTGTTGATACCGTCGGCGTTCCGAACGCTCTGTTCCTGATGCGCGCCTCGGAATGGCGCATGCGCAACAGAGCGCTTGCGGCGGCGGGACTTCTGCGCGACGATCGGCTGCGCATTTCGCTGGCGCAATGCACGTCGTGCGCAATACAAATCGGATACGGGTATCACGAACCCGATCCGATTTTTTTGTATTACGAGACGAAGCGCATTCGGATTGGAGCCGAACGTCGCAGCGCGGTACGCACGCGCCCGGTCGTCGTCTGCCGCCACTGCGCCCGCCGACGCATGCACGTCGACGATCGATTTGTCGACCGCGTTTTTCAGGCGGCGCGCAGGATATTGGGACACGATGCGACGAACGACGATCTGCTGGTGCGCGCAACGTTGATGGCGCTGCGCGACGATCGCATTTTCGACATATACGTCCAGCTCGAAAACTATCACGTATTCGAGACGGCGAATCCGCCGTTCTATCGGTTCGTAGAACATATGACGGGAACGCCGTACTCCGACGACAACGATTGTTTGCGTCGCATCGGCGACGATGCCGACCGGTACATTTCCGCCTATCACAAATCTCTGCACGATCGGTACGCCCGATTCCTCGACATTCACAGGGAAGAATATGAATCCAGGAGAGCAAAAAAGAGGCGCAGGCAATAGCAGCGCCGCCATTGTTCCGAGACATCGTCATCGAACCGATTCCGACCCTCTCGATGCAGTCGACATCGAGCGATATCGAAGCGAAGCGTATCTGGTATACGGCATCGACGACCCGCAACGATTCGGGTCTCGCGATGTGGTCGAAGGCGTTGTCGGGCGACATGTCGCCATGCGTCGGCTTCAGGCGAAAGGCGGGCTGACCCTGTACGAGATGGCGACACTCGCAAAGGCGATGTCGTCCGACTATCTGCTGGCGGGATGCAGCCAGCAGGAATGGGCCAACCGGGTGCGACCGTTCGGGTGCGCATACGCCCAATACCGCAAACTCGTTCAGCTCGCCGACATCATCGAGGAAGGATATCTGACCGACTGGGAGAAGACGTTCAAGAACGCCTCGATGACCGTCATTCTCGATGCGCTGTCAATGTTCGGGTACGTTCGTTCGCTGATGCGAAGCGGCGAAACCGAGTCGGCGCGTTTGTTTGCGGCATTCATCGAACGGTTCCTCCAGTCGCCCTATGCGACTCAGGAGAACCTTGCGGCTCTACGGCAGGCGGGCATCGTCGAAAAGTGGCCGTCAATCTTCAAAAGCATCAAAGAAACTCAAAAAGAATCAGAAGATTCTGCAAGAGGTTTTTTTGATGCCGTTTTTCCGGGAATGGACGGCGACGACGAGCCGCCATCCGACGACAGTCCGTTTATTCGATTCGTTGCCGGACTGTCGACCGGCGGACTGAACGACCTGTCCGATGTCGAAACCGCAACGACGGCGACGATTACGGCTGCGAACGCGACGCGGCGCAGGCGCGCCGTGCGAAATGCGAACGCCGACGCTTCCGAAGGCGAAAGCGAGCCGGTCGTTCGCCTTTCGTGGAACGACAACCCGTATGCCGTCGAAGATCGTCCGAAAGCCGTCGTCGAAATGACGACCGACGACGGCAGTTACTGCACGATAACGATCGTCAACGCTCCGGTGTCGATACTGTCGGTTCTGTCGCAGTTTGTTCGACTTGTCGACAAAGATGATCGTCGGATCGATGTCACCCCTTTCTAACATAACATAGGAGAGTGAAATGAAAGTCACCATCCAGACGAATGAAGAGCGATCGACCCTCCCGCCGATTACCTGGCACGGAGGCACGTCGTTCTATTTGACAAATGGCGTTCCATACGCCATCGCAAGCGAGAAGGACGTCGAAGAGGTCAAGGCGGGAAAAACACGGATCGGCAAGTCGGTTCTTTCGCTTGGACGCTTTCCATGCTTTGCGATTCCATCGGACAGCGACCGGATCAACGAAGTGCATACATCGTTCCTCGACTCGTTCCCGGTAATCATTGCAAGCCACCCTCGCGGCAAAGAACAGGCCATCGTGACGCATCGGTACGCTCCCGATGTGTCGCTTGGCTTTATGATCTCGGGATACGCATCGACGACGACGTACCTCGCGCAGCGCAAGAAGGACATCGCGCTGCAAAATGCGAACCTCGGCATCGCAACCGGACTGGCGAAGCGCCAGCGACAGGATGGATCATCTGTCGATATCGGTCTGACGTCGGTTGTCGTCATGGTGTACGGCATTCGCTCGCCGGTTTTGCCGATCGACTACGGCGACCTCTGGGAATCGTATGAGCGCGACCTCATCGACCCCGCAACGCCGTCGCACGCGCTGTTTCGCCTGACGATGCGGTCGTACAGCTCGCAAACGCTATACGACGCATGCAAGGCGGTGTCGCTGGCGGCGGTCGGGTTGAATCTGCTGCGGAAGCACCCGAAGGACTCGAAAAAGTTCATCGACAAGGTCGTCAAAGCGGCGGACGCAGTCGACGCCTACAACGGCCGCGCCGACGAGCTGCGATCGGTTCTTGAAGGGAACGAGGATATCGGTCCGCCGTCGATTGCGGTGACGTTCGCCGGTCAGTACTCGATCGTTCCGAAGAACGTATCGACGATCATTTCATCACCGATGTTCGCCATCGGCGATATGATCGTCACCGGACCCGCCGACTCGCTCGACGCCTGGAAGACGATGTCGGGGCATATCGCACGGCTGAGCCGCCGTCCCGCCGATCCGGTCGACGACGACTTTCTGACGCCGTTCGCCGAAGCAATGGCGCAGGCGCTCTATCCTGCGATTATGATGCCGGCGTTCGTAATCGAGTCCGACCCTTTGCGGGCGATTATCGATACGCAGGTCGACTACGTCGAACGCCTGTTCGCAGGGTCGGCGACGGACGGCGAATCCCACGACGAAAGCGACGCAGACGAGGCCGATCACTCGTCCGACCAATTTTGACGCAGTATGAAGATCACGATACAGCGCATTGACCCTGTCGATGCGCTAAGTGAGTTGACGCAATTTGACGTTCGCGGGCGGCGGATGTATATCCGCTGCCCGTTCCACGACGATGGAGATCGGCCCGAAAACTGGAGCATGATCGTTCATCGAACGCACTGCTATTGTTTCGGATGCCGAAAATCGGCGTCGCACCACGACGTCATCAACGCACTGCGGTCGAAGAACGGACGGAACGTCGGGGAAACGGCCGTTCCGGTGTCGGTCAACGGGCGTCGCATTCCGACCTTCGACGAACTCGATTTCGTGCAACAGACAAGCGACCTGGTCGACGATGCGCCGATGTCGCTTGCGATGCGTCCGGCGATTGCAACGTTCATCGAGTGCGTCCGCGACATTGCGGCGGAATGCCTGCTCGAACGCGAGGACGCCGTCGACTATTTGCGCGGGCGTATGGTCGTCGATATGCGTCGGTTCGGATACCTGCCGTCATCGGATCGTTCGGTCGCTTCCCGGATCGATTCTCTGTCCAGAGAAATGGGACTCGGCGACGTTCCGATGATGATGGGGATTCTCGAGACGAACAAAAAAGACGGGCGAATGCAGATCGGAAAAGCGTTTCGACGGTCGGTCATCGCTTTCGGAATGAAGCATCGATCGTTCGATCCGTACTTTCAGGCTCGCTTTATCGGCGGACGCACTCGCATGGCGTATCGCAGCCCGGCTCGCATTCGACGCGGTCCGATCGTGTTCGTCGACGATCCCGGACGACCCTGGCTTGTCGTCGAAGGCGTGTTCAAAGGCGCGTGGGCGTTCCCGACATTCAATGTTTTTGCCAGCGTCGGAGCGTTCTCCATCCGTCCCGACCAGGAATCCGATTTCGCCGACATCTGTCGGCGCGGGCTGATCTGTCCCGATAACGACGATGCAGGAAAACGAAACGCGGAATCCGCAGCGATGATTGCATCCGAGTACGGGTTCGCGCCGCGCATGTTCCTCGTCGACGATCAATACAAAGATGTCGACGAAATGGCGCTGCACGTCGGACGCGATGCGATGCTGCGCCGTCTGCTCTGGAGTCTGTAACATGAACGGTATTGATCTATTGATGAAAGTCGTTCCCGGAATGACCCGGGCGCGGGCGGAGGCCATCGCAAGGATCGGCGACGCAGCCGTTCGTGATGTCCTGGCGTTGAACGAGTCGGGACGGCGCATTCTGGAGGCGACGTTTCGATCGTCTCGTTCGCCGGACGCATACGCCGAAGCGTTGCGGGCGTTGACGGAAGACTACCAGATCAACCAGATTGCGCAACTCCTGCCCCGCCATCGACCTCGCGCCGTCCGGGCGTTCGTTGGGAAGGCGCAGGAACGAGGCATTTCCTGGATCGGGCTGATCCAGAGCGACCCGACGATCGCAACCGAACATTTCACGCGCAGCGAATGTCTGACGCTGTGGAAGTATTGCGGCATGATGTCGTCGCCGGAAATCGCCCGCATCGCCTTTTTCTGGGGAATGCGGTCGGCCATGATGTCGAGCGGATCGACATTCGTATCCGAAAGCGTCCTGCGTCGACACGTCGAGCAGATCGACCCCGACATCAGATTCGACCTCGTTCGCCGGAATTACGAGTCCGACATGTCCGGGCCGTTGCCCGGATTCGAGTACAACGGCTACGTCTGGCTCAAGAGCGTGCGTCGTCATCAACGCAGCATCGCCGTTTCGCTGGCGAATTGCGCGCCGTTGTTCGATGCGGACGACCTCAACCCCGATTCCGTCAACGCCGTTCTTGACCGATTTGAACGTCGAAACTCGATATCGCTCGACGATAACCAGCGACGGGCGGTTTATACGGCGTTGACCAATCCGTTCGCCGTCATCACCGGAGTCGCAGGCGCGGGCAAGACTACCGCTGCGGCGGCGCTCGTCTACGTCGTTCGGACGTTCGGTCATCCGATCATCGTCGCGTCTCCGACTGCGAAAGCCGCTCAGGTGCTGATCGAACGCATCCATACGATGACGGGAATGACCGATGTCGTGGCGCGGACGATTCACTCGCACTTCGGTCTCATTCCGAACGAAAGCGATGCGGCCATCGACGAAGTCGTCGACGTCGGCGTTGCGTCACTGGACGGCGAATCGTCTCCGCGACGCCTCCTCGTCGTTTTCGACGAGACATCGATGATCGGCGAAGAGGTCGCAGGCGCTGCGCTGGCGAAAGCGGCCCCTTTCCGTCCGGCGGTCGTCATGTTCGGCGACCCGCAGCAGCTCCCAAGCGTGTCGCCGGGAGACCTGTTCCGGGTGCTCATCGAACAGTCGGATCGGCGCAATGCGCGGGTCCATCTCGAGCGGTCGTATCGCCAGGCGGGAGGATCGGGATTGATGGCGTTTATCGAAGACTATCGACTCAGGCAGGCGAGCATAACGAAACAGTACGGCGATGACGTTGTTCTGTTGCAGCGCGCCGACGACGATCGGCTGTACGAAGACGCCGTGCGCATGGCGTTTCCCGACCGCATCGCCAACGACAATGTGCAGATCATCTGTCCGACCCGCGAGGGCGTGAACCGACTCAATCGGGCGGCGATCGACTGGCTGTTCGAGGGGCGACGACCGTTCGAGCGCGGGCTGCATGTCGGCATGCGCTGCGTCTGGACAAAGAATCAGAAGATCGTTTCCTGGAACGACCCGGACGACGTCGAGATAAACTCCGACGGACGCGACCTGTTTATGGCGAACGGCCAGATGTTTACGATCGTCGAGTACGGCGGTTCGTACCGGCTGTGGATCGGCATCCGACTCGACGGATCGGACGACATCACGTACATTACGCTTGACTGGTACACCGAAGAGCGCATGTTCGTCCCCGCATACGCCCTGACCGTCCATAAGGCGCAGGGCAGCGGATGGGACAGCGTGTTCGTTGTCGCGCCGAAAACGTTCTATACCCGGCAACTCGGATATACCGCGATCACCCGCGCAAAGCGACGGGTGGTCGTCATCGGCGATGTGACATCGTTTCTTCAGGCTCCGTCGATGAAACCGCGCAGGACATCGCTGCCGGATGCGTTTGCGTGGGCCGAGAAGAACGTCGTCGTCGAATAAATATCACCTGCACCAGGAGGAAGTATGAACAGATTTCCCTTATTTTCCAATCCGCCTCGCAACGTTCTCGTCACGACGCATCGCAATGTCGACTTCGACGCCTTCGCGTCGACATACGGGACGGCCATTGCGCTTCGTCGGATGAACGTCAACGTAAAGGTTGCGCTGTTCGGATCAAAGCCGCACTGGTTCGATGACGCCTGCTCGCAGGCGATCCCGAATCCGTACCGGTCGACCATCCCGACCGTATGGAACGAACTCGACGCAGATCGCGCCATTGCGCTCGTCGACGCGTCCGACATCTATCGGTGCATCGACGACGACAGCATCGACGTCCGCCTCTGGTGCGTCGTCGATCACCACAACGTTGATCCGCAGACCGTCAACGCCGATCACGTCGTCATCGATGCCGACGCGCCGGCATGCGCCGTCGTCCTGTACGACCTGGCGCGTGCGGCCAACGTCGACATCGACAGCGTCCTGGCCCGCATCTGGCATATCGGACTTGCAGGCGACTCGGTCGGCTTCTCGGCGTCATCGACGACCTATCGCGCCCACGCATACGCCGCAGAGCTGTTGCGGATCGCGCCCGATGCGCATGCGATATACGCCCAATTGTCGAAAATGACGGTCGGGCCGAGCGACATTTTCAGCGCCGGGAAAACGATGTCGGATATGGAAATGATATACGCCCCGCAGAAGCCGGACAACGCCATCAACGTCATCGCGTTCCCCTGCGACAGCGCCGTCGAATCGCGCATATTGATGCGCATGTTCGGCGCATTGCATCTGGACGAGTCGATCGACGTAATCGCCTACGTATGTCCAAACGGCGACAACGAAAAGTCGCTGCGCATATCGTTCCGATCGCAGAACGGAACCGCTTACGAGCTTGCGCGTCGGGTCGCCGACGAACTCGGAGTCAAATATGGCGGGCACGACAACGCCGCCGGCATTCAAAAGGTTTTCGATTACGAACCTCTCGATCTTATCGACGTTATTTTCGACGTCGCACACCCTTATAGGAGGGGATAGGAGATGTTCCGATTTTCGCGGCTTGAGCCGCTCATCGTTGCGATCGCAGAGAACAAGGCGATCGAAACCGACGACGTCGCCGACATTATCATTCCCGACACGTTTCCGTATATCAATGACGGAATGTTTGATCGGTGCGACATCGTTGAGTTGAACGGGCTGCCGTCGGCGCGCTATCGACGCGCCATTGTGCGGTCCGCCCCAAAGCCGAAACGATCGGCGATCCGGTTCGGAAACGAACCCGTTTTCGCTCCCGACGACATCATCCTCGAATGCACGGTATCGATGCTTCCCGTGCGATACGACGATTCCGAGAGGTCCGATCGAATCTCGGTATCGACGATGTCGCGCTTCAAGGAAGCGGTCGCCGTCGTCGTGCGACGCGTCGTCCCGGTTCAGAACAGCGCGCTCGTCGAGTCGATCGTCGAAAAGTTCTGGCATATCGTGCTGCACGCCCGTTCGACGCACTCCGGCGTCGTTATCGACGGCATGCGTGAAATAGCCGCAAAATTGACGGTCGACAACGATGTTCTGGCTTCGACATCGGTGTACGCCGAAATGTTGACCCCCTGGGAATGCGCCTTTGATATGGCGCTGATGTCGCTTTCGCGTCGGCTGAACGAAAAGGCGGAGCGCACATCGGAATACGACATCGACGACATCAACGCCGCATTCTTCCGATTCGCCGTCGAAACGACCTTCCTCTCGGCGGAATCCGTCGAGAAGCGCATCCGGCGCAGTAGAACCGACAGTCTCGACGACGACGTCGATGTCGCCGTCGGCCGTCTGTTCAAACGCCCGCCTCCGCACGACGACGACAGTAACGACGTCGGCGGATCGGACAATATCATCGACGACCCGTTCGATCCGTTCGGCGTATCATAATAGAGCGCAAAAACCCCCTCTCGGCTTTCCGGGAGGGGGTTTTGTCGTCGTCTACGGCCGGAACGATCGGGCAATGTCGGCGATGCGCTCGCCGTAGCGCTCTCCCGGCGACGCCCATCCGTACCCGGACGGATTCTTCGCCTTCCCAAGCGCCGCCAGCGTCTTTGCCGATCCGTGAGCCGAAACGGGCAGATCGCGAAAGCGCAGCGCAAGCGACACATACGCTTCCTGAATCGAGGTGCGCTCATCCTTTCGCAGCGCATACGCCGTCAACCTGCCGATGTGAGCGACAACGGCGTCTTCCCAGGTCAGAAACGTCAGTCCTTTGCGCCATACGCGGGCTTCGTCATCATACGCCCACGTCGCCGCCGTGATCGTAATCAGGGCTGCGCCGAACGTGATGACGCGGGTTGGCGATCGCGGCATCGTCGTCGATGTTTCGCCGGTGACTCCGATCCCCGCCGGATTGTTGTTGCGGAGAAACCACCAGGATGTCAGATATCCGGTCTCGTGACACAGTTGCGCAATCGCAACGTTCGGGTCGATCGAGCATTCGCGACATGCGTCCTCGTACAGCCGGACGAGCGCCTCGATCCGACGTGCGTGTATCGGGTAGAACGCCGGGTACGACGTCGAACGCGCAAGGTGTCGATGACGCTCGTTGATGACCTGCGTCGTATGCGCCGCGTCGAACGAGACGCGATCTCCTGCGACGATGTAAGAACTCTGTTCGGTATAGGCGTTCATTGCGCTATGTTGCGTTCGTTCCGCGATATGTGATAATGCCGTTCGGCGATGAGTCGAATCTGATCTGAACCCCGACGCCCGCCGATGTGACGTAGGGGAGTCCCGTCCCCTGATTCATAATGAACAGGAGCGGGGTGTTGTCGAAGTCGTCCTGATTATAGATCGCAACGACGACGCCGCTGATCGTCTGATTGGCCACGGGATTCGACAGCGTGATGTTGTTCGCCGTGACCCGCATCAGCATATCGTTCCCCGACACGGACGTCGTGCGCGATACGTTCTGAAGAATGACATACCAGTTCGTCTGATCGGGTCCGAACAGAATACGTGCATTCGTCGGTATGTCCGGCATGGTGAAAATGGTGTCGGATGCCGGATCGATGTCGTTCAGCAGATTGGTCAGATTGACGGGAATCGCGGCAATCGACCAGTACTGCCATTCGACGATCGAAAGACGTTCAACGCCGCGCCGGAAGAATATGGCCATGCATCACTCCTGTACCGGATCGAGGACGATCCGCCACGACGAAAGCCAGGCGTGCGGGTCGTCCGGTCCTTCGACGGTTTCAACCCGCAGATCGTCGTGGCGAACGACCGTCGTTACGTTGTTCCGTCTCCGATTATATCGATCCCTGCCGGGAAAGGCAATAAAACGACCTCCAGGAGAAACGGAGCTGATGCCGGCGTAGATGAACCCCGGCGCTTCAAACGTCGACTCGCCGCGATCGTAGAAATGGTCGACCGCGCCGAACTCGGAAAGCGTCTGCGTTTCTCGGGTGACGTAGTTATAGCGCCGGATGATCATCGGGTCGGCGTAGTTGTACCCGTGTTCGTCGTAGTGCCAGAGGATCGGGCTTGTCTGTCGAACCATCCAGTTCAATTCAGGACTGCGCTGATTCGGGTAGTGCCTCATCGTCAGCCCGGTCAGGTAGTAACTCCAGTTTCCGACAATCGCCGGACGGGTGACGCAGATGTTGCGGTCGGCGTTCGTCGGCACGATGACCGGTCGTCCGACGGAATTGTCCGATTGCGGAGACCGGAGCGCCGGATCGACCAGGTGATGCTCGATGAATCCCTGGTGCCCCCAATGGAGCGACATGCCGATCCGCACGGCATACCCGAAGGTCGCAATGCCGTAGTCGTATATCCACGCATTCGGATATCCGTTGATGTCGGTTCCGTCGTATGGAATGTGCATCGTGCGCACGATGGTCATCTGATTGGCGACAAGATCGGCAAGCGCATAGCGGATGACCGATCGCCGTCCGTTCTCGTCGTGAAATCGCTGTTGCGTCACCAGGTACGCGACGCCGTTCCCCAGATAGCAGGGGCGAAGCGCGCTGAACGACGGCAGATAGAGTTCCGACATCAGCCGTTGCGTCTGGATGACGTCGGTAAGCGGACCGTAGTAGTAGGCGAACGCCTTGCGTCGATACGCCTCGGGTCCGCTCGTCGCCTGCCACATCGGAATCGCCGGACAGTGAAGCAGCGGATTCGGGTTGGGCGGCGTCGTGGTGTTGACCGACTGGTAGACGAACGAAATGAACACGTTGCCGTTTTCGACGAACTCGAGCGTGAACAGCGCGATTCGGACTCCCCGGTAGGCGTCCGGCGGAACCAGAATGCGCATCGCCTGCCATGTTGCGCCTTCGTCGCGGCTGATGCAGAACGACGGCGCGTCGAGTCCTCCCTCCGCCGATATCGCCAGATGTCCGCTCTGAGATACGAAGATGCACCCCCAGACTCCTTCGAGAAGGAACATGCGTCCGGGGGTGGCGGATTCATGGGCGCGCAGCGGAACGGGGTTCGCCATCCGTCCGTGAAGCACCCAGGTCGTCCGATCGGGATGGACCCAGATGTTCGACCAGGCCATCGGGCGCTGTTCGTCGTTCATCGGCGGGTGATTGCCGTTTGCGGAAGGCGCTACGGGAATGAACGTCCATTCTCGATTTCGATACCGCCAGATGCCGCGACGGTCCGGCGGAGGAATGTACGGGTTCGGAATGTGTCGGAAATCGGAACTCGACGATTGCGCCGGAATGTCGGTCGGGCAGATCAGGTCGACATCCATACTCTCCAGCGCCAGGCGCTTGACGATACGGTACGACACCGTCTTCTGATCCCGAAGCGGGCTGGCGACATACCTCCCCGACGATACGTTCAGCGCATAAAACGCGCCTCGCCGGCATTCCGCCGACAGCCGGATCGCAACGCACGACGACGTCATCGTCGACGAGTCGGTCGACGGCGAGTACTCGAACGACTCGATGCCGTTCATCGTCGGCAGCGTAACGACGATGCTCTGTCGACCCGTCTGAGGATAGAGCGCGTATACCTCAAAAGTGTACACCCCCGGCTCTTCGAGCATCGCCAGTCCCAACGGCTCAAAGTAGTGCTGCCCGGATGAATCGTTATACCGTCGCAGCGCATGCTCGATGCGCGTGCGGGCGTCGGCGGTCATGCCGGCAAGCGGACCTGCGGACAGGTCGGGAATGTCGATGAACGATACGCCGTAATGCGGGGATACGACCGGGTTGAACTGCGTTTTCGGATATCGAATCGAGAGGAGCCAGAAGATCGTCCGGTCGGAGTACGACGCCCCGGAAAACAGGATCGACCATATGCCGTCCATCGAACGCGCATACGTTGCGGCGTTCGATATGCGGATCGTCGCGCCGATGCGGTGACGGTCGGGAAGCGTCGCATACGATGCGTTGTCCCAGAGCAGCGTGGCGAACGCCGGTCGAACGACCATCAACAGCAGCGCAGGAATGTTCTTGCGCACGTTCGGACGGAGGAACAGCGCGGCATCGCCGTCGCGCAGCCCCTGCACCCCCGGATTGACGAACGAAAACACGCCGTGCTTCGGGTGGTGCGCCAGACCGGACGCAGCCGATGTGACGACGCCGGTGAATATCTGGTGCATCGCGTTGAGAACCGGCACAAGATCGTGCATGCTTACGTGCCTCCATAAGGGTCGGGATCGTTCGCGTTGGTGAACATGACGGCGCTGGCATGGCGAATCTGTTCCGCCGTCGGGGTTGAATAGGAAAAGGTGTAGTTGATCCGCGACAGTTCCAGGATCGACGGTCCGGCGGTTCCCGAAACCCGAATCTCGATGCTCAGCGAACGCGACGGGGATGTTTCGCATGTAATGGTCGAGAACGCCGACGTCGGCTGTCCGGTGCGCACCGCCACCACGTGTCCCTGTTCGTAGATCGCCTGCTGCGCGCCTGCGTTCGGCAGCGTCCAGCGAACGGTCATCGATTCCGTTCCGTTCGTCACCCCGCGCACGTGCAGCGTCGCATCGAAAGTGAACGTCGATGCAATCGTCGGCGTGTACGCAATGCCGTGTCGCCCCTGCGAATCGAGGGTCATCGATCCGACGTAGAGCGCCGTGAACGAACTGCGATTCATCGGAAAGTTGAGTCGCAGCCATTCGTTGCGCGGCAGGCGTATCGGCGGATTGACGATGATCTGACCCATGTACGCAATGGTCGCGGTCTGCGACGCTCCGGCGAGCGGACTCCAGCCGGAACGGGTGTAGATGTGCCAGACTCCGCCGCTGATCGTTCCGTCCGCCGATTGCGTTCCTCCGACGTTGATGAGATGCCCAAGACGCGGACGCTGCGGCAGGTTCGCCGTCGACGGAACGACGCGATGGTCGTACACGATGAAATGTTCGCGCATGCCGCCGGGACGTCCCGCAAAGCCGATGCAGAGGTACGGCGTGTACTTCTCCGCATTGTTCGGTTGCGCAACGAATACGACATCGTCCGGCAAAAGCCAGGTCATCCATCCCGCCAGCGCATTGACCGATCCGAGCTCCTGCGAATAGACCTGGACGATGTTCGACGACGCCAGCATATCGGTCGATACGACCCGCGCCGGTCGAACGGCGATCTGATGTCCGATGACGTCGACAAGCGTGTCGAGCATAGAGTCGCTCCGTTGTTCTCTGTCCAGAGAAATCTTACTGTCCGTCGCCGCGAGACGGCGGATCGGGCAACGGCGGAATCGGAACGTCCTCGCGGATGGCGCGAAAGATCGTCACCTCGCGCAACTGATAGGTCGTTTCCCAGATGCGCCGTTCGCCGTCGACCGAATAAGAAATCGACTGCACCTCGTACCACTGACTGCCCGGGTTGTTCATCACGTGGAACGCATTTCCCGAAAACCGTCCGTCGATTGCAGGATGAACCAGGACGACCATGTCGCAGAGTCGCAAGAAGACATGCGCCGAAAACTTCGCCTGCGCGGTCGTCCTGGCGCGGATCGAGTGATACCCGCGCTGCGCAAAGCGCCACAGATTCGCCCATGCCCGATCCCGCATTTGATCCGACCAATAGCGACCGGAGTCGAGCGTCCAGGGACCGGCAAGAAGCCAGCGACCATGCTGCGGATCGGTTGCGTGCTGCGGATAATCGGCTCCCCACTCCTCGTTCCAGTTCGACAACGACGCCGTGATTTTGTAGTACGCCGGCAATCCGGTTCGCACCGACACGGAAACCGATTCGGGAATATGCACCGGATAGAAAGGGAACGCCTCGTATAGTCCGTCGAAATCGGAATATCCCGGACTGCGCGATCCGGCGATGGTCGCCATCGGAATATCGAAGATCGGAAGTCGCACCGTGGCGTGGACCAGGTTGAGATTGAAGCGCGTGTAGCGCGAACCCTCATACGTCGACCCGTTCCACGTGTTCACCTGCGAATGATCGAAGAACGCCTGGGGATGCCAGTAGTTGCGGTCGGGAATGATCCAGAGTCCGTTGCGTTGCGTGAAGAAGGCGAAGCAAAACTCGTTGCGCGCTCCGTCGCGGATGTTACTCCAGTATTGCCCCTGATTGAACGTCCAGTCGCGGTACTCCATGTTCGCCGTCTGTTGATTGTCGGTGACGTATGCGCCATACGCCTGCGATACGTTTTCCCAGGACACGCTGTACCATTGCCCACCGGGAACCGACATCGCCGAATAGAACATCAGCACATCGTGATGGTCGGCGAAGTTGCTTCTTTCCAGCAGCATATACCCGACGACGTCGCCGAACGTCATGTCGTTGAACGTCACCCCGATGCCGTTGTTCACGTGGCGAAAGAAGCCGACGACGTGCGTCTGCATCTGTTCCAGAATCATATCGGCGGTGCGGCAGGAAATCGACGCTTCGTGGCGATCGAACGAGTACGATATCGATTGCGCGTCGATGTATCCGCAGAAGACGATTTCCGGCGGCTCGTGCGGACGCGATGGATGATAGTCCGGCGATGCGCGAAGTCGCACCCGATCCGATCCGTTATGCGCGTAGAAATCGACTCGCACAACGACCGGAACATACCCCTCGACGGCGTCGATGTTCGCCAGAACCGACAGATCGCCGTGCAGCTTCGCCTCCATCGTCCAGCCGCCGGCATCGACCCCGCCGGAGATCGACAGGCTCGACACGTCATACGGCATTCCGGCGCGTCGATCGATGACGATGACCTGACGTCGACTGCTCACCGGAACTCGCGTGTCGATGGTGAGTTCGACGTCGTAAATGCCGGGCTGGAGGAAGACGACGTCGAAGTACGCCGGCTGAGGCGCGGGGTGGTAGGTGAAATCGTAGTCGTAGCGCGGAGACGATATGCAATGAACCTGATTGTTCGTCACGTCCTGGTCGTTCAGCAAAACTCGCCACTGATGACCGGTCGCCGCCCATCTTCGACGGATGTACGAGTAGCCGCCGAAGAACGTTATCGGCTCATGCAGGTAGGCGATGCGATGCGGTCCGAACACGCAAAATCCGCGATCGGGGTGCTTTCCCAGTTGCTGAGGGTATTCGGTTCTCGGCGGATTCTCAAATCGCGCATCGGTTGCAATGCGGATGGCGTTGCCGAACGCCACGACGACGTCGAACGATACGCTCGATGTGTTGATCAGCCTGGCGTATTCGATGGCCTGTTCGCGGGTAATCATACATCCACCGTCACTGCTGCGTAGAGAGTCGTCGACGCCGTATCGATGACTGCGCCGCCGGAACGGACGACCGACAGCGAGTCGCCATACGCCCGACAGACGATCCAGGCATCGACCGGCGCAAAGAAGAAGCGCACCCAGAGCGCCGGTCGATGCGGTCGCCATATCGCCCGGTAGCGCTGCGACACGTTTTCCGCTTCGCTCTTCCAGACCAGCGATATGGACGGAAAGTAGGCGTAGCGGGTCGTCCGGTCGAACCCGAGCGCAACGGCATCGATCCCCCAACGCATTTCGTTTGGCGCAGGAAAGGCGTAGTTTGACGGATCGAACGACAGAACGTTTTCGTTTTCATCGAAATACGGCTGAAGAACGAAGAAACTCATAGATCGCCTCACTCATCCGACACGTCCGGCGTTCCCGCCAGAAGGTCGACGACAATATCGCTCCATTCGATGTCGATATACGCTTCGACATATAGAGTCCCCGTCTCCAGCGCAGCGTCGCCGCCGAGAAGATCGACGGCTTCCGGCTGATCTTCGACGATGAGCGTTCCTCCCGACGTCTCCAGAAGCGCGCCGTCGAAACGCACGGCGACATCGCCGATGATCATCGTTCCCGCTTCGACGGCGATTGTTGCGCCATCGGGAAGCAGATCGTCCGTATTATCGCGGACGACCGGCGTTCCCGCCAGCAGTTCAAGCGCGCCTCCGACGAAAGACGGCGGAAAAATCGAAACCAGCGTCGGGGTTCCCGCCAGCGCGTCCAGCGCAACGCCGATAACGTCGCGCAACGCCATAACGCTCGAGACGGCGAGAGTTCCCGCCTGCACGTTTAGCAGCGCGCCGACCATCGGTATCTGATTGATTAGAAATCGCCGGGGATCGGGAGGCGGCTGTTCGCCGATCGACGGCGCAGGCGCAGGCGGAAGCCCGACAAAGTCGATGTCGATGTTCGGATCGAGAAAGAACGTCAGCACGACGTCGATTCCTTCGACGCCCCGAAGCGAACCGATCGTCGGAATGCGCGGACGGGCGGGCGATGTGCGCCATACGCCGTCCTGGTCGTAGTACGACAGAAGAACGGTTCGATGATTGCGCGCCGCGTCGTAGATCGCCTGCCACAGGTCCGCCAGCATCGATGCGTGCAGATTGCGATACGACAGCACGATCGAGCGGTGCGTGTGCTTTCGCGGTGCTCCGTTGAGGAGCGTCGTCGTTTCGCCGCTGCGATACTCGACGGCGTCGGGTCCCAGAATCGGCATGCCGTTGATCGACCATCTCATACGTCCATCTTACCTGTTTTTTATCCGGGAAAGCAACCGTTCAATCTCGGCAATCAGCTCGCGCTTCAGTTGCTGCGCCTTATCGACGTCGACATCGCCGGAAAGATGCTGCGTGATGTTGATGGTGTACGCATACGCCGGACGCATATCGGCCGGCTCGCGTCGTTCGTCGGCATCGACGCGCACGTGCAACGCAACGGGTCGACGCTCATCGGTCGATGCGCCGTTCGACTCTCGACGGATGCTGTTGAGCAGGTGCGACAGATCATCACGAAGCAGCGCAATCGCCCGGTCGATGAACGCCTGCAACCCGCGCCCGCCGACGAATTGCGCAATCATCGACCGGTACGCTTCCGCCGCATTCACATCAAGGATGGCTTCGCCTCGATGCACCTGTACGACCTGGTCTTCCGGCACCCGCAGGATGCCGATGGCGAACGAACTGCCGGGCTTCCCGCCTCCTCCTCCTTCTCGAGTCGGTTGCCTTTCGGACAACGAATCTTTTCTGCCCCTGCCGGAACCGACGCCTCTTTCACCTTCTCTCTGCTCTTGAAGCGCCTGCCCGACGGATTTCTCGAACATCTTCAAAGTGGATTCCGAAAACGCCATGAGTCCCTGGAAAGCGCTTCTGGCGTTGAACAGAGTGAAGACCGCCTCGAGAACGCCGCGATTGTCGCGTATCCAGGACGCAAACGAACGCGCAAACGAAATGATCAGATTCGCCGTCATCGCAATGATGGAAGAAATCGATTTCCTGATCTTTTCACGCGCCTCTTTCGCTTCTTCGCCTTCGCCTGTCGATTTTCGCAAAAGCTCGAACCATTCCACGGTCGAATCGATCAGCGCATAACCGGCATCGAACATCTTCTTCGTCTCTTGCGACCATCCGGCGATTGCGTTCTTTACCTCCTGACTGAACATGCCGGCGATGAACTGCGCCAGACCGAGAACGCCCTGCGCGAAAACTTCGATCAGGAATGTCGCCGCCTTCACAAGCGACCCGCCGAGTCTCTCAAGCGAGAAGTTGGAAATCACCTTTCCGAATTCGGACCTTATTTTCTCGTCCAGCAAACGCGGAATATCGAGCACTCCTTCTTTGATGCCGATGTCTTTCGCGGCAGCATGTCCGAGAATGAGTCCGCCGAGGATCGATCCGCCGATCCCCAAAAGACCGGACAACGCTGCGCCTGCGCCCGCGCCTGCGCCTGCGCCCGCGCCTGCGCCCGCGCCCGCCGCGCCCGCCGCGCCCGCCGCGCCCGCCGCGCCCGAGCCCGCCGCTCCTATGCCAATGCCGGCCAGCAGCGGTCGCAGCAACTGGAAGAACAGCCAGCCGGTCAGCGCAATGTCGCCGGTCGTCTGCAAGATCGATCCCAGCTCGCCGAACGGAGCCGCCCATCCCATCATCTGCGCCGCTTCCGACTTCTTGCGTCGGATGTCGAATACGGTTTCGTCGTATGGAGCCTGCGCTTCGCCTTCGGCGATCATCGTCAGTTGCGTAATCGCCGTATACAGGTCGTCCCGGAAGAGCGTATCGTTTTCCAGCGCGGAAATCAATCGGTCGTAGAACAGACGGTCGTCTTCGGTCGTCTGCTGCGCGATGAACGCCTGTCTCATCGACTCGTCGAAACGACCGCTGCGCATCGCTTCCAGCAGCGCAACGAACGCGGGGTCCTGCCAGTTGCCGGTGAACGACGTCAGGGCTTTCTCCGACACGGCAATCCCGGATGCATCGATTCCGCCCATGTGCGCCTCGACGATTCCGCGAATGAACGTCGCCGGGTCCATCACCCGACCTTCGATGACTCCGCGTTCGCCTCGCCGCTCGAACTGGAGCGATTTCACAAGATTGTTGTAAACCTCGACCATCCTCGACGACATCTTCGTCGACGTTTCATCCATCACGCGATGACTTTCGAGGATCGCCTCCTGGCGCTTGATCACCTCCTCGTCGAACTCGAGCATCTTCTTGCGATGCTCCATCTGCGCCAGCTCCTGATCCTGCTTCTCTTTGACGAGGAGCTTTTCCCGCTCGAATATCGCCTTTTCCAGGTCGTACATTTTGATGCGGAACGCGAGCATCTTGCGCTGGTATGCAAGGTTCTCTTCTTCGATTGCAATCGCAAGACGCCGGGCTTCGCGCTCCAGCTCCATCGACCGTATCGCAAGCTCGACTCGCTCTTCCATCTGCGATGCATCAAGCATGCCCATTTCGTACTGAATGTCCGCTTCCGCCATCAACGACGGCAGCAGGCGTTCGGTATCCGAAATGCGCCCTTCGAGGCTTCGCATCTGCAATTCGAGTATCTTCACCAGCACCTCGTACTGCTTTTCGGCAAGAACGAGCTGCTGCTCTTGCAGGCGATAGGAGTGCTCACGCGCCCGATCTTCGATTTCCATGCGCCGCTCGTAGAACTCGGCCTGCTTTTCGAGGTGACGCATCTGTTCGGAGTACGCCGCTTCGGTTCGGAAGGCGGAGCGACCGTACTGCAACATGCGCATCTGGTGGACGAGTCCTTCGTAGAACTGTTCGTGCTGCAAGCCGAACACCGGCGCACGTCCCATGTTCGCCAGGGTCTGATTGTAGATCGAACTCAGAGACGTCGAGGCGAGTCCACGCGAACGCTGCTCGGCGAGCTGCCCGCGACTCATGTCGATGTAGGCGCGATACGATCGGTCGGCTCCGATGTCGCCGTACATCATCGTGTCGTACCAGCGACGGAAGGCGATGTCCTGCCTCTGCCAGTCGAGCGACAGGCGTTGCGATTCCAGATTGACGCCCATCTGTTCTCGACGCAACGGCAGCATCTCGCGCTCGATCATCAGCTCGCGCTTTTTCGACTCGAGTCCGACAACGGCCTTCTCGCGCTCGATATGCGCCAGCATCGGCGCATGCCGCGCCTGAAGCCGCAGTCGTTCAAGGTCGAGTTCGGAAACTCGCGTCTGCACGACATCGCGCCGCTTCGCAATGTCGAGCTGTTGCGCGCCGAACTCGAGCGACTTCTTCTCATGCAGAATCTGGATCGCCGTCGATTGCAATCCGACTTCCTGCATGCGCATGCGCTTGTTTTCGATATCGTGTTGCAGGGAGAGGATGCGCTCCTGGCGTTCGAGGAGCGACCTCTCGAATGTCAGATTGTCGCGCTGCTTCCGCCAGTTGAGTTCCATCGACGAAAGATCGGATATCGGAGCCGAGTAGAGATGCCGCCGATACTCTTCTCGACGGAATGTCATTTCGCCGAAGCGCTCGTCGTCGTAATCGAAGAAGCGCAGACGATCGGGAACGCCTTCCGCTCCCTGCAAACCGTACAGGTGAATGCGCTGAATCCGCAGGTCGTGCGGACGGGTCATCGCCATTCCGACGGTCTGGTAGTACTCGGCTTCCGCCTGCCAGAACGGAGCGTTGGTGAATTGACGTCGCGCCGTCGCCAGCGCCTGTCGCTCGATTGCGTTTCGTTCCTCTTCGGTGAAGCGCTCATTGATGATTTGCCTGCGTCGATGGAACGGAATCGACTCGAAGTCGACGGTTTTATCTCCTGTTCCGTCCTCCCCCGCTCCGATCTTTCTCGCATATTGCCGTCCATACTCCTGCGTCGCCAGACGCGCCGCGTGCGACCGCAACATCAGCCGCGACATCATCAGATCGGGTTCCGACATGCGATAGAGCATCTGGCGCGTGCCGAGTTCCATATCGACTCCGGCCGCCTTGAAGGCCTCGCCCATCGCCAGGTACGACGCGATATTCTGGCGTGCGTTGATGAGATGCCCCTGCCTGTCGTACCAACGATTGAGAGGCGCGCCGATCTGGAGCGTCTTCAGGATGTCTTCGGTCGACATCAGCGTGCCCTGCATCCGGTATCGATCGATGATGCCCGCCATCCCGACGGCGTCGAGCGCATCGCCTTTCGCCGGATCGCCGGAATACATCGACGCGATCTGGCGCAGCATCAGGGCATAGGCGGGAGTCGTTCGACTGTCGAAGCCCGACAGTCGACCTGAGAAGGCGATAATGCGCTGAGCCTGTTCATCGCCGGGCAGATACCGCTCGAGCTGCGCCGATTCGAGCGGAGCGATAAAACGGGTGCGTTGCGATCGTTCAAGCCCTCGATCATGCACATCGCGGTAGCGCGCCAGCAGATCGACGACGTTCCGGCGGTCTCCGCCTTGCTGCGGAGACATGATCGCCGTCTGGATCGACTCGGATGCGTAAGCCGATCCGATCTGGATCGTCTGCTCGTTCCACTGCTTCAGGTTATTGACGACGTGCGCCAGCGATACCGCAGCGCGATAGGCGATAACGTCGAACGGCTCGCCTCCGCCCCACGACAGTCCGCCGCGATCGTCGCGGGCATTGCCCCACGTAAAGCCGCGTCCTCCTCCCTGCCCGCCGCCGCGCCCGCGCCCGCGCCCGCGTCCGCCATCGTCGCCGGCGTTCGCAAGGAACGCCGCCCACTGAACGCTGTCCTGATCGATGTCGACAACGCCCGGCGCATGGTATCGCGTTCCGCCGGATGTCGCGTCCTTGCGCACCTGCGGAACGACAATGCCCTTGCTGCGCAAGAAAGCGCGCAGATGATTCGCCTCTCGAACCTGATCGTCCTCTTGCGGTCCGGCCTGGATGTTGCCGACGTAATCATCCCAGAGTTGTCCGATCGCCGTAGACAGCGCGCCGTGCAGCCCGGTCGGAGCGTAGGCGACCGTCCGGCCGATGTATTCCAGCGCGCCCTTGCGATCGGGCTGAGAAGAAATCCCCTTTGCCCGATTGCGGATTTCCTGTTCGGCGTTCGGAGCTCGAGCGGAAATCAGTTTCAGCAGCCCTTCCGCTTCCGGCGAAAGCTTTCCGGTTTCCGCTTTGAGTCGACCGAGGAACTCGCGGATGTCCCTGTTGTTCGTATCGATGTCTTTGATGTTCTGGACGACGACATGGAACGGATTTTGTTTCGTTCCGGCCGGAGCCGATTGCGGTGAAGAGCCTCCCGCCGTCCTTGCGTGTTCGCTTTGAATGCGTTTGACGATGTCCTGAACCGACTTCAGTCCGACTCCGACGACGTTGAATACGGCATGCGCGCCCTGAGCAATGCCGTTCGGATCGAGACCCTGCACCGCACCTAACGTAATGCCGTAATCCTGCTGCATGACGTGACGCATCGCAAGGTCGCCCGCGAGCAAACGTTGCATGCCTCCGGCATGTCCCTGCGGAAACGAAACGCCGGACTTCTCGCCGATCTGCGACATCAGGGAGAGCGGAACCGACATCTGAACCGATCCTCCCTGCTGGAGAGCGGTTTCGATGTCGCCCGCAAAAGCGTCATATCTTTGGTCGCCGGGTTGCAGCGCAGAAACATTGATCGCCTGCCCGGAAGCCGGACTGATTACGGACAGTTCCGGCGTAAACGTTGTTCCCGCAATGACGCTCTGCGCTTCTGAAATGAGGTTTGCGTTCGGCAGAACAGCTCCGATGCCGCGCTCGAAACTTGCGACGACATCCTGAACGTTCGTCATTTCAAACGGCATTGTCGACTGTTGTTGCTGCGGCTGTTGCAGCGACGGCAATGGCGCAGGCGCAACAGGCGGAGGCGAAGGTGAAGACGGAGGCGGCTGTTGCTGCGCCTGCTGCGCCTGCTGCGCCTGCGCCTGCGCCTGCGCCTGCGCCTGTCGCCCTTGCTGGATTTGTTGTCCCTGCTGCTGCAATGGCAATGGCGAAGCCTGTCCCGGTTTCGACCCTGAATGCGGCAAAATCGGGACTGCAACGTTTTGCGCAACAGACGGGATTGCAATCCTGCCCTGCTGTCCGGCAGGCGTATACAACCTCGACATCGACCATGCCGACGGCGTTATGGCGGATTGCGGAGTCGACGCAGGAATGAGCAGCGACGACATGATCGACTCGGCGACGTTGCGCGACCTTCCGTAAAACGCCTCGATAGGCTTCATCATCGGAAGCGCCTTCCCCGATCCGTACATCGCCATTGTCGTCTTTGCGCGGGTCATTCCGACATACATCGCCCAAAGCCGTTGCAGGTAGGCGTTGCGCTTCTCTATGATTTCTTCCGCCGCAACCGGATCGCCGATCTTCTGGCGCACCTCGCTATCGGTCAGGTCGAACATCAACGACTTCTTTATCTGTTCCGCCGATTGTTCCCCTTTGAAGAAGTCCTTTGTGTACCCGGTTACGATTTCGCCGGCCCCGATGCCGTAACCGCCGGTGAAAACGACGTCCCACTGACTTCCTTTGCCGCTTTCCGGCGTGAAGAAGTCGAGACCTTTCATCGGCGGATGCTCGTCCTTCATCCGCTCTACGGTCTGCTGGAACAGGTCGTAATCCGTCTCCCATTCGCGCATCCCCGACGCCGTGGCGTAATATCCGACTCCCTCGCGTGGAATGTCGAGCCACTTCTGCGACTGCGGGTCGCGTTGCACCTCCTGCCTGCGCAATTCGCGGAGCGCCATCTGCTGGTATTCTTCTTCGGTGTATGAATGAGTAATGGCGATATTCTGGTCGGTCAGGTACGGCGCAAGCAGCTCCTTCATCCTGGCGATGCGTTCGTTCGTCGGAAGAATGACGGCCATCGTCTCGCTTTGCCCCTGACGCAACGCATTGGCCAGCGCCGGGGTGTTATGGATCAGCTCGATGATATCTGAGGCCATCAGGAAGTCTTCGAGCTCCGATGGTACGGGTCTGTTTTCTTCCAGAGACTTCAGATATCGACGCCAGGATACGCCCAATGAAGGATGTATCTGCGATACGTTTTGAATGCGACGCGTGAGGAGATTGATGTCTTCCTTGCTCGTTCCCGAAATGAACGACCAGGCAAACGATGCATCCGGCACATTCTTTCGCATCGACGCCAGAACCGTTTTCTTGCCGAATATCGCATTGACGATGTCGATCAACCCCGGCGATTGTCGCCACGACTCGGTAAGCGCGCTGTGAACCGTACTCGCCGGAGAAAGATTGCTGTCCATCGACGGAAAGATTGCCGTCATATCCTTCGTATCGAACATCGTTTTGCCGATAGCGCCGCGCCATCCATACACCGCCTGTCCCGGGTCGCCGATGACGGTAATCGATCCCGGATCGGACGGATTTTTGACGCTCGCCATGTTCTTCAAGGCGTCGATCAGGCGATTTTGTATGGTCGACGTATCCTGCGCTTCATCGACAATGATGTGTCGACCTATCGATGTCAGCCACGACATGGTGGTTGCGGGATCGGCGAAGCTCCGCAGTTCCGCGATTCTCGACTGCAAATCGGCAAGCGTCGATGCCAGCCGCGCAGGGTCCGCAGCGCCGGCGATATTCAGTCTCTTCTCTTCTTCTCGGAGTTTGTTTATCTCGATCTGGCGACGCTCGTATTCTTCCTTCAACGCCTCCTGAAAATCGCCCGGGTATCGTCCGGCAAACTCCAGAATGTTCGTCGCAATGGCAATCGATTCTTCCTGTCCGATCTTCCCCTGATTGAACATTTCCTGCTGATAGATCGACGCTATTTCAAGCATCGCTATCTGCTCGGGACGGAATCTGTCTTTCGATGTCGCCGAAAGAGCTACATGCAACGCTTCTTTCGCCGTGTATCCGCTGCGCGCCACGCGCTCGGAATACTCGAGCACGTAGCGGGCCATCTTTGCCGAAATCGGATCGCCCTGATACTTGCCGTATTCGTATTCTCGTGCGGCTTCGCGCTGGATTATGTCCAGAAGTTCTATAGCGTCCTGGTTGTTTGCGCGTTCCTGTCGATACCTGGCGATCGCATCCATCATCAGATGAATGTCGTCGCCGTAGTGCATTTCGCCGCTCGCCTTGAGATACCGATTGCTTCCGAGAATTTCAAACGATTGCGGATTGAATCTATTCCAGTCGATCATCGGGTAAATGCTCTGCAACAGCTTCTTCGGCGTTCGCATAAGCACCCGATGCGCCAGAGCGTTGAACGTCGATACGTTGATGTCTTTCGCCTTGAATTGCGGAGGGAGATCGTCGAGCTTCCGCCGGAACGACTCCATCGCCTCACGCCCGAAAGTCAGGAACGTAATCTCTTCAGGACTCGCCCCTCGCATGGCGATAAGTTTCGCCACGATCGCCGATGCGGTGAACGTCTTGCCCGATCCGGCATCCGCCGATATAACCGAAATCCTTCTCGACTCGCCTGACTCGTCGACCGCCTTTTGCTGTTCCGGTGAAAGCGTCTTGTACAGGTTCGCAAACAATGTCTGAACGCTCGTCATTCCGGCCACATTCTGGCGCAGATGACCGAACGTGATTTTGCCTCCGCCGGCGGGACGGGAAACAGAAGCCGCAATCGAGTCGTACAGATTTCTCCAGACCTTCGGCATATACCGCCCGACGACGCTATCGGAACGAACCTGAACGTCGTGCATCAGAGTCGTCAGGCGATCTTTGCCCGATACATTCTCGATCAGAGAAACAGGAATGATGTTCCCCTGCGATATGCCGTATGCAACCGGCGCATGCGGCGCAAGGTCGCGATCGAGATACAGGAACGATACATTTTCAAACCCTCGTTTCTTCGACAACTCCAGCAATTTGAGCGGACTGATGTTTCCGACAAAGCCCTGGTTTCCGGGCATCTCGATGCGAGAGCCTACCGAAATGAGCGTATGCTTGCCGAGGACCAGAGATTGAACGTTCGCAACATACTTTTCGATATCGCCTACGTCCACAATGTCGGCCGCAGCCTTCAACTGAATGTTTTCGTCTGGTTTGAATAATCCTTTCTGCCGCCCTGTCGACTCAACATCGCCGTAGACGACCGAGACATTGCGAATATCTCGATGCACATCCTGCGCGAATCTCAAGAAGTCGCCTTTAGGCACGGCAATGCGTTTGACCTGCGATTGCGACTTTGCGATATTCGACGCAACAACAGGGTCGAGAGTCATTTCGATAAAGTTTGGCGTCGATCTCTTTCTTCCGCCGCTGCCGGAAGGCGCAGGCTGCGCACCGCCAGAGGGCGCAGGCTGCGGCTTACTGACAATCAAAGGCGAAAGATTCTTAGGGAAAGGCCCGCCGACAATCGTAAACGACGGCTTGACGGGAGGCGCAACAGGCGGGCTGCCGGAAGGCGCAGCAGGCGAACTGACAGAAGGATCGGCAGGCGCACCGCCGGAAAGCGCAGCAGGCGCACTGACAGAAGGATCGGCAGGCGCATTGGCGATATTGGTCGATCCGCGCTTTCTTCCAGAACGCTTACCCTGACTTTGTGCGCTTCTCCTCCTTTTCCCCGTTTCGGCGTCGGGCGCTGGCATCGGCGCTGGCGCTGACGATTCAGGAGGCGACTTGGAAACGGTCGGTTTCTGGAAATTGAAGAGGTTGCTGAGATTTCCCAGAATATCTATTATGTCGTCATCGTTTTGGAACCAGGACGGAGACGTCGTCGACGGAAGAGGCGCATCGACAGGCGTTTCACTCGGCAGGACTGAAGCAAGATCGTCCGACAGCGGAAACGGAGCGACATTGAACAACGAAGGAACTTCGGGAACTCGAACGTCAATGCCGCCGACCTGGATCGTCCTGTACGGAAAAACTTCGTATTCCGAAAGCAGATGGGCGTATTCTCTGGCAAACTTCGGAGTCTGAGAACGCTCGCGAAGGATATTGTTGAACTCGTCAGGCGAAACGCTCGCCTGTATGCGTTCAAGATCGTCATCCGAAATCAGTCCAAGAGAAGAACGAAATACATTGTCGTCCGGGCTTTCTCCAATGCCTTTGACAAACATTTGAGTAAACACGCCGGCGCTTGCTTCGGCCACGCTTTTGATTGCGTCTGCATCTTTCAAAGCCCGAATTGCAAATGCCCCATTCTCTTGTTTTTCAATGAAATCACCAGCCGAGACGCTACTGCCGAATGTTTCTTTCGCCCATCTGGATGTTCGGGAAATGACCTGATCCGAGTCTTCAACGGCGGAAGAGAACGACCCGGCCGCATTCAGAACGTCTTCCGCAAGCGCAGATCGCATGCGCTTGAGCGTTTCCGGCTCCGTGCCCCACAAGGCCGCCGAAACTATATGCCCTATTTCGTGCAGACCGGTTTCTACAATGCGTTGCGGATCGGGATGCGCGTCGGTGCGGACAAAGATGTGTCCTTCCGTGTCGACCCAACCGGAATGCGACATGGCCAGAAGAGGATTGTTCAGGAGTTCCGCCGCCTGCTGTTCGTCAACGGGGTGTATGCCGCGAATAGGGAAGCCGTAGGTGCGATTCATAAAACCGGCGATGCGCCGAAGCGCTCCGACTGCGTCATCTTCGGTCATCGACGGCGGAGCGCGAGATTGGATGGCGCTTTCGACGGGACGCTGCACGTCGTCGTCCGGGGAAGGAGCGGACGCAACCTGCACGATCGGCTCGTCGGCCGGAGCGGTCGGAGCGTCGGGAGCCTGCTGTCGCTCGAGTTCGGAAGCGATGAATGCAAACGCAGAGTCGGGACGATATACGTCGTCGAGGTTGCGATAGCCGCCATGCTGCTCGAAGAGGCGATGAGCGACAGAGCGAACGACCCGCGATGCAAGGGTATCGCGCTGCAACGCCTTTCCAAGCGCCGTCAGGGTGCGTCGCCCCGATTCGTCTTCAACATACGCCGGAGCGCCGAGATACATCATCGACCGTTCAATGATGGACCGAACGATGTCGTCCTGCGCAAAATCTATATTCGACACATCCTTCGGGTCGTCTTCGCTTCCTTCTTTTATGCCGGACAACCGCAACAATGACTCGCGATCGACGTCCGACATCGAGCCGGAAACGAGATTGCGCACAACTCCCGTCATGCTCTGGATGAAATCGTCGCTGTCGCGGATGAACGACTCCACCGGCGAGATCGGCTTTTCGGCAATGTCGAGCATCTCGCGCATTCCGGCATATATCGTCCCTTCGACAGGGAACGGAAGTTTATCGCCGAACACATTCCGAATCGACATCGCCGTTCCCCATGCGATCTTTGCCGCTTTGGAATCGTTCGCTATCAACCGCTCCCAGAGCTTCGGATTCTTCTCTCGCGACCCGAACAGATGTTGAATCGACCGTAACGCTGCGCTCATCCCGACATCCAGCGGCGCAATATCGTCGCCCTGATCGGTCATTCCCGCAAGTTTGAGAATGCTTTTTCGAGCGGGATCGTCTTTTGCAAGCCCGTGGAACACGTCGGCGATCGACGTTCCGATCTGTTCGACAAACGGCATGCCGCGTCCCGCAAAGAAGTGCATGGCCTGGTCGTATGGGGATTGCGTCTCCGGCTCTTGAGTTTCGACGGTCGGAGGCGCAATCGAAGTTGCAGGCGCAACCGACGGAGGCGCAACCGGCGCAGGCGCTGCGCTTTCGGCGATCAGGCCTTCATAAAAGGTTCCTTTTACGGAGAAAGGCAAATCGGGTTCAATTTTGCCGATTACGTGGGCCGCTGCGCGAATGATGTTCGCCGACTCCTCCTCGCTTTTTTGAAATCTCTTCCAGAGGTCCGGCTTCTCCTCTCGACTCTCGAACAGATAGCGAATAGCCCGTGTCGCCACGTTCTTCTCGATTTCTTCCTGTCGCAGTTGTTCGGCAGGGAGATTCGACATTCCCGCAAGTTTGAGAATGCTCGCTCTGGCCTGGCTTTCCGGGGGCAATGCAGGATATACGGCAGATATCAGTCGCCCCAACTCTTCGACGACGTCTTTTCTTTGTTCCGTAAAGAATCGCAGCGCCTGCTCGGGAAGCGGAAGCGGCCGTTCGACCGGACCGAACAGGCGAGAAACGCCTGCTTCTTCGGGCAACGAGACATCATCGACCGGCGGAGCGACCGGACCGACTTCAGGCGGACTCGCCTGCTTCCTGACGGGCTTCGCCTCGACTCTGCCGCCTCCGAACAGGTGAGAAACGTCTATTTCTTCGGACAACGAAACGTCGTCGACCGGCGGAGCGACCGGCGGAGCGACCGGACCGACTTCAGGCGGACTCGCCTGCTTCCTGGCGGGCTTCGCCTCGACTCTGCCGCCTCCGAACAGGTGAGAAACGCCCGCTTCTTCAAGCATCGAAACGTCGTCGATTGGCGAAGCTTTCGGTCCAGGATCGGTCGGAGTCGGCGCGTCGACGACCGGCTTTTGTTCGGTCGGACTCTTTTGCTCTGAAGCTTTCGCGCCCGATGCCTTGCCTCCCGCAACTATTTTCGACATCATGTTGCGCATCTTTTCGCGTGTCTCCTGCCGTTTCGGGTCTTGCTTCTCGACGATCGTTTCGATCGGCGTAAACGACACGCGATCGGTCGGAGCGGCCATGCTGCGCAAAACGCGGCGGGCATCGTACATCGGCGCATTCGTCGCAGCGATTGCCCGCATCAGATCGTCACGCGAAAGAGTCGCTTCCGGCGCAAGATATGATCCTCGCAGATACTCGGGGGGTGCAACAGGCGAACCGAATGTCACTCCGCCTTTCTTCTGAGTTTCTTTCGTTTCGATCTTCTGCACCGGCTCGATGTCGAGGGTCGGAATGTCGGTCGACGCTGCGAATGCGGCGGCTATGCGTCCGGCTTTGGTCTCAAGAGGCGCAAACGAAATGAACTCGTCCGATCTCCGTCCGTGGCGCGCCAGAAATACGCCGGTCGACGCGAGGATGTGCTCGGGACTTTCGATGTCGACGATGTCGTCGCGTGCAACCTGCGATGTGACGTACATGCGCGTCGACTCGTCGGCCAGCAATCCGTAAAGCGCGTCGTAATGCGCCTGACTCAGATTGAGTTTCTTCGCCATAACCGCAGGCGGAGCCGGCAATGTCGCTTCGATTGCAAATCCCGCCTGGCGCGCCTGAACCGCAGCCGTTATATCGAGCGGAGTGCGCAGCTGAGTTCGATAGATAAGCGCCGAAGCGCCCTTTTCCTGCGCCTCCTTCGCCCGCGCCCGGAACAATTCTCTGAACAGAGAAACCGGGTTTTCTTCGGCGGGCATTCGCTCGAACAACCCCGACACGACATACGCCCGATCGTCGCCCGACGCGCTCCTGTACATCGGTTCGGCAATCGGCGATCGCGCCGTCATAAAGCGCCACGACAGGCTTCGCGCCTGACCGATGATGTCGGCAATCGTGACGTTCTTCGCCGATGTCGCCTCTCTGCCGAGTCGACTGCGGGCAAACGCCATCTGCGCCATCGATGTCGGGTTGAGGGAAATCTCCGGCAGCGCATGCCGGTACAAAGCTTCGACCGCTTTCACGTAGTCGGGATCGAGTTCCGCCTTTTCGCCTCGACTCTTCTTCGCCATCGCCTCAAGCGACGCAACTGCGGCAATCGGGTTCTCTATCCCCCTCCCCTGCGTGGCAAGCGCCGCCCGCGTCAGGTCATACGCTGCGCGAGCGTATTGCGCCATGCGCTGCGCGGTTCCCCTGTCGCTTCCCTCGAATACGACCGTCGGCTTCGATTCCGACTGCGCATCGATGCCGTGGCGCAACGCTTCGATGAACGGCAGTCCGGTTTCGACACCTCGCATGTCGTCGTCGGCAAGGGCCGCAAGGAACGATACCGCCTCCAGGCGTTGCCGATCCGCGCCCGGTTCGACAAGATCGGTTCGCAATCGCGGGGTGCGGAACCGGATCGTCGGACCTTTCGGACGCTCGTCGTTTTCGCGCAGTCCGACGAACGCCAGCTCCGGCGCTTCGCCCGACATGCGCACGCGCTGGTGAACAAGACCTTCCCAGAACTTCGAGTGAGGCGACAGCAGCGAACGGACGTTCATCACCGCGCCTTCGCGCTCGACCTGTTCGCCGATCGGACGGGATATCGACGGCAATGAAAACGTTTCGACTCCGGTCTGCTTCGGTTGCGCAGAAGCTGCGTCGGCAATCGCCTGGAACGCCTGTTTCGCCTGTTCCGGGCTGGACAGGATGCGCGGAGCGCGCAACAGGAACGGACGTCCGGTTTCGCTTGGTCGACTCGTAATCGGACGCACGTTCGGATCGTTGCCGAAAGCGACTCCGGTGATCGACAGAAACCGCATGGCGCGGTCGCCGCCGCCTTTTGTCGAAGCGGCAAGCACATCGCCCGTTCTCGGATCGACGGCCGCCGTTCCATACGCCTCTCGCATGCGCATGCGCGCCTCTTGCAACCCAAGCCGGACAATCGCTTCTCGCTCTCTTGCGCTCTTCGCGTTTCTGAATCTGTCGAGTTTTCCGGCATAGGCTGCAATCATCTGCGCAAGCGCAGGCCGATGCTCGATGATGTCGGACACGTTGCGCAGCTCTTGCGGATCGAACACCCATTCCGATGCGCGTGCGACGATGTTCGATCCTTTCGGAATCGAAAAGCCGCGCCTCAACCCCTCCTGCGACGTGAAGAACTCGGCAGCCGGAAGCGTAATGGTGATGCCGGTTTTGACGCCGCCGGGAAGTTGCAGTTGCGCCTGAATGCCGATGTTCGTCTTCGACTGGCGCTCCAGCTCAAGCGTGCGCATCACGGCATCGATGAACGACTCGTCTTCGCTTCTGACGATCGGCGTAATTTCGGTCGCTCCGCCGTACAGTATCGGCACTCCGGCAATTCGCTGCGGAACGGCAATCGCCTTTTGCTCGCCGCTTACAATGCGCTTCAATTCTTCAGGCGTCACCGTAATCGACGGCATATCGACCCGCTCCTGCGAAGCCGTGGCGGAAACGTTCCGCATCCAGGAACGGTCGGTCATCGCAGGCTTCCGTCTCGGTCGCGACCGGATATTGATCGGCGAGTCGGTTCTGATGTCGCCTTCCATATGATCCAGCGCGTCCGACGGATCGACATACGCCAGAGCGCGATTGCCCAGACGCTGCGCCGTAATAAGCGCTCCGGCGGAATGAATGCCGGCAATCGACTCGGCGATAATGCGCGGATCGGGAGGACGCCGCAGCGCATCGGCGACTCCCCGATAGGTGATGCTGCGCTCGTCGGATTCGATCAGCCGCTGCACATCGCTCTGTCCGAGAATAGTCTCGATCGCCTTCGGCGTTTCGCCGACGCCGCTGACATACGTGACGTTCGAGCGCGTCATGGCGACGTACAGCGTCGATGCCGACTGCACGGCGTCGCGGATGCGCTGGTGCGCCTGTTCGATGCTCAATCCCGGTTCCGCCTGCGCCAGATTCATCGCTTCGCGGGCGACGTCGACGTCCGACATCGTCGCAAAACGCGCAATCTGTTCCAGCGTAAACGGTTCGACCGGCGGATTGTTCTTCCCCGTAAAGATGCCGCGAACCGCCTGGTACGGCCCCAGACCTGCGCCAAGAACGAAGAACAGGTCATACGTGCTTCCGATCGACGCATGGTAGGTCCCTGCCGTCGCATGCCCGGCCGTCGCACGCGGAATGCTCTCCAGGTCGGTCGACTCGTCGACCTGCTGATCCTTCGGTATGCGGAGGAACCCGCCGGTTCTGGCATACGGCGCTTCGGGATCGGCGAACGTCGACAGACGCTCGATTTCCTCGTCGCTCAGGCGCGAGGCGAATGCGATGTCGTCCGGCGTTACGCCGGACATATTCGCCGTCGTTTGCGCTTCGGCGACTCGCCGTCGGATGTCGGAGAGCCTGGCCCGCACCTGGTCGCCGAGCGTTTCCAGATACTTGCGGGTCGGAACGGCAAATCCAATGCGATGCGTCGCCGGATCGACGCGTCCCGTCTTGAGCATGCCGACATACACGTCGGCGACGTTCGCAATTTCGCGCTGTATCAACGTATCGATGGACTCGCCCTGCGCCTGTTCGGGACGCCAGTACAGCAACGCCCCGCGATCCTCTTCGTGCGCCGATACCAGACGTCCCGGCGATCCGATGCTCGCCGATGTCAGTTCGGCAAGCATCTTCCCCAGACGACGGGTGCGCTTGATTTCGATATCCGGCGCTCCGCCGATCGCCTGAAGGATGCTTTCGCGGGCCTGCCGACGCAGTCGATCATCGCCCTCAAGACCAACGGCAAATGCGGCGTTCGCCCATATCGCTTCTTCAACGTCCGGCGTTCGACCGGCGTTCATAATCGCCTGGGCCGTCGTCAGGTCCTTGATCGACTCGCCGAAGTTGATGACCGAACCGCGAAAGAGGTCGGTATTCTGGCGCGGGTCGCCGATCGCCAGCACATCTTTTCCGAGGAGCGTCGTAATAAATGTCAGATCAAGCGCGTTCGCCTTCTGCGCTTCGTCGAATACGCCGACGTTCTCGTCCGGTCGATACCTGGACTTGCCTTCAACCGTGCGCAGGAGACGGGTGGAAAACGCCTTCAGAAACGACGATGTTCCTTTGCGCTGCTCGAAGAACGTTTCGTGCAACTGTCGCTGGACGGACGCGACATAGTATGTCGCAATGTCGCGGTCGATTTCCTCATCGGAAATCGACACGTTCGGCAGATAATCGCGATACAGATCGCGCATCGCCTCCCGCGCCAGCGCAAGTCGTTCTTGCGCCGTCGATGCCCGGGCAATGCGATCTCCATACCCCTTGCGTCGTTCCGCTTCCTCGAACAACCCGGACATCGTCTGGGCAAACTCGCCCATCATGAGTCCGCCGACCTTCCCTGTCGCCTTCAGATAGTCGACGACGACACTCCTGCGAATCCCGCCTTTTGCGCCTTCAAGCCGTCGGCGATACGACTCGGCCAGAAGGAGTTGCAGTTGCGGAGACATGCGACCGGCGGTCTGCGCCTCGATCTCTTCGGTCAGCAGCGCATCATCGCCCTGCGCTCCGGGCTTTGCCGAACTGCGCCAGGCCTCTATTGCAATCTGAAGTGCATACCCGGCGAACGGCTCGAATTGCCGGCCTTCGGGAGACGGACGCTTCCTCGCAAGATCATCGACGGCGCGCCGAGCCTGCGCCGTCATCTTGACGACCGGCGAGTACGCACTGATGCCGGTCGACGTTTCCAGAAACTCAAACGGCTCCGAGTCGGCGCGTCCTCGCTGCATCCGATCGATAAGCGCGTCGTACTGCGTTTCGACATCGACGGTGTACGACGGTCGCCCCATCAGCAGCGCCTCTTTGATTGTTTCTTTGCGATACGGGGTTGCGGAAGCTTCCGCAACGTGAGCCGTATTCAGATCAATGCCGGACGCGATCTGGCGCGCTGCGGCATCGATGGTGCGAATGACGACGCCGCCGTACTGGTCGCTTACCGCCGCGAGCTGTTTCTTGATTTCGGCAACGGCGTTCAACCCGAACGACAGCGCAAACACCCGCCTCGGCGTCGGCTGCGTCTCGCCGGTCGCTTTCCTCTGCTGCATTTCATCAAGCCGGAGCGACGCCAGCCGCGCAGCGGCCGCCCAGGTCTTGCCGGTTCCGGGACCGGAAATGGCGATCCCGATGCGAGCGCGCTGTTGCACCAGGCGCTTCTGGTCGACGTCGCCTTTCTCCATAACGCGGGCTACGAGCGACTGGAGCCGCTCCTCTTCCGTCGATCCGGCCAGCGCCTCACGGGCATCCCATCCCATAAACGGCGACACGGCGCTTGCCGCCGACGCAGCGACGGAAATGAAATCGGCATCGCTCTTGATATCGGTGAACGGCACGCCGCGACCGATGGCGTACTGCACCGACGCCTTCTTTGCCGAAGTATCCTGCGATTTGCGCACGACGTGTCCGACGTCGGGGAAACTCGCCGCAATGTTCGCCTGAATATCGGACAGGCGATCCGCAGGCAGCACGCCGTGACGCTGCAACGTTTCGACAAACGCCATGACGTCGCCGTGGCGCAATTCGCGCTTTTCGGGATCGTCCGATTGCATGGCCCAGGCGACATATCCCGATTTCTCGTCGCCGATGATGTCGCTCCAGAATCGAACCGCCTGCTGGATCGTCATATCGCGCATGCCGCGCTCGATCCAGGAGCGGACGACATGTCTGGTAATCTTGTTCCCGGCGTCTTCCGGCGGCAGGAACTCGTATGGCGCGCCTGTCGTCGGGTCGATATGCGACATCAGCCCGGTTACGGCGGCCAGATAGGTCGCCATATCGCGCTGCCGGGAAAACGTGCGATACGCATCCTGAGCGGTGCGCTCTCCGGTTGCGATGCCGAACAGTTCGGCGACGGGACGGATCGCCTCGATCATGCCTTGGGCATGAGTCGCCGACTGTTCAAGATCGGACAGCGCTTCGAGCGTGTCTTCCCTGGTCGGAGCCGACTCGATGGCGCTCATCAGCCTGCCGAACGTCGACACCCGTCGCTCCTGCTCAAGACGCAGCTCCTGCGTGCGCCGAACCTCGCCGCGCAACGCCTCGAACGCCTCCGCCAGCGTCTGGCGATCGTCGAACATGCCGAGCGCTTTCAGCCGACGCTCCGTCTTCTCAAGGTCGGCGCGAAACTCGCCGACGGCTTCGACATCGCCTCGCGCTTCAGATTCCGATATGCTTTGCGACAATTCTCTGGACAGAGAAATCAGTTGTGATCGATGGTCGCCGACGCTCTTCTGCGACGCAGGCGATCCCGGACGTCCCATCATCCCGGAAAGGGCGTCGACGGCATCGCGCAGCTCCGCCAGTCGATCGTCGTATGCGCCGACGAAATCCATCGCCTGATCGCGCAGCGACTCATACGCCAGGCGCTGCGCCTCGACATCGTCGCGCTTCGGCAGCATGCGGGCGCGAAGTTGCATAACGGCCCGATACGGCAGCGATTCGGGGAGCGGGAGCGATTGCAGCGTCGCCGCATCGACGACCGACGTTTCATCGACGTCCTCGGGAATGTCGATGCCCGATCGTTTCAAATCGGCATACGTCAGGCGAATGTCGCCGGAAGCGACTCCTTCGATAAGCTCGCGTTTCGCGGAAATTCGCGCTTTGCGATACGCCAGAAAGTTTCGGTAGAAGTCGGAAAAACGTTTGCGATCGTCTTCGTTCGTCGCAGACGCAAGCGCCGGACGGATGACGTCGTTGTACAGAGCGCGGGTGTCCTGGACAACGTCGACCTGTTCGAGAAGCGTTTCGGCGACGGCGCGCAGACGGGTTGGACCTGTCGGAATGCGCAGCTGAGTCTCACGGATGCGCTCGATCGGTCCGCCGATCTGCGAAGCTTTGACCTGGAGCGACCGGCGCATATCGGCAAGCGACATGATCGTGCGCCGGCGGTTGAACGACGCCGGCGCTTCGATCGGACGCAGCGCGTTTGCACGATCGATCATCGCCTGATACTTTCCGATGAGCGACCGCAGCGACGTCGTCGACGGCTCGCCCGCCAGCCATTCGCGCCGGACATCCTCATCGGGCAGTCCGGGGAAGGTCGTGAGCGGAGTGACGCCTTCGACGTCGCCTTTCGCCTTCTGGTCGTCCACGTCGCCGGCATCGTGGATCAGCCCGATGCGCGTAAGAAACCGCATCGTATTCTCCACCGCCGAGCCGTAGCGGTTCAATATCGATCCGGCGACGCCCGCGCCTCCGGTTCCGGCGATGACATCGATCATGGCGGATACGTCGGTCGGAGATCGCAGCGTGTGCATGGCGATATGCGCGCCGAACCCCGACGGGTGCCGCGACTCTTCCGCTCCGTGCGCCAGAAACATCGCCGACAACCCGCGCATATACCGCGATGCCGACGCCGCAAACTGTCCGACGTTGCGCGAAATGTCATGCAGATGTCGGATGTCGTCGGCAATCGACGGATCGGGAATGTCGGCAAGCATACGCTCGAGAAGCAAACGCCTGCGCTCGTCATCGCTCCCCTGGCGCATGGCGGGATCGCGCAGATACTGCCTGATGTTGAAGTCCGTCACCCATCGCAGATGGTGCGGCAGCGCAAGATGACCCAGGCGTTCAGGATCGGTTTCCGGTCGCACCACGTCGATGTCGCCGCGCTTCGGTCGAAAAACCTTTTGCACCGCCGCAGGCTTGCCGGTAGTCATCTTGAACGCTTCGTCGATCATCTCGACCTGATGCCGAAGCGCCGCACGCGCCATCACAGGAGCCATGTCGACAACCGAACGTCCGTCATCGTCGACTCCCAGCATGCGCATCTGCTGACGAACATCCGACTCAGGAAGCTCCTCGATCATGCGGTATGCGCCTTTGAGGAAGTCGAAGTACGTGCGGGTCATTTCTGCAATCGTCGACATGTCGACCATCGTTGCGCCTACGGCCGTCGATTCGGCAATGCGCCGCACCGTATCCTCATCGGTTCCGGCATCGACAATCGTTCGCGCTCCGCCGGGAATGTCGATCGGAATGCCGGATGCATCGCGGATCGCTTCGACGGCGTTTTCGATAATCGACGCCGCACGTTCGTGTCGCGCTTTGCTCTTCGACTGCAATTCCTCGTCGAACGCGCTGCGAATGGCGAAGAAGCCTTCAATCAGGCGACGAGGAGCGGTTCCCGACCGGATGCCCGCCGGCGCATCGGGGTCGAAGAGACGAATCGCATCGGTCAGGCTGCGGTCGTAGTCGCCAGACTTCGTCGTTCGAGGAACGCCGCGAAATCTGCGGGCGTAGTCGTACAGATTGGGGCCTTCGATCGGCTCGAGGGACCCTTCCCGAGCCATCCGCAGAATGTCGGCAATCTCGTCCGCCTCGGCTTCCAAATCTTGCCCCCATCCCGCAGCAGTCTTCTTCGATCGCTTGATCTCGTCCGCCATCGCAAACGGATCGAACGGCGGAGGCGGACGGTCGAGGTCGCGCTCTGCGCGACGGGATGCGTTGATGCGCTGCGCAATGCGACTTGCCTGCTCGATGGTCGGCGCTGCGCCTTCGCCGCCGCGCTCTTCCCAGGCGCGAACCATCTTCGCGTGAATGGCATGCGGTGAAACGAACGCCAGCCCTTTGCCGAACCCGAGCGGGTCGAGCTGACTTTCCAGCGTCGGAGGCGTGATGACGGTCGGCTGCACCAGCGGAACGACCGACAATCCGCTCTTCTGGATCGCTTCCGGGGTCGCTCCCTGCTGAGCGGCAATGCGCAGCGCCTCGCGCACCTGAGCGCCGGTTCTGCGAATGATGTTGCCGGCCCGTGGTCCGCGCACCGGCATGTGCATGACGTGAACGGGGAGACCTTCGACGGTCGTCGACGTCAGCGCGCCAGGCGCGTTGCGCTCGAGCGTTTCAATGGCGCTTTCATACGCCGACTCGGCCATCTTGCGCTCGAGGCGGAAAAATTGCTCGTTCGACTTGAGCTCGCTGCGCACGACCATATCGGCGATCTGCTCGCCGCCCAGACGGGAAGCCGCATCGAAACGCTCGTCTCCTTCGGCCTCCTTCGCGAGCGCTTCGGGAACGTCGCGCTCGAGGACGGCATCGGGAGGCAGCGACCGCGCCCGTTCGACGAACCGAACGCCTTCCCACATATTCGACAACGTTTCGCGGAACTCTGCGGCATGCTTCATCAGCCGGTCGGCGGCCTGGATGGGGTCGGGATCGTCGAACAGGTCCTGACCGAGTCGGACGGCCCGACGGCGGGCCAGGTGCTCGATGCTCAGCGTTTTCGCCTGATCGGAGCCGAAAACGGTTTCGACATGCTTCGCCAGGCGTTCAAGCGGATCAAGCCCTTCCTTTTCGCGATCTTCCTGCATCGCATACGCAATCAGGATATGCGACAGCGCTTCTCGATCGATCGACCGGATAATCGCCCGCTTCGCCAGACGCTCGCGGTCTTCCTTCGACGATACGCTCTGCATCGCAAGGATATCGCTTCGCCGCAAGCGCCCTTCGTCGACCATGCGCCGCATCGTCTGCGGGATGTCCCCTTTTTCAAGCGACTCGTGCAGATCGGGAATGATGGAAGTTATGTCGACGGTTCCCGATTCGATGGCCTCGACCAGGCGAAACGGCGTCGTCGCCCGATATTCGGGTATCTGCGCAATGTGCGATGTCGCCGCCACTTCGAGCCATGCCGACCTGAGCGCCCTGCGCACGTCTTGAGGCGTCTTTCCCGGCAGCGCTTCCTCGAGGATGAACTCGGCCATCTGCTCGATGTGCGACGGAAGATCGGCGTTCGGCAAAAAGTCGATGCCGATATGTTCGGGAGGCGAACCGCGATCGTCGTAGAACGGGTTCAGACTCGTCGTGCGATGAACGGCGGATACGATCGGCGACGATTCGGTCGGCGCTTCGATGCCGTACATGCTTCTGGCCGCCCGCACCGCTCCTTTGTGCAACGCTTCCCGGTATCGAGCAGTGACGAACCGCTGCGTTTCGAGCGGATTCATCGACGACCCGGAAGCGACCACTTCCTGCGCCTGCGCCTGCGCCAGCGGCATGGCGAACTGCGCAATGCGCGAAGCGATGACGTCGCCGGTCGACAACGCCTTGCCGATGACGCCTATATGCCTGCGCATCGACTCGGCGATGTCGATCGATCCCGGAAGGTTCATAATCGCATCGCGGTCGACCGTCTCTTCGATTTTGTCGAGTCGGAGACTCGCCCATCGTCTGGCGTCATCGATAATGTCGCCCCGCCCCGACTCGCTCCTTGCCGCAGGCGCATGAACGACGGCCTGTCTTTCGGCTTCCGAAAAGATGTCGGCGACGTATCGCCGCGTCGACTCGTCCTGAAGATCGGACAGCGCCTGTCGCACCTGCGATTCGTGCGCCAGCGCCGGCTTCATCAGGTGCGTCGCAATCGCCGTCAGCCGTCGCTTTCGCTCGTCTTCGTCGTCGATCCGCGACACCGGCTGGAACGTCTCCCGACGATTCTTGACGATCGACGTCGTTTTGCGGTCGTAGGCCGATGCAACGACCAGCGCCGCAGCAAGCGGATCGTCGCCGCTCCACGCGACGACGCTCGCCGTCGAATCGGCCAGCGCATCTCGCACCGCAGCAATGCGTTGCGACTCGTCCCCTCCCGTGCCGTACACCCTGTACGACTCGTAGTCCTTCGACCGGAGATACCGCTCGACCGACTTCGTGAAATCGGGTTCAACATCCGGGATGTTTACGACAATCGGCGATTCGCCGCGCTCGACCCGCCGTTTCGATTCATCAACAATTCGGTCGAGCAGACTTTTGACGTTCGATGTGAAGTCGCCCTCCGACGATCCGTACAGAAATACCGCCGTTCCCTGAATGCCGGGACGACGTCCGAACTCGATCTTTGCATCGCCGCGACCATTCAGCAACGACATGTCGTCATCATCGGTCGGCTGTTGTCGGGCTTCGGAAACGACAGGCGCGGCAGCAGGCGCAGGCGCAGGCGCAGCGCCGCCGGAAACGCCGAGGCGCTCGATGACGAGATCGTGAACCGACAGCCACGTATCGAATGTCGGTTCGCTTCGGGAAAGCTGCTGCGATACAACGACGACGTGCGGGTAGTCTCTGGACGCAAGCGCATCGAGAGCTTTTTGTCCGGCAGGCGCAACATCGCGCACAATAATGCGCGAGCCGCTTTGAGTGAGTCGCTCGAGCCTTTCCTTATCGGACTCCGTCAGATCGTCGCCGGACGGCGCAAAGACTTCAAGCGGACGATTGCGTTTCTGTTCCGCCGATTCTCTGTCCAGAGAAACGGCCGTCCAGAAGAACTCGGGATTTTTCCGACGCTCATCGTCTGCGCGAACGACGAAAGAGCGATCTCCCCGCGTGAAGATCAGCCCGCCCGAAAATCGTTGCAACGCCTCCTGGTACAGGTCGATATTCGAGATCGCCTTCGGAATGTCGAATACCGCGCCGGTTGTCGAGCGAAGGGCTTCGACTGCAATGTCGACGCCGAAATACGTCGCTTCCGCCTCTTTATCGCCGGACGACTGCAACCGGTCGCTCTCGAAAACGAACGACCACGTTTTCGGCAACATTCCGGGAACGGACGTTCTCTTTCCGGGAAGCCAGACTTCGACGTTCTTCGCCCCGATGTCGGAACCGGCAAGCGACTTGAGCAGCAGGCTCGCGCCCCGTTCGGATGTCGCCGCCTGACTCGGGTGGAACTGAGCCGCAACGACGAACGTCGTGTCGTACTCCTCCTGCGACTGGAGCTGTTGAATGCGCCTGATGAACGCCGGCGACAATTCCCCGGCCCGGTCGGACACGTCAAGGAAAACGCGACGCGCCTTTTTCGACGGCGGTTCCTTCTCCGGCGGCTCCTGTTTCGGCGACGGCGTCTTCGCCGACGGCGGCTCGACGGGAGGCGACGGCATCGTCGCCTGTTCGTTGTCGCCCGAAGAAGGGGAAGGAGGAGAGGGAGGAGGAGAAGACGGAGCGCTTTGTTTGCCCGTCGACGCCGGCTTCGCCATCGGAATGTACCGCACGTCGATGTTTTTGCCCTGCGTTATGCCGGCAAGGAACTGTCTCGTCCTGTCGCTTTCGGCGTCGCGGACGCCGGTTGCAAGGATGCGTCCGGCGTATTCGGCGACGTTCCGATACAGCCAGAGTTTCTGCGCCTGAAAATCTCCTTCCGGCATCGGATCGTCTTCCGTGCCGGAAACCGTCGCAAAACGCCATTCGGGATTGCGCAACAATCGGGAACGACGGCTTTTGCCGATCGTTTCGTACATCGACAGGACGTCGACGTTCGGATAATCGGCAAGCAGACGTCGCGCCAGCTCAAGACCTCGCGCCTGCTGCTGACCCGATCCTTCCTGTTCTCCTTCCTTCGGAAGGTCGTCGTCGGTCACGACAAACCGGACGTTGCGCCGCTTCGCTTCCTCGATTGCGTCGACAAACGCTTTCGGAAGCGACGTCGCCCAGTACGGGACGTGCAACATCAACAGGTCCTGACGATCGGGATCGGTCGGTTGTTTCTCACGATCCGTCATGGCTCAGCAGGTCGATAACCGGAACGGATTGCGCCGCGTCGACGGTCGATCCGAACGTCGATGCCGCGTTGCGCATCTTCTCCCTGATTTCCAGCTCTTCGTTGTACGTGCGCTCGATGATTTCAAGCGCATACATCGTTTCGTAATCCTGATCCAGCCATCCTCCGCCGTTGGGCAGCGCGCCGCCGCATACGTTTTTCAGATTCTTCATCAAAACCCACAGGCGGATGTACGGATGGGGACGGGTAATCGCATGCCCATGCGCCAGACGACGAGCCTGATCGACAATGTCGTTCATCTCGTCTTCCGGCATCGTTATTCCCCCGATTCGGCGATATGCTCGGCCAGCAAGCGAAACTCCTCCGGCGTCAAATACGTCTCGATGTTCTCGCGGGTGACGGGGATGGGATTGCCCTGCTCATCGACGAGATTCCAGGAAACGAGACGCGAAACGACCCGATCCATCTGCATGTCGCCGAAACGCATTTCGCGTCGGGTCGCCACTACCCGGTTGTTCTCGCCGAGAACATATTCGAGCATCGATCCGTGATTGCTCTCCGAGATGACGTCGGCGACGGTGGGGTTGCGGATGGTGAATACGATGTCCTCGCCGGAATCGGTTGTAATGACGTATTCGTGAGTTCGGCGAATCGGTGTACGTCGGACTGGCATACTGTTTTCCTCCATGCATCGGCGAACGGCGCGCCTGACGCCATCATAGCAGGAAGATTTTCAGAAACGCAAAAAGATGCAGACTGCACGCCGTGCAGTCTGCATCCTCTTCCTCCGTCTGAAATGCGATCAGTACGGGTCTTCGCGGTTGTTGCGCAGCGTGACAAATATCGGCTGCAACGTGTCGCTTCCCGGGTTGCCGGCGTCGTAGTTCGTCGACGTAAGCGATACGTTCCCCTGGAGTTGAGCGCGGATCAGCTCGTTGCCCTGCATCTGAACATTGAGCGTCAACAGATCGACCGATGGGAAGTTGATGACGAGTTGCTGAGGCGGGTTCTCGCTTGTTACGAATGTCGCCGTGAACGATGTCCTGAAGATGACCGGCGACCATGCGCCAAGCCCTGTACCGGTCGGAGCCGCAGCGTTGTTGCGATAGACCCTGGCCATCAGATCACGGTTGCGAATGCGCACGTCGGCGGTAATCGTCGCCATGCGCCGCAGCATCGTAATCTCGTCCAGGTAGTAGGAACCGACGGTGAACTCGTTATCGGTCAGCTCCGCGCCGATAGAAATCGTGGCGCGGTCGACGATGAAGGCGTTGCCGCCCATCTGCACCGATGCCGCCGTCGCCTGGAAGAAATCGCCGGTTGCAGCGGAAATGGACGGATCGGCTGCGATTTCATCCCATTGACGGCCGACAAGCTGAACGGTCGCATTCGCCACGTTCGTGGCGGCCACCTCGATGTTGAACTGCCCCACGGCGGCATCCGAAATCTGTTCGCCGTAGACGGGACCGACGTATCGCCGCACCGTCAGCCAGCGCCGTTGCGCCGGCAGGTGATCGCCGACGCGGAACAGGTGATCCCACCGATCCGTCTGTCCGTTGACGGCCGTCACCGTCTCCTGCGCGAAGAGTGAGCGCAGCAGCGGACCGACGAGGTTCGGACGGATCACGAACGACACCTCGCCACGCGAAAGCACGCCGCCCTTATACGAACCGCGAGAAAACAACGAACCGCCGACTTCCGGCGGCAGCGCCTGTGCGATCTGCTCGCCGGTGACGTTTGCAGAAAGTGCGGGGAAATATGTAAACGAAGTCGCAGGCGTTCCAAGCGCCGACTGAATGCCGACGCCCACTACGCCGCGCAACGATGAAATGCCCATAACGACCTCCTTCTATACTCAACGCGCTACGTATGCGCTGCATCCTATGGTACGCCATTGCAGGCGAGTCGCTCAACGGACGTCCACAACGCGCCAGTGTCTGTCGCATAACGCAACGACCGATGTGCGCGCCATATCGTACCAGCGATTCGTTTTCGGTCGAGGCGGATTCGCCACGGCATCCACCTGGCGAACAAACGGACAGACGCGAAGATTGCGCTTTCGAGCATCGGCGATGATCTCCGGCGCGACCATCGGAAGTCGACGAACGACATATCCCCGTCCATGATCGGCGACGCACCGATCGACGGCCTGTCGAATGCGCCGACGAACCTCGTTCCTGTCGGATATATGGCGAATGTCGATGAAGGCGATCGGAAGACAGGCGCTGACACAGGCCATATGCACAACAACGTCGCGCTCGATGCGATCGTGCCGTCGATGCGATGCGTCGTTCAATTCCACGCAGACTAATGGACGATATTCGTTGTTCTCCCGAACGCAAACGACGAAGTCGATCGTCTTGCAGGCAATCGCCGCCATGCGCCGCCGACGCAGCGACGGCTCGTCGGGAACGGGTTCGACCAGTTCCGCAAGCCGCACCTGCGGCAGAATGTCGAGTCCGCCGTTCGACGCGTCGACCGCCGCCGCGAGGGTGCGATAGAAACGCCGTTCCGCCGGAGTGAGCAGAAACGGACGCGATATGCTGCGACGTTTGCGCAGGAACATTGCAAGCGCTACAGCGCCCAGGAAAACGACGGCGACAATGACGTCAGGCGACCGGAACATATCTCACCTTTGTGATGTCGTGATAAAACTCGATGAGCGACAGCCAGGCGGAATAGACGCGCATCGGCGTCAGCGATCGCTCGCGCTGGACATACGCCCATCCCGACATAATGCGACGGCGATACGACAGTCCATCGGGACGCGCCAGCAGGGTCAGCAGCCGATCGATGGAGCGAGCGCATTCGCCGGCATCGGCATCGAGACAGACCGCATACCGCGAAAGCGCATCGATCGACATGCCGACGCATACCGGAAGCGCTTTTCCAACCGAAAGAGTCTCGCATACGCCGAGGTCGTCGTGTGCGCATGACGCTCCGACGAACAGCGCAATGTCCGCCATCGCAAACGCACGCATACGGTCGATGTCGGACATGCGACCGTCGATATGCACGTCGGTGTCGGGATACAATCGCCTGTCGGCCAGGATGCACACGTCGGGTCGAAGTTTGCGCAGCGCCGTAAGAATCGAGCGCGACCGCTCGACAACCGCCGGAATGCGACTGCACGGCGACGGGTCGAGCCACGCCACCGTCGGACGACCTGTTGCATCCGCAAGAACAATGTCGGAGGCGGGAGTCAGCGTCGGAAGAAGAACGGATCGCAACCCTTTGCTTCGACGATGGTCCGGGGCGACGACATACATCGCATCGTCGCCGACGTCGTCGTTCGCATCGACGATGACCGTCAGACGCTGCGATGCAACCGATCGAAATCGTTCGATCGCCGTGGCGGAAACAACGGCGAAAGAATATCCCCATAGCCCCGTCGGTCGCAGCGCATCCGCCGGCATCCACGAAACGCGACGGTCGTACTCCGACATGGCGCGGAACAGATCGAGAATGCGCCGTCTCGATACAGGACAGGATCGGTCGTATACGCCGATCATCGACGGGACGGGTACGCGCCGGCTCACGATAACGCCCTGTACACGGGAATGTCAAAACGCACCGCGCCGCGATCGACGATGTAGCGCCGGTTCGCCGCGTCGACGGCGACGACTTCGTAAACGCCGGCGCGGAACGATATTGTCGCCGGAGCGAAAACGACGACGCGAATGACTCCGACCGGACTGTATCCTGCAACTTCGTCGAGAGCGTAGTCGCGTTGAAGGCGAAGCGTATTCGGCATCGTCGCCGAAAGCAGCAGATACCCGCCGGGACGGTGGCGAACCTGGAAGAACGCAGACCCGCCGTCGAGGTCGATCCGCGTTCCGTCCGACGGCGAGCGGGCGACAAAGACGTGATCGAACGTTTCGCCGACGCGGATCACAAGCGGATCACGCACGGCGTACCCGGCGGATATGTCGATTAGACCCATTTCTCCGGCTCCTCGCCCTGAGCGTGACGACGCGCCCATTTGACGACTTCAGGCGCGTAGTCGGTTGTGTGAAACCCTTCGCCGTAGTATACAACGTTCGGAATATGGAACGGACGTCGCACGTAGCGTTTGCCGTCGACGACCAGTTCGCGGACGTCGGACGGCGCAAACGCTTCGATGACGCTTCCGTCGTCGGAAATGAAGTCATACAGGGGCATGCGTCGTCTCCATGATCGTATGGTCGAATGAAATCTTCGCGCCTACAACCCAGTCTTTATCGGAACCGCGAATCCAGTACGTAATGTTGACGTTCGCTTTGGACTCGAACAGGTCGGCGACGACCAGCGACACAACGGCATTGTCGGCGTCTCTGCGCTCTTCGATAACCGTCGGTGTCGACAGCGTCGCAAACGCCGTTTCGACAACGGCGTTCGCCAGAGCATCGGTTGCGCGCATCGCATCGTCTATCGCAAACGCACGCGATGCAACCTCAACGACGATCGTGATCGTCCAACGTAGCGAGTTCGACAGCTCCTGAATGTCCGAAATCCGCACCCCTTTCTTTTCGTCGACGGTGATGACCATCCAGGGAGCGCCCTTGGCGGGATCGACGTGCAACGCTCCGACGGCGACGGTGCGCAGGCGCAGCGGGTGCGACGGCGCAACTCCGTGCATCATGCGATTTTCAAATACGCGCTTCCAGAACGCAAGCGCAGCGTATGTGTGAATCATATCGCCGTCCTTTTCTGGTGCTTCGGACTCTTCGCCGCACGCGCCCGGCTCTCGGCTTCGGCAAGCAATTCTCTGGCGACGACCAACGGCGGATTTTCAACCCGAAACATGCCTTCGCGCCAGCGATCCGCCTGTGCGGTTTCGCCGGCGATGCGCAGCAAGCACGACCCGCGAACGTGCAGGTCGAGAATATCCCAGTACGTTTGCGGCACGTCGAACACATCGCGATCGGAACGCGGAACTCGAAAATCGGAATATCCGGCTATGCGCACCGGCGTTTCAGGCGCAACGTAGAACGAGAAATCGAGTCGACCGGCGATGACGCTCCAGGACGGACGTCGATAGATGGCCGACTGACGCCGCTGCGCCGGAACGATATCGACCCATCGACTCCGATTCCACAGCGACACCTCGACGATCGTATCCATCACGTTCGCCCACGACGTCCGGGCCACCTCGAACGTCGCTTCCCACTCGACCGTTTTATGGACATACTTGTTGAGAAACCCTATCGATTGCGCAATAAGAGCGTTGACTTCGTCGTCGCTCCACTTCGTCGAAGCGTAGTAGTGCATATCGACGTCCGGCGATTCGACGACGTCGCCCAGACCTCGTCGAATGCGCCAGCGCAATTCTGCGCGACTCGGCGGGTTGTTTATCGGAAATGTCAGCGGTTTGCCGCGTCGACGGGTTCCGTTGGGGAGCGTCTCATACTCCGGGATGACGAGCAGCAACCCCGACTCGCCGTCGGGAACCGAATCGTCGACTTCGTATTCGTATCGGTTCGTTTGCAGGCCGGTCGCCAGATTCGTCGTAAGACCGGTGCGGAACGAGTGCCAGTCCACGGCATACGACGGAGCATCCGGCGACCAGCCGATAACGCATCGCATAACGGCGCTACGATGTCAATCGGTTGTAACGATGGCGACTCGGGTCGACCGTCGCTACAACCATAAGCGGATTGCTGTTGACCCGTTTGACCCTGTACGCATTGACCAGTTCACCGATCGCGGCGAGCCGTTTGCCGCGTTCGATTCCGCCATGATGATGAAGTACAGCGCTTCTCGAAAATCGACGGCGTTGCTCTCCACCACAAGATGACATTTCGGTCGCAGATTGGCCAGATACCGATCAGGGTCGGTCGGTTCCGGCCGGTCGATCGTCCGAAAGTTAGACATAGAAGCCTCGCTTCCATACTATCAGGACGGAGGCGGCGTCGGCGCAAGATTATGGTGAATGTCCGCGCCGTGCAGCACGACCAGCGGATGACCGTTCGTGCGCCGGATGCGCCGGGCGGTCACAAGCGCATCGATGTCGG
>Ga0308401_1000019_pt1 | contig 53494 bp, 44 predicted proteins | sample HotsprSampleOSM1_FD_203472 | JGI IMG/M metagenome (GOLD analysis project Ga0308401, IMG submission 203472) | Hot spring phototrophic mat microbial communities from Octopus Spring, Yellowstone National Park, Wyoming, United States - 20060913_OS-M1 ...
TGGCGCTGCCCGGTCTGTCACCTGACAGCCTCGGCAACTACCTGGCGTCACTCGGTCTTTTGCGGGTGCTGTCCCGGAATTGGACGAGAACGCGGATCGCTTGGCTCAATGGGGTGCTGCGGGTGGTTGGCGGCCCGTCAACGCTCGATGAATTACTTGATGAATTGGTGCGGATCGCAAATGACCGCAAGTGGACCCAGTACAACAAGGATTGGTCTGATGCGAAGAAGTCGGGCACACCACTCGCCCTCTGGCAGGCAAAGGCACCCGAGTCCCAGCTCCAGTTGTTCGCTGCCCACGCCGTACCCCACGCTCGCGTAAGCTTCAATCCGCTTCTTGGCAGCGGCGGCAATGCGGGGCGACGTGACTTTGCAGCAGGCTGGAAGAAAGCTGTCGAAGCCCTCGCGAATGCAACGCGAGAAAAGAAGAAGGATGCACTTCGGTCGTGGCTCCTCGGCCAGCCCGTTACTTGGATGGTCGAGAAACTGAATGCAGGCTCATGGTTCAGTGAAGCAACGGAAATCTACAACAGCGGTCAGAAACCTTCGCGCGAGGCACAACAGGTACCATGGGCAATGGTTCTTGCCTGCGAGGGCTTGGTCTTCTTCGCGGGTAGTGCTTCTCGACGGCTCGGGGCGAAATCAGCACGAACCGTCGGTGCCTTCCCTTTCATCACCCAGCCCATTGCGGCGAGTGCTGAGAAGGAAGCAGATCGACTTTGTGGCGAAGTCTGGACTCCCCTGTGGAGCCGACCAATGTCCCTCGCCGAGGTGAGTATGCTGTTCTCACGTGGACGTGCTGAACTGCGTGGTCGCGGCGCGCTCACGCCTGCCGAATTTGCAACGGTCATCCGAAAGCGAGGCGTAGATGCTGGTGTCAGCGAGTTCCGCCGTTTCACGCTAGGGCGTACGACCAGCTCGAATACGTTTGAGTCCCGACTGGAGGTGCGTTTCTCGCTCAGCGGTGATGCAGGACGAGCTGGCGAGGCAGTTGCGACAACACTTGATTGCATCACGGCGCTGATTGAACAGCGCGGCTTCCCACGAGACGGCAAGCGCTTCGTGGGGCTTCGCGGCCCAATTGAATCTGCGTTGCTTGGCGTCGCCTCCGAGCCAAACCGCTCCGAAGCAGGCATTGCGTTGCTCGATGCGGTTGTCCGCGCGCTGGATCGCATTGACCGCAACCGGAGTTTCCGCGAGGCCAAGGTTCGCTGGGAACCGCTGCCACTTGAGTGGCTGCCTTCGTTGTTCGCTAACGAACAGCCCGGCGTCGAGGCACGGCTCGCTCTGTCACTTGTATCGGCATTCCCCCCTACTCTACCGTTCGCAGCCTTTCGCTTTGGCGTGCAGTGGACCCGCGAGCAGAATGGCAAGTATGAGTACGACTGGACGACCGAGCCGGAACAGTTCGAACATTCCAAGGTTGCTCCGGCCCATTGGGTGTGGGGGCCGGGAGAGCTTGCACGTGTTCTTGGGTCCGTACTATCGCGTCGGCTCCTCGAAGAAGCAGCACGTGACGGGACAAACACCAAGCGTCCCCAAGACCGTGCGCCGCTTCCGGCGACGACCTCTCAGATTCGACAGTGGCTTACCGGTGAGCTTGACGAGTCATTGTTCGCAGCTTGGCTTTCAAGACTCGCGCTCTTCGATTGGAGGATCATCCCAAAGAAAGTCTGCATGCTCATCCCAAAGGAGGACAACACACCCCGTGCCGACGGTGCGCTGGCCTTGCTCGGACTCTTCCAACCGCTCATTGATTGGCAGCCGCTGATCGTCCGGGACCTTGCTCCAAACGACCTTCTGTCAAAGGAAACCGGCGCTCGCACGACGGAGGCTGCACGCGCTCTCGTTATGCTGATCCGTGCAGGTAACATTGATGCTGCGGTGCGGCTTGCAGGGAGTCGCTATGCAGTGGCAGGGGCACACCTCGCGTCATTCAACGTACCGTTCGCCACGCACGACCCTGACCGTCTTGCCGCAGCCCTGCTGTTCCCGCTTTCAACCTATGACCGAACGACCTTGTTTACCCGCTGGCTTCGACCTCGACGCCAGCCAAAGGGAGAAGCACATGTCTGAGAAAAAGCTCACACCCGCTGGTGTTTTGGAGGGCGAGTCACCGCTCGTTCTGACTGCGACATTCGAACCGATTGGGAGCGACCGGTTCCAGCCTGCTGGGTTTCCCGAGATCGGCCACGTCATCTACAAGGCACCGCGCAAGGACGGCACTACCGAAAACGTCTGCATCGTGGACAGTGCGGCAAGTATGGCCAACCACCTCGAGTCGGTCTGCATGCGCGGTCCACACGATTTCGAACTTGTCGATGATCTCAATGGGATGCCCTACATTCGCTGCGTCACGGGCGATCCCATCAATGACACACTGCCACACAACAAACGCGAGGTTGTCGTCACCAGTCTCACCGAAGGCCATCGTATTGCCTCATCCTACTTCATTGAAGGCGTTATGCTCAAAGGGGATGCCAAGGCGACGAGAAAGGGCAAAGACGACAAGGATGAACCGCTTAAGCTTGGGCATTACCTCGCCGACAAGTTCGGCATTGTTTTGCCCGGAAGCAAAAAGGCACATCCGCCGGTTGAGAAGTGGTGGGATGTTTTCAAGACGATCTTCGAGCTGGATCCGAACTCGCTCGTCCATGGCGTGCTCTTCCCAAAGTGGCAGATCAAAATCCCACGTGCGCTTACGGCTCACCTGGAAGCATTCGGTGCAGCTCGTGTTGACCGCTCCGGTGTGAAGTTCGACCGCCTTGGGAAAACGACCTCCGGGCAGCCGATCTTTGCGGTTGATGACGCGACTGCGTGGTTAATCCGTGCAACATTTGTGCTTGACATCAGTCTCATCCGGTCGTTTGGGCGGATGAAGCGGGACGGCGACAAGGAGACGCAGCTCGGTCTCTCAGAGAATCAGAAAGAGTTCCTCATTGCACTTGCATTGTGGAAAATCAAAAAACTCACCGAGAACTCCTTTCGCTTCCGGTCCGGCTGCCATCTCCGCTGCACGGCGCTTGAAAGCTGTGGGCAGAAGGTCAGCATTGATGTTGACATCCAAAAAGCAATCAACGAGGCAGGCTTCAGTGACCAGCCCGTCACGGACGTCTTCTGGCCGCGTGAAGAGTTGTATCGGGAAGGTGCTCCTGAAGCGAATGCAGCCAGCACCTCTGAGGGCGATGAGAATGGCTCGCCAGACGAGGACGACAGTGGTGCCGAGGAGGGCTGATGATGAGTGTAGTCATCCTTCGACAGGAATTCCCACTTGGGCGCTTTCACGCCACGCCTTGGCGCGTGAACCCGTTTGACGATCCCTATGGCGAGTGGCCCCCAAGTCCGTGGCGACTGGTGCGCGCTGTCACGGCGCGCTGGTATCAGTGGGTGCGCGAGGCAGAAATGGATCCCGACCTCGGGAAACTCGAGAAACTCCAGCGCGCGCTGTGCAGTAGTAGATACAGTTTCTACCTACCGCCCGAAGCACGGAAGGGAAACTCGCTGAGGCAGTACCAACCGACGGAGTTAAGGATGGACGCGCCGAACTGGCGTGATCGAGGCGTCTTCGTCAGGACTCCAAAGGTTCCAAAGAAAGGCAAGAAGGGACAGCAGGGCGAGAAGGAACTCTCCGAAGACGAGAAGAAGATCGAGGAGCGGGTCAAGAAACTCGGCATCAAGAGGCTGTCGCTGACGATCGATGACGACGGAAAATGGACGGTCGAGGTCAAGACCCTCAAACAAGCTGCACGGGATGAGGCGAGCATCAGTCGTCTTGAGAAAATTCTCGGTCATCCGACGGGTGGTTGGCAACGCATCGCTGACGCCGGAATTCGCAGCTACGGAACCAGCCTCGTGCAGGACAATTACTGGTGCGTGCCACCCGAGGCTTCTGTGTGGTGGTTCATCGAGGGCAATGACTGGAACGACGAGCTGAAGTCAGTGCTTGCGAACTGCCTCGAACGAATCACCTACTTTGGGCGTGCCGAGACGCTCACGCGCATTCGCCTAGTAGAGCGGTCTGGCGAGATTACGGCCAACTGCATACTCACTGAGCAACGAACGGATGGCACAGTACCTGTGCTGGTACCATGCCCGGAAGCCACCCGTGAGGACATCGAGCGTACGACCGATGACCCCTTAGCCGCAAAGCAAACAATTCCGCCCGGCGCGCGGTGGCTCTACGCGAAGCGACCCAATCCTCCCGCGTCCCGCGAGCACCGGCGCGTGCCGGAACGGCGCCTGGAGTGTCATCTGATGCAGTTCGCCATTGGCTGGAACGTGGCACCGGAACGTCGCGCCATTGTGCGGCTTACAGCGCGGTTTCGTGGGGCTGTGATCCGTGAGCTGCTTCGGCTGAAAACGAACTCAACCGTGTCTGGTTGGACGAAAGCCAGCCGCGACGTGCGTGAGGCAATAGCGGAAATGACCGGCAAGGACGCAGACGGCCAGCCGCTGAAGGGACATCAGCATGCAGAGTTTCTTGTCTGGTGTGAAGACAGCCAGCCGACGCGCCTCCTCGTCTGGCGTGGCTCCCGTGCATTCGATGCCGAGGAGCAGGAGGCAATCCTGGCCGCTGCCAAACGCGATGTGTCTTGGGCTGCGGCTGGGCCAGACTCTGATGAATGGAAGGTGCGGCTTGTGCCACTTGATCGGGCGGTGCCACCGCCACCGGGCTTCGACGGCCAATTGTCGAAGGTCTGGGAGTCAGTAACACCGTACGTTCCTCCGCGCCATTATCTTCGCGGCGGCAAGGTGCGTGCAGGTGAGTCAATCGCCGAACAGGTTCGCCGGGAGGTTCAGCAGCGAAAGATCGCAGAAGATGTCCAAGTTGAACTCTTGGGCACGCCACAATGGGTGGCCGTGCATGTGCCTCCACGGGAAGCCACCAAGCGCGAATTCATCGGAGATCGCCGAGGTCAAATGGTTCGGTTGCGGTTCGACAAACTGGTAGTCGGTCCCATCCGCCTTGGACACTCCAGCAGCTTCGGCCTGGGGCTATTCCGCCCGGTTGAGGAACCCAGGTAAACGGTGACTGCTACAGACCCGGCATGAATGCCGCATGCTCAACTGGACTTGGGCCAGCAATCCCTCCCCACATGCTTTCCCCAACCTACTGGTGCACATCCGCTGTCCTGATTTGGTAAGCTGTTGCCACCCTTGCCAACCTTCGTTGCCAAAGGCTGATTTCCCATGCGCGATTTGCTCACCGAGTTTGAACGCGAAGAAATCGTCGTCGAATGCCTCGATGCCTGGGCGCAGACCACACCCGATGCCGTCTATCTCTACTACGGCGAAGATGACCGAACCCTGACCTTCGGAGAAGTCGCCGAACTCACCGACCGTATCGCCGGAAACCTAGTCCGCCTAGGCGTCAGCCGCGGACAGCGCGTGTCCCTCCTGATGCAGAACCCGCTCGTCACCACGCTCGCCATGTTCGGCATCTGGAAGGCCGGAGCCGTGTTCTGCCCCATCAACTACACCTTCACCGGAAAACTCCTCGCTTACACCCTCAACGACACCCAGCCGACGCTCCTCCTGACCGAACGCCGCATGGCACCACGGCTGACGGAAATTGCCGCCGAACTCACTCACCTGCCCCATACAGTGGTGTATGACGCACCCGAGGGCGCCCACGATTACCTGCCGCCCACCGAGCGGATGCCACTCCCGGACGCTTTCCAACCCACATGCTGGACGGAACTGCTCGAACCAGCCACACGTCCGAACGTCAACCTCCAGTACACCGACCCAGCCAGCATCATCTACACCTCCGGGACAACCGGCCCCTCCAAAGGGGTCATCCTCCCCTTCCGCTGCCTGAACCAGTACTGCTTCCTGGCGCGCAAGCTGCTCACCCGCGAGGATGTCATCTACTGCGATCTGCCGATGTACCACATTGCTGGCGCTTTTGCGCTCATCGCCCGCGCTGCCTGGGTCGGCTGCGAAGTCGCCGTCTGGAACCGGTTCAGTCCTCAAGATTTCTGGGCACGCATCGCCAAACGCGGCGCAACGACCGCCATTTTGCTCGATGTCATGGTGCCGTGGCTGATGAAAGCCCCACCTGGTGAAAACGACCGCGCCACAACGTTGTCAAAAGTGCACCTGCAGCCACTGCCGCTCAACCATCAGGAAATTGCACGGCGGTTCGGCTTTGACATTGTGACCACCGGCTTCGGTCAGACCGAATCCGGCCTCGGCCTCTGCCTCATCATCGAGGAAATGCCCGAAGGTGAAGGAACACCACCCGAACTGTGGAAAGGTTCAACCCGCGCGCACCTGCGGCAGGTCGCTGAACAGTTCGGCATCCCGGTCGTCCCAGGTGAAACCGTGACGACCAAAGGCGCAATGGGGCGTCCGATGCCCTTCCACGAAGTAGCCATTCTCGATGCCAAAGGCTACCCTTGTGCGCCCGGCGAAATTGGCGAGCTGTGCTTCCGTCCGAAAATTCCGTCCCTGCTGTTCGATGGCTACCTTGGCAAACCCGAAGCGACACTCAAAGCGTTTCGCCATCTCTGGTTTCATACCGGCGACGCTGCCTATGTCAACGAACATGGCGAGTATTTCTTCGTAGACCGTCTTGGCGACCGGCTGCGGCGGCGCGGCGAAAACTTCTCCAGCTACGTTGTCGAAGACCTGCTGCTCCAGCATCCAGACATCGCCCTGTGTGCTGTGTTTCCTATTCCAAGCGCGGAAGGCAATGAGGATGACATCGTTGCCTTCATCGTGCCCAAGACAGGCACAGCGCTGACTGAAGCTGCTGTGCATGCCTGGGCAACGCAGCATTTACCCAAGTTTATGCAGCCGCAGCACGTCCGGCTTGTAGCCGAGCTGCCCCGGACGCTTACCAATAAGGTAGAGAAGTACAAACTACGTGCTGAAGTCCTGCGGGAACTGGGCCGCGCCTAGCGTAACGCCAGTTCTGTGTGCTATGAACGAAAAGCCACCTAGGCAGAACTCACCTTCAGGAGCCAAGCTCAATGCCGCAGTCAGATGTCATTGACTATCGGATCGTTGGCGACGATCTGCAGGCGGTCATTATCACGCTCGACCCTAACGAACAGGTCATTGCAGAAGCTGGCGTTATGCTCTACATGACGGCCGGTATTGAGATGCAAACCACCATGACTACCGATAGCTCAAAGGGCTTCTTTGGCAACCTCGCCAAAGCCGTTGGGCGGATATTTTCAGGCGCCGGATTCTTTATCACCACCTTCACCAACTACGGTTATGCCCGGGCCGATGTCGCCTTTGCTGCTCCCTATCCCGGAAAAATCATACCCATTGACCTTGCCAAGTTCGGCGGAGAAGTGCTGTGCCAAAGGGACTCGTTTTTGTGCGCCGCCCGCGGCACTGACCTCAGCGTTGGCTTCCAGCAGCGCCTAGGAGCAGGCTTTTTCGGGGGCGAAGGCTTTATCCTGCAGCGTTTGCGCGGAGATGGCTTGGCATTTATTCACGCCGGCGGGGCCACAATGACCTACAACCTACGGCCAGGTGAAACACTGCGTGTGGATACTGGTTGCGTGGTGGCTTTTCAGCCGTCGGTTCAGTTCAACATCCAGTTTGTCGGCGGATTCAAAAATGCGCTCTTCGGCGGTGAGGGCGTGTTTTTGGCATCGCTGACAGGTCCTGGGCAAGTCATTCTGCAAACCCTGCCCTTCAGCCGATTGGTCGGACGCATTTCAGCCGCCTTGCCACGGCCAAGTTCCAGCGGCAGCTTGTTTGGCGACGAAAACTAAAAACATAGTGCCTACGCATTGCCGCCTAATGTTCATGCGAAGAAGACGGCTTCTCGGTCGCGAGGCTTCGGTTGTCAAAAGCCGCCGGAAGCAGCGCGGCCAAGGACCACTCAGCCGTTTTTCCCTGGGAACTGGCGCTGATAACGCGGATGTCACCGCAGAATTCCCATAGCACTTGCCGGCAGGCCCCGCAGGGTGGAGTAGGGGTTGCGGCGTCCGTGGCAATCGCAACCGCCTCAAACTGCCGCTCGCCTTCGGAAAGCGCCTTGAAAAGCGCCACCTGCTCGGCGCATACCGTCAACCCAAATGAAGCATTCTCAATGTTGCAGCCGGTGTACAACTGTCCAGACTGGGCTTGAATAGCTGCCCCAACAGAAAATCCAGAATACGGCGCATAAGCATACTCCCGCGCCTTCTGCGCCGCAGCAAGAAGAACTTCATCACGCCCAGACAAGGAAACAGAATTGCTCATAACACAGCCGGGCGCTGCAACTTACTGGCAATAACTTCCCAAACGGTACGGGCTGCTTCTGCCGTGACTTCCTTGAGGTCACGGTCGCGCGCCGAAAAATACATCGGCGGGTGAAAGTGAACGGTGATTTTGCCCGGTCGCGGCAGCTTGCGGTGCATACTCCATACCTCAAAGCCGCCATTGAGGGTGATGGGAACAATCGGCACTTCCATCTTAACGGCAATCCGAAAAGCACCAGCTTTGAATTCTTGCAGATCGCCGTGGGGTGTCCGTCCACCCTCAGGAAAAATCATAACAGCCTGGCCAGCGCGGAGCAGTTCTTGGGTCGTCTTGAGCGCGCTCTTGTCAAAGGGTTTGTCATGGTCAACCGGAAAACACTGGAAGTAGCGCAGCAGGGGGCGTAAGTACGAGACCCGAAATACCCGGCTCCACGTCATAAAGTGAATCGGGCGACGAATAGGTAGCCCAATCCAGAAAGGATCGGCATAGGATTGATGGTTGGGGGCAAGGAGCACTGGCCCGGTTTTCGGTACGTGCTCTACGCCAAAATAAGCCATCCTGAAAAAAGGATGTAGGGCTACTCGTAAAGCCGGACGGGTCACATAGACAATGGTGCGCTGATGCAAGTTCATCGCTCCTTTATCCAGGAAACCGTCACTCTGCCCGTGTTTTGATGCAGCCATCAACGAGCAACGCCTTCGCCAGCAAGGCGAGGGCGTTGCATCCAAACTCCCAAGCAATTCACTCACTCTGCGCGCCAAGTGCCTGCGCAACGTTGAGCCGCCCGCCGGTGACCAATCGTCCTTCAAGGGCAGGTACCGGCGTTGCCGAGCGCAGCAGTTGTGCCTTGAGCTGCCCAACTGAGAGATTGGGGTTACGCGCCAGAACAAGCGCCGCTGCACCAGCAACATACGGTGTGGCCATGGAAGTTCCCGAGAAGTGCTTGTAACCCTGCCCGAAGATTGTCACCGGAACGGTGCTGTAGACATCCACCCCTGGTGCGGCAAGATGTACGGTTTTCTTACCATAGCAGGAAAAGGAGGCTAGACTGTCGTTCGGAGCCAGCGCCGCCACCGACACCACATTAGGGACATCATACGACGCTGGGTAATGCGGTATGCGATCGTTGTTGGTGCCAGAGTTGCCGGCGGCAGCAACAAAGAGAATGTCGTTAGCATTCGCCAAGCGAATGGCATCTCTTAGGGCACGGGAGTAGACCCCACCACCCCAGCTATTTGAGAGAACACGCACATTGACACCCCGCTGCTTCATGGCAATGGCGTAATCAATGCACTCCAAGGCATCGTTGAGTGTTCCGCGCCCGTTGGCATCTAGAAACTTCAAGGCCATGATACGAACGTCCCAGTTGACGCCCGCAATGCCTGCGCCATTGTTGCCTTTGGCCCCGATGATACCGGCACAGTGTGTGCCATGGCCGTTATCGTCCATGGGGTCGCCGCTATTTCCTACGGCATTGTAGCCGTAGTAATCGTCCACAATCCCGTTGCCGTCGTCATCAATGCCGTTGTGGGGAACCTCACGGGCGTTGACCCACATGTTGTCGGTAAGGTCTTCGTGCGTGTAATCCACACCGGTGTCAATTACGGCAACAACAACTCCATCGCTTCCAGTGGTGACATCCCAAGCTGCCGTCACCGCAGCATCCACGCCCGGAATTCCCGGCTGGCCGCCTTTGATGGGTTGTCCTTCGTTGAGGTGTCCCCACTGCTCGGCAAAGCCGGGATCATCAGGTCGGGTATCTTCGATGCGATACACATAGTTAGGCTCGACATATTCTACGCTTGGATGCTGCCGCAACCGCTCCAGAAAAGCCTGTGTTGCCTGAGCCTCGCCTTCCGGGTACAGCCCAAAGGCGAACCGGGGCAGATGAGGATAGCGATGAAACTGACGAATGTTCAGCTCTTCCAGCATGCGGGCAATAACGCTGGGTTTGGCCGTTTGTTTGTACTTGATAATGAACCCATAACTTTCGGGACGTTCGGCAACGGTCGTCGGTATTGAGGCTGAATAGGGAAACTGTTGGCGGCTAGGTCCAGCCTCGATACGACAGAACTTCGCTTCACGCGGCTTGGGGGCCGGCAGACGGCGCATAAAACCAATTCCGCCAGCAGCCGCAATGACCGCAAAGCCAAGGGCAAGATGCTTGATGGTGGACGGACGCATAGATTACCTCCCGGGGCGGAATACAAGCCGCGTGGTAGAGGAACGCAGCCAATCAGGATAGAGAAAACGCTACACCGTCTACGATGGAACGGCAAGCCAAAGCCCGTGCAGTTTAGACGGTGCTTTGGACACAAAGCCTCACTTAGCAGCCAGCCTCCTCAGACACCACGCATATCGGCCGGCCAGATGAGTTTATGTAACTGAGTCTGGAAGCGTACCTGAAGCCCGTCTGCCAGTATTCGCTCAACGATTGGGCGCCGTTCTACCCCAAAGACCGTGGAAAATAACACATTGGTGCGCTGCTCAAGGCGATAGATGCGCAGGATTTCCCGTGCCCAGAAGTAATCATTCAAGTCGGCAAGGACAAACTTAACCTCATCGCGGCGGGTAATGTAGTCCAAGTTCGACCAGAGGTTTTTTTCCACCATCCCACTGCCAGGACACTTGATGTCAAGGATTTTGACAATCCGAGGGTCAAGGCGAGAAACATCGCGGTGCCCGCCGGTTTCAATGAGAACCGTGTATCCTTCCTCGAGCAGCCGCTCAGAAAGTTCGTAGATATCCTTCTGCAAGAGCGGCTCTCCACCAGTCAGCTCTACCAGGCGCGTCGGATAGGCACGAACCCGTTCAAGGATTTCCTCAACCGACATGTGTGTCCCGCCTGTGAAAGTGTATTCCGAGTCGCACCAGGTACAGCGTAGATCGCATCCGGTCGTCCGCACAAAAGCACAGGGGAGCCCGGCGTAGCTTGATTCTCCCTGAATGCTAAAGAAGATTTCGGTAATACGCATTGGGACGACGCTGTGTTTCGGAAGCAAGATTCCGGCTTGGGAGCGATTTGTTTAACGTGACAATGGTATTGTTCCATGAACGGAACGCCCCGAAATGTACGTCAACATGCCACGCAACTGCGCCAAACCCATCATCCACCGGAAGGTAATAGCATGAGCGATAGCTGCAAGCCCCAAGTGCAAGATTTCGCTTACTGAACGGCAGCGACGGTTGGAGGCTTCATCGCACAGCAGGCCGCCTAGGCTATCTGCCAGCCCAACAGCCGCAAACATCAGCAATAGCGCCACGAGTTCGTCAAAGGTTATTCCCCCAGCCAGGGCAGTCACATCTACAAGGACAATCGCCAGCCACTCCCAAATTGGGGCAAAGACTACTGCGACAATAAAGACCGGAAGGGCAAGCCGGGCGCGCCAATCACCCTGTCCACGGAGAATGAGGCGCAGGTGACGTACAATAACGCTAAAGGATTCTTGAGTGACGGCTACTCGCGCAAGCATAGCTTCGTCAAGGGAGTTGAATGGCATAATCCATGCAACAATCTCAGGCAAAAACAGCACCTGGCGAAGTTCATCGCTTTTGCGCACTTGGTAGGCTGTAAGCAAAAGGTCTAGGGTATCCGCCGTATACCCGGTGCGATAGCCGCCTGCTGCTACAATTTCTGTTTTTTTGAGCAACGAGACCACACCGGGCAACATAGCAACATTCCCCACTCCTGCGCGCAGAAGCCACTGGGTGTGAAAAAGCGCTGCGCGGTCAATGCGTTGTAAATCAATCAGCGGACTCGGCGCTACAGCCGCACCAGCAACGGGTCGGGGCGCCATACGGACAGGCGCTACCCCCTCATCAGCCGACAGGCAAATATCAGAGCCTTTAGGCGTTGGAGCATCGCCAAGAAACTCCGCCAAGCAACTGACGGCAACGGTTTGCGTTACATTTTCAATGAACCCACGGGCAAGTTCGGTCAGGGCGTCAGCATCGAGCGTAATGCGTGAATCGAGCGCACAAACAAGCGGATAGCGCGAGACGTTCAAGCCGCAGTTGAGGGAGTCTTCCCGCCCGGTTTCTGGCTTGGCAACAACTGTCAACTGAGGATGTTTTGCCGAGGCATAGAGTGTTGGCTCGGCCTGAACGGGAATGCTTTTCTGAATGATGCGTGAGGTAGGATGAAGCGAGAAGGCCTCTGTCAAACATGCAAGAGTGCCGTCCGGTGAGCCGTCATTGACGACGATAACCTCGAAACGTGGATAGTTGAGTGCTAGTAACCGATCTACGGTTTCCACCACCTGCTCCCGGCCGCCATGCACTGACATCACAATCGAAACCGGTCGGATGCGTTCTGAGTTCGGCAAAGCCCATTCCATTTCAATCGCGCGCCGTCGCCGCCGCTGCCAAATCTCCCACAATGAGCCACCCATGGAAGCTAGGCGCAGGAAGGCTGCCAGAAGAACGGCGAGCACCAAAGCCATGGCGCCACTTTTGAGACCAAACCGAAACTCAAGCTCAAGACCACCTGGCGCTGCGACCACAAAGAAAAACAAAAATGGTACAACCCACCAAATCAGCAGTCCTACGGCCAGGATGCGGCCTGTAAGCGTTGGCGCTGTGGCTGGTTGAGTTTGGGAGCGATAGTTTGGGGTGGCTGGAAGCGCGTCGAAGATCACGAAGGAACTCCTGCGGGTGAGGGAAACACCTGGCCTACCACTTGCTCACTGATGTGCCAGAGACGTGCTTGCGCATCTGGGTCCATGGCGGCAGCACTAGGTGATACTGCCCGACAGCGCTCAAAGTAGCGCCCACTGACGCCCTCAACGGCAGTCGCCGTGGCAAGGTAAATCGAAGTCTCAGCCCCGCGCGCAGGCGACATTCCTAGCGCCCACTTGAGGACTTTAGCCGTCAGCCAAAACCAACCGCTGGTATTGTCGGCAAAGTTGGAAGCCACCCCGCCAGGATGGAGACTGTTGACCGTGACGCCGGTGCCCTCCAGACGCCTGGCCAGCTCTTGGCTGAACAAAATGTTCATCAGTTTGGATTGTCCATAGGCTGTCATGGCCGCGTAAGGTTTCCGCTCAAACTGAAGGTCAGCAAAGTCCACCCCTGGTACGAACCGATGTGCAGCCGAGCTGACATTGACCACCCGTGCCGGCGCACTGGCCAGTAACCGGTCAAGGAGCAGATTGGTCAGCAAGAAGTAGGAAATGTGATTAAGTGCAAATGTTTGTTCAAGGCCGTCTGGAGTAGTACGCCGTACGTCGAAAATAGCGCCGACATTGTTGACAAGGACATCAAGCCGAGGGTATGTCGCACGGAACTCGTCTGCAACGCGCCGGATGTCGTCCAGCCGCGACAGATCGCCTGTGAGGGCAAAAATGTCTGCCTGCCCGGTATCAGCCCGTAACTCCTGTACAACCTGGTCACACTTTTGGCGATGGCGTCCCACAAGGACAACCGCCAGCCCAGCGCGTGCCAACCCACGGACGGTTTCCTTGCCAATACCAGCCGTACCCCCGGTAACGAGCGCAATTCGCTTCATGACACAGTGTCGTAGTGAGTGGTTCAAGATGGTGGCGTTAGGTTATCCAAGAATCCACCTCCAACGTCAACATTTCTCCATCATTTTTTGGCTCATAGCTAAAGTCACAAAATTGTGACCACACTCCCTGGTTGCTCATGCGACTCATCGTCCATCCGCTAACTTTGGAACTGCGGGAACCCTTTGCCCTAGCCGTTGGCTCCCGTACCACAACGCCAGCCGTTTGTCTTGAAGTCCACCATGAAGGTTTGGTGGGTTATGGTGAAGCCGCCTTACCACCCTACCTGGGTTGGACTCAGGCAGACGTGTGCCAGGCGCTACACCGGGTCAAGTGGCACGAACCCATCCATCTGCTCAATCTCGATGGGCTGCTGTCCTCAGCCGCGGCTGCCATCGGGCCGCTCCCGCCAGCCCTAGCTGCGCTGGACATGGCTTTGCACGACCTGTTTGGGAAGTATCTTGGGCAGCCGCTCTATGCCCTCTGGGGGCTTGATCTAAGCCGGATTCCACCGACTTCGTTTACCGTGGGGCTGATGTCGCCAGCAGCAGCACGGGAGAAAGCTCGGCAGGTGGTTGAGTACCCAGTGCTCAAGCTCAAGCTAGGGGGCGACAATGACCGGGCGCTGGTAACGGCTGTGCGGGAGGTTACCGACCGTCCCTTGACGGTGGATGCCAACCAGGGATGGCAGGACCGCTCGGCAGCACTGGATTTCATCGGCTGGCTGGCCGAACAGCATGTGTTGTTTGTCGAGCAGCCGTTTTCTGCGGCGCGTGTGGACGACCACGCCTGGCTGACCGAGCGCAGCCCACTACCCATCATTGCAGACGAAGCTGTACGAACAATGGCTGATGTCGTGCGGGCAACAGGGGTATACCATGGCGTCAACATCAAACTCGCTAAGTGTGGTGGCCTGCGTGCTGCCCATGCCATGCTCACGGTTGCCCGCGCCCTGGGGCTGAAAACCCTTCTGGGATGCATGACCGAAACTTCCTGCGCCATTGCGGCCGCCACCCATCTTGCACCGCTAGCTGACTGGGCCGATTTGGATGGGGCAGCGCTTATTGCCAACGACCCCTTTGTAGGGGCGCAGTTGGTTGACGGACGTATGCTGCCGCCACCTAGCCCGGGGATCGGGGCGCGTTTAGTGAAACCTCTTGCTGGCTGAGTTTTCCGATGGCGTTTGCCCACGCCGGTCCAACAGTTTTTACACGGGCTTGATGGGATGGGCTATTGCCCGGAGGGCATCTACATCAACTTCTGCTTCTATGCGAAAGTCGTGACCTGAGAGAGAGCAGCCATCGAGAGACCACCGCTCGCCGGCTTCGTAGTCGCGCAAGTCCCCTATGTCCATTACACGACCACGGATAACATCTGATGAAGAGGGGGGTTGCCAGGGGTCGGTCAGGTTAATGGCAATGTCGGCAACAATGGACGGGATGCTGTCGCCGAATTCTAGGGTAGCCGACTCAAAAATAAGGTCATAGAAGTGATTAGTGTTGTGGGGTAGGCTCTCATAAGCCGTTGTTTCGAGTTCGTCACATTCATCACCGGCAATAGCATGCAGAGCACCTAACAGCGCTACTGCATTGAGCTGGCGTAGGTAGGCTTTCTCTGGGTCATTGCGCCAGCCCCCTGACTCAATCAGAACAACGCTTGTCCCCCAGCCTTGCATGGCATCGCCAAAACTGCGGGGTTCATGGGTTTCGTCAAAACGCGCCATGTAGCCGCCGATGTACGGGGTCAACATCTGGATCATCGCCGCTGCCAGACGCTTGGCACGCCGCCGGGCCACGTTGTCTTTACCCGAGGCATCGTGCGCTGGGGCAAGAAAAGCCATTGCCGTCAGGCGGCGACTTTCCCCAACTGTATACCGTGGGTTTTGGTCGTGCATGTTGAAGGCGAAATCCGGCACAAAGCTATCGTGCGTACGCTTGAGAAGTCTGGCTTCAGGGGTGCTAAGGCAACGGGCATCACGGTTGAGATCAATCCCCTGGGCTGTCCGCCGTTGAAACGTCTCAGCGCCGTCTGGATTGAGCATTGGAATGATACAGACCTGGACTTCCCTAAGAATTTTGTTCAGCGCGGTATCTTGGGGAAACTTGGTAAGCGCAGCAAGCAAGTCCAGGACAGCAAGGGTGGCCGTGGGCTCATCGCCATGCATCTGGGTCCACATCAGGACGCGCCGTTGACCTTGCCCAAACGTCACCCGGTAAATAGGGCGCCCTCCTGCCGAGCGGCCAAGAGGTTCGACTACCAGACGTCCGTCGCAAGCAGCCAGATTTTTCAAGTGCTGAGCCAACGCGGCTGCTGTCAAGCGGCGTGTGGCTTCGCGTACAGCATAGTGCTCATACTGTGAAACAAGCCGCTTGACCAAAGCTTGAGTTTCTTCTGACAAGCCTGCCATAGAGCCAGCCTGCTCCGAAGGCTACCTTGGCACCTCTATCGCTCGGATATGGGGATGTACTCGGCTTGCTCAGGCCCGGTGTACAGCGCCAACGGCCGAATCAGACGGTTATCCCGCAACTGTTCGAGGGTATGCGCTACCCATCCCGAGATGCGGCTACATGCGAAGATTGGGGTGAACAAATCCACCGGGATGTTGAGTGTGTAGAAAACCGGCGCTGAGAAGAAATCCACGTTCGGGTAGAGTTTCTTGCGCGCAAAGGCTAACTGCTCAATGCGTTCAGCCATTTCATACCACTTCGTGTTGCCGACATCTTCACCTAGCTGCTTGGCAAACTTGCGCAGGACGGTTGCCCGCGGATCCATGGTGCGATAGACCCGGTGCCCGAAACCCATGATCTTTTTCTTGTTAGCGAAAAGGTTGTCCACATAGGCTTCGACCTTGTCAAGCTCACCGATTTCAAGCAACATCTCCAGCACTCGTTGGTTAGCGCCGCCGTGAAGTGAACCGGCCAGCGCTCCAATTGCCCCAGTGATGGCGGCATACATATCCGAGAGCGTCGAAGCAATGACTCGGGCAGCAAACGTTGAAGCATTCAGCTCGTGGTCAGCATGCAAAATCAGGCAGACATCAAAGACCCTTGCACTCGACGGATGGGGCTTTTCACCCGTAAGTCCGTAGAGGAAACTTTCCGCCATCGAAAGCGATGGGTCAGGTTTGACCGGCTCTAACCCACGCCGAATGCGATCATAGGCCGTGGTCAGCGTCGTCATCCGGGCAATCAGGCGTATACCTTTGCGTACGTTGGCCTCATCGCTGTTGTCAGGCCCGTCAGGATCATAGGCCGAAAGGGCAGACGTTGCCGTGCGGAGGACTTCCATCGGCGTCGCTGTCGGCGGCAAGGTGCGCAGCAAAGTGTAGATTTCAGTCGGCACCTCACGTTCGGCTTGGAGCTGCTTTGTGAAGGCATCTAGCTCGGCCTGCTTCGGTAGGTGACCAAACAATAGAAAGTATGCCGTTTCCTCGAAGGTTGAATGCTCGGCTAAAACATGAATATCAATCCCACGATATGTTAGGCGACCGGCCGCACCGTCAATGAAGCAAATTGAGGATTGCGCTGCCAAAACGCCCTCCAAGCCTTTGACAAAATCTTCGTACCCCATGTCTGCTCCTTTGTGGACTAGTTAGAGTGGTAGCTTCTTTGGCAAGCTTGCTAAAAAGGCTTCAGACCGCCCGACGGGGGGCAAAAACTAGGCCAGAGTTCGGTAGCGGGCTGATACCAAAAGTGTACGAACCATAACAAACCCCCTTGCACATGGTCAATGCAGCCTAGGTGTTGCAGGGGACTGCCTAGCCACGCAAAGGCGTGCGTGCCAAAGCTTGTCCCACCAACAGTTCTTCGGGTCGAACTGTTGCCGTTCCGAGTTTGCCCACCACGATGCCGGCCGCCCGATTGGCAAGACGTGCTGCTTGGTCCAAGCTTAGCCCAGCGCTCAATCCCAACGTGAGTGTAGCGAGGACAGTATCTCCAGCGCCGGTAACGTCGTAGACTTCGCGGGCTGTAGCTGGAATGTGGTGAATGTAACCCGGTGACTCGTACAGGGTCATCCCTGCTTCGCCACGTGTGATGAGGACATGGGCATGACCCAGCATAGCTGATAGTTGTCGGCTAACGGCTTCTAACGAGGCCTCATCTGTAATAGGCATCTGGGCAATGTGGGCTGCTTCGTGATGGTTCGGCGTCACGACCGTGACTGGCTGGTAGCTGGTAAAGCGCACCGGCTTGGGATCAAGGGCAACAGGAAGCCCTCGTTGCCGCGCACGGGTGAGAACATGGCGCAGAACCCGCTGGGTCAAAGCACCTTTGTCGTAATCTGAAATGGCGACGGCGCTGACTTCCGGCAGCCAGTTTTCCACTTTGTCTATCAGAGCCGTCTCAATGTCGGCCGAGGCGGGCTGTCTGGATTCCCGATCAAAGCGGGCCATAAGGTGGGCGTTGACCATCAGGCGAGTCTTGCGCGTCGTGGGCCGGCTGGCATCTACCACCAACCCATGCCACTCTAGATGCCAGCGCAGCAAACAATCGCGCAGGTGCTCGGCAGCCAAGTCATCCCCAACAATGCCTACCACCAAGGGTAACCCACCAAGCGCACGGATGTTGGCGGCGACATTGGCTGCACCGCCGAGCGCGTAGCTTTCACGCTCGACTTCCACGACGGGCACCGGAGCTTCAGGGGCAATGCGGTTGGCGTGACCCCAAAAAAACTCGTCGAGCATGACATCGCCCAAGACAAGGACACGTTGCCCGGCCAGAGCAGCAATAAGCCGTTCATCTTCCTGATGGGTCATGCGGCATCCGTTTCTTTGATCCGCCTTGGCTATTTTGTGGGGACTTGCTGTCCAAAGGCGTTCCCACGGTGGAGAAGCAAGCGAGGAATTCCTCACAGGCGGGCTAGTTTGATGTAGTTGGAGTGATTCGTCAACCAAACGGCTTTTGCTTGCTGACACAAAGGCGAAAGAGGAGTGTCAAACCTACGCCACTCCGGCAAGAGGCAGGCTTTTGACCTGTGCCGTTTGGTTGCAATAGCGGGAACTATGGCGCATCCGATTCGGTCTCATGGCTGGCAACGAGACGTTCGAGGCTGATCACCCCAGAGACGTTGCGGATAGCGCGCATCACGCGCGAAAGGTGCTTTGCATCATGGATGTCAAGCGTAATGGTGATGCGTCCGAAACCATCTACACCGACGTAGGCATGAGATTCGCGAATGTTGGTTTTGATGTCGGCTACGGCCATGGTGACGTTGGCCAGAATACCGGGACGGTTTTCGGTTGTTACTGAAAGGGTCACCGGGTAGGTTGTTGTACCTTCGGTTTCTGTAACCCAGTCTACCTCAATGATGCGTTCCCGATTGATCATGAGGTTGGCTGCATTGGGGCAATCAGCACGGTGAATTGCCACGCCCTTGCCGCGCGTAATGTAGCCGATGATTTTCTCACCGCGAATCGGTGAACAGCACCGCGCCCGAAACACAAGAACATCATCCACCCCGCGCACCTGAATGTGGTCTGACCCAAGCCGCAGATACTTTTTGACAAGCCTTCCGACCTTAGCTAAGCCATTGGCAGGCGTTTGGGCATCCAGCTCTGAGAGCCTGGCTGGCGGTACAAACCTAGCCAGCACATGCCGCGCTTCGAGCTTTCCGTAGCCAATGGCGGCAATAAGGTCTTCATCGCGCTGGTAGCCGTGGTCTTGGGCAACGCGGTTGAGTTCACCAGATTCGACCAGCTTGCGTAGGTTGAGCTTGAGGCGGTCAGCTTCCCGTTCAAGGGACTTGCGCCCGATTTCAAGTGAGCGCTGGCGCTCTGTTTCGACCAGGTAGCGACGAATCTTGTTGCGCGCTCGCGCTGTCTTGACGAGTTTTAGCCAGTCATGGCTGGGTTTCCCATTAGGAGAGGTGAGAATCTCAACAACGTCACCGTTTTTGAGTTCGTACGAGAGTTTGACCAGGTTGCCGTTGACCTTGGCTCCGACGCACCGATGCCCGATGTCGCTGTGGATGGCATAGGCAAAGTCAATCGGGCACGAGCCACGCGGCAGTTCTAGCACTTTGCCCTTGGGCGTGTAGGCATAGACCTCGTTGGGGTAGAGGTTGATTTTTAGTTCGTCGAGAAACTCCCGCGAATCTGATACTTCTTGCTGCCATTCCACCAACCGCTTGAGCCAAGCATAGGCCTCGGGGTCTTCCTTGAGCGCCGAGCGTCCTTCCTTGTAGCGCCAGTGCGCAGCAATGCCTTCCTCGGCAACTTTGTGCATCTCGGCCGTGCGGATTTGCACTTCAAAAGGATGCCCGATGTCACCCATAACGGAAGTGTGTAGCGACTGGTAGAGGTTGTTTCGAGGGATACCAATCCAGTCTTTGAAACGTCCCGGAATGGGTTTCCAAATGTTGTGCACCACACCAACAGCAGCGTAGCAGTCGGCAATGTCTTGGGTGATGATGCGCACGGCCATCAGGTCATAGACCTGGTCAATCGAAATGGCGCGCTGTTTGAGCTTGCGATAGAGGCTGTAGAGCCGCTTGATCCGACCCTGAATCTCCACGACCTTGACATTGTATTCCGGGAGTTTTTCCTCAAGGGTGGCACGGACGTGGGCCAGATCGGCTTCCAGCGCCGGACGGCGTTGATCGAGAATGGCTTTTAGGTGTTGGTAGTCGTCTGGATAGAGGTACTGAAAACTGAGGTCTTCTAACTCACCACGAAGTTTCCCCATTCCTAGGCGATGCGCAATCGGCGCGTAGATGTCAAGCGTTTCTTGGGCTTTGGCAACGCGCTTTTCTGGCGGCAGATAGTCCAGCGTGCGCATGTTGTGGAGCCGATCGGCAAGTTTGACAAGCACAACCCGGATGTCATCCACCATCGCCAGCAGCATCTTGCGGACGGTTTCTGCCTGGCGGTCTTCCCGTGAGGTGTACTCGATGCTGGAAATTTTGGTCAGCCCGTCTACAAGGTGGGCAATTTCCGGCCCGAACAGTTGCTCCACTTCAGCTAAGGTTGCGTGGGTATCCTCAACAACGTCATGGAGCAACCCGGTCGTCACACAGACGACATCCAGGCGCATTTCGGCCAGGATGTGGGCAACGGCAAGGGGATGCGCAAGGTATGGTTCACCAGATTTCCGCACCTGCCCCTTGTGCATCTGCGCAGAAAACAAGTAGGCCCGACGCAACAAGTCCAGGTCAGCGTTTGGGTGATAGCGTTCGACCTTTTCGGCGATGTCTTCAAATCGGATCACGGTAGTATGCCTCGCACAAATGCCCCTAGCATTCGGCTGTCATCGCGCCTACAACTATAACGCGCCGCGCGGAAATTTGCTGTATGAGTTGTTCCACCTTGTCCTGCCCAGAGAGGACCGTCCCCAATGCGTAGTCAATGGCTGTTCAAGTGCCTTGTGGCAGGTGTTGCTTTCTGTTTAGTAAGCGTTCTGCCGGTAGAAGTTACCAAGGCACTGGCCCAAGAAGAGTTTGTCTTGCAAAGCAACCTGGTGACGATCGAGGTCACGGTGACGGACATCCAAGGTCGTCCAATAACCGGATTACAGCCGGACGACTTTCTGGTTTACGAAGAAGGTCGCCCGCGCCGGATTGCCTTTTTTCAATCCAATGGTGAACAGTCTCTCCGCCCGCTGGCCGTCGTCTTCGCCTTTGATGTATCGGGCAGTGTCACACCGGCTGAAGCTGCACTGCAACGCCGGGCGCTGGAAGCCTTTCTCGCCGAGCGCCACCCCGACTCAATGTTTGCCCTTGTAGCCTTCAACCACGAGGTGCGTGTTTTGGAAAGATTTACCAACGACCCGAACAAGTTGTTGGCAAAGCTCAGCCGGTTCAAGGACTTCGGCGGGTCAACCCGGCTGTTTGATGCCATAGACAAAGCGGTCTCCATGCTCAAAAAGGTTCCCAAGCAGCGTGCCGGACGGGTGTTGCGACGGCTCATTGTTGTCCTGACGGATGGTTTCGACAGTGCCAGCAACGTCAATCTGGATGAACTTCTGCGCCGGGTCAACCAGCATGAAATCACGGTCTACAGCGTAACGTCACCTTCTTACACGCTGACCGTAGCCGGCCGGGTGCGTGTCCCGACACCACTCGATGCCACCCGTCTTGTGCCGCTGACGGGCGGGCGGGATTTTCCTATGACGCCAGGGAAGGATTACAGTGAAGCTTTCCGTGCCATTGCTAGAGATGCAGCCACAAGTTACACGCTAGCCTATGAACCGAGTGACATAAAAGGGAGTGGATTTCGCCGCATCTCCGTTCAGTTGCGCTATCCTGGAGCGATTGTTCGTACTAGCCGAGAGGGCTATTACGCTCACCCCTGACCATCTGCACCGGCAGTCATTCCCGGCAGTGGGTCAGAGCTTGTCTAGGCATGGCCAACGGGACGAGGTGGCCCTTCCGCCCGTCACTTGTTTAGCGCCGCCGCAGGACTTTATTTGCACAGCGTTTCAGCGAAATTCGCCGTTCCAGTTGCCCGCCACCGGTTGGTCACCAGCGCTGCCAAAGGGGATCACCATGTCAGGCGGCCTACTCGTGTTGCTGTTGCGCAAAAGGAAGGTTCCGTTGCGGAAAACACCAACCGAATCAAAGCCTTTTCTCATCCAGTCGCCGGCTAATGTGATAATCCTGGCCCCAGCAAAGGTCTATGACACAAAAACAGCCCTCAAAATTTGCGCTGTCCCTAAAAAAGTTGTGCGGACGGCTCTAGGCCAGCCGCCTGAGACTAGGTAGGTGGCAAATCAGCTCAGTGTGCGTAGGCCCGGCGCGGTAGCGATGTGTTCACTTTGGGTGAGCGTGTGAGGGCAGCCAGCTTGCAGGTGGGATGGATTCTGTCCCGAAAGCGCGTCAGGGCAAGAAATGTCAACGCCGGGTGGCAGGCGTGAAGGGGCGATCGTTGGGAATTTGAGCCGGTCTTCAGGCCGGATGCGGCCCGGACAATTCCGCCAGCGCTTGGCGATAGTGTGCGGCTGTGACTTCCGAAAAGCACATCAGCGTGACGTGCAGTTCTGGGTATGTCGTCGTCAGCGCTGTCCACAGGGTGCGGATGGCGATAGGGGCGGCGCGTTCAACAGGAAAACCATAGGCGCCAGTGGAAATGGCAGGGAAGGCAATCGTTCGTAGATTATGTACTGCCGCTAGTGCCAGGCTGTTGCGATGACACTCAGCTAGCACTTCATCTTCATTGTGTGCGCCACCGCGCCAGATAGGTCCGACTGTATGGATGACCCAACGGGCAGGTAGGCGATAGCCGCGGGTCAGTTTGGCTTGTCCTGGCAGGCAACCACCAAGCGTACGACACTCAGCCAGCAACTCCGGGCCGGCAGCACGGTGAATGGCTCCGTCCACGCCGCCACCGCCCAGTAAGGACGGGTTGGCCGCGTTGACAATCGCATCCCCAACAAAGCGGGTAATGTCACCAACGGTCACGATGAGACGGTCAAAAACTGGTTCGGTCATGGTTTTTATCAGCGGTCGGTGGAATGCCTAGGATGGTCAGCCGGTGGCGATTGGCTAGAGCGACAACGGCATCGCGGTCAAAGATGAGTGTCTTTCCGGCAGTTACAGCCAGGGCTGTCGCCCCAGCGGCCAGCATGGTTTCAATCGTTGTCCGTCCAATGACTGGCACATCGAAACGCATATCCTGCTGTGGCTTGGCCACTTTGACAACGGTGAGTTCCCGGCGGTGGGCAATTTCGCCGGCGCGCATGATGGCTGCATCCGTCCCTTCCATAGCTTCGACGGCTACAACGGCGCGGTTGCGCACCACAATGGTCTGTCCGAGGTCTAGTCCGGCAATGACCTGAGCAACTTCCAACCCGTAGTCAATGTCGGCGCGTTCGCGGGCGGTGGGCTGGCGTTTGGTCAAAACGCCAACGGGCGCCAGTAGATGCGGAACAAAGAGCGTGGAGTCCACAAGCTCGATGCCATCAGCTGCAAGTTCGGCAACTACGGCGCCAAGCAGTGAGTCGGTGTTGTTACGGGACAGCCTAAGTAGCATCGCCGCCATGCGCCAGTCTGGAAGCGCCCCACTGAAAATCTGGCGGTGCTTGACCTGCCCTGCCATAATCGCACGCCGGACGCCTTCCCGGCGGAAAAAGCGGATCAGCTTTCCAAGCTGCCCTATCCCACACCATTCGACCTTCACGCCCATCCGGTCAATATCGGGTGAGGTCTCCTCTCGGATAGCTGCTACCACCATGCGGACGCCTGCGGCACGCGCACCCTCCAAGACGTAGAAGGGAAACTGTCCGTTGCCGGCAATAAGGCCGTAAGTTTCAGTAGAGCCGAGGGAAGGGGTTAGCGTGGTCTTCGGCCGAGCATCCGACATAACTGCCACGGGCGTGGATTAGCGGCGGCCTTCTGCTGACTTGTCCAACGAGGACTTCGCTTCGGTAGGTTTGGTTTCCGCAGGCATTGGTTTGGAAGGGGCCGTTTGATTGGTGGGTTCGTTTGGTGGCGCGGCTGATGCGTCAGGCTTGGGCAACAGCACAGAACCGGCGGGACGGGCTGAACCAAAGTTGATGGGGTTATCGAGAATGCGTTGGGCAAGGTAGTTCTCAATCCGGGCGTCGTTGGTGGCGGAAGCCTGAAGCGCCGCCACAAGAATTTGCTCACGCTGCTGGCGGATAAGGTCCACAATCCGCTTTCGAATGTCGGGATTGTCCAGCTTAGGTTCGATGGCTTCCGTTCGCTTGCCGGTTAGCTTGAAAATGTACAGCCGACCGTTAGAGCCGGGGATCGGTTCGGTGATTTGCCCTTCGGTCATGTTGAAAAAGCGCTTGGCGAGGGCTTCCCCGAAGGTCTGACGTAGGATGTCTTCCGGGAAAAATCCGGCATCCCCACTGTTTTGGGCCGTCTGGAAGTCTTCCGAGACAGTACGGGCTACGGTAGCAAAGTCGTCTCCGGCTTTGAGCCGTTCAGCAATCTTGGCGATTTTTTCCTTGGCTTGCGCTTCGCCAATGGCATCATTTTTCAACCCATTGTCAGCCGGGTCTACGACGATGATGCCTAGTGAAACACCCCGCTCAAGGCGGAACTGTTCTTTGTTTTGGTTGAAAAACTCTTCAATTTCCTTGTCAGAAGGAGCCGGCACTTTGGCTTTGAGCTTTTCCTGAAGCTTGCTGACAAGCAACGCATGACGGGTTTCTGTCCGAAACTCTTCTTCCGTCAGCCCGGCTTCCTTGAGCTTTCTGCGGTAGTCTTCTTCAGAAAGGCCTTCGTCGGCTATTTGCCGCTTGACGGCCTGATCTACTTCAGCCTCTGTCACCTGGATTTGCTCGCGCTGGGCACGCTGGAGCAGGATTTCTTCGGCAATAAGCGCATCGAGCGCCTTGAGCTGGGCAGCCGCCAGCTCAATCGGGCTAAGGTCACTCAACTTGGCATTGGGTTGCTGTTGTTTCAGCGTCTGTTCAATGCGCCGATTGACTTTAGAAAGCGGAATGACAACGGCATTGACCCTAGCGGCAATTTCAGCCGTGCTCCCGGCTGCACCGTCAGTTTGACTGCAACCGGCAAAAAGTCCGGCGCTCCCGCCAACCAGTGCTAGCGTGAGGATGCAGGATGCTAAATGCTTCACAGAGGACTCCTTAAGGCGGCGACGCAAGTTTGACTCACACACGTCAGTTTGGTACAAGTATGAGTTTCGCATACTAGAGGAAGACGGGCCGGAGAGCAATTGTAGACCAAAACCAAAGCTCCTGTTCGTTTTGCTGGCTATTGTCTGGGAGGCGATGCTTTCGTGGCACTGAGTGCAGAAACCAAACGCAGCATTTTGCAAGAGTATGGGCGGCATGCAACTGACACCGGGTCGTCCGAAGTGCAAATTGCCCTGCTGACCAAACGGATTGAAGAGTTGACGGTTCATTTCAAAACCCACGTCAAAGACAACCACTCACGTCGCGGCTTGATCAAACTCGTCAGCCAGCGGCGGCGGTTGCTCAACTATCTGAAAAGAAAGGACGCTGAACGCTACCAGCAGCTCATTTCAAAACTTGGTATTCGCAAGTAGGTGTGAAGGCTATCCCGGCGTGGCGGTCGGGTGTTTTTCCAAGCCGGCCAGCCACGGTCGGGTCCTGATTCAAGGCGCTACTTTGACCCGTCAACCGTCGGGCGCTTTCTAGCGTGCCGCTGGTGGCGGGTTTGTCTTTTCACGTAGAGCGCCTAGCTTGCGCCCTGATGTTTTGGTCCATCTCGATAGTCAGGGAGTAGGGCCGGCCGGCGGGAGGCTTTCACCACGACGTTTTGGAGGTTTCTTGAAAGGGAGATAAGTGTATGTATGTCAAGCAAACAATCTCAGTTGGTGGGCGTGAACTGATTGTCGAAACCGGAAAAATCGCCAAACAGGCCGACGGGGCCGTAGTGGTGACATGTGGGGAAACCGTGGTGCTGGTGACGGCTGTTGCTGCTAAAGAGCCGACTTCGCGGGGGTTCTTTCCCCTCACCGTAGATTACCGGGAGTATGGCTACGCTTCAGGGCGTATCCCAGGTGGCTATTTCAAACGTGAAGGACGCCCCACCGAACGCGAAATTGTCACTTCCCGGCTCATTGACCGTCCGCTTCGTCCACTGTTTACCGAAGGCTTCGACAGCGAAACCCAAGTCATTGCCCTGGTGATGTCCGCCGACAAGCACAATGACCCGGACGTACTCGCCATTACCGGAGCTTCTGCCGCGCTGTACATTTCCGACATCCCGTTTGAAACGCCGATTGCTGGTGTCCGGGTCGGGCTGGTAGACGGCAAGCTGATCATCAATCCAACCTACCAGGAAATGCGCGTCTCCAGTCTTAACTTGACGGTAGCCGGCAGTGAGGAAGCCATTGTCATGGTCGAAGCCAGTGCAAAGGAGGTTAGCGAGGAGATCATCATTGAAGCCCTACTTTTCGGACACAACGAAATCAAGCGGTTGTGCGCCATCCAGCATGACTTGCGCGCCAAGGTAGGTAAGCCGAAGCGTGCTGTCACGCCGGTTAAGCTGGACGAAACCATCCTTCAAGAGATAACGGCTGCGTATACAGACCGGCTGCGTGCCGCCCTCGATGTACGGGGCCGTACCAAGTTGGCCAGCTACGCCGAAGTGGATGCACTCGAAAAAGAAGTCATCGAACGCTATCCAGCCGATGCCCCCGATCAGCGCGCTATGGCGCAGCGCGTCTTCGAGCACCTGAAAGAAAAAATCTTCCGGGAAGACATCCTCATCAACCGGCGGCGGCCAGACGGACGTAAGTTTTCGGAAATCCGACCGATTGAGATCGAGGTCGGCATCTTGCCCCGCGCCCACGGAAGTGCACTGTTTACGCGCGGTGAAACCCAGGCCATTGTTACAGCCACCCTGGGCACAAGCCAAGATGTGCAATATCTAGACGACCTCGAGTTCGGCGAGGTCAAGCGGGACTTCATGCTCAACTACAACTTCCTGCCGTTTAGTGTTGGTGAGACAGGGCGAATGGGACTCCCCGGACGGCGGGAAGTAGGACACGGAGCCCTGGCTCACCGGGCACTCCAAGCGGTTTTCCCAACCGATGACTTTCCCTATGTCACGCGCGTCGTCTCCGACATTACGGAGTCGAACGGGTCCTCCTCAATGGCAACCGTCTGCGGCGGAGCGCTGGCCCTGATGGACGCCGGCGTGCCTATCAAGGCGCCAGTTGCCGGTGTGGCCATGGGGCTGGTCATGGACGACAAACGCTACGCGGTTCTGACCGACATTGCCGGTGCTGAAGACCACTACGGCGATATGGACTTCAAAGTCGCCGGGACGCGCCAAGGTATCACGGCCCTCCAAATGGACATCAAGGTCAAAGGGCTAAATGCCCAAATCCTCGCCGACGCCCTTCAGCAAGCCAAGCAGGGACGACTCTTCATTCTAGAGAAGATGCAGGCTGTGCTACCGGCACCACGTCCGCAAATCAATCCCTTGGCACCACGGATTTTGACAATGCAAATTCCGGTATCCAAGATTCGGGATGTTATCGGCACGGGCGGCAAAGTCGTGCGCAGCATCGTTGAGAAAACCGGTTGTAAGATTGACATTGAGGATTCCGGCCGAGTCATTATTGCTGCCTCGGACGAGGAGTCCGGTCAGCGCGCCCGGGCGATGATTGAAGCTGTCATTGAAGAAGCCGAACCGGGCAAGACGTACCTCGGTACGGTTACACGCATTGCGGAATTTGGCGCTTTTGTCGAAATTTTCCCCGGTACAGAAGGACTGCTGCACATTTCTGAGATTGCCAACTACCGGGTTCGGTCCGTGGCAGACGAACTCAAAGAGGGGCAGCAGTTGATGGTCAAGTGCTTGAGTACAGACCCCAGTGGTAGGATTCGCCTGAGCCGGCGGGCTTTGCTAGAAGAAAGCTCCACCGGCAACGGAGAAACCGAGCGCTCGAAAACGCCAGAACGTTCAGGCTCACCGGAGCGGGACAGTGATCGCCGTTCCCGGCGGCGCTAAGACCCGGCTTCTGAAAAAGCCGGACGCTTTCTGTAAAGTGAACGCCGTGGGACACTTGCCGAGCTGTAACTGCTTTGGTAGCGTCACGGTGTAAGAGCGTTCCAAACTTGACGCCCACGTTCAAGGCGGAGTGAGGCGGGTATGACGAAAGCCGACCTAGTGGAAGTGGTGGCGCGGGCTGCCGACCTGACGAAAAAGGATGCCGAAGTCGTCGTGGAAGAGGTCTTCGCAGCGATTATTGAGTCCCTAAATCGTGGCGAAAAGATCGAGCTGCGTGGTTTCGGCTCATTTCGTATTCGCCAACGCAACTCGCGCCGTGGGCGCAACCCTAAAACGGGCGACGCCGTGGAGATTCCAGCAAAGGCCGTGCCGTACTTCAAGCCCGGTAAGGAACTGCGGGAACTTATTAACCAACAAATGCCCACAACCCAGGCGTAAGCTGCTCCGCCCGAAAAAAAACCTCGGGACGGCGGGAACTGGTGGGTACGTCCTGTGGGCAAGAAGGTTTTTTTCAAGTGGATGTGACAAGGAGACCCTCTTGTGGACGTGCTGTGGAGTCCGTGGCGTTACCGCTACATTGCGGGGCTTGACCGCCAGTCGGAGCGGTCCACTGAAACTGCAGCCACAACCTGCCCCTTTTGTCGAATCCCGGCCGAGAAGCGGGATGCCGAAAACTTTGTCCTCTACCGCGGACGTCACAACTTTGTCATCCTGAATATCCATCCGTACATCAACGGCCACGCCATGGTCGTCCCCTACGCCCATGTGGGGACGTTGTCGGCACTGCCGACCGAGGCCGGGTACGAAATGTTTGATTTGACCCGCTATTTGACGGAAATCCTGACCCGTGAGTACCGGGCTATGGGGTGTAATGTTGGCATGAATCTTGGGCAGGCCGCAGGTGCCGGCATTGCCGACCACCTGCACATGCACGTTATGCCACGCTGGTTTGGAGATGTGAACTTCGTCACGACCATTGGGGAGACACGGGTGCTTCCCGAAGAACTTCCCACAACGTATGCCCGCTTACGGCCTTACTTTGTGGAACTAGAAGAAAAGGAAAACTTGCCACCCGTTGCTTCACCCGCGCCGTGATGAGGGTATTCGACCTTTAGCCATCGCCATGCGCGAACTTCTCGAGCCGATTGCCCATCACCTTCAGAATCCACAGGACCTTGACCAGATACTGTCGGCGGTGGCCCGGCGAGTAGCTGAGGAAGTGACAGCCGTTGGGGCGCGTCTGTGGCTGATTCGGCGCGGAGATATGTGTCAGACCTGCCACTGGGCACGGGACTGCCCTGACAAGCGGCGCTGCCTGCACCTGAAAGCCAACTTTGGTTTCCCGGTTGAGCCGGCTTACCGGCGCGCCCCTTTGATTGTTCTTTCAGGAGAGCAACTGGCGCGTGGCAGTGTCCTGACCTGGACGCCACCACCGTCCGCAGCCGCCATGTTGCTTGACCCACGGCTGGCCGACGAACACGGCATCGTGTCTTTCATCGCGCATCCGCTGCGGGTTGAGAACCGTGTCTTGGGGCTGCTAACGGTCTTCGGAGCACGGATGTTTACAAAAGAGGATTTTGAAATCTGTGCTATCCAAGCCGCAGCCGCTTCAACAGCCATCCGCGTTGCCGAGTTGGTCAACCGCGTGCAACGGGCTGACACGACTGCGCGTGACAAGTCCCGCGAATTGGCACAGCAGACGCGCCTACTGACGGCCATTCTTACCTACTCCACAGACCGCGCCATACTCGTCGAAGACCTAGACGGTAACATTCTCGCTTTCAACGAAGGCGCACGCCGTGCCTACGGCTACAACCCGGAGGAACTCATCGGACGTGCAGTTGCCGACAAGCTCCATGCCCCGGAGGACTGGAACAGTGGTCAGGTTGCCAAAATCTACCAGCAGGCTCTGGAACAAGGGAGCTACGTTGGCGAAATCCGGCGGCAGCACCGGGACGGACGCATCTTTGTCGAGCACACGACCCTGACGGCGCTACGGGACGAGGAAGGCGACCCGGCCGGTTTTCTATCGATTGCTCCGGTTGAAACCGGGGACGTTCGTACGTCGCCGGCCGCCGAGGTAATGCTGGCTGCTCTTGAGGACCTGGCTGCTGTTCGGCGACCTGAAAACATCTTTGCAGAGACGCTGGCGCAGATGTGTCGGCTAAGTGATGCATCGGCAGCAGCGCTGTTTACCCTCGAAGGAGAAACCTTGTCGGTGCGTGCCATCCACGGCGGGGCGGCCTTTGTAACCGATGTGACCAGCCGGAAGTGGTCGCCCGGAGATGCCCCAGAGTTGTTTCGTGCTCTTGAGCACGGTCAACTTGAGCCACTCACGACCTCGGCTGCCAAGCTGTTGGTAGAGCCTACAGTCGGTAGCGTGGTCGTTCCGATGCTGCGACAGCAAGTGCAATCTGTCGTGGTGCTTGTCGCACCAAAACAGGCAGTTGCTGGCCCGTTGCTTCAGTTGGCGAAGCTGGCGGCAGCCTTTCTCAAGTGGCAGCTTTTGGCTGATCAGCTTGAAAGGCGGGAGCAGGCACTTGCAGCCCAAGAAGCCCAGCACCAGCAGTTGGCGGGCGAGTATGAGCAGCTTGTTGCAGCTCACCAGGCAGCTCAGGCGCGGATTGCCGAACTTGAAGCCCAATTGCAGGACCGACAACAGTCTGTGCAGGCGGCAAAGGCGGCCCAACAGGCGGCCGAAGCCCAAGTAGCCAATCTAGAGTCGAAGCTGGCAGCACTGGAAGCCGAGCAAGCACACCTTATCGAAGCCTACCAGCAGTCTGAAGTCATAGCCAACCAGGCTCGCCAAACGGCGGCTGAGGCTGTTGCGCGCAGTGAAAGCCTTGCTGCTGCCTACGAAACAGCCTCGCAGGAGAAAGACCTTTTGCGCTCACGGGTCGAGTTGCTTGAAGCCGATTTGCGCCAGACACGTCTTCAAGCCGACCATGCCATCCATCAGCATGCTGAAGCGTTGATGCAGCTTCACAATCTTGAAGAGGCTTTGAACGCCCGCACCCGGGCTTTGCAAATGGCCGAACAGTCTTTGGTTGAGCTGCGCGAGCGCTATGAAGCTGCTCACCACCAGATGACGGGGCATATCTCACAGCTTGAAAACCAATTGGCCGAGGCGCAGCAAGCGCTATCCTCTCGCGAAGCGGAAGCCAAGCAGCTCACTGTGCAATTACGTGAATTGCAGGACGAGCTAGCAACTGCCCAGCAGGCTCGTCGCGATGCACAGCAAACAGTCGAAACTTTGCAACACGACCTGGCGTCTGCTCAGCAGCTGCTATCTGAAGCCGTGCTTCGCAGCCAAACCGCTGAACGCACGGTGGCAGAGATAGAAGCGCGGGCTGCCAAGTTACTATCTGAAGTCATTGCTGCCCACGAAGAGCAAGCCCGGCTCATCAAAGAGTGCGAAGCATTAGAAGCTGCACTGGCGGCGTCCAAGGCCGAGACCGAACGTCACGTCCAAGCCGTGAAGTTCTTTGAAGCTCAGGTAGACGCTCTTGAGCGCGCACTGGCAAGTAGCGAAGTCACCCGCGCAGCCCTGATGCAGCGCATGGAGACCTTGCTTGAAGAGCGGGTCGTGTGGCGTCGCACCCTTGATCATCTGGAAGCGCGCCTGGCAGATCGTCACCTCTCGGTAGCAGGCGAGCTGGCTTCCTCTGACGATGAAAAACCATCGGGCGCATGCCCTCCGGCTGAGGTCGCCCGGCTTCAGGAACTGCTGGCGCAACGCGAAGCTGAGAATGCTTCATTGCGCCAGCGGCTCTCCCTGCTGCAGGGCACCTATCGAGAAACGGTCGCTGTTTTGCAGTCCCGTCTAGATGACCTCACGAAGCTCAATGTCATTACAGGGGCACATCGCCGGCTTGAAGACATGCTGCTTGAGCCTTCACTGCCAGCTCAGGCGACTTCCATTGTAGTAGTAGCCTGTGATGATGAAGCCTTGCGTACCCAGTTGGCCACCTGGTGTCAGCAAGCAGGCTATCAGACAAACCAAGTCACGAATAGCGACGCTACGCTGGCGACGCTGATGCTCGACCCACCCCAGGGCATTGTGCTAGCTGGTACGCCAGATCACATCAGCACCACGTACCGCCGCATACGCCGAAACCCCGACTGGCGTGCCCTACCAGTGGTCGTGATTACGCCAAAGTCGTTTACCGGGGTATCAACTTCTCCTTCGACATGGCTTCTTGACGAGCAAGCCGTTTCCCTATCAACGCTTCAGCGAGCACTCCGGCGGTGGTCTATGGCGTAAGCTCCACCCACGTCGGGCAATAGCCCTGACACTTAATGACCGCTAGACCCGATGGTACGCACAAACCGCAGGGCGAGCGCCGGTCGAACCCGGTTGGGCATGCTACGGTCTGCGCCAAGGCCAACCTGGAAGGAATACTGCCGCCACTGAAACTGGGCCTGTGGCAAAACGGTCCAGTCCGTACGGCGTCTGGCGCCTACCGCCAGATTGGTTTCCAGACCAAGGACAAGGCGCTCAGAAACCTCCCGAAAGACCGTCGGGTTGAAGACGCCCCGGATGTTTCGCTGCGCCTCCTGGCGCTCGAACCGTACGCCCTGCATCGTAAACAATGACCAGTGCTGTCCGAAACGATGACCAGTCAGATGGAGTATATCAAGTTGCAGGTCTTTTCCTGAGCGCGCGCGTTCAAGCAGGGCCTGCCAGCCGTGGATGGAGCGCTGCCGGCGAAAGGTGCCGAAGGTTCCCTGAAGTCCAAACTTGAAGGCTTCCAGATGCCCATCCTGGAAAGGGATTTCAACCTCCACGGTGTGTCCAGGGGCAAAGGCCCATTCGACCTCTGGTGCCCAGGCAACCCCGGTCGCGTTGCGCCCGACGGAGGGGCGAACCAGCGTATTGACTTCCAATTCACCCCGTTCGGCGCCCAGCGGACGCATGAGGTCAAACAGCATCGGCTCTGGAATCACGGGAACCTGACGCAGTTTGGGTTTTTCCTGTTCCCGGTACGTACCTGGGGCAAGGTCAGGGAAGTTTTCGACGCCTTCCCGTCCATCGGCGACGGCATCGTTTGGAACGGAGTCCTGCGTTCCGGCTGGGGCCGGAAAAACGTCTGGGACCGGGACACGTCCCGCCGGTCTGGTGTCCGGTGGCGGTGCAGACAGAAGCGGCAGGTGCTGCCCCTGTCCGCTGGATGAAAGCGCACACATGGCAAGGCTGGCCGTCAGCCAGCGCCAGCCGCGAACATACTTCAGCGTCATGAAAGCCTCCACTACCCGTTGCCTGCGGTTTGCAGGCATACCGGCCACAGGCCGGGCAATGCTGCGATGTTGTCCACCAGGCTTCACGCCGTGGTGGTTTGGGTTGCCGTCGCGGTCATCGTGGATGTGGAGGGGGGAGCGCGTGAGGGACACCCCGGCACAACCCGGCATTCCGTCCGGTTCTGTCCCGGATCGAGCCATGCCTGGCGGCCTTCAAACACCAAAGCCGGTAGGGACAGCCTCCAGAAGACGGGCGCTGGTTGGGGTGGGCGGGGGCTTTGGGCCGGCCAGTCGGTGGCTGTGGCGCTGTCTGTAGGTTCCGGCCCTGATTGGTGCAGCGGCTCTCTGGTGACACAGGGGGTGAACACCCCGTGTCCGTCGTTTTCCAGGTGAATGAAGCGGCCAAGCAGCCCATCGGCCACCAGCAGGTCCGCTAGGCTGTCAGCGTTGACATCCTGGACGGCGAAACCGAAGCCGTTGGCGGTGATCGTGACCTTGCTGGGCTGGCTGCTGAGGTGAACTTCGATCAGATAGCGCCCATCGGTGGTGGTGTTACCTGAAACGGTGTCTGGCAGGTGGTCGCCGTCGAGGTACGCGATGATATGTCCCACAGGGCCGGCCGGGGCGGTCTGGTTGACCAGGCTGGACGGGCGCTGGGGTACAGTGTTCGGTCGCGACGCCAGAAACGACAGCCCCGGCAGGCTGGCCAGCGCGAGACATAACAGCCAGATTGGGTGCCATCGGCGGCGGAAAACCATCGTTTGCACCTCCGGGCAGGGCGACGCCCCGTTGGTCGCCAGTGTTTCAGTCAGCCGGTTGGAACGCAACTGCCAAAGTGTGAACCAGCGCCGCTGGTTCCGGGTGTGAGATTTTTGACACACAAGGGGACGGGTTCCACGCAGGCAAAGTCCACCGGTTGGGAAGCATCGCCAGGTTTCTCGAAAGCCCTTGCTGATTTACTTGGTTGCGCTATGCTTGGAACTTTTCCAAATCCTGTAGTCCATCGGAAACTGCAACATGCGCGAAAACGTTCTCCAGCGGGCCCTGGTCATCCTGGCGGTGACGCTGGCCTCCTTGTATGTCATTCTCATCGGCTGGCGCGCCCCACGCCTCGAAGATTTCAAATCCTTTGACCAGATCAAGAAAAACGTCGCCACAAACATCAAGCTCGGCCTTGACCTCAAGGGTGGCTCACACCTCGTTATGCAGGTTATGGTGGACGAGGCCCTCAAGAAGATGTGTGACGACAATGCCGAAAAGGCTAAGACCATCCTAGAAAACATTGGAATTACGGTCAAGGAAGCCAAGACGCTTTCAGCAACCCAGCTTGCCATTACCCTCAATGACACCGGGCGTATTGCGGAAGCGCAGGACAAAGTCTTGGAAGACTTTGGAAAGTCGGAATGGAGAGTGGATGTCAGCGGAGACACACTGACCTTTACGCTCCGCGAGCAAGTTGCCCAAGAGTACCGGCGGCGTGCCGTCGAGCAGGCGATGCTCATCATTGAGAATCGCATCAATGCTTTTGGCGTAGCCGAGCCAACCCTGCAACGGTACGGTCCAGAGCAAAACTACCAAATCCTGCTCCAGCTACCCGGCGTAGATGACCCAGAGCGCGTCAAGAAGACACTAGTACTGGAGTCAAACTTGGAGCTACGTCCAGTAGACGGGACCTACCGCACCTATGCCACGTTAGAGGATGCCAAAGCTGCCGTTGGCACACGGACGGATGTGGAAATCCTGCCGCTTGATGAGCGCGAGGAATCCGAAGCTGAGGCTGAGGACGGAAGCTCAGCCGCGCGCCGCAACCGCCAACCCAAGCCGGATGCGCCTACGGCCTACATGGTCGTCTCTAAGACGCCGGTTGTGGTGGGACGCGACTTGCGTGATGCATTTGCTGCTTCAGGAAGCCTAGAGGCAGAAGGGGAGTACCGCATCATTTTCAAGCTCAAAGATGAAGCGGCCAAAAAGTTTGCCGAGTGGACCGGAAAGAACATCGGCAAAGGGTTGGCGATTGTGTTGAACGGACGCATTAAGTCTGCCCCGACCATTCGGGGGCAGATTCGGGATACGGGCGAGATTACAGGGAATTTCACCAAAGCTTCAGCAGAGGATTTGGCTCTCGTCCTGCGTTCTGGGGCCCTGCCAGCACGGATCGTGTATCTAGAAGAACGTACTGTAGGCCCTTCCTTGGGGGCGGATTCAATTCGCCAAGGCGTAGCAGCTTCTATTGCCGGCCTGGTGTTTATTTTGCTGTTTATGGTCGTGTACTACCGGCTGTCCGGCGTCAATGCCATCATTTCACTTCTTCTCAACCTTTTGATGCTGTTGGCGGCGATGGCTATGTTTGGCGCCGTCCTCACCTTACCGGGCATTGCCGGTGTTATTCTGACCATCGGAATGGCAGTTGACTCCAACGTGCTCATTTTTGAACGCATCCGTGAGGAACTGCGCGCTGGTAAGCCTGTGGTCAATGCCGTCGAGCTCGGCTTTGACAAAGCCTTTATTACTATTTTGGATACGCATGTGACAACGGTAGTGTCGTCCCTGATCCTATTTGTGTTTGGCACAGGGCCTATCCGCGGCTTTGCTGTCACCCTCCTAGCCGGGCTCTTGGCCAACATCTTCACGGCTACCTTTGTGTCCAAAACAATGTTTGGCTATGTGCTATCGCGTTCTGAACGGCCGACGGCGCTTAGTATCTAGACAAGAGATGGCCGAGAAAGGCGGCCGTTCTTCGCGTGTCGGGGATAGTTACCCTGCGAAAGCCCCGCCAGTGTTGGTGAGAGGTCATCATGATTGAACTGTTCCGAAATCCAAACTACGACTTCCTTGGAAAAGCTAAGTATTTCATCGGCTTTTCGGTGATTGTCCTGGTGGCAGGCAGCATTTCAATGGTAGTCCGTGGCTTCAACCTAGGGGTGGATTTTGCCGGTGGCACCAAAGTGACTGTTCGCTTTGTGTCGCCGCCAGATGAGAACCAGCTCCGTGAGGCACTCCGCAAGGGAGGCTATGCGCCAGACAAGGTGGTCATCCAGCGGACCGGAAAGCAACTGGGCCAGTTGGACCGCAACGAAGTCTTCATTAATACCCCACAGACGGAAGCCGATGTGGACGGTGACAAGCGGAAAATCACCGAGGCCCTTCAGAAGTACTACGGGACGCCGGCTGACCCCAACAAGCTCGATCTCAATCTGGTCGGTGCTGCAAGCTTGGCAGCACGGTTGACCGAGCTCGACATCTTAGACTGGAAGAAAACCCTGCCACCAGGTGAGGCCGAGCGCGAATATCGCCGCTTTGCCGACCATGTCATCCAAACCCGTGACGCTGCCGGGGGGACGCTATCAGACCTGAAAGCCATTCCGCTGACGGGCTTTGACCCAAAGCTAGCTGAAGCTCTTGAACAGGCCGCAACGGTTGGTGCGTTCAACATCGTCAGTGCGGAAATCGTCGGCCCGCAGGTCGGCAAGGACCTACGCAACCGAGCCATTATTGTCACCATTGTGGCCTGTATAGGGATGTTGCTGTTTATTGCCTTTCGGTTCGAGTGGGTATACGGTGTAGCGGCTGTCATCGCCGTTGTGCATGATGTCTTGGTCACGCTTGGACTGTTCTCGCTGTTCCAGTGGGAAATCTCGCTGACCTTTATCGCTGCGATGCTAACGCTGGTAGGCTACTCAATGAATGACACCATTGTGATTTTTGACCGCATTCGGGAACAGCTTGCCGAGCGGCGCCGGGATGACTTGGCCGTCGTCACAAATGATGCCATCAATCAAACCCTCTCACGAACAGTCATTACCTCTGGACTCACGCTGCTTTCAGTGTTGGCGCTTGTTTTGTTTGGCGGAGAAGTCCTCAGGAGCTTCTCGCTAGCCTTGCTAGTTGGTATCCTTTTTGGCACTTACTCCTCGATTGCTATTGCCAGCCCAATCCTGCTGTGGTGGAAGCGATATGTGGCACGTCGCCAGCCGGCCTCGGTACCGGCAGGAGTAAAGTCTCCAACCCGTACTGCTGGTGAAAAGCAACGTCCAGCAAAATCAGCTCCGACTCGCTAAAGTAGGGGCGGTTGGTAAGCCTTGCTTGGACAAAGAGCTAAAAACTGGGAACTTTTGGAGACAAACAGGTGTCAAACCTAGTGGAAAGCCAAGCGCGGGCGATGAAGGCTTACGTTCTGTGCAGGTAGCATAGGCAGGTAGCATAGTTTGCATCAGGGTTGCCAAGGGTAGGTAGCCTAGACTGTACGAAAAGGCCTTGACTTATTCTGCCTTAGGCAATAAGTTTGGGCGCACTCAATGCACAAAGCGTTTACTGCCAAAAGTTGGCTATTGGTTAAGCGGAAAAGATTGCAACTAGCGACCGACGCGCCGACTGCCAAGGCAAAGTAACAAGACCATTGTGCGCGGCCACGACCAAAACATACCTAATACTGTTATGGCCAGCCCCGTCTACCTGGTAGGAATCTGCCTTCTCAGAGCAGTTCGTGTCGCACGTGGAAGGTGAGGTAAGGGTTATGTTTGACACTATGGTTGAATCTACCTCGCATGTCAAAGATGCTCGTCGGCGTTCGGCCTTCTTTATCGTAACGTTTATCATCTGGGTTGTCGGTTTTACCGGCTTGGTGATTTGGCAAGTGTGGACTTATGCCGCGGAGTTAAGCCAATCAGCCAACGATGTGACGTTGCTTGCTCCGCCCCCACCACCCCCACCACCCCCACCACCCCCACCGGCGGCTAGTGCTCCTGTTCCTCAGACCAAGGCACCAATCGTTGATGATACTTTTACAGCCCCCAAAGAGGTTCCAAAAGAAATCAAGGAGATTCCTAAGCAAGCTCTGCTCCGCTCGCGTGTTGGCGATGCAGGTGCGAGTGGCGCCACTGGAATGATAGGCGGCGTGCCGGGTGGTGTGCCGGGCGGCGTGCCGGGTGGTGTGCCGGGCGGTGTGCCAGGAAGTACAGGAGATGCCGCCCCTCCACCTCCACCAGACCCACCGAAAGAAGCTCAAGTCCCATCTGGGCCCGTTCGGAGGAGCGAAGGGGTCATTCGCGGAAGCGCAATCAACCGGGTGCAGCCAGAGTATCCGGCCGTTGCCAAATCTGCCCGAATTCAAGGTGCTGTTGTTGTTGAGATTGTCATTGATGAACAGGGGCAGGTAATCAGTGCGCGTGCCGTAAGTGGACCAGCTTTGCTTCAGCAAGCAGCCGTTAGTGCTGCCCGCCGGTGGACCTTCAAGCCAACGATTCTCAACGGTCAGCCGGTGAAGGTCTCTGGTGCTATCACGTTCAACTTTGTCCTCAACTAAGAGGGTATGTTGTCCGCTAGCCTGTTAGCAGACACTGCCTTTGCCTGTTCTGGGAGTCAGGTAGGTAGGAACTTCTCTGCTGTGACACAAGATCCCGTACAAACCTTGTAATCTTAGAAGTTTGCTTCTACTTCGGAGGATGACATCTCATGACGTTGCTTTTGGCAAAGTTCGGCTTGCTGACGATGCAGGCATTGATCATGTTCGCTGCTGAGGGCGGCAAAGCTGAAACTGAAGATTTCACCCTGCTTGGGATGATCCGAAAGATGGGGCCGACAGCCCTCGTTGTGGCGATCATTCTGTTTCTCATGTCGGTCTACTCGATCGCCATTATGGTCGAGCGTTTCCTGACCTACAGCCAAGCAAAGACCCAATCCCGTGAATTTGCTCCCAAAGTAGCCCAAGCCCTCAAAAACGACCGTATCGAAGAAGCCATCAACATTGCTGATCAACACCGCAAAAGCCACTTGGCGGTTGTTGTTAATGCTGGCCTCCAAGAGTTCCGGGCGCATCAAAATGATCCCCACCTTTCTGGCGACGTGATTGAAGCTTCCAAGCGTGCCTTGCAGCGAGCCGTAGCTGTCAAGATGGCGGAATTCAAGAAGGGCCTTTCTGGTTTGGCTACAATCGGCTCGACAGCGCCATTTGTGGGGCTCTTTGGCACTGTGGTCGGCATTATCAACGCCTTCCAGGGGATGAAAGAAGCTGAAGGAGCCGGGATTGGAGCCGTTGCCGGCGGGATTTCTGAAGCGTTGGTTGAAACCGCGTTCGGTCTCCTGGTAGCCGTACCAGCCGTATGGATGTTCAACTACTTCACGAGCAAGGTCGAGGCCTACAACGTTGAAATGGAAAACTCATCATCTGAGCTAATTGACTACTTCATCAAGCGGCGGGGAGTGCGGTAAGCCATGGGTATATCAACAGGTGGTGGTGGCAGCAGCTACAACAGTGACATCAATGTAACGCCCATGGTGGACGTGATGTTGGTGTTGCTGATCATCTTCATTGTTGTCACCCCGCTACTATCGCAGGGTGTCAACGTTAACCTGCCCGAGAATGACAACCCGGAAGAGGATCCAAACATCACCAAAGACACCTCGGTTGTGGTTTCGATTCCGCAGGCTGGGCAGTATTATGTTGGCCGTGAGCCGGTACCCCGAACCGAGCTTGTTGAACGGATCAAGCGCCTGATGCGTGAGAAAACCAGGAAGGAAGATCAAATTGTCTATATCCGGGCAGAAAAGACTGTTCCGTATGGCGAGGTTGTGATGACGGTAGATGCCATCCGCAATGCGGGGATAGACCGTATTGGCCTTGTCACCGAGAAACGCAAGCAGAAGAAATGATGCTGTCTAGCCCCGCCGCATATCTACCAAAAAAAGAAGAGATACGTGTTTCAAGGAACCGCTTGTCTTTATGAGGAGGAGCCAGCATGGGGATAGCAGCAACTGGCGGCGGTCCAAGCGGTAGTGATGTAAGTGGCCCACGTCCTGATGTCAACATCACACCGTTGATTGACGTCCTGCTTGTGATGATCATTATCTTCATGGTCATCAAGCACAGGGACCCACACCGCTTCGAGAGCAAAATTCCAGAAAAGCCAAAAGAGCAGCAGACAAAAAGTGAGACGGTCTTCCCAGTACTGACCATAGATCGCCAGGGCATTATCCGATGGAATACCCAAGAGAAGACCGAAGAGCAGCTCAAACGTGAGCTAAAAGAGTTTTTGGATAACCGCCCTTCCGATCTTCGGGCTGCCTTTATCAAAGCTCCGCGAGATGTTCAGTATGAGCGCGTTCTCAAGCTCATAGATATTGCAAAAGGGGCCGGTGCCAGTCCAATTGGATTACAGATTGACAACCTCGACTGAGTGAAACCTATGGCAGCACAGAAACTGCGTGAGTATTTGGCGTCAGCGCTTGTTACGCTGCGCAAAGCTTCTTCCGTATGTGGCACAGTTGTTCTAGCTTGCAGTTTAGCTGGATGTAACAAGCTCGTCGCCAAGGATTTGCTGAATCAAGGAGCGCGTGAATACAACAAGGGACATTATGAAAAAGCCGAGCAGCTTTTCAAGGAAGCGTCCGAGCTTGATCCTGACTTTCTCCAAGCTAAGTTATTTTATGCTACGGCCATTCGCTCCCGAGTCAACAATGAAGAAGGCGAAGAGCAGATAAAGACTGCTAAACAAGCGATCGAAGCTTACAAGGAGCTCCTCAAGCCCGAAAACGAATCGCGCCTAAAAGACCGTGACCGTGACCAAACCTATGCTTTCATTGCTGATCTCTACAAAACACTAGATGACCAAAAAAGTTACCAAGAATGGCTAGAGAAACGCGCCAGCCTGCCAAACCAGACGCAGACGACAAAGGCAGAATGCTTTTATTCGATTGGCGTTATCTACTGGAATGAAGCTGCTAAAATATCAAGAAAGTATGAAACCCAAGTGCCGGGTAAACTACCTGAAGTAGCTAAAGTAGATAAGTGGAAAAAAGAAGATGTAGATGCCTTGTTAAAAGCTGTCCAAACGGGCCTGATGTATATTGAGAAAGCCATTGCTGCCGACCCTCGGTATACCAACGCTTACAGCTACAAGTCGCTTCTTCTCAAAGAGCAAATCAAGGCTACAGCAGACCCGCAACTTGTTAGCCAGCTTGAACGTACTGCTCAGGAAGCGCTTGAGAAGTTTCAGGAGTTGAACCGTCAAGCAGCCGCTGAGCTTTCTGGCGGCAGCTAAGAACTCCTTTCAAAGCTTGCGTTTGATGACCGTAGCCTTGGGTGGGGCTACGGTCAATCTTTTTGTATCTCCCGCTCTCAACACTTCTGTTAGCAACCCTTTGGTTGTTCACAGCAAACGCCCTCTATGGAATCCTTCTTTGAGCGGCAAGAACGGCTGAGCTGGTGGCGGCAAGACGTTCTGCGTTCAGCGCGCATTATGGTGGTTGGGGCCGGCGCTTTGGGAAACGAAACGCTTAAGAACCTCGCCCTGCTTGGAGCACGGTGGATGTTGGTTGTTGACCAGGACGACATTTCTCCTTCCAACCTCAGCCGCACAGTCCTTTTTCATCCTTCTGACATTGGTCACCGGAAGGCGCACGTAGCTGCTGCACGGGCTCAAGCGCTGTGCCGTGAAGCCGGTAGTACTGTGCGCGCCATAGATGCCGATCTGGTTTGGGAAGTGGGATTGGGCGTTTTTCGACGAGTGGATATCGTTCTAGGTTGCGTAGACAATGACGAAGCACGCTTAGCTATCAATCGTGCGGCACGTGCCGTGGGTATACCTTGGGTCAATGCCGGTATCTATGAACTGACCGGTAGTGTTACGACATTTTCAGGTGATGCCGGAGCGTGCTTTGAATGTGCTGTAACCCCTGACCAAGTAGCTGATGCCCAATCGCGGTACGATTCTTGTGAACAAGTGCGCCGGCGCTACTTAGTCGAAGAGCGTTTACCGACTATCCAAGTCACCTCGGCGCTAACCTCTGCTCTTCAGGTTCAGGAAGCTCTCAAGGTCCTCCATGGTGAACCGGTGAATTTCGGTGTGCGGTATGTTTACAATGGTCATACACATGGCTTTCATGCAATCCAGTTACCGTACGATCCCCATTGTCTGGCACACGGCCGGCTCGAGACAATTGTCGAACTGCCGATTGGCGTAGATGCCTCACTAAAGCAAACCCTTGAGGTTCTTGAAGAACAATTTGGACGTGATGTAACCGTTTACCTTGGGCGACGTTATATTCGCCGCATTGCATGCCGTCGTTGTGGCCGTACCCTGTGGGTACATCGTCCGGCGCACCTACTCTACGATGATGAGCTCATCTGTACTAACTGTCCAAGCACTTCTGTTTCTGCTATAAGTAGCCCACAGTTTCTCACATCCACAGTCAATAGTTACATTGAGATTGTAACCCAGTTCACACGTAACACCTTTGGTGAGGCACCTATGACAAGCGAGGAAGAAAGACTCACACTGCGTCAGCTAGGGGTGCCCCCTTTGCATATTCTGACAGTCGAAGACTCTCGTGGAGAGCGTTGGTCATGTGAGTTGACAGGCGATGTGGCAGAGGTTCTAGCTGACTGGGGAAGAGGGTAGACAGCTTGCCTTTAGCACCGTGGGCTCCAAATTTGTCGGTGGCAAGCACCCCCCGGCGGAAGGCTGCGCAAACAACTTTTTGCTGATGCCTACGAAAGGATACGAGCGTATGGAAGGGGTCGCAGTTTTGGGTTCGCTTCTCTTCATACTGATTATCCTCGTATCCTGTGGGTTTGAGTTTTACGAGCTCTACCAGGTACGCCGTGAGCTTGAAGATGGTGGGCGCTCTGGGAATCACATCCTGTTTCCACGAAGCCACTACGCCGACCTACATCAACGCAACTACGCTTCTCCCTTTTCGGTAGGGCATGGGCGTACGTTTCGTGTCAAGCGCGCTGAGCAACCAGTGCGCTGCGAAGTGTGCCATCAAGAAGACTGCTTTGAGGTACAAACTGGTTATTGCAGGCGCTGTAACTACTACACCCTCTGACCTGAAAGTGCATAGGCGCTGACACAGGAGTTGAGGTCGTCAACCATGTCCGATGTAGATGTGACTTTTCGCAATGAAAACAACGGGAAAGAAGTAGAGGTTACAGTTTCTGACGACATGACGGCAGAGGCCATCATACGCAACCTTGTCGAAGCCGGCATTATCCCTAATGTGCCAGGAACAACCCTTGTCTTTCGCAATATGCAGCTCCGTCCCAATCAGACTCTGGCACAAGCTGGGGTTGTTTCTGGGGATACAATTGGGATTTTCCTCAACACTCGTGGAGGAACAGAAAACTGCCGTAGGTAGTGCCCTCTGCACACAGTAGCTTTGTCACGGAATACTGACAGTATCGGCCTGCGGCAAAATGCGAAGTTCCGGAAGAGCGTAATGTGCTTCAAGGCTAGCGCGAATAGCGTTGATGTACTCGTCCCGATAGGTCCAGAATCCCTCAAACTGTCGCCTCTGCCCTTTGATTTGGGCTGACGACAAGGCTTCTGTCTTACGGCACTCACGGGCAAAGAGGGCAATACGGAAACGGGGATCGTCGCTGAGGACAATCCAGTAGTCACGGCATTCAGCATCTGCCGGACGGAAAAAGTAGACATTGTCAGCTATGAAAGGGGGTGTAATGTCTGGTTCTCCGATGATCCAGACCTGCTGGGATGTGCTAGCAATGGCTGCATAGCGTGAACGTTGAGGGAGAAACAACGACAACTTCTGAAAGGAAGCCACAAAAAGTCCTGAAAGCTGCTTCTCAATGAAGCGATCCTCAATGTAGTGTGAAATACTTAGCATTAAGGAAAAGTTGAGAGTGCGGAACGTATCGGTCTCCGTAACGGGAAGTCCGCTACCGTTGCGCTCGGCACGTGCATCGAAATGGCGAACAATGTCTTCAAAGGTTTTAGCGATGGGTGCTGGCATTGCGGAACTCCCATAGCGGCCCTGCCTACAGCGATACCGGCAGGAATGTCTGCCGGGGACATTATCGTGGGTCTTGGGCGGCGTACCCAACGACTAAGTGTATTTTCGTACACTTTTGGAAAGGACACAACCCATATTCCTTGAAAAGTGTATTTTTTACCTTGATTTCTGGTAGCGTTTGCTTTCAGCGCAGGGCTTGGGCACTGTGTAGGGCAAAAAGGTCCCCAGAGTCGAAAACAGGCCGAGGGAGACTAGACAAGATGGCTTTGGGCGTGCTATAGTCAACACTGCTCAACGGCGTTTTGCGAGCGTATCTGCGGGAGTAACTCAGTGGTAGAGTGCAACCTTGCCAAGGTTGAAGTCGCGAGTTCGAATCTCGTCTCCCGCTCCAAAAGAGCTTCCTCAGAAGGACGACAGCCTTACGGCGCGTCGTCCTTTTAGTTATTTGCTCGTCAGCAGCTTGACACAGGCTACTTAAACATTGTAGGGTTGTAAGCTTCCACTAGCACGATTTCAAAAACGAGATTCCCAAGTCCATGGCAGATAACGTAAAGCCGTCCGGTCCTGAAGGCGTGACGATTACGCCGCTACGTGCGCCGGTCGTTACTTCACCGCCAACTTCAGAATCACAGGCTCCGGAAGAAGCTGCGCATGAAACTGAGCAGGTAGCAACGCCCGGGTCGGAGACCCCTGAAGATACCGACTTTGCGGCAATGCTTGATAACTACGAGCAGACCTCTTCCTCGATTTCGCCGGGAGATATTGTCGTTGGCCAGGTAGTCTCGATTACGGAGCGCGGGGTTGTCATTGATATTGGCTTCAAGTCCGAAGGTTTGGTGCCGAAGGAAGAATTTATCGGGCCGGATGGTGAGCTGACCGTAGCTCGCGGAGACTCGGTCGAGGTCATGGTCAAGCAGCTTGAGGGTGGTGATGGCTATGTTGAGCTTTCATACCGGGATGCCCGACGCCATCACCTTTGGGGAATTCTTGAAAAGGCCTTTACGGAAAACCAGACCGTCTCGGGAAAAATCACGGAGCGCACAAAAGGTGGACTTCAGGTTGATCTAGGGGGCGTAATGGCTTTTTTACCGGCAAGCCAAGCAGACATTCGCCCGCTGCGTAACCCAGAATCCCTTATTGGGCGCGAAATGGCCTTTCGCATTCTCAAGCTCAACAAAAAGCGCAACAACATTGTTCTTTCGCGCAAGGTGTTGCTCGAAGAGGAAATGGCTGCGCGAAAGGCTGAAACCCTGCGCATGTTGGATGAGAATGTCATTGTCTCTGGGCGAGTGAAAAACCTCACTGAATATGGCGCTTTCATTGACCTTGGGGGTATTGACGGCCTACTGCACGTCACTGACATGTCATGGGGACGGCTCCCAAAGCCGTCCGATATGTTCAGCATTGGAGATGTTATCCAAGTCAAGGTTCTCAAGTTTGACCGCGAACGCGAGCGGGTTAGCCTTGGTTACAAGCAACTGCTCCCGGACCCATGGGACACGGTAGGAGAGCGGTTTCAGAAAAACGACATTGTCAAGGGGCGCGTCGTTTCCGTCACCGACTACGGAGCCTTCGTCGAACTTGAAGAGGGGGTCGAAGGCTTAGTTCACGTTTCTGAAATGACCTGGTCTAAGCGCATCAAACACCCTTCTAAAGTCGTATCGGTTGGTGATGAAATCGAAGCCATGATTTTGGACGTGGACCCGGTCAACCGCCGCATTAGCCTAGGGATGAAACAAGTTCAGCCGAATCCTTGGGACTCTATTGCGGAGCGCTATTCGGTTGGTTCGCGAGTTGTCGGCAAGGTGCGTAATCTGACAGACTTTGGCGCCTTTGTGGAAATCGAAGACGGTGTTGACGGTCTTATCCACATCTCTGACATGTCTTGGACGAAACGTATTAAGCATCCTTCTGAAGTTTTGAAGAAGGGGCAGTCGGTTGAAGCAGTAATCACCAATATTGACACGGTTAATCGGCGACTTAGTCTGTCTATCAAAGACCTTGAACCGAATGCTTGGGAGCGCTTTTTCCAAAACCATCGAGTGGGAGATGTGGTGACGGGCAAGATTGTGCGCGTCGCCAGTTTCGGAGCCTTTGTTGAACTAGAAGAAGGCATCGAAGGGTTATGCCACATTTCTGAACTCTCTGATCAACGTGTTGAACGACCAGAGGCTGTCGTTTCGGTTGGGCAAGTCCTGCCCTTCAAAATCCTCAAACTGGATGAAGCCAACCGGAAGATTGGACTTTCAGCCCGTGCGGTAGGGAAAGAGAATGACCCTGAAGATGTCAGTAACTACCTCAACAACGAAAGCCTGACAAGTTTAGGCGAAGTTGCCCGTTTCCTGCGGGGCGATAAGGAATCACGCTAGCGGCCGCAACCCTGCTGCCCCTGGCAAGATTGGTTTCCTAACCGGTCGGTTTTGAGCAGGTTGACAACCTTGTTACCGGGCAACGAACGTTAGTCTTACCTCCCCAAGCCTACCATCCCCTCATGGGTCATTGAGATGGCAAAGCACCGGGTTTTGATCTTAGGAGGTGGATTTGGTGGGCTTTACACGGCACGGGCGCTTAGTTCCTTGGGTGTGACCCAGACAGCGGAAGTTACTTTGGTCAGCCGCACGCCGACGTTCCTTTTTCTTCCGCTACTATATGAAATCCTGACAGATGAAGTGACCGACTGGCAGATTGCACCACCGCTTGAGGAGGTATTGCCACCAGGTTGCCGGTTTGTTTGTGGAGAAGTTCTCGGCGGCAAACTTCAGCCCCGTCAGTACAGTATCCATATCCGCTGTGGTGACCGAGAGCAAACTCTGGAAACAGACACACTTGTATTAGCCCTTGGTAGTGTTACCGATGACTTCGGCCTACCGGGTGTCAGAGCGCATGCCCGTCCGTTTCGCTCTCTGAGAGATGCGCACGCCCTGAAGGCGGCTTTAGTGGAGGCAGTGCAACAGGTTGCCAATGCCCGGCAGGAAGCTGCTTCCGTTGCTATCATTGGTGCTGGCCCAAGCGGGGTCGAGCTGGCGGCTGTAGTTGCAGACAGGCTGCACGCCGAACTTCGGCGGGCTGGGTTACCGCCAAGCTGGGCGCGCATACATCTTGTGGATCGCCTACCGGAAATCTTGCCTCAGTATGCCTCTGCATTACGCCAGTTGGCACAACGTGAACTGGTACGTCGCCAAGTTGAACTGCACTTGGGTGTTGGTGTTGCGTCGTGCTCACCAACCGGCGTGAGCTTGGAAGACGGGACGCACATTGCTGCCGAAATCATTATATGGGCTGCCGGTAACCGTCCGGCACCTATCCTGGCTGAGTTTCCCTTTGTTCGTGACCGGCGTGGGCGGATTCCGGTCAGCCGTACGCTTGAAGTCCCCGGATTTCCCGGCGTGTATGCGCTAGGCGATATTGCCGCCAGTGCTGCAGTACCGGCAACGGCCCAAGTCGCAGTGCGGCAGGCACTGGTTGTAGCGCACAATATCGCAGCTACTCAACGAGGAGCTGCGCCACGTGAGTACCGTTATGAACCGCTTGGCGAAATGATGACCTTAGGGCGCGGTCGTGCGGCGGCCAACATTCTTGGTGTGGCTTTTGACGGGGTAGCTGGCTATCTCACCCGCCGCTTGGTATACCTGCTGGCAATGCCTGAGCCATGGCATGCCATAAGGGTTGGTCTAAGTTGGTTAGGACAGTCGGTTGAAGAAACCTGGCAATCTTGGTTGGCGCTCGCGTCTACGTCTGCTTCCTGAGAAGCAAGAGCCTATCTTGACAAATGCCGCTGTACTGCCTATACATCTTATGGGTCGTTAGCTCAGTTGGTAGAGCAGCTGACTCTTAATCAGCGGGTCGTAGGTTCGAGCCCTACACGACCCACCACGCTGCCCTGTTCCCGACCTCACTGGGAGTGCGGGTTTCCCGGCTGCTTCCATGGGAGCCTGATCTTCCCTCTCACTTCCTCTGTCAGGTAGGGTAACTCAGGGAAAGCCGGTCATCCGATAGATGCCTTGCGTGGCGACGCACCTGCGCCCCATGTAGGTCTCCCTAAGATGCGGGCGGGACGCCCGCACTCCTAGGAATGCCATAAGCAGGCTGGACGCTCACGCCCCCGGTGTTTATGTTGTTTTACCTCGTTGCATGGGCGCTCTTGTTCGGCGTCTGCCTGATGGTCGGGACTTCTGTCCTAAGCTTGGTTGGCTGTCCTTCTGCTATTGAGCGTCCGGCTGACCGTTTGTTGGCAACCCTGTGGGTGGGATTGCTGACCTTGGCGACAGCGTTGCTGGCGTTGTCCATTGTCGCACCGCTGCGTCCGCACTGGTGCGCCCTCGTTGCGGCTGGGTTGTCTCTTCCGGCTCTGTGGTCAAAGGAATCACTTCAGGCACTGAAAGCCTACCGTGGCTTTTGTACGCTGCCAGTTGTTTTGGGCGTTCTGGCGATAGCTTTGGCTGCTGCCTGGTTTGTTCTGCGTGGGACGCTGCTTGAGGACGCGCGTATGTACCACATTCCGCGCGTGCGCTGGTACAGCGAATACGGGACTGTCTTTGGATAAGCCCTGCTGGAGCCTCATCTGGGATTTACAAGCACCTGGCATGCCCTGACTGCCCCCTTCGATGTTGGTATTTTTCGCGGGCGGGCTTATGCCTTGGCCAATGGATTTGTCTGTCTCTTGTTTGCTTTCAACTTCCTGCTTGTTGGCAGGCGAATCTGTCAGGGAAAAATGCTCGACTCCGATTGGTTTCTGACAATCGCTTCAGTAATCTACTTTGGAAACCTGATAAGACGATATACTCAAATTGTATTTTCGCCATCGCCTGATGTAATTGTTACCTTTTCAATTGTCATGATCTGTTGGCTTTTTCTCATCGAGTCAAAGCCTTCCGGGCGGGGTTTGCGGGCTGCCTGGTTATGCAGCCTGGGTGCTTCGGGATTGAAACTCTCTTTGGCTCCACTGGTTGCTATCAGCACCCTGGTTGAATTGTGGGGGATACGGACATCATTTTTCCTGCTACGCCGGTTTTCTGTTGTACTGATTGCTTATGTCGTTCCCTTTTTGGCCGTTCAGTTCATATCAACAGGCTTCCCGCTCTATCCGTCCACGATACTTGGTCTTGGAACGGATTGGGCCATTGATGCCCAAACAGCCGAGCTTGAAGCCAAACTTCCTGCTTTTACTGTTCCTTTTGGCTTTCATCCAACGCTCTCTTCTGAAACGCCTTCCGGCTGGATACAAATGTTCTCAAATCTGGCAAAAAATCAATCCTATTTTATTTTTCTATCTTTCATCAACATCTCATTTTGTATCTGGCTTGTTTTTTTCAAAAATTTGGAAGGCATATTCCGCATCATACCAGTGCTCGGACTGATTGGAAACATATTTGTGTTCGCTGCCGGTCCGGATATTCGATATGGCTTCGGTTTTGTCCATATTGGACCTGTTGTTTTTGCCCATGTTTGGATTCTGGAATGGATGAAGAATAAAGAAGAAAAATTGAAGTTAAACTTTTCTGAAAGAACATTCTGGTGGTTTTTATTGATAGAAGCCTTGACATTCCTCCCGCTGCGGGTATCCACCGGGGCTGCGATTCTGGCACTGGTTGGTGGCAGTGCATTGGTGCTGCTCCCTTTTCGTCACTCAGTCTGGTTGCGTACAAGAAGCCTGCCTTGGCAATGGGCACCTCTGGTTGCGGCACTGACAGTTGCTGCTGGAGTAGCTGCGACAGCCTGTGCCAAAGACCAAATTGAAATGGCTATTGAGTCCTATGCTGGAGCTGGTCTGTTGCGCCTGCCGGAAAATTCAGTGTCCACGTGGCTTCTGCCGCCACCCACGATACGCTTTTATCTGACCAGGGGGCCAAACGGAGAACTCATACCGGCGAATTCGCGCTACGAGATAAAGACCGTCAGAGGATACCAATACGTGTATCCAGTCAAAGGACTTTGCGGGGATGCCGAACTGCCCTGCGGCTCGTTTGGCATTCGTCCTGACATCCTCTGGCGCGATCCAAAGCGTGGGCTGGCCGGGGGCTTCTCCCGCGCTAAGTAGTGCCACTGGGAGCAGGGGCGTTCTGGCCGCTTCCATAAAAGTCTGCTCTTCCCTCTCGTTCCTTTTGTCGGGTAAGGCGACTCACAAGTCGGATGAAACCTTTTGTCCTAATAAATGCCCTGTGCTGCGACGCGTTAGCATCCCGCATCCCTATGATAGAAAGCGAACGGGAAGTCCAGCTTGTTAGGTTGTATGCTTTTCTGCCTTTTCCTTGTAAGGCTGTGCAACCCAATTGTGGCTTGCAAAGCGGGCTGAGGTCTATGCTTGATAAGAATGAAGCGGATGGGATGCCCGCACTCCCAGGAAACTGCGCCAATAGCTGCTAGCATTTCCAGCATGCCGGCCTTGGGGGCTTTCAATCTTCGAGGATAAAGATTCCAAGTTCCCAACATCCAGAGGTGAGCAGGTGCTAGGATTCTTAGATGCCTTTCCAATTTTGGCTTAGGCTTTTCAGGCTTTGTAACCTAGTACTGTAGTAGTACTTGCATTTCATCTAAATCATAGGTACATCGAAAAGGCTCTGGGTTCACTACAGCAAAGTAAACTACTGCGCTAGAGCCAGCCAAAGGTAAGATACGTACAGCGTCAACCCCACGCAATTCAAATCCATGTATTGTAACCTTTTCCTTACTTGAAACAGTTTGACTTGAGAGCAGGTTGTTTCCTCTTTGGTTTCTAAGCTCCAGTTTGTAGTTCCCTTCTGCTGAGACAAGTAACTCATGATTTGAGAGTTCAAAAGGAAACAGAATGTTTAGATTTTTGTCCTTAATAACAGCACCTTCTATACGGTAGAAAAATCGATAGTAATCTAGTCTTAATTCTGGGTTACTACTTAGTTTAGTGAATAGAGTACGGGAAATATTCAGATCGATAATAGCAGACAGTCTTTCTTTGGTAAATAGTGGTCCGTTAGTTACTATTCTAAGTTGCTCATAACGTTTTGCTAATTCCGGATCAACTAAACAATTTCTACCCGTAAATCTGCTCAAAAGGTAACCATCCGGGATAGGGCGCAAAATATGACCAATCCGCCAATTAGAAGAAAGATAGGCAACACCAATTCGTGCAAGAAAAGGGTCTGACAGGGCGTATATGTCAACGATATATGCATTTTGTCCTGTATAATACCCAAGTAGCCCTGTTGCACCATATATGTAGAACTGACATCTGTTTTCACTTAGCTTTTTCCACATTTTTTCCACTCAAATGACTCTTGTCTTTCTTGGTAAATGAGTCCGGGAAAAAGCCACATGCTGGCATGAAAACTACGTCCATCGGCTATATAGTTGATTCCAAAATCTTCGGGGTTAAAGCACGATCCAAGAATGTACTTTATTTTGCCATGTTCAGTATATACTCCTCGCATTGGGACTCTACTGAAAAGATACGGACGGCTCATTGAAAAGACCAAAGACAAGGCAAGAAAGAAGGTCCAATTGACTACTGACAGGGGGGCTGCCTTGCCCAGGGCAAGCAGCGTCATTGCACTCACCAGGGGGGCGCTGAACATCCGTCCGCCCATAAAGTCACCGCCAATCCAGACGACATACACCAGGTAAAGTGCTATACCCAAGCTGGCGGAAATGGGTGCTGGTTGGCGTTGCCAGAGCGCTATAACCACTCCAATAACTATCCCCAGCAGAGTTAACCCATCAACAATGCTTGTTTTCATAAGGTACACTAGACCACGTTCCAGATACTCAATCCTTGGAATACCGGCTGTCTGTTTGGCGTAGAAGGTGTTTGGGAACGGAAAGCCGTAGTAAATGATTGAAAAGATTGTCCAGCCAACTACTGGCAGTCCAGCCGCTGCCAGCATCCTGACTATTTCCCGACGTTGCAAGCGCAAGGCAGTTGCCAATAGTCCGGGAATGACTAAAAGACTATGATCCAGGCGGTTGAACATAACCAACCCAGCAAGCACCCCAAGAGACAAGGCTTGCCTTGGCGTCGGTTGTTGATAAGAACAAAGAATGATAAAGAATACAGCCAACAACAGGTGCGCGAGTGGATTTTCCAGGCCAGATGTCGAGTAATCAACAAAAGCTTTTGAGCCAACAAGTAGCAAACCGACCAGTGATAGGGTATAGATGTTATCGCGGCTTACCCAGAACAGCAGTGCTCAGGGAAAGCAGCATGGAAATAATCAGCGTGGTGTAGTAAGGCTCACGGGTAAGGGCATAGAAAGCTGAGACGAGAAACATCCAAAGGGGATGTGTGTAGGCTTGTACCCGTTCTCCGACGTTCCACACCAAGCCGTAACCCTGGACAAAGTTATCTATGGTGCGCAGAGTGATGTATGCGTCATCACACATCCAAGCCGTACGCACCAATACGACTGCATACGCCACTACAAAGAAGAAAAATAACCATCTGCGAGAAACAGGCTGGTCCAAGCCTAGAATTTGATTTCTTATCTTTTCTTTTAGTGTAGAAAGCTTAGCCATGGGACATTATTTTCAAAGATTTTTCAAGGTTAATTCTCTAATCTTGTCCGTGAAGAGACAAAACTGACTTGTCTTCGACAACATGGAGACAGGATATAAACAGGCCTGTGAGGATAGCTCCTATTGTCATTGTTAGCTATATGTGTTCCAGTGATGTGAGTCAACCACACTGCTGGGGCAAAGACCCACCCTCTGTTAGATCTTTTTCTAACCAGCGAGAGTACTGTCACATAGAATGCATTGGCTGAAAGCCTGGAGAAACTATGCTCCTTGGATTGTTTCGTCACCCGTCCCGCCCCTTGCCCTTCACCGGTCTTGTGCTGGACAGCCTGGCCGTGGATGTCAGCCACGCCCTGACCACACCCGGCGATGTCTTCAACCTTGATACCAACGCCCGAATTGCTCTTGTCACCCACGCCCAGGCCGAAGCCGAACGGCAAAGCCAGTCCGTCCTTCCCCTGACCGAAGTGACCTACCTGCCGCCTGTACCGCGTCCGGGCAAAATCATTGCCGTCGGACTGAACTACCGCGACCACGCCGCCGAACAGGGCAAAACACCGCCAGCCGAACCCGTCATCTTTGCCAAGTACGCCAGCGCCATAACCGCCCACAACGCACCCATCGTCCTGCCGCCCAACAGCCGCGAAGTGGACTACGAAGCCGAGCTGGCTGTCGTCATCGGAAAAACCGCCCGCTGCGTGCCGCGCGAAGCCGCGTACGACTACGTTGGCGGCTACACCATTCTCAACGATGTCAGCGCCCGCGACATGCAACGCCAGGACAAGCAGTTTACCCGCGCCAAATCCTGTGACACCTTCGCGCCCATGGGGCCGTGGCTTGTGACGCCAGACGACATTCCCAACCCGCACGCCCTCGACATTTGCCTGACGCGCAACGGAG
>Ga0308401_1000023_pt1 | contig 48634 bp, 58 predicted proteins | sample HotsprSampleOSM1_FD_203472 | JGI IMG/M metagenome (GOLD analysis project Ga0308401, IMG submission 203472) | Hot spring phototrophic mat microbial communities from Octopus Spring, Yellowstone National Park, Wyoming, United States - 20060913_OS-M1 ...
CCCCAACCTTTGAGATTGTCTTCGCCGGTGCTTTTAGCGCCGGCAAGTCGATGTTGATCAACGCTTTGCTAGAAAGGGAGCTTCTCTACAGCGCCGAAGGACACGCCACAGGGACAGAGTGCTACATCTCCTATGCAGAGCCTGCCGCCGAGAGGGTAGTACTCACCTTCCTCAGCGAGCACCAGGTACAGGAACAGATGGCTGCCTTCTGCACTCGCTTGGGCTTAGCCCTGCCCAGTGGCAACAACCTAGAGGAAGCCACACTCAATCGCCTAAAAGAGCAGGCTGAGGCCATTGTTCACCAAGAGGGCGGCAAAAGCAAGTCGGAACGGGCAAAGCAAGCAGATGCGCTGCGCTTGTTAATTGAAGGTTTCCAGCAAAACCGCGCCAGAATTCACCCAACCGAAAACAGAGTCTTCTCGATGGAACAGCTTAACCTTGGCAACCTAAGAGAAGCGGCCAGTTTTGCCCGGCGCGGTGCCAATAGTGCAGTTCTGCGGAAGATCGAGTACTACTGCCATCATCCTCTATTAGAAGACGGAAACGTTATTGTCGATACCCCTGGAATCGATGCTCCGGTTAAAGCGGACGCCGAGCGCACCTATCAAAAAATTGCCGATCCAAACACTTCCGCAGTTGTCTGCGTCCTCAAGTGTGCTACTACGGGTGAGCTGACTAAAGAAGAAACAGAACTCATTGAGCACATCCAGAGCAGCGACAGCATTCGGGATCGAGTTTTTTACGTGTTCAACCGCATTGATGAAACTTGGTACAACTCCCAGCTAAGGCAGAGATTAGAGGCTATCATTGACCAACAGTTTCGCCAAGCCCGCCTATTTAAAACCAGCGCCCTGCTGGGCTTCTACGGCTCGCAGATCAAGGCAACGACTCGAGAAACGAGGTTTGGCCTCGATACCATCTTTTCGGAAAGTATAAAGGAGCTGGGTGGCAGAGAGCAAACACCTCAGTTTATTAGCGAGTTTGTTAAGTACTGCAGCTCTTCAGGAAGACTTGTTGGATCCCCCTTCCGCCCTTCCGTGCATGGCTATGAGACTCCTATCGATAACTACATTCGAATTCTAAACGAGTGGGGCATGCCCCTAGTTGAGTACATGATCAAGGATAGCGGCATAGAAGAATTCCGCAGTGGGATTACTCGCTATCTGACGGAAGAAAAGCGACCGCAGTTGTTTATAGCTCTTGCCGATGACCTGCAGCCTCTGTGTATTGAGCTCAGAAAGTCCTATATAGATCTTTATGGAGACTTGGATAGCCAGCCGAGAGAAGTTGACAGCATGATTGCCCATGAGTTAATGCTCATTAACCAGCAGTTGAATAAAATTGGTCAAGAGTTCGACGAACATATTCAAACTATGGTCAACGAGATTATTGACGGAACAGATAAAGAGTTTGAGTCTGACTTTCGAAAGCTGCAGGCCAAGATGGTGCGCAGGCTGGATGAGCTTCTGGACACATTTTCAGTAGACAATGCCTATAGCCAAGCTGTCTGCATCCACCACCGTAACTCCACAGCTCCCTTTTTGGCTGTCCTGGTTGAAGCCCTTTACTACCTGTCAAACCATCTAGAGGATATACTGGTCGAGTCTGCCACCACAGTTGTAGAGAACTCCTTTCGCCGGCTTATCGATCGTGTACGCAGTGCAGACTACTACAAGCAGTTGTTTCGCCTACTGGGATCCGACGGTGACCTAGAGAAGAAACTACTAGAGGTTAGGGAAAAAGTTCGCACTGCATTAGTCAGCGGTGCTCGCAAGGAGTGCGATCGGTATCTAAGAGAAAGTCCTCGTTTCTATGATGAGGGTACTTTCTCAATCTATCAGTTCCGGGAAGTTCTGAAGCAAACGTCTCAGTCCTACGATATTTCGGCTATTCGAGATGCCGAGCCCGGGATCCGGCAATTGCTCAAGCTTGACTTTGAGCCCAAAGTCGTCCAGACAATACGCTCTAACTTCCGGCAAGAAACCAACAATACCCTCAAGACTCAGCTCTTGCCCGTTGCTAAGGAAGTGGCTAACGAAATTCTGCAAAAGTATCCCGAAGCAAAGCAATTTATGGAGGCGACGCTTAGGAAAGAAGCAGAAGAAAGAATTGCCTTAAATCAACAGCGTCTAAGGGATCTAGAAGCAAAGATCGATAGCTACAACCAAGCTGTTTCTGGGATCAACCTATGCTTACAGGCTATGGGCTTAGGTCGCGAACTTTTGCCCTTGATTTCTCTACCTAAGCCTTCTTTGACCGGCGAATCAGCCGACACCTCAGCAAGTTCTCCCGAGCAGCCAGCCAGCAAAAGCGGGCCAAGTGATGAGGTCTCTGACTTAGGCAAGATTTTCCCTGAGCTGGACAGCATACTTGACGACCTAAAGTAGAGCGGCTTGTTTCTCCTTACTATTTGAAGGGGGGTGAGGTTTTCTTGTCTAAGTCCATGCCCTTGCAGCAACACTCAGAAGGGATCCTCTCTATAGGGGAGAAAACTTTCAAGGTTGCCAGCCTGGTCAAAGCAGCCCAAGAGGATTTACCTAAAAAAGAAGAGCTCAATCGCCTGTTTATTGCGGCCTTGAGATCCTCAGGGATCCTTCCACCCGAAAACTTGCTTAATATTGCTAGCAGCCTTCTTGCTCCCCGGCCTGAAGAAAAGCTACTGCAAGAAGCGAAGTGGTTTGATCAGGGCCTTGCCTGTCAGCTCCTGGTGCCGGGTAAGAAGGAGTGGGAGAAGGGCAGGGTAAGGTTGCGGATCACCGTAGAGTTTGAGCCAGAGTATACGGGCTCAGAGAGTAGCGATGGATCTCTTCTGGACGATCTTCGCACAGACGAGGAATAGCTTAAGCTGGCGGAATGCATTAGGAGGCCGGGGCAGTGTCAGGCGAGGAGCAACCTCAAGAGCGCTTTGTCCAGATAGATACTTTTCCAAATACTGTTATTGATGTAGGAGGACGCCTGATCTACTCACAAGAATTTACCAAAGCTTGCTTGGAAAGTGCTTATGATGACTTTGGATCTCGTTTATATAATAAACTTAGAGCCAGAAACATTTCAGTTGACTATAGCTCGGTCAATTTGGGCAAAATAACTGATGCGAGAGGGGTTCCTGCTAAACTTTTACGTCCTGGCTTGCCATGGGTTGATGGCAGAGTTAGGGTAAAGCTGGTAGCAGCAGTTGAGTTTGAGCCAGAAGATCCAGGATCAGCAAGCAGTGAATCTCCTCTGGATCCCTTTCGAGAAGATACTGGCTAGCGAAGTCTGTGAGCAATGGGAAACAAGGCTGTGTTCGACTCGATACTTCTCAAAGCAGATGACAAAGAAACTGCCGTTGCGATTGGCAACCAAATCTATCTTCCCAGCGTTTTGCACAGTGCAATTATTGATTACTTTCTTGCAGATATCGCACGAACAAATGGCTACCTTCGCTCAAAAAAGGTTCACGTAGAAATTAGAGCTTTAGTAGAGGGAGTAAAATCCCGAATCTTACAGCCTAGAAAGGATTGGGCTGAGGGCAAGATATCCCTTAAAGTTTGTCTCGAGTTTACTCCCGATAGCCCATCTCGAGACTCCGAACTAGATAGTTTTCGCAATACAGGTGAGTAGTGGATGAAAGAGAAAAAACCTGGCGAGAGGATCCCGATCCCACCATCTGTGCGGGAGTATGTCTTCCAAAGGGATGGCTTCCGCTGCCGCAGTTGTGGCAAATCGCCCCCCGAGGTGCAGCTTCAGGTTGATCACATCATCCCCCTTGCCCAGGGCGGCAGCAACGACATCAGCAACTTGCAAACCCTGTGCAAAGTCTGTAATCAGCGCAAAAAGGACAGGTGGGATCCCCGCTTTCGCCGCCATTTCGATCTCTAGGGAGCTGAGATCTCCTCAAACAACGGGCGGAAAGCTCAAAAAGGGCGGGCGGGTGAGGAGGCCGGTTGTTGAACCAACCTCCACCTCCCATCCTTCGGCGGGCGCGAATTTGGTGCGCACATAGCCCAGGCCCACGTGGCCCTGGGAGGTGAGGCCAGCGCTGGTTAACACGCCGATCTTCTCCCCTTGCCGCACGATGTCGGCACCGGGCTGGGCCTCGCCCTGGAGGCAGATCCCCCAGAGGGTTTGGCGGATGCGCCGGTAGGTTACCTGCTTGGCCAAGACTTCCTGGCCGATGTAGCACCCTTTGGAGAGGGAAATGGCATGCCACAGGCCGGCTTCCAAAGGGTTGTAGTCGGGGGTCAGCTCGCGGTCGGCGGCAGGGCGACCGGCCTCTAGGCGCAGGGCTTCCCAAAGTTCAGGTGAGGCCAGCTCTGCTCCAGCTTGGATCAGATAGTCGACAAGGGCAGCTTTGTGTTCGCTAGCCCCCCAGAGGGTAAATCCTGGCTGGGCGAGGCCGCTGCCGCAGGCCAAATGGACGGGGATCCCCTGGATCTCTACCTGGCGGTGCTCATACAGTTTTGTCGGGATCCCTTCTGCAGCCACCCCCTTCTCCAAAAGGGCCTGGCTCTGGGGGCCAATTAGCCCAAAGGCAAAGGTCTGCCCGGTCACATCGGCTAGCTGGGCCCCGCGCACAAAGGGCAACATACGCCCCAGGCTCTGCATCAGCAGGCTGCGCCGCTGCGGCGAAGTCCAAATCCAGCAGGCCTCCTCTTCCACGTAGACCGTGGCCAGATCTAGGATCCCTGCTGTGGGGGTGACAAATACCGTATCTGCCCCCTGGCCGGGCTTGAGAGCCTTGAGATCCTGAGTACTCTGGCTGTGCAAGTAGTCCAAGCCAGGGGATCCCTGCAGGCGCAGGCGGCCCCACTCGGAGCGATCCAAGAGCAGGGATCCCCTCTGCGCGGCTTGCTCTTGCGCGGTCAAGGTGGTGTGAACAGCAGAAATAGCAGACATCGCTCACCCCAGGGGTGCTCTTTGGTTTTCTTCCCTACCCTAGAATAGGCTAGTTCACCCTAGCGCCTGTGGCAGATCCTTGGCGTACTGACTGTGATCGAGGTTGAGGTTCACCAACAGTTGCGACAGCTTTTGCGGCAGTCTCCCGAAGCCGTGTGGCCCCATCAGTTGACAATGGCCCGCATGGTGGCACGGGGATTGCGGTTGGGTCGCAGCACCTTGATTCAGGTGCCCGCCGGGGGCCAGCACCGCCTCAGCTATCTGCTGCCGGCGTTGATGTGGCCGAGTGCCACGTTGCTCTGTGCCACAGTGTCCGTGCAGGCGCAAATCTTGGGAGAAGAGATCCCTTGGCTCCGGCAGACCCTGCAGTTGCACAAGCCCGTCCTGCAAAAAGACCGTTGGCCGGATCCCGATTTTCAGGGGTTGCTGCTGGTGGATCCCCTGGACTGGCTGCGGGCTCGCTTGAGGGGAGCAGAGATGCCGACTGGGATCCCTCTCATCCTGGACGGAGCCGAAGACCTGGAAGAGTGGGCCTACCAGGCGCTGACGGTCACCCTGGAAGCCAGTCACTGGCAGCAACTGCGGCAGATCTTCCCTGCCGAGGCGGAGCGGCTTTCCCAGGCCCAGGTGAATTTAGCCCTGCAGCTTTTGCGGCGACCGCTTTCTCGCTGCCTCCTGCAGGCAGATGAACAGGCTCACCTGGAGGCAGCGCTGTCTTTGGTGGTGAGCTACGCCGGCTGGCTGCCGGATCCTTGGGATCAGCTCCGCCAGCGGCTCTGCGCCGAGGGGGATCCCGCTTCCCGCTGGGTTTGGTGGGCGGAAACTGACCGCGAGACCGGTCGCCTCACCCTTTACCACAGCCCGGCGGCTCTACACGAGTGGCTGGCGCCCATCTGGGCCACTCAGCCGGTAGTGATCATCGGCGAGGCCCTGGACCTGGATCGGCAGGCGGAGGCCTATCGTTGGCGCCTGGGCTTGCCAGATCTGACGCCCTTGCGCTTCAGCTCAGGCGAGGATTGGATCCGTTCCGGCGGGGAGCCCTTGCCGAGCCTTTCCCTCTACTTGCCGCGGCTGCCCTTGCCCAACAGCCCCCTCTTCCGGGAGCACCTGTTGCAGGAGCTAAGGAGCCTGATCCCGCAGGTGCAGGGCTTTGTGGTGGTGCTGGTGTCGGATCAACCTCTGCAGGTACAGGTGGGGGCTGCTTTGGCTGCCGAATTTGGCTCGCGGGTGCGGGTAAACAGCCTATTTCCCGGAGAAAAGGGCATTTTGGTCTGCGACTGGCCCTACTGGCTGCAGCACAAGGCCAGCCTGCCCTGTCCGGAACTGCTGGCCATTGCCACCTTGCCCTTTCCCTCGATGGAGGATCCAAGGGTGGCCGGACGGGTGCAGTATCTGCAGCGCACCCAACAGGACTGGTTCCGCCAATACCTCTTGCCAGTGGCGGCCAGCCAATTGCAGCGGGCTGTTGCACCTCTGCGACAAGGCGCAGAAGCAGGTGAAGCCTCCGGCTTGCCCACCCGCTGGGTGGCGATTTTGGATAGCCGCATCGTTGCCCGCAGCTATGGCGTTGCCCTCCTCAATGCCTTGGGGCCAGCCCTGCGCATCCAGCAGCGCAGCCAATTGTTCGTTTAGGGATCCCCTTGCCCCCAGCCCCTCTCCCTCAGGGAGAGAGATAGGCAGATTTGTATCCTAGAGAGCTAAAGCCAACAGGGATCCGGGCTATCCTGAGTTCAGTCTGCTCTCAGCTTCCTCTTCAGAAACCATGACCAGTCCTGCTCTCAGCCCCGATACAGAACGGCGCGCCCAAGCGGTTTGGAAGCCGTTGCGGCAGGCCATCGTGGAAAGCTCGGGCTTCCGCGGATGGCTCCAAGGACGGGAACTGCCCAGCCAGGAGGCTGACCTGGATCGTCTGGTACATCGCTACCTGGAGCAAACCCTCTCTCACCTGGCCTACTAGGTTCCCCACAGCAGCAACCAGAAAGGTAGGGTCAGCAGGGCCGCCACGTAGCCTAGGGCCAAGGCTGTTGCTGTTAGCTCCCGATCCAAGTCGTATTCCTCCGCCAGCACCAGGGTGGCAATAGCAGGAGGCATGCCGGTCTGCAAGACCAGCACCAGCTTGGCCAAGGGGGGATAGGGGGTCAAGGCTAACCCCAGGCCCACCAAAAGGGGCAGGACAACAATTTTGATGAAGAGGGCCGCGGCGGCGGGGCGAAGGGATCCCCAGTGCGGCACCTGGGCTAGCCGTATGCCCAAAAGGATTAAGCTCAAGGGAATCGTGCTCCAGGCAAAGGCAGTCAGCCCTTGGGCCAGCCATTCTGGGAGAGGGTGGCGAGCCATTGCCAGGCCGACAAAGAAAGACCAGAGAGTGGGACTGCTTAGGACGCGGAGCGTGGCCTGCCAGGGAGGGGTGAAGGAAGCGCTGTAGCGGCTGGCAACCCAGACTCCCAGACCGTAGGCGGCCAAGAGGGTGCCCAACAGGTCGTAAAACAAAGCCCAGCCAAAGTAGGCGCTCCCGCCCACCGCCAAGCAGATGGGGTAGCCCAAATAACCCGTATTTCCCAGGGTGGCTGTCAGGTAAAAGCTGCCTCGCCGGGCTCTGCTCCAAAGCCAGGGATCCCCCTCTTTCTTCCCCTGCCAGGTGTGGTGCTGCCACTGCAGCCAGGCACTGGCCAGGGTATACCCTAGCCCTGTGGCCAGCCAGCAGACCAAAGGGGCCGCCCAGAGCTGGCCAGAGAGGTCCGCCGTCTGCATAAACCCAAGGGTGCCCAGGGGAACCCCCACCCAAAACATGAAGCGGCCCAGCGCTTGGGGATTTAGCCAATGGCGCCAGGGGGGAGGTAGCCCTCTCTGCAGGACAAACCCCAGCAGCGTCCAGCCCAGCAGGGGGAGGTAGACCTGAAAAAGAGTGGTGAGCACGCCTTCTAGAAGCCAAGGGGAAGGGATCCCTGCGGAGGGGTCTGCGGCTGTTCGCGCAGGGCAAAGATGCGCAGGATCACCTCCTCCACGACGCGGTCGGGGGTGGAGGCACCGGAGGTAATACCAATCTGCACTGGCCCGTCGGGCAGCCACCCCTCGGTAACAATTGGGTCTTGGTGGAGGGGCTTGTGGCGGATGCGGTTGGGGGGCTGGATGCAGTCGGGGCCATCGATGTGATAGGAGGGCAGCCCCTTGGCCAGGGCAATTTCCTGCAGGTGGGTGGTGTTGGAGGAGTTAAACCCGCCGATTACCACCACCACGTCCAAGGGCCGCTCCAGCAGCTCGAACATGGCGTCCTGCCGTTCTTGGGTGGCGTTGCAGATGGTGTTAAAGCTCATGAAGTGCTTGTCCAGCTCCTGGGGGCCATATTTGCGCAGCATGGTGGTCTCAAACAGCTTGGCAATGGCGCGCGTTTCCCCTTCCAGCATCGTGGTCTGGTTGGCGATGCCGATCCGCTCCAGATCCCGATCCGGATCGAAGCCGGGAGATGTGGCCTTGCCGAAGCGGCGCCGAAATTCTGCCGCATCTCCGCCGTGCAAAATGTAGCGGGCGACCCATTCCGCCTCTTCCAGGTTCAGCACCACCAGATATTTTTGGGCAAAGGAGCTGGTGGCCACGGTTTCTTCGTGGTTGTACTTGCCGTGGATCACAGAGGTGAATTGAGCGGCGCGGTGCTTGTCCACCTGGTTCCAGACACGGGATACCCAGGGGCAGGTGGTATCGACGATCTCGTTGCCCTGCGACCGGAAAAACTCCATTTCTGAGACACTTGCCCCGAAGGCAGGCCAGATCACCACGTCCTCAGGCCGGATCTGGGAAAAGTCTTTCTTGCCGTCCGGGCCTTTCTCCACAAAGCGGATCCCCATCTCCTGCAGGTGGCGGTTGACCAGGGGGTTGTGGATGATCTCGTTGGTGATCCAGATCTGGCGATCCGGAAAGCGGCGCCGCGCTTCGTAGGCATATTCCACCGCCCGTTCCACCCCCCAGCAGAAGCCAAAGGCCTTGGCCAGATGGATGGTGATATCCCCCTGCCGATAGCAGTAGGACTGGGCGCGGATCTGCTCCACCAGGGGGCTTTTGTAGGTGGTTTGCAGCTCCCGTTGGGCCTGATCCTTGTGCTCTTCAAACCCTTTGGCAAAGTAGTTGCTGGAGCTGCGCAGGGCCTTGCGCAGGGCGCGCGGATCCTGGGGGGAGCTAGCCGGGGAAGAGGGTTGGGAATGAGGCATGGTTGTCACTCGGGCTGTGCACCGCTAACAGCAAAGGGATCCTCTCTCAGCTTACGCCCTGTCTTGAGTGCGTGGGTCACTCCGGCGGCAGGACAGCCCACAAAAATCTGAAGGGATCCCAGACTCGATCGGCAAGAGCCAGGGCGGCTAAGGCAGCGGCTGATCTTGCCTTTCCAGTTGCTGCAGCCGTTCCTGGAGCTGACGGGCAGTCAGGGAGAAGCTGCGCCCCGGCCAAAGCAAAGAGCCCAGCCCCGCCGTCAACAGGCCCAGGCCGATGGCCACGGCGATGAGCAATCCCAAGGGCAGCTCCACCGAGCGCCAAATTAAAAAATGGACGGTCAGGGGGGTGGGGTTTTGTCCGGCCAGGACTGCCACTCCCAAAGCCAGCAGCAGTGTCAAGGCCAGGTTGAACAGCAGCAGCATGAGGGATCCCGTCGCAACAGTTCTATTCTGCCTTGCTGGCCGACGGAGCAGCCCAGGGCTGCACTGTGCCATCGGGCAGGATGGCGCCGCTCAGGTCAGCGCCCGTCAGCACTGCTCCGCCTATTTTTGCCCCGCTCAGGTCGGATCCCTGCAGTTGGGCGCGGGTTAGCTTGGCTTCCCAAAGGTAGGCCCCGTGCAAGTTGGCTTCCCGCAAATCGGCAAAGCTGAGATCGGCGCCGATCAAGTTGGCTTCCCAAAGGTTGGCCCCGCGCAGGTTGGCCCCCATCAGGTTGGCGGAGCTGAGATCGGCCCCCCGCAGATCGGCCTCCTGCAAGTTAATTCCACTCAGCTTGCCAAAGGAAAGGTTGGCCCCTCTCAGATTCGCCCCCTGCAGGGTGGCGCGCACCAGATCCACGCCCACCAGGTTGGATTCTTGAAAGTTGCGCTCGCCGGCGGCATATTCTGCCAGCAGCTCCTCTGCAGTGGTCACTCGGGGCATGGCCGGGTACCCCCAATTGCCGAGTTTATTTCAGCAACCCTTGATTGCCAAACGAGGTGCTAATGACTCAATGCTAAATGTTGGCCATTATACCGTCCATCTACAGCCGCTTGCGGCTCACGGCGGGCAAGAAGGGATCCCCACCCCTGTCCCATCTGCCCTCTGGGGAGAGGGCGGGGTTGCTTCTGCCACCTTTTCAATGTGCAGCTCCAAGTAGCCGGTGGCCGGATCCGGCTGGCGGGAGAAGCGGTACTCCAGGCTGTCGGCGAGGACGATCTCGGCGGTGGTGTAGATGAGGCAGCCGGGGCGCAGGTGCCCTCCCCAAGTTCGGCCCTGGGCATCGGCAACGGCGAGGTGAAGATGGACTCCGTCCGGGCACAGGGATCCGCTCAAAGCCAGGATCTCCAGGCGTTCCGACAATAGGTAATCCTCGGTTTGATCGGCCAGGCGCAGGGTGGCTTGGCTGAGGCTGCCGACGGCGCTGAGGACAAACCCCGCCTGCAGGGGTTGCTGGCGGGCAAAGCGCTCCAATTCCTGCTTTAGGTCTTGGCCGGGCAGCAGGCGCAAGGGGTAGACGCGCAGGGATCCCGTGGGTAGAGGCTGGGGGCGGCCAGCAGCAGCGCTCCCCGGTCGCCAGCCCGGCTTGACCACCGGGTAGGCGCGGGCGATCACCAGGCAGTCGTCCGGCACGGGATAGCGGGCGGGAATGGTGGAGCCGGCGGCGATGGTGACATCGGATCCCACCTTGAGGGGAGCCACCAGTACCGAGTTGGCCCCTGTCTTGCTGCGATCGCCGATTTCTGTGAAGTGCTTCTGCTGGCCGTCGTAGTTGGCAATAACCGTGCCGGCGCCGATGTTGACCTGGGATCCCAGCTTGGCGTCGCCCAGGTAGGCCAGGTGGGCGGCGTTGGTATGGGATCCGATCTGGGCGTTTTTGATTTCCACAAAGTTGCCGATGCGGCAGCCGTCGCCGATCTGGCTGTGAGGGCGCACGTGGGCGTAGGGGCCTACCCAGACGTGGTTGCCGATCTGGCTGTGGCTGACCACCGAGTAGAGGATGTGGCAATCGGAGCCGATGGTGCTGGACTCAATCCAACTGCCCGGCCCCAGACGGGTGCGCGGCCCAATGCGGCAGGGCCCTCGCAGATGGGTTTGGGGCTCGATCACCACATCGGGGGCCAATTCCACCGTCTCTTCCAGGCTGACGCTGTCGGGATCCACAAAAGTCACCCCCGCCTCCATCCAGGCCTCTTTGAGGCGCTCCTGAAGAATCTGGTGGGCCTGGGCCAACTGGCGGCGGTCGTTGATGCCAACGATTTCCCGCGGATCCTCAGCGTCCAGGGCGATGGCTTTCTCCAGCAGTTTAACTGCGTCGGTGAGATAGTACTCCTGCTGGGCGTTGTTCCGGTCTAAACTCGGCAGCACCCGTGCCAGGGCCGGCCAGTGGAAACAGTACACCCCGCTGTTGATGCGGCGATTTTGCCGTTGGGCCGGGGTGCAGTCTCGCTCTTCCACCAACTCCAGGATCCGCTGCTGGGCATCGCAAAACACCCGCCCATAGCCGTAGGGATCCGCCACCTGGGCCGAGAGCAAGGTCACATCCGGTTGAACTTGGCGGTGGCGCTCCAGCAGCGCCTGCAGGGTTTCCGCCCGCAACAGAGGCACATCCCCGTTGACCACCAGCAGATCCCCCTGAAAATCCTCCAGAACGGGCAGAAGCTGCTGCACCGCATGTCCAGTGCCCAATTGCTGCGCCTGCTCCACAAATTCGACCGGGTACTCCTGCAGGGCTCGGCGCACTTGCTCCTGCCCGTACCCCACAATCACCAGACAGCGCTGGGGTTTCAACGTCAGCACCGTGCGCAGCAGCCGCTCGATCAAAGACAGGGATCCCAGCTTGTGCAGCACCTTGGGCAACTGCGACCGCATGCGGGTGCCCTTGCCCGCCGCCAGGATCGCCACCGCCAGATCTCGTTCTGCCATGTTCCCCCCAGACTCTGCCCCCATAAAGTATATGCGGCAGGATCCTGCTCAAACTGTAGCTTGACAGAGCCGCGTGCCACTTGAGCTAGCCTAGTGGCACGTGTAGGTGGGGCAGACGATGGCGGAGAGCAAAAGCTCTGATACCCCCCTTCAGAAACGTCAGCGCCTGGTGCGCGAGGTGGCCGGTTGGCTGGCGGTGCTGGGGGTGCTGATCCCAGGGCTGCAGCGTTTTTACATGGGCCACAGGCGCTGGGGCTGGGGCTACTTGGTGCTGGGGCTGATGGTGTTCGTTCCTTCCATCCCGTTGCAGCTCCTCGGCTACGGGGTACGCGCCCTTTGTTTGCTGGAAGGGCTGTGGTTTCTCACCATGACCAATGAGGACTTCGATTTTCGCTTCAATCGAGATCTCATCGAGCTGGACTGGACCAGTGCGAAAAGTCGGGAAGTCCGGGATCCCGAGCAGCAGTTGGAGATCCAGTTGAAGCAGGGCTTGATTACCCGCGCCGAATACGAGGAGCGCCGCCGCTACCTTCGCGAGATCTCGTGAGTGGGACTGCGATTGCTCCAAGATATTTCCGACCTATCCCCCCTCCACAGCAAGCCCGTTGACACCCTCCCCACTCTCAGACCAAGAAACCGACTGGCGATGCTTAGAAGGGGTGGGCGGTTCTTCCCCATAATCTAGGGACAGGCCCGACCGACCTTCGCCAGAATCCCATAAAAGTGCGGTTTCGCGCTGGCTGAAGCTGTCCTAGTGTAACAAAATATTAAGAGGAGCCGCCGGGCTAGCGTCCCGTTTGGGAGGCCACGCTTGGATTGGTTCCTAACCGACACCTTGCATCCATCTCAGGACACATGGCCATGTACAACAATCGTCGCGGTTTTCTTCGTTGGCTGGCGCTTGGTTTTGGCTCGCTGGTGGGCCTGTTGCCTGCCTTGGCTCAGCGCCGTTTTAACCGTGCCATTGCCCAGGGTGCTGCTTCGGGCCCCAAAGCGGCTGAGCCGGAGTTCGTTAAAGTGGCAACGCTAGAAGATCTTAAAGAAGGCCCCTTCAAGGTAGAAGACGCCTTTGGGAAAAACACCGCCACCCTTTGGCTAGTCGGGGATCCCCAAAAGGAAGACTCGCTGCTGGCTCTGGATGCAGCCTGTCCCCATGCCGGCTGCGACGTGGACTGGCGGGGGGAGAACTTCGTCTGCCCCTGCCATGGCTCAGTTTTTGCCGCCGATGGCAGCCGTACCCGTGGCCCGGCCAATGCCGACCTGACCGCCTACAAAGTTAAGGTGGAGAAAGGGGAAATCTTCGTGGCCAGAACCTGACCTTGTCCCCCCAGGGTCAACCAGACTAGCCAGCAAGGGGTCGAGCCTGCTAGGGCGCCCATGCCTCGTACCTACCGCTTCTTGTTTGTCTCCACCCCCGTTGGGCCCCTGGGATCGGGAGCTGGCGGCGGGGTGGAGCTCAACCTTGTCAACTTGGCGCGGAGCCTGCTTGAGAGGGGAGCCCAAGTGCGCGTGCTGGCCCCTGAGGGCTCCTGCAGTGTCGACTTGCCGGAAGGGGTGATCGAGGCGGTGGCCGGCCTCCCCCCGCCCTATGCCCAGAGCCAGCGCCGCGACGAGCCGGTTTGCCTTTCCATCCCTTCTCTGTTGGCCAACCTCTGGCGGCGGGCTGCCCAACTGCAGGATGAGTTTGAGCTTATCGTGAACTGGAGCTACGACTGGCTCTCGTTCTACCTGACAGGTTTTTTCCGCACGCCGGTGGCCCATATCGTCAGCATGGGCTCCCTTAGCGATGCCGTTGACCAGGCCTTGGAGCGCATCGCGCGCACCTATCCTGGCCGGCTGGCGGTACACTCGCGAGCCCAAGCCCAGACCTTTGCCTTTGCCCGGGCCCAGATGGCGGCTGGTCGGGATCCCTTTGTCTATTTGCCCTGCGGCGTCGACCTCAGCCGCTACGAGTTTGTGCCAGAGGGGAACGGATCCCTGTGCTGGGTTGGCCGCATTGCCCCCGAAAAGGGCCTGGAAGACTGCGCCGCCCTGGCCGAGAAGACGGGGAGGCCGGTGCTGATCCTGGGCCACCTGCAAGACCCGGCCTACTGGCAGCAGATTCGAGAACAGTACCCGCGGGCTCAATTGGATTACCGGGGGTTTTTGCCCACCTCTCAGATGCAGCGGCTCTTGGGCCACTGCTCGGCCTTGATCATGACCCCTAAGTGGGTGGAAGCCTTCGGCCTGGTGGCGGTGGAAGCCTTGGCCTGCGGTGTGCCGGTGATCACCTACCGCCGCGGCGGGCCGGCGGAAATTGTCCGCGATGGCGAGACCGGCTGGGTGGTGGAGCCAGACGACGTGGCAGCTCTGGCAACAGCGGTGGAACGCCTGGATCAGATCGCTAGAAGCCGCTGCCGACAGCACGCAGAAGAGCTCTATTCCCTGCAGGCCATGACAGAGCGGTTTCTGGCCTGGAGCGAGCAAATTGTCCAGGATCCGATCCCGGCAGCCCGCTAGGGAGAAGACAGGCAATGGTACTATTTGATTTTGATGCCTGGGGCCGGATGACCAGCCCACTGACGCGGACACTTCGACTCACGACGGGGAAACCACCATGACGACTGGGAAAGAATCTGTTGCGCTGGTGCGATCAGAGGTTCGTCGGCGGTCACAGGTTCTGGGAACGCAGGTGATCAGCCAAGCCAATGCCGCCCGGCTTGGAGTAGTTAGCGAAGTTTGGGCAGATCTGGAAGCTAGGCAAGTCCTGGTGCTAGGAGTGCTGGAAAAGGCCTTTGCCGGATCGCCGCGTTTTCTGGAGCTGCGGCAGGTCACGGCCCTAGGACAAGACGCCATCCTCGTCCCCAGCGATGAAGTCTTCGAGGACTTGGAGTTGGAGGGTCTCAGCCGGGTAGTCGGCAGCGAGGTGATTACCGAAGAAGGGATCCGCCTTGGAAAAGTCAAAGATTTCGAATTCAACTCCGTCTCCGGCCTAATCACCGGTTTGATCCTCTCCAACCTCGGCCTGACCTTTTTGCCCGGCTTTATCCTCAGCACCTACCTGCTCTCTGCTGATGAAATCGTCTCCATCGGCGGCGATCGCCTCATCGTGGCCGATGGCGCCGAAACCCGCCTAGCCCAACTGACCAAAGGGATCTTGGAAACCCTCGGCCTGGGCAAGCCCTCCTGGCTGGTCGACACTGGCTCCGCCCCCGCCCTGCCCAGGGCCGTTGATGAACCTGCCGTCGAGGAAAACTACGAGGAAGTATACGACGAAGAATACGAGGGCGAAGAAGAGGAATATCCCGAAGCAGAGCCTGAACCCCAGGCCGAGGCGGCGCCTCCTCGTCGGCCCGAGCCTGCTCCTGCTGCCGAGCAGCCAGAATGGGAGCAAGAGTACGTCAAAGCAGAAGCCCCCCCTTCCGAGCCAGCTCCTGACTCTGCCCCGGCCGCTCCCAGCTCCCCTTTGGATAGGGACCCCTGGGAGGAGAATACCGGGGAGCCAACCTGAGCTCTGAGCCCGGCTTCGCTCCTCTCTCCCAAAGTGACGGCCTAGGGGTGACCCCATGTCAGCCGGAGCGCCTGAGCCTGAGAACTCTTCCTGGATTGGAAAAAACCAGACTGACCGGACAGTCGCCGCAAAAAGTCGGCAAAGGCGTGAGTTTTCCCTGCTCGGGGATCCCCTAGGTTGGCAGGGCAGGATCGGCCTCGGCCAAAAAGCGCAAAGCCACCGATAAAAAAGCTTGCGGCGCTTCGATGTGGGGAAAAGCAGCCCCTGGCAGTCGATAGATCGGCACCTCTGGGCGCAAGGCACGATACCGCTCCGCCTGTTCTGATCCAGTAAGGCGGTTGTTTTCTCCCCAGACCAGAGCCATCGGCTTGTCCACCACGCGAAAGTCCTCCTGAATGGGCAAGTTAAGCTTGCCGGTCAAAAAAGAACGGGGGGCAAATTGGGCCCCCGCCTGGTGGGCCGCCTGATAGTAGTAGTCCACCACCGCCTCATCCAGAGCGTACCCAGGGGAGAACAGGCTCTGCTCCGTAAATAGACGTACACTCCAGGGGGTGGTGATGACGTTGTAAAAGGCCAGCCCCAAAACCGGCAAGCTGAGAAGACCATACACCGCCTCAGCCAAAGGGATCCCTAGCGCCTCGGGGACAAGGCTGTTGTCTCCTAGAGGGGCGATGAGCAGCAGCTTCTGCCAGTGCTGAGGCTGCAGCCGGGCCGAGCGCAGCACAAACCCTGCCGAGAGAGAATTGGCAATGGCGTGGCAGGGGCGCCCGATCACCTGGCCGACAAAATCCCCGATCATCCGGACATATAGGTGGCCGGTGTACTCCAGATCGGGGCGCTCCGAGTTGCCCCAACCCAACAAATCCAAAGCGTAAACCTGATAGTGCTGGCCCAACTCCGCCATCACGGCGCGAAACTCGTAGCTGGAAGAGCCGGCCCCGATGCCGTGCAGCAGCAACAAGGGCTGGCCGGATCCCGCAACCTTGTAAAACAGACGGTGGCCGCGCCAAAAATAGTGCCTCTCCTCCCCCGGCAAGAGGCTGGGCAGAGGCTGGGTTCGAGAAGCGATCCAGGCGTTGAGCACGGCCAGGGCACTTACCCCGCCGGCCGCAACCCAGAGGCCGGTTTTGAGAACTTGGCTCAGCTCCTTCATGCTCAGCGGCCCCAGCTAAGGCCAGACGGCTACTTTTTCTTGAGGCGGTAAGTGATGCGCCCTTTGTTCAGGTCATAGGGGCTGAGCTCTACCTTGACCCGGTCGCCGGGCAAGATCTTGATGTAGTTGCGGCGGATCTTGCCGGAGATGTGGGCAAGGACGTTAAAGCCGTTGTCCAGGTCCACCCGGAACATGGCGTTGGGCAAGGACTCGGTAACCACCCCTTCCACTTCAATGGCGTCTTCTTTAGACAAGGAACCCTCCTTAAAAAACAACACAACAGAAATATCGATAGGAAACCCGCCCTGTTAAGAGCGAGTTAAGAGCCGAAACAATACTCCACCTCTTCTATCCTAGCCGTTGCCGCCCTTCAGCAAGGGATCCCTAGGACTGAAAAGGGGTGCGATCCGTCAAAATCTCAGCCCCAGAGTCCGTGATCAAGACCGTGTGCTCAAACTGGGCCGACCAAGAGCCGTCCACCGTCACCACCGTCCAGCCATCCGAGAGCACCCGCGTGGCCTCTCCCCCTGCATTCACCATCGGCTCGATTGCCACCGTCATGCCGGAGCGCAGCTTGGGATTGGGAAGGTCGCGGGTGCGGTAGTGGGGAAACTGCGGCTCCTCGTGCAAGTTGCGCCCCACGCCGTGGCCGACGTACTGCTTCACCACGGAGTAGCCCCGCCCCTGGATGTAGTCCTCGATGGCGCCTGAGACATCCTGCAGCCAGACGCCGTGGCGCACGTGGTCAATGCCCGTCTGCAGCGCTTTGGCCGCTGTGTCGATCAGGTCGCGGGCGGCATCGCCGAGGGGCTCCAGGCCAATGGTGATGCAAGAGTCGGCATGCCAGCCTTCGACCATGGCGCCAAAATCCACCTTGACGATGTCCCCCGGCTGCACCACTTTGCGGGGGCTGGGGATCCCGTGTACCACCTCATGGTTGACGCTGACACAGACACAGGCGGGAAAGCCGTAGTAGCCCTTGAAGCTGGGCAGGGCATTCAACTCCGCTACCCGCCGCTCGGCATAGGCATCGATGTCTGCCGTTGTCCAGCCTGGCTCCAGACACTCGGCAATTTCCTGCAGCACCTGGGCCACCACCCGCCCGGCCCGCCGCATCTTCTCCACCTCCCGGCGGGACTTGATCTCAATGAGCTGCATGCCCCGCCGCGGGGAGAGATTTCCCGCCCCCGTCTTGATCACGCTGTCCTCCTGAAGCCTTCCAAGAGAGCCCGCAGATGTTCTTGTACCGATTCCATCGGCTGGTTGCCATCGATCCGTCGCAGACGACCCCTGGCCTCGTAAAAGTCGATCAGCGGAGCCGTCTGCTCCCGATACACCTGCAAGCGTTTGAGGATCACCGCCTCATCGGCATCGTCGCTGCGCCCCTGCTCCTTGCCGCGGGCCAACAGCCGTGCCACCACCACGTCGTCCGGCACTTCCAGGTTGAGAACGTGGTCGTAGTCTTGCCCCAACTCCCGCAACAGCTCTTCTAAAGCCTCCGCCTGCGCCAGGGTGCGGGGGAAGCCGTCCAGGATCCAGCCCTGCGCTGGCGAGTGTTGCAACTGGCCCTTCACCATCCCAATTAACACCTCGTCAGGCACCAGCTCTCCCGCATCCATGTACACCTTAGCCTGGCACCCCAGCGGCGTTTGGGCTTTCACCTCTGCCCGCAGCAGGTCGCCTGTAGAAATTTTGGGCGTGTGGTAGATCGCTGCCAGCCGCTCTGCCTGGGTGCCCTTGCCCGCTCCCGGCGGCCCCAAAAAGATTAACCTCGGCACTATTGCTTGACCATCCCTTCGTAACGCTGCGAAATGACGTAGGTCTGGATCTGTTTGGAGGTCTCGATCGCCACCCCCACCAGGATCAGCAGCGAAGTTGCCCCCAAGCCCTGAAAAGTGGTGATGCCGGTCGCCCGCTCCACCGTCGTCGGGATGATGGCCACCGCACACAAGAACAAGGCCCCCAGCAGGGTCAGCCGGTTGAGGATCCCTTCGATGTACTCAGCAGTGGCCTTGCCCGGGCGGACTCCCGGAATGCTGGCCCCCATCTTCTTCAGGTTCTGCGCCAGATCCACCGGGTTAATGATCAAAGAGGCGTAGAAATAGCTGAAGAGGAGGATCAGCACGAAGTAGAAGGGAATGTAAAACCAAGAGGTAGGGGCCAAAAGGTTGGCCACCTGCACCAAAGTCAGGTTCTGGGTGTACTGGGCCAAGGCAAAGGGCAGGGACATCACCGAGTAGGCGAAGATGATCGGCATCACGCCCCCCTGGTTTAGCCGCAGGGGCAGGTAGCTCTTCTGCTCACGGAATAGCTTGTTGCCCACCTGGCGCTTGGCGTAGACAATAGGGATTTTGCGGCTGCCCTCCTGGACGAAGACAATGCCGACAATGGTGGCTAGGAAGACGGCCATCAACACCAAGATGCCGCCGATGGTGCTGCTATCAGCACGGGCTAGGCTGATGGTCTGGCCCAGAGCGCGGGGCAGCGTGGCGACAATGTTGACGAAGATCAACAGCGACGGCCCACTGCCCACCCCCTTCTCCGTGATCATCTCCCCCAACCACATGACAAACATGGAACCTGCCGTCAGGGCCAGGGTGGTGGAGGCCACAAAGGCCAACTCGTTGCTGGTGTTGGCGAACTCCCGCACCCAGAAGGAGATGCCGATGCCCTGGATGATGGCCCAAATCAGGGTAACGTAGCGGGTGTACTGGGAAATCTGTCGCCGCCCCTGCTCCCCCTCGTTTTTCTGCAGGTTCTCCAGGGCCGGAATGGCCGAGACCAGCAGTTGCATGATGATGGAGGCGTTGATGAAAGGCAGGATGCCGAGGGCGAAGATCCCCAAAGCGGAGATACCGCCGCCCGAGAAGACATCCAGAAAGCCAAACACAGGGCTGTTGGCGGCTTCGGCGGCAAAGCGAGCTCGGTCAATACTGGGGATGGGAATGTAAATGCCCAGCCGCACCAACAGCAACAGGCCTAGGGTAAGAAACAGACGTCTGCGCAGGCCAGAAGCCATGGCCATCTGCATGAAGGTCTCTTGGGCGGAGGGAGCGGAGCCTCGTGGGTCAGCCATAAATCTAGAAAACCTCGCGGAAGGGAAAGGCAAGGTGAGCTATTTACCACTCTACGCTGCCGGTGGGAAAGTCGGCAAAATAGAGAAGCTGCAAACTGCAGCCCAATTTTAGGATCCAGCGGAAGCAGTCTGGGATCCCACGAGCTCCACCCGACCCCCGGCTGCCTCGACCTTGGCTCGGGCTGAGGGGGTGATGGCAGCCGCTCTGATCGTCAGGGGCACGCCCACTTCCCCGTCTCCCAAGATCTTCAGCGGGCCATCGTTGGTGGTCACGATCCCCAAATCCATCAAGCTTTCCAAGCTGACCTCGCTGCCAGCGGGCAACTTGGCCAAAGCGCGCAGGTTGATCAGGGTGTACTGGGGGCGCCGCACGTAGCGGGGGAAGTGCTTGAGCTTGGGCAGCCGCCGATAGAGGGGGGTCTGGCCTCCCTCAAAGCCGGGCCGGGGACCGCCTCCTTTGCGCGCCTTCTGTCCCCGCATTCCCTTGCCACAGGAGGCTCCCTGTCCAGCAGCGATGCCACGGCCCAGGCGTCGTCGCCGCCGCGTCGAACCTGGTTGGGGGCGAATGTCTTCTAGTCGCATACTGACCTCCGGCTAACTTGCTGTTACTTACCAAACAGGCGGCGCACGTCGATCCCTCTATCTTCAGCTACCTGCTCAAAGGTGCGCATCCGCCGCAGCGCGTCAATGGTGGCACGGGCGTTGTTGAGGGGGTTGCTGGATCCCAGTTGCTTAGCCAGACTGTTGCGCACGCCCGCCAGCTCCAGAACCGTGCGCACCGCTCCCCCGGCGATGACCCCTGTCCCGGGAGCTGCCGGCATCACCAGGACAGTGGCCCCACCGCCTGATCCCCGCATGGGATGGGGTACAGACAGACCCTTGGTGAGGGGCACTTCGATTAGGTGCTTTTTGCCATCCACAACTCCTTTGCGCACAGCCCCGATGACGTCGTTGGCTTTGCCCACGCCAACCCCCACCTGGCCGCGCTCGTTGCCCACCACCACCACGGCCCGGAAGCTCAGCTTTTTGCCGCCCTTAACTACTTTGGTGACGCGCCGGATCTGGATGACCCGCTCCTGCCACTCGCTAGTCTGCTCTTCGCGGCTCTTTTTGCTTCTGCGACGTTCTCTTTGCTCAGCCATATGCCATCTCCTCAGGGCCTAGAACTGTAAGCCTGCTTCGCGGGCGGCTTCCGCCAGGGCCTGGACACGCCCGTGGTAGAGCTTGCCGCCGCGGTCGAACACCACTTGACAAATGCCTGCCTGTAAGGCCCGTTGGGCGACGGAGCGACCCACCACGGCGGCAGCCTCTCGGGTGGCCGTGCCAATGTCTTTGAAGGCTTCCCGCAGCTCCCTGTCCAGCGTGGAGGCAGAGACTAAAGTGTGCTGGGCTACATCGTCGATCACCTGGGCGTAGATGTGGCGATGGGAGCGAAACACGGCCAAACGGGGCCGCTCGGGCGTCCCGAAGACCTTGCGGCGAATGCGGCGATGGCGACGTTGGGTGGCAGCTTTGCGAGTGATTTTCATAGCTACTTCTTGGCCTTCCCGGATTTACCTGCTTTGCGACGAACCTGTTCCCCTACATAGCGAATCCCTTTGCCCTTGTAGGGCTCTGGCGGACGGACGGCCCGAATCCGCGCCGCCGTGTTGCCCACCAGCTCTTTGTCGATACCTGAGACGACGATGACGTTGTTGCCCTCAACCGCTATTTGGATCCCTGGCGGGAAAGGGATCTCCACTGGGTGGCTGTAGCCAACGTTCAAGATTAACTTGTTGCCCTGGGTGGAAGCCCGGTAGCCCACACCCACCAATTCCAGCCTGCGCTCAAATCCCCTAGATACGCCGTCCACCATGTTGGCAACCAAGGTGCGGCAGAGGCCGTGCAGTTGGCGGGCCGGGCGAGACTCGTTGACCCGGCTGACCTTGAGCGTCTGGGCTTCTTGATGCACCGCAATCAAGGGGGGCAAACTGCGAGACAGTTCTCCCTTCGGGCCTTTTACCGAGATCTGCTGCCCCTCGATCTGAACCTCTACCTTGGCAGGAAGGGCGATGGGGCGTTTGCCAATGCGAGACATGGGCCAACTCCTGGCAAGAGAACAACTCAATAGACGTAGCAGAGCACTTCGCCGCCGATGCCCTGCTTGCGAGCATCCCGGTCGGTCATGATGCCGTTGGAGGTGGAGATGATGGCAATCCCAATTCCTCCCAACACCCGAGGCAGTTCTTTGTGGTTGCAGTAAACTCGCAGCCCGGGCCGGCTCACCCGCTTCAGGCCATTGATGATCGGCTTACGACCTTTGCCCTTGTACTTCAACCGCAACACAAGCTGAGCGTGGATCCCTTCTCCCTCTTCCTTCCAGTCGCTCACAAAACCTTCCTCATGAAGAACGCGAGCGATGCTGCGGGTCATGCGTGTGGCCGGGACCGCCACCGATTCATGCCGAGCCATGGTGGCATTGCGAATGCGGGTGAGCATGTCGGCGATCGTGTCGTTGGTGTGGGCCATGGGTGGGTCGGTGCTCCTCGGAAGATCGATCAAGTCGAGACAATTGCAGATGGGCAAACCTTAAGAGGCAAAGGGCATGCCAAACTCTTTGAGCAGGGCACGGCCCTCTTCGTCGGTTTCGGCGGTGGTCACAATGGAGATGTCCATACCTCTGATCTGGTCTACAGAGTCGTAGTTGATTTCGGGGAAGATCAGTTGCTCGCGAATACCAAGGGTGTAGTTGCCCCGCCCATCAAAAGATTTGGGGCTGACGCCACGGAAGTCGCGGATACGAGGGAGGGCAATGTTGATCAGCCGATCCAAAAACGCGTACATGCGCTCCCGCCGCAGGGTCACCATCAGGCCAACCGGCATGCCCTTGCGGATTTTGAAACTGGCAATCGCCTTTTTGGCGCGGGTAATCACCGGACGCTGGCCCGTGATGGCGCTGATCTCGGCGATGGAGGATTCCAGGGCCTTGGCGTTTTGGGAGGCATCTCCCAGGCCGCGATTGATCACGATCTTTTCCAGACGCGGCACCTGATGGATGTTGGTGTAGCCCAACTCTTTTTGCAGCTTGGGAACGATGACGGTGTTGTAGAGGATTTGCAGACGCTGGGGCATGGTCGGTTCTCCTGGGGGCTCTGGGCTGGGTCAGAGCTCTATCGAAAAAGGGACGGCTAGTCGAGGATCTCGCCGGTTTTCTTGAGGACACGGACTTTGCGGCCATCGGCGGTGATTTGATAGCCAATACGGCTGGCCACTTCCTGCTTCTTGGAATAGAGCATCACCTTGCAGGCGTGGATCGGGGCTTCTTTGGTCTCGATGCGACCACTTTCGCCTTCCCGTTGCGGCTTGCGGTGGTAGGTTACTATGTTTACCCCTTCCACCAAGACCATGTTGCGTTCGGGAAAAACCTGCAGCACCTCGCCGATTTTGCCTTTGTCGTCGCCGGAGATCACCTGGACGGTATCTCCCTTCTTGATGCGCATTTTGTAGCGTAGGCTGTTGCGGTGCTTGCGAACGCCGGTCTGCCGAATCAGCCGTCGAATTTGGCTGGGCTTGAGGGGACGAACCATTACAGAACCTCCGGGGCAAGGGAGATGATCTTGGTGAAGTTTTTCTCCCGCAGCTCGCGGGCTACAGGGCCGAAAACGCGGGTTCCGCGGGGGTTGCCGTCGTCGTTGATGATCACGGCAGCGTTGTCGTCGAAGCGGATGCACATGCCGTCGGGGCGGCGTACCGTATCGACGGTGCGGATGACCACAGCCTTGACGACGTCGGATTTTTTGACCGGCATATTGGGCAGGGCGTCTTTGACGACGCCAACGATCACATCTCCCAGGCTGGCGTAGCGACGGCCACTGCTGCCCAGGACGCGGATGCACATCAGCTTGCGGGCGCCGGTGTTGTCAGCTACCGTTAACATGGTCTGCTGCTGAATCATAGTTTCTTGACCTCCCGTATGATTTCGGCCACTCGCCAACGCTTGGTGCGGCTGAGGGGACGGGTTTCCGTAATGCGCACCAGATCCCCTTCTTGACAGCGGTTCTCTTCGTCGTGGGCCTTAAACTTTTTGGTTTTGACGACGATTTTGCCGTATTTGGGGTGGGCAACCCGGTTTTCCACAGCAACGACCACTGTCTTTTGCATCTTGTTGCTGACGACAACGCCGATCTTTTCGCGAGCAGGCATTACTCCTCCTTCTGGGTCTGAGTTGAGGACAAGGACTTGCCGCGCTTGCGCTCTGACTCAACGGTCAGCAGTTGGGCCAGCTTGTGTTTGCGCAGGCGAATGAGATGGGGCTGGTTCAACTGCCGCGTGGCCTGCTGCAAACGCAGCTCGAACAGCTCTTTCTTGACGGCGTAGATCTCCTGGCTCAATTCTTCGTCGGATAGGGCGCGAGCGTCGGCAATTTTAGGCATGGGCATGGCTCAACTCTCCTCCCTCAAATAGCGCTGGCTGCTACTTCTGTTGTTTCTGGAGCTGCTTTCTGAACAGGTTCCGGCTCCTCAAAGTTAGCCTTGGTTACAAACTTGACTTTGATCGGCAGCTTTTGGGCGGCAAGGCGCATCGCCTCTCGGGCCGTGGCTTCAGGAACTCCTCCCATCTCGAAGAGGATACGGCCCGGCTTGACGACGCAAACCCAGTATTCGGGGTTGCCTTTGCCGGATCCCATGCGGGTTTCGGCAGGCCGTTGGGTAACGGGCTTGTCGGGAAAGATGCGGATCCAGATTTGGCCTCCCCGCCGGACGTAGCGGGCCATGGCCCGACGGCTGGCCTCGATCTGCCGCGCGGTGATCCAGGCGGGTTCTAGAGCCACAAGGCCGTATTCCCCAAAGTTGATGCGGTTGCCGCGAGTCGCTTTGCCTTTCATGCGCCCGCGCTGTTGCTTGCGGTATTTGGTTCGTTTGGGGCTTAACATGGCCGTTCCTTAAATCAACTGCGATGGGGATCCCTGGATTTTCGGGTGCTGGCCCTCAGGCCTCCACTGCTGAGCGGTCTTCAAAAGTGGGCCGCCGCCGCTGCTGCCGCCGCTTGGGCTGTTGCAGGGGAACTTTTTGTTCGGGCCGTTCCTGCCCGGGGAGAACTTCTCCTTTGAAAACCCAGACCTTGACCCCAATGACACCAAAGGTGGTCTGAGCGATGTGGTCGGCATAGTCGATATCTGCCCGCAGGGTGTGCAAAGGGATCCGCCCTTCCCGGGTCCATTCGGTGCGGGCGATCTCGGCTCCGTTCAGCCGCCCGGCAATTTGAATTTTGATCCCTTGCACCCCCGCCCGCTGGGCCCGCTGGATGACCTGGCGCACGATGCGGCGAAAGGCGATCCGCCGCTCCAACTGCTGGGCGATGTTTTCTGCCAGCAAAACCGCCTCGGCATCGGCACGGGTGACCTCTACTACATTGATGCGAATGGTTCGCTCGGGGCTACCGTGTGAGCTCAGCTCTTTCTGCAGGCCCTGGCGCAGGGCGTCGAGGCCGGATCCCCCACGACCAACCACCACTCCAGGGCGAGCGGCTCGGATCTCGAGGTCGATCTGATCCGCTTTGCGTTCAATTTGAATGTCGGCCAGGCCGGCGCTGCTCAACTGCTTGGTCAGGTAGGCGCGGATGAGATCGTCCTCTCGCAGCAGGGCTGGGTAGCGAGCTGGATCGGCAAACCAGCGGCTGCGATGTTCCTTAATAACGCCGAGGCGGAAACCGGTGGGGTGAATCTTCTGTCCCATGGTGGTGTCAGTTGAGGGGTAAAGTCTGGGGGTACAGGCGTCTAGGAGGCCGTCGCCGCTTCAGGTTCTATGGGCCGGACGGCGATGGTAATGTGGCAGGTGCGCTTGCGGATTGGGTAGGCACGACCTTGGGCGCGGGGGCGAAATCGCTTCAGCGTCGGCCCCTGGTCAGCGTAGGCCTTGCTGATGACCAGGTCCCGAGGATCCAGGCCGTTGTTGTGTTCGGCATTGGCCACCGCCGAGCGCAGCACCTTGCGAACCGGCTCACAGGCGGCGTAGGGCATGAACTCCAACAGGATCAGGGCATCGGCATAGGTGCGCCCCCGGATCTGGTTCAGCACGCGCCGCACCTTATAGGGGGACATGCGGATGTAGCGAGCTACCGCTTTGATTTCAGGGGATGGATCGGCCATGGCGCTCTCCTAGCTTATTGCCTCTTCTGTTCGTTGCTGGACTTAACGGCGGGCAGCTTTTTTGTCACTGCCCGCGTGGCCGCGAAAGGTACGGGTGGGGACGAACTCCCCCAGCTTGTGGCCCACCATCTGATCGGTGATGTAGATGGGCACGTGCTGCTTGCCGTTGTGCACGGCGATGGTGTGGCCGATCATGACGGGCAGGATGGTGCTGGCTCGCGACCAGGTTTTGATCATGTGCTTCTCATTGCGCTCGTTCATCTTCTCGATTTTGAGAAGCAGCTTGGCATCGACAAAAGGGCCTTTTTTGAGTGAACGTCCCATAGCAACCTCAACAGTCTGGCAAGCTGGTAAGGGTCGAAAGAAAAAGAAAATTCAGGGGCGCAGCAGATGGCCGGACTCTTATTGAGCGGCCCTCCCGCTCTTGTCCCGGCGGCCGCCACGACGGCGACCGCGCACGATGAACTTGTTGCTGGGTTTGTTGCGTTTGCGGGTTTTGTATCCCAGGGTGGGCTTGCCCCAGGGGGTGACAGGGGTGCTGCGGCCGATGGGGGCTTTTCCTTCCCCACCGCCATGGGGGTGATCGACAGGGTTCATCACCGAGCCGCGCACGTGGGGACGGCGACCTAGCCAGCGGCTACGCCCCGCTTTGCCGAGGCTGAGGTTGCTGTGGTCAACATTTCCCACTTGGCCGATGGTGGCGTAGCACTCGCCTCGGATCATGCGGACTTCGCCGGAGGGCAGCTTGAGGGAGACATACTTGCCCTCTTTGGCTACTACTTGGGCGCCGGCCCCGGCGGCGCGAACAATTTGCCCACCGCGGCCGGGATACAGCTCCACGTTGTGAACCACCGTCCCCAGCGGGATCCGCTCCAGGGGCATGGCGTTGCCAAGCTCAAAGGGGGCATCGGGCCCCGCCATAATGGTGGCTCCCACCTCGAGGTTGCGGGGAGCGAGGATGTATCGCTTCTCGCCATCTTCGTATTCCACCAAGCAGATGCGGGCGCTGCGGTTGGGATCGTACTCGATGGTCTTGACGGTGGCCGGGATCCCGCGCTTGTCGCGGCGGAAGTCGATGATGCGGTAGAGCCGCTTGTGGCCGCCGCCTCGGTGGCGGCAGGTGATGACGCCGCGGTTGTTGCGCCCTTTTTTGCGGTGGATGAATTGCAGCAGCGACTTCTCCGGTCTGGGCCGCTTGCCGTTTTCGTCCCGCGACAGCTCCTCGAAGTTGGAGACCGTCATGTGGCGGGTGCTGGGGGTATAGGGTCGGAAGGTACGAATGCCCATGGCTCGAGGGGGGGTGAAGGACGGGTGGCAATAAAACTCGAAGCGGGAAGAGGGGTTTGGTTAGGTGTCGGGGAAGAGGGTGATGGAGTCGCCTTCGGCCAAGGTCACGATGGCTCGCTTGGGACGGCTGCGATAGCCGACAGAACGGCCTACCCGCCGCTGCTTGCGGGGCAGTTTAAGGGTGTTGACGGCGGTGACCCGCACCCCAAACATCTCCTCGACGGCAGCGCGGATGAGCGGCTTGGTGGCAGTGGGCATCACTTCAAAGACGTATTTGCGCTGTTCCATCAGGGCAGTTGCCTTTTCGGTGATGACGGGACGCAACAGGACATCGGCCAGGATCCGCTTGCTCTCAGTCATTGTCTTCCTCCTCTGCTGCGGCTGTTTCGGCCTCCTCGCCAGCTGGCGGCTGGGCAAGGGGCTCTGCTTCTTGGGCTAGTTCCGCTTGTCCCTGAACTTCTCGCTCTTGTGCTTGGGCCAGCTCTTCTTCCTGGGTTTCCTGAACTTGTGGGTTTGCTAGAGCTACTTGATTAGCCTGATCAGCCTGCGCCGGGGGAGCCTCTGGCTGGGCTTGAGCTTCTGCTTGCTCTTCCTGCTCCTGGCTTTGACCTTCTGCTTGTTCGACTGGCCGAGCTTCTCGCTCTGCCGCCTGAGCCTGATCTTCAAGGCGATCGGCTTGGGTTGGAGCTGCTGCTGCCGCGCCGGATCCCCAGCGGGCCTTGAGCTTCTCCAGGGCAGAGGTGGTAATCAGCACCCAATCGACGTTGAGCAGATCAAAGACATTGAGCTGATCCAGGCCGATCAGCTTGACGCGGGCGATGTTGCGTACGGCTCGCTCGACGGCTTCCGAGCGCTCGGCGACGATAAGCAGTGCCGACTGATCCTCCATCACCCCCCAGCGCAGCAGAGCTTGGGCCACGGCGCGAGTCTTGGGCGGGTTGAGCTGATCCTGGAAATCTTCCACCACGATCAGGTCTTCCACCCGGCTTTGCAGGGCAGTGCGCAGAGCCAGTTGCCGCTCTTTGCGGTTCATGGCCAGGTTGTACTCCCGCTTGCGGGGGCCGAAGATCACTCCACCCTTGCGCCAAAGGGGGGAGCGAATGGAGCCGGCGCGGGCCCGGCCGGTGCCTTTTTGCCTCCAGGGCTTGCGGCCGCCACCGCGCACCTCAGCCCGGGTCTTGGTGTGGGCGTTGCCTTGGCGGGCGTTGGTCATCTGCCGGCGAAGAGCTAGATAGAGGATGTGGGAGGCCGTTTCGGGACGGGCAACTTTGAGGCTTAGCTCCGCGCTGCCCACCGTTTCCCCTTGCCAATTTTTCACCACACAACTTGCCATGGTTTCCTCGTCTTTGCAGATGCTGGTCAGCCTTTGCCAGGGATCCCTTTCCTAGCGTTTGTTGCCCACCTGCTTGGCAGGGGTAATCTCCAGCAGCCCCCCTTCCACGCCGGGCACAGAGCCCTTGATGATCAGCAAGTTCCGCTCCGGATCCACCTGCACCAACTGCAGTTTGCGAATGGTGACGCGGCAGCCTCCCATCCGGCCCGCCATGCGTAGCCCCGGAAACACGCGGCCAGGGGTTGTGCCGGCGCCAACAGAACCCGGTCGGCGGTGGTTCTTGGAGCCGTGAGACATGGGGCCGCGACCAAAGTGGTGCCGCTTCTGGTAGCCGGCAAACCCCCGCCCGATGGAAGTGCCGGCTACATCCAGCAACTGGCCCGGAGAGAAGATCTCGACGGTGATCTTTTGCCCCAACTGGTAAGCTTCTGGCTGGTCGACCCGGAACTCGCGCAGGTGGCGCAGCAGCTCCGTCACCCCCGCTTTGCTCAGGTGGCCCCGCTGGGCTCGCGTGAGGTGCTTTTCGGCGGTGGGCCAGTAGCCCAACTGCACGGCGTTGTAGCCGTCTGTGGCTTGGGTCTTGATCTGGGTTACCGTGCAAGGCCCCGCCTGCACGACCGTGACCGGAATGGCCAACCCTTCCGGAGAGAAGATCTGGGTCATGCCGACTTTTCTTCCAAGGATGCCAAGCGCCACGAGAACCTCCTCTCGAGCCTCTGCGACTCGCTTCTGTCAGCTTGCAACTGGCTCAATGAGCCGGATCCAGGCAGCAACGGCGCGGCAGCAGGAAGCTCAGGACTAGCTGAGGCTGCCCGCTCAGGCGAAAAAGCAACGAAAAGGAATCTTTGGATCCCCGCAGGCCAAACAGCGCCAGCAGCGCTGCTCCCTTTGCTTAATTCACCCTCAAATCACACGCCAAACTGCTTTCAAAGACTGCTCAGACTTACCTGCAAAGAGGCAGTATCTGGTTTAGCAGTACGCTAGGTTGCCGAGAGCCGTCGTCAGAGCGGGCGGACTTAATTGGCAACAGTAGTACATCATAATGAGGTGAAGACCTGTTTGTCCAGATTTTGCCGAGAAAATGGCTCGGTCGGGGGGCAGCGACTGTGAAAGCCGCTCTGGTGGGCGAAAAGAGCTATCGACGGCAAGAGCCACCTCCTTTTAGGAGTGTGATGGGGTGGGCGGGCAGCGGGCTGACCCAGGCTTGTGTAGATCGCTACCTGGATTTGTTGCGGGCGGGAACCGATCCGGGCCGGATCTTGTTTTTGGTGCGCAGCCAGCGGCAGGCAGAGGGGGTGTTGCGGCGCTTACAGCAGCTCAGCTCGAGCTGGGTGGGCCCGTGGCGGATCGAGACGTTTTTGCAGCGGGTGGGGCGCTCTCTGGCCGATCACTGGCCGCAGGTGTGCGAGCGGGTTCCCCAGTTGCCGCGCTCGTTTGAGCCAATTCCCTTGGCCAAGGATCTGGCCCAATTTCTCTGTGGGCGAGCCTGTGCTTTGTGTCCGCGGCATGGGGAGGTCTTTGCCGATCTTGGGCTGGAGGAGTTCCAGATTTGGGATCAGATCAGCAGCGCTGCCTATATTGCGGGGGCTTCGGGTTTGGCGGCGGAAGCGGTGGGATCCCGGCTGGCGGCGGCCTGGCCGGCGGAGGGGGATCCGGGGCGGGCAGAGGCCTTGCAGGCGATGGGCTGTTGTGTGGAGCGGCTGTGGGAGGTGGGGTTGCGGCTGGGATCCCTGGACTTCGGCCTGCAAATCCGGCTGTTTGGCGAGCACATCCTGCCGCTGGCGGAGTTTTGGCAGGAGTGGGATCACCTGATCGTGGATCAGGCGGAGGACAGTTGCGGGGTGGCGCTGGAGTTTTACCGGCAAGGGCAAGCCCATCTGCAAAGCCAGTTTTTCAGCTATACCATCGGCGGCGGGGTCTCTTTGACGGGGATCCCAGAGGCCGTGGCTCGCTTTCTGAGGGAAAACACCCAGGTTCAGCTTCTGGAGGGGAGCTACCGCGGCTCAGCCGGCATGATCCGCCTGGGACTGCAGATTGCGCGGGTGCTGGATCCGCGGTTTGACCATCCCCTGACGGAGCCTCTGGCAGAGAGGCTGCCAAGGGTGCAGGTGCTGGAGGGCGAGACCCAATTCGCGGCGGTGGAGGCGATGGTTGCCCAGATCCGGCAGCTTTTGCGGGCCGGGATCCCGGCCTCTCGCATCGCCGTCCTGCTGCCTCGCATGGATGCGGGGGTGAGCTTGAGCTTGCAGGAGCAGTTGCCGGAGGTCTTGCCGATCGCCCCTTTCCCGGCGTTGATCCGCTACCCACTGGTGCGGGCTTTGCTGACGGCGGCGGAAGTGGCCCATCCCGAGTGGGGAGCTTTTCCCACCTTGCCGGCCTGGCGACTGCTCCTGGGCAGGGTGTTGGATCTGGATCCCATCCGGGCGGCTTTGCTGGCCGAAGATACCCTTGACCCGGTAGGGCGTTCCCTGCGGCCCAAGACCGCCGTGCGACAGCCGGAGCGGGTGGGGTTTGCCAACCTGGAGCGCTACCAGAAGCTGCTGGATTGGCTGCGCAGCTACCGCGGCGGGCCCTCCCTGGCCGCTTTCTTCCAGCGGTTTTTCGCCGAGCACCTAGCCCAGGGGATGGATTTGCCCCAAGACCAAGAGCTGCTGCAAGCGCTGATCGACGCGGCACAACGGTTTCGCCGGGCCTTTCCTGCGGAAGAGGATCGTGCCTTTTTGGCCATGATCCGCTCGGGACAAACCCCCAGCAACAGCCGCTTCGAGCCCGACTATTCCCGCTACCTCGTGGTGGCGACGCCGGTGGCCTATATCAACCGAGGTTTGCAGGCGGATTATCAGTTCTGGTTCGACATCACGAATCCGCTTTGGTCCCGTTCTCTTTGGCGTGTGCTTTACAACAGCCGTGTGCTGACGCCGGAGTGGGATGGGGAGGTTTTCAATGCAGCCCAAGACCTACAGGCACGTCACCAAATCCTGGCTCGCACGCTGCTCAACCTCTGTTGCCGAACTCGGAAGGGGCTGTGGCTGGTGCGCTCCACTTTTAACTACCGCGGCGAAGAGAACACCGGCATGTTGGATTACCTCATTTTAAAGGCCGCGAAGGCCATGGCCACAGCCTGAGAGGAGCAACCTTACACCCATCCCAAGCCGCAACCAGACCCAGGTTCCAGAGCATAGCGAAGCTGTCTGTTGTGTCGATCCCCAACTGGGGAGTGCTCAAGATTGTCGCCAATTTGGAATGCCCCTATCGTGGGCATATCGTGAGAGAAAGCTAGGTTCTCCTACACTGGGGAGATGGCTAAGGGCTTTGGAAAACCGGCGAAAAAACAGCCGCTCCTCTCGGCCCGACAGGCGGCAGGCCGCTTCCGGCGGGGGGAATGGGCTGGCTGCCGGCAGCTCTGTGAGCAGATCCTCGCCGCTGCCGACCGGTCTGATCTGGAAGAGGCCATTGCCTTGACGCAAGCCCATGCTCTTTTGGGGCGCATCGAGGAGGGATCCGGTCGCTACCCTGCCGCCATGCTGCACTACCAACAGGCCATCGTGGCCTGTCCCCCTGCTGCTCCCGCCAGCTTGGCCGCTGAGGTTCATGCGCTGCTGGGGGGAGTACTGCGGCAGATGGGCGAGAAAAAGCAGGCGCAACGGCTCTTCGAGCAAGCCCTGGCCCGGGATCCAGCGCTGCTGATGGCGCGGGTGGGGCTGGCCGACCTGCTGCAGATGCGAGGAGAATACGAGGCGGCTCTGGCCCATTATTTGCAGGCCTGGCAGGGATCCCAGCAAGAGGCAGACATTCCTTAGCAGATCGGCATGGGCTTTTGGAAGCAGGGACAAGTGGAGGTGGCCAGCTCTTGGTTTCGGCGGGCGCTCGCCCTGCAGCCCGAACACAGCGATGCCCGCTACATGCTGGCCATTGTGGGGGAGCTGCCCCTGCCCGACAGGACTCCTCCGGAGTGGGTGCGACGTCTATTTGACGAATATGCGCCCCGCTTTGAGCAGCATTTGCTGGAAAAACTGAACTACCAGGGGCCACAGGCTGTGCGGCAAGGGATCCTGGCTGCCGCAGGGGGAGCGTCTCCTTGGTTTGAGCGGGCGCTGGATCTGGGCTGTGGCACCGGCCTGGCGGGATCCCAGGTGCGCTCCTACGTTGGATAGTTGCGGGGTGTGGATCTCTCCGCCCGCATGGTGGAGATTGCCCGGCAAAAGGGCATCTACGACCACCTGATTCAGGGGGACTTGCTGGAGCTGCTGCAGCAGACCTCAGAGCGCTACGACTTGCTCCTGGCGGCAGATGTGTTTATCTATCTGGGGGATCTGGCCCAGGTCTTGCCGGCCTGTGGGCGGGTGCTCAATCCCGGCGGGCTTTTGGCCTTCACCGTCGAGCAGGGATCCGCCCCCGGCTACGAGCTGGGATCCACCACGGGGCGCTCTGCCCACTCCGCCGCCTACGTGCTGCAGCAGGCAGAACGGGCAGGGCTGGATCCCGTCTATCACCAGAACTTTACCCTGCGGCGAGAGGGAGAAACCGACGTGCCCGGAGCCGTGTGGTGTTTACGTCGGCAGCCGTGATCGAAAGCGGCTGGCCCGAAATGGCTGTAGGCCCTCTATCCGCGCCCGGAAAGAATCGAGTAGAGTGGGGGCGCCCGCCTGGATTTGGATTGGGTTTTTATGAATCCGGACACCCCGCCTGCTGCGCCCTCGTCCCGCCGCTTCCCCGTTCGTCCTGTGGCAACGCTGGCCCTCGCCGCCGGCCTCCTGGCGGGGCCTACGCCCTTCTGCAGCGGCTACGGCTGCAGATGCACCGGGATCTGATCCTCTATCGGTACGCCGCTTTCTCCGGCTATGGAGATGTGACAGCGTTCGATCCCGGCCCAAGCGACCGCTGGTTTCCGCTCACCTACCCCGTATTGGCTCGCTGGGGAGGATCCGCCGACCCAAGCCGCCGCAGCTACGCCTTTGACACGCCGCTGCCCGACTACGTGGATCCCGGCGACCCTGGAGATCGCTACTTTCTGGAAGCCAAAGCCTTGCGGGACGGCTATGCCCGCCAGGCAATCTACGCCGGCAATGAGCTGCTGGCCCGCTTCCCGCAGAGCCGCTATGCCGGGGATGTGCTCATGAGTCTGGACGGCCTGACGGGAGAGGCTGCCTTCCTAGGGCGGCTGCTGGCGCAATTTCCCGACAGCGATCGCGCTCTGGAGGCAGCGCTGGGGCTGGGGCCTGTTGACCACTGAGTCTTCACCGTACTGCAGCTTCATGGCCTCTTCACAGAGCCTGCATGGAAGGCCAACAGCGGCATCCTCTGACGGGAGCTGTCTTGCGGGATCCGGGGATAAGGCTTTATCTCCCTTTTATCTCGCCGGATCTGGGTTAGCCTTGGGTTGAGTGTCCTTGGGCCCTGATGGATCCCGCGACCTTTTTGGAGCGCTACGGGTTTGAGCTAGAGGGGCAAGCCAGTCAGGCCTGGGTGGAGCGCTGGAGCAAACAGTTCCCAGCCTCTTGGATCCCGGCGGCCCTGCTGGAAGCCCTCTACCAGGGTCGCTACAAGGCCACCTCTGTGGAACAGATCCTCCGCCTCTGGCAGCGCCGTGGCGCTCCTCACCTCACCTTTCCCCCCGAAATCAGCCAATCCCTGTGGCGGGAACAACAGGAGCTGATCCGGTCTTTGGTCTCGACTGCCGCCAGCTCTTTTGCCCGCCCTCCCTCACCGCTCCCAGCCCCGCTCAGGAGAGGATCCCTCTTCTCCGGAGAATCGGCCATTTCTCTCGACTTGTTGTTGGATGAGCTGCAGGATCTCCCGCCCAAGCTGCGCCACCTGCTCGTTCATGTTCATCCTGCCCCGCCGACCTCCTCGGCGGCTCGCGCTGGTGGGACGGAGCTTTTGGTAACTTTGGAGCTGCAGCTTGCCGACCCTGTGGATCCTGACCAGCCATCCCAAGGGCAGCCTGGGTGAGTTTGCGATTTTGCCTCAGGGATCCTTGCCATCACAAACTCCGGCCTGCTCCCACCCCAGCAGAGCTTGGCGGGATGGGGGATAGGAGTGTCAGGTCTAGTCAAGACTGGCGTTGAAGGTCAAGCTCCCGCCATAGCCTATCAGGGCTGAGCGGGAGTTCTCGACGCCAGGCTCCACGGCGGCAGTGAACTGGCTGTGCACAGCCTATCCTGCCGGAGCTATCCCACTTGTCGAGCAACTGCACCAGGGCAGGCATTGAGCCCAGCCTGTCCCCCTTGATCCCCCTAGCCTAGGATGGCGGTCGCCCCGGCGAAAGCTTCCTCCCGCAGCAGGGCAGCCTTATCCGTGCGCTCCCAGGGCAGATCCAGATGGGTTTGCCCGAAGTGCCCGTAGACCGCCACGTTTTGATAGAAGCGCCCTCCCCTTTGGCGGGGCAACTCTCGCAGTTGGAACTGCGCCAGAATGGCCGCCGGCCTCAGGTCGAAGTGGCGCTGCACCAGCCGCAGCAGAGCTTCATCGGGGATGCGGCCGGTGCCAAAAGTTTCCACCAAAAGGTTGATGGGACGAGCCACCCCAATGGCGTAGCTGACCTGCACCTCGCATTTTTGCGCCAGGCCGGCGGCCACGATGTTCTTGGCCACATAGCGGGCGGCATAGGCGGCGCTGCGATCCACCTTGGTGGGATCCTTGCCGGAGAAGGCCCCGCCCCCGTGGCGGGAATAGCCGCCGTAGGTATCGACGATGATCTTGCGTCCGGTCAGGCCGGCATCCCCCTGGGGTCCGCCGATGACGAACTTGCCGGTGGGATTGGTGAGGAAGCGGGTGTTGCCATCGGGTTTGATGGGCAGCTCGGCAAACACCGGCTGCACCACCGCCTCCCAGAGATCGGCGCGGATCCGCTCCTGCACCGCTGCCTCTTCTGTAATGGCACCGATGGTCGGCGTGTGCTGGGTAGAGATCAGCAGGGTGTGAATGCCCACCGGCCGCCCCTCCTCATAGGCCACAGTCACCTGCGTTTTGCCATCCGGACGCAGGTAGGGCAGGGTGCCGTTTTTGCGAACCGCGGCCAACTGGCGGCTGAGGCGGTGGGCCAAGCTGATGGGCAGTGGCATCAACTCGGGGGTTTCGTCGCAGGCGAAGCCAAACATCAAGCCCTGATCCCCGGCCCCGATCAAGTCGAATTCATCTTCCTGAGATGTGCGACTTTCCAGAGCCAAGTTCACCCCCTGGGCGATGTCGGGGGATTGTTCATCGAAAGCCACCAACACCGCGCAGCTTTCTGCAGAGAAGCCGTTCTTGGCGTCGGTATAGCCAATTTCGGCCACCTTGTCCCGCACCAGTCGGGTGAAGTTGACATGCGCCTGCGAGGTGATCTCCCCGGTCAGGATCACCATGCCTGTATTCACCACCACCTCTGCCGCCACTCGACTTAAGGGATCCGCCGTCAAGAGGGCATCCACGATGGCGTCAGAGATCTGGTCGCAAATTTTGTCGGGGTGCCCTTCTGTCACCGACTCTGAGGAAAACAAAAACGACTTGGACAACGAACCTCTCCTTAAGACGAAACAGATACAACCAAGAACTGCCCAGAAAGCAGAGCCTGCTGCTGCCGTTCATCATCCGCCGGCCTGAGCAGGGATCCCTTCCACCTCAGCCGAGCAGAAGAACAGACCTAGGCCGTGGCCGACGCAGGAGCAAGAGCGCCGTATCGCACCGAGGACTTTGCCGCCGAAGCAATAGAGCCTCGCTCCGCTGCTGCAACCAGAGCTATTGGGAAGCGCTAAAGGGCGAAGTCGTCAGAAAAGTCCCCCTGGCAAGAGGACTGTCCTCTAGAGAAAGCTTTATTCCTTTATCTTTCGGTTACTGACTAACCGCAGGAGTTGGCACCGTAGCGGAGGCTTCCGCCGGTTGCCGCAGCTTCGTTGGGCCTGATCCCTCAGTCTGCTCTGGATAAAGAACGGAACTTGTCCTTATCGTACCCCTAACCTCGACGCATTTGTCAAAAAAATGGTTGCTGAGTGAGCCTCAGTCCAACAGCTTCTGCCACCAGTCGGTGGACTGGGCGGCCCTGAGAAAAAAGACGCTGGCCAAGCCCAAGGGAAAGAGGACGCCGAGAAAACCGACCGTCCCCAGCGCCCAAGCTAGGCGATGCAGGTGTCTTTTGCTGGCAGCGCCCGCGGCTGTTTCTGCCAAGACGGCCAACATCGATCCCAAAGCCGCCAACAGGGATCCACCCAGCCCAGCCAGATAGGCGGGCCCCAGCCACGGCTGCAACTGGGCAGCAGAGGCAATTTCCAGGCGTGGCAAGACTTGAAAACACCCTATCGCCAGCACGGCCCAGATGAAAGAGTACATCAGCAGGCTATCTCGAAAAGCGGCAGCCGGCTCTTTCATGATCCCAGCCCAATTGGGGATGAGTATGCAGCAAAACCCAACTTCTGGCTTGACAGGGATCCTAACCCATCTGCCCCAACTCTCCTGAAACCTGAAAACCTGAAAGCCAGATTAGGATGAAGAGCAGTCTGCTGAGCGAAAACTTCGGCCTGCCAGACCCCTCCTGCGGCTTCCCAACCCTCCATAGCCATGCCCCCCTCTCCCCTGCCGGAAACGCCCGGATCCCTGCCCACCTCGGCCCCCGAGCCGGAAGCCGAACAAAACCGGCGACACCGCCAAAGGATGCAACGCCGCCAGCAGATCCAGCGGCAGCGCCTGGCGAGCATGCGCGACGACAAGGGCTTGGTGATCATCTATACGGGGCAGGGCAAGGGCAAGAGCACAGCGGCCTTCGGCACCCTCTTCCGTGCCCTCGGCCAAGGGTTATCGGTGGGGGTGGTGCAATTTATCAAGGGGGCCTGGGATCCGGGCGAAGCCAAATTGTTGCGCAAGTTGGCCGCCCATCCCGAGCTGGAGCTGGGGAAAATTGCCTTTTACGCCATGGGGGAGGGCTTTACCTGGGAAACTCAGGATCGGGAGCGGGATATCGCCCACGCGCAGGCGGCCTGGGAAAAGGGGCGGGAGCTGTTCAGCAGCGGCGAGTACCACCTGGTGCTCCTCGATGAGATCAATGTTGCCCTCAAGCTGGGGTATCTCTCCCTGGAGCAGGTGTTGGCCGGCCTGGCCGAGAAACCGGAGCGAGTGCACGTGATCCTAACTGGGCGGGGCGCGCCGGCAGGCCTGATCGAGCGGGCCGACTTGGTTACCGAGATGACCTTGATCAAGCATCCCTTTCGCGACCAAGGGATCAAAGCGCAAATCGGCATCGAGTTCTAGTCCTTGGGTGGGGCAAGATGGCCATTCTGCTGGCGGCAGCCACAAGCGGCAGCGGCAAGACCACCGTCACGTTGGCTCTGTTGGCCGCCCTGCGGCGGCGGGGCCTGCGCATCCAGCCCTTCAAGGTGGGGCCTGACTACATCGATCCCCTGTTCCACACGGCGGTGAGCGGGATCCCCTGTCGTAACTTGGATCCCTTTTTAACCGATGAGAACTTTGTGCAGCGCTGCTTTCGCCACCACTGCCAGGGCAAAGATGGGGCAATTGTAGAGGGGGTGATGGGCCTCTTCGATGGGCGGGCGCCCGCATCCCCGCCAGATCCCACGAGCAGAACGGAGCCCTTTTTTGCCAGCAGCGCCCATGTGGCCCGCCTGCTGGGGATCCCCGTGGTGCTGGTCATCGACGGCAGCGGCATGGGAATGACAGTGGCCGCTTTGCTCTACGGCCTGAGCCGCTTCGATCCCGGCCTGGCCATCGCCGGCGTCATTTTCAACCAGGTGGCCTCGGAGCGGCACGGCCAGATTTTACAGCAAGCGGCGGCAGCGGTAGGGATCCCGGTTTTGGGCCAATTGCCCCGCCGTGAGGATCTGCGCCTGCCCAGCCGCCACCTGGGGCTGGTGCCCGTCTCAGAGCTGGATCACTTCCCCCACTGGCAGGAGGCCTGGGCCGACCTGGCCGAGCAGCACCTGAATTGGGACAAGCTGCTGCCGCTGATTCGAACGCTTCCCCCGGCAGCAGGAGAGCTATGGCCAGGGATCCCCTCTCTCGCGGAAAGGACTCCGTCCCGCCACCGTGAACGGGTTCGGGTAGGGGTGGCCCAAGACGCCGCCTTTAACTTCTACTACGCCGACAACTTGGACTTGCTGCGGGCCTGTGGCGCCGAGCTGCTGGCGTACTCTCCCCTGCAGGTGGGGCTGTGGCCGCCGGATCCCTGCGACGGCCTGCTCTTGGGGGGCGGGTTCCCAGAACTGTTTGCCGCCACCCTCTCTGAGAAAATAGCCCGACAGCCACCGCCGCCCGCCCACCCACCCCTGTATGCCGAATGCGGCGGACTGATGGTGCTGGGACGATCTCTCACCGATTTGCAGGGAAAGACCTACCCCATGGCCGGGCTGCTGCCCATCACGGTGGACATGGGCAGCCGGCTGTGTCTGGGCTACCGCGAGGCCACTGTTTTGCGCCCCACCCTGCTGGTCGAGGCCGGGGATCGCCTACGCGGGCACGAATTTCACCGCTCCCGCAGCACCCCCACCTCCCCCAGCCCAATCTACAGCTGGGGATCCCCGCCCCACCGGGAAGGCTGGGCCGGCCAGCGCCTGCACGCCTCCTATCTGCACCTTCACTGGGGATCCCGTCCCGATCTGGCAGTGCGGCTACTCCAGAATTTCTTAAGAATTGCTCAAGGCGCTCCTGATCCCGCTTAAAATAAAGCAGCGATGCAGCCCCAGTCTCCCGTTGCTGCGTCCGCCTTAGCCGCTTTCCGGCAATTGTCTAAAAAAGCTGCCGCCCTGCTCTGGAAGCAGATTCAAAGCAGATCAGTGAAAAGATCGCCATTCAGGGTTCAAAATCCGCTCCGATAGCAGGCTTCAGCGATCCCCAACTGCTTTGAGACTCTTTGAGCAATCAGTCTCCCTTCTTCCCAATCCCCAGGCCACAGCATCGAGTGTTTCCCTCTAGTTATCCGTGATATTCCTCAGCCTTTTCCCACCACAATTCCTCGGGAACCTACCCTACCTCCATCCGTCTGTAAGACCTAGCCCACTTGACCTCGCAAACGGGTCAACCCTTTCTAGACGTGCCACAATCGTCCTGGCCAAAGGGTGGGCAAAATCTTCACCGATAAAGCACTTCGGGATCAAGGCCCAAGCCCCGCCAAAGGAAAACTGACCGGTTCTCGGCAGGGATCGGATCCCAGCGGGCAAGAGTTTTGAATTAGGGTAAACTTTAATGTCTGTTCTGAGAGGAGTGTTAAATACAACATCCTCCTGCCTTAGACTTTGCCTAGCATGCTATTTGGCCTTCAGTAGTCTTGCTTAGTCTCTGGAGAGATGCTAAACGGATCCCTTTCTTGAGGATTTGTCGATCGTTATGCTAGATATGACTCTAAGTGACTAGGCATAAATTACTAGAACGCGCCCCGATGGGCCAACTCGCTATGGGAGGAGTGTGATGTTCGCACGGTTGGCGGAACAATACCGCAGCTACGTTCAAGACCTGGTGATGAGTTTGCAGGCTCTGGCCATTGTTTTGGAGAAGCGGGGCTACCCGGCTTCTTGCTACACCTGCGGCACCTCATTTGAGAGCGCCTCCTTCATGGTCAGCTTACGGGAGGGGCACTTGATTCGCTTTTTGGTTTCCGAATGCTCCATCAGTTGGACGGAGATGCGGGATGACCGGGAGCTAATGAAGTTAGAAGGGGCAGAAGCCATTCGCCAACTCCAGGATCTGGCAGAGCTGATCAAAGACGATCTGGTTGCTGCTGCCGCGCCGGCAGAAGCTCTAGCTGCCAGCAGTTGATTCCCATGCAGTTGGATGAGAAGCCTAGCCTACGGCCCTTTGGGCCTAGCCGAAGCTAAGCTAGACTCAAGGCGCCTCCCGAGCACCTTCCCCCTCCAACACTTGTCACCGGCCTTCATACCCCCAAGGGGATTCGAACCCCTGTCGCATCCGTGAAAGGGATGTGTCCTAGGCCTCTAGACGATGGGGGCATCCCAGAAGTGACGCGATCCTGATTGTAAAGAGAGAGGTGTAATTTTGTCAACTTAAACTTATGTCCTCTCCTAGTCGGCGTCTCCCGAGTCCCGTTCTGCCAAGTTCAGGATCAAAATCCCCAGCAGAGCCAGGCCCAGCAAGCCGGCAATCACGAGGGGTTCATCCGGGATCACATCCATGCTAGGCCTCAAGCTGTCAACTTTACAGGCTGCTGGCTCCGAGCAACGCAGCACAGCCTCAGGGCGGCAAACCGTCCTAGGCGGAGCAGCCGTCCAGTGGCTTACACTACACTAAAAAGTAACAACCCATCGCTTGGACTGGCATGATTCCCACCGTTATTGAGCAATCTGCACGCGGCGAGCGCGCCTTTGATATCTACTCGCGTCTATTGCGGGATCGGATCATCTTCTTGGGCACCCAGGTGGACGACGACATTGCCAACCTGATCGTGGCCCAGATGCTCTACCTGGAATCTGAAGACCCCGAGAAAGATATTTACCTCTACATCAACTCTCCCGGCGGCTCCGTCTATGCCGGTATGGCCATCTACGACACCATGCAGCACATTCAGCCGGATGTCTCCACCATCTGCATTGGCTTGGCCGCCAGCATGGGAGCCTTTTTGCTGGCAGGAGGTGCCAAAGGCAAACGCATTGCCCTTCCCCACGCCCGCATCATGATTCACCAACCCCTCGGTGGAGCCCAGGGGCCAGCCACCGATATCGAGATTCAGGCTAAAGAGATCCTCTTTATCAAAAACAGTCTCAACAGCCTGCTGGCCTACCACACTGGCCAGCCCCTGGAGCGCATCGAGCGCGATACCGACCGCGACAACTTTATGACTCCAGAGCAGGCCAAAGAATACGGCCTCATCGACCAGGTGATCACCAGGAGACCCCAACCATCCTTGGCCGCCGTTTCTTAGCCCCTCTGGCCGCTGCAGACAAACCCACCCAGCTCCCTTCTCAAGGGAGCTTTTGCCTTTTCCAGGGATCCCACCCAGGGATATTAAGAAAGCCAAAGAAATCTATATTTTCGGCGCCAACCAAGGGGGCTTACTTTAATCAAACTAATCGAACTCATAAAGAAAGTAACGATCAGCCTGTCTTTGCGGATGATAGCTTAGGATTAAACCAATGTAGGCTTGTGTTTGTCAAAGTTCTAGCCTAGACAGTGTATAGAAATCTCGCCACTGGATTTCCAAAATCCAGGCGGTTGAGGCTAGCGATTGGCAGCGCTTGAAAAGGAGGGTTTAGGACTTTACATCCGCTTGGATGAAGACTGTCTCGAAGCCCAAGTAGGGCCTCACAGTTGTGAGGCGAGTTCATTCACGAAAACTCGGTGGTCTGTGGTTTTGGCCCTGAGTTTTGCCTCTTGATTGCATCCGTGAATGGCATTTTCTGGTTTTGTGATTCGTTTAGAGGGAGATCAACGTGGCCTACTCAGCAACCCAAACCAAAAAGGGCTATCAAGCCGGCGTAAAGGATTACCGACTCACGTATTACACGCCCGATTACACGCCCAAGGATACCGACGTCTTGGCCTGTTTCCGGGTTACTCCTCAGCCGGGCGTTCCCCCCGAAGAGGCCGGGGCGGCTGTGGCGGCTGAATCTTCGACCGGCACCTGGACAACCGTGTGGACGGATCTGCTCACCGACTTGGATCGGTACAAGGGCCGCTGCTACGACATCGAGCCGGTCCCGGGCGAAGAGAATCAATACTTCTGCTTCGTCGCCTACCCGCTGGATCTGTTCGAGGAAGGCTCGGTCACCAACATGCTCACCTCGATTGTAGGCAACGTCTTTGGCTTCAAAGCCTTGAAAGCGTTGCGGCTGGAGGATGTGCGGATCCCGGTGGCCTACCTGAAGACCTTCCAGGGCCCTCCCCACGGCATTCAGGTGGAGCGGGACAAGTTGAACAAGTACGGCCGTCCGCTGCTGGGCTGCACCATCAAGCCCAAGCTGGGCCTTTCCGCCAAAAACTACGGACGGGCCGTGTACGAGGCGCTGCGGGGCGGGTTGGACTTCACCAAAGACGACGAAAACATCAACTCCCAGCCCTTCCAGCGCTGGCGGGATCGCTACCTCTTTGTGATGGAGGCTGTCCACAAGGCGCAGGCAGAGACTGGCGAGATCAAGGGGCACTACCTGAACGTGACGGCGCCCACCTGTGAGGAGATGTTCAAGCGGGCGGAGTTTGCCAAGGAGATCGGTGCCCCCATCATCATGCACGATTACCTGACTGCCGGATTTACCGCCAACACCAGCTTGGCCAAGTGGTGCCGCGACAACGGCATCCTGCTGCACATTCACCGCGCCATGCATGCCGTGATTGACCGCCAGAAAAACCACGGCATCCACTTCCGGGTGCTGGCCAAGTGCTTGCGCATGTCCGGCGGCGACCACCTGCATGCCGGTACGGTGGTGGGCAAGTTGGAGGGCGACCGCGCCATCACCATGGGCTTTGTGGATCTCATGCGGGAAAACTACGTGGAGGCCGACCGCTCCCGCGGCATTTTCTTCACCCAAGATTGGGCCTCCATGCCTGGGGTGATGCCGGTGGCCTCCGGTGGCATTCACGTCTGGCACATGCCGGCGCTGGTGGAGATCTTCGGCGACGACGCGGTGCTGCAGTTTGGTGGCGGAACCCTGGGACACCCCTGGGGGAACGCGCCAGGCGCCACTGCCAACCGGGTGGCCCTAGAAGCCTGTATCCAGGCCCGCAATGAGGGTCGGGATCTGGCCCGTGAGGGCAACGAGATCATCCGCGAAGCGGCCAAGTGGTCGCCGGAACTGGCGGCTGCCTGCGAGCTGTGGAAGGAGATCAAGTTCGAGTTCAAGCCCGTCGATACGCTCTAGAGATCTGCCGGGGGCAAGGGATCCCCAGAGTTCTCTTGCCCCGCTGCTTCGGCTTACCCCTGGACTGGCCATGGATCTGAAACAGATCGCCAAAGATACGGCCAAAACCTTGATCAGCTACCTGACCTATCAGGCAATGCGCACGGTGCTGGCCCAACTGAGCGAGACGGATCCTCCCAGGGCCCTGTGGCTGCAGCAGTTCTCGGCTCGGCAAAACCTTCAGGAGGGGGAAACCTACCTGCGGGCTTTGCTGGCAGAGCGTCCTGACCTGGCCTATCGCATCATGACCGTTCGCGAGCACATTGCGGCGGAGGTGGTGGACTACTTGCCGGAGATGGCCAAGACCGGCATCCAGCAAGCCAACATGGAACACCGCCGTAGCCACCTGGAACGGCTTACCTCAGCAGCGGGATCCCCGCTGGCCACGCACCCGGAAGCGGGATCCCCTCTTCAGAACCCTACACCTGAAACGGAGTAACTTCAGTCATGCAAACCTTGCCGAAAGAGCGCCGCTACGAAACTTTTTCCTACTTGCCTCCGATGACGGATCTGCAGATCCTCAAGCAGGTGCAGTACATCTTGGATCAAGGCTACATTCCTGCCATCGAATTCAACGAGTCTTCGCAGCCCACCGACCACTACTGGACGCTGTGGAAATTGCCCCTGTTCAGCGCCACTTCTCCCCAGGAGGTGCTGACCGAGGTACAGGCCTGCCGCAGCGCCTACCCCAATTGCTTCATCCGTGTGGTGGGTTTCGACAACATTAAGCAGTGCCAGGTGCTCAGCTTCTTGGTTTACAAGCCCAGCGGCCTGCGCTAGGAGAGGTCCAGAGCAATCGGTCTAGTTCCCAGCCAATCGGCGCAGAGGGAGAGCTTCTCCCTCTTTATTTATTTCTTGCTTTGCATAGCCATTCCCAATGGCAACGGCGCCATTCTCAATCTCAAAAATACAGTCATTTCAAACAGCAACGAAACGGTTCTTTGCCTCGTTATTGCTACGCAACGCTCTAACTCCCCTCTCCCAGAGGGAGAAGGGCTGGGGGTGAGGGCAGCGGCGCGGAGCGCTTGGGCATCTTTTTAGGATCCGATCCCCAAAAGCGCCCCCAGACCCACTGCTAAAAGAGCTGCTAGGGTCGTTTGAATGCCGTTCACCACTTCATTGCTCATCCAAGCCAAGCGAGGCTGCAACACCACCCCCATCCAGCTTTCTGCCAAAGTGGCCAGGATCCCGGCCAGCCAGCAGATTCCCAACCATAGGAGATTCCCTCCCACCCATTCTCCGCCAATGCCCCAGGCCAAGGCGGCCATCCCTCCTGCTGCCGCCACCCCCGCCAGGGATCCCTCCAGGCTGACGGCTCCCTCAGTGCCTGCTGGCACCGGCTGCAAGGTGGTGATCAAAAAGGTCTGACGTCCGTAGGCTTTTCCCACCTCGCTGCTGACGGTATCGGCCAACTTGGCGGCGAAGCTGGCGCTATACCCCAACCACCAGAGGGGATGGGCAAAAAGCGCATATCCCACCGCACAGGCAGCTCCCGTCAGGGCAGATCCCCAGACATTTTCCGGCCCTCGCGCCCCCTCTCGCTTTTCGGCGATCCCCTGGGCCTGCTTGCGGCGGATCCCCAGCTTGGTTACGGCGGTGCCGACTAAAAAATAGGCGGCTACGACCAGGTAACCCCGCCCTCCCAGGCCCCCCCACACCAACAGGCCCAGCAGGCCCGCGTGGAGAACCCCAGCTCGCGTCAGCGCCTTCTGGGGGCTCAGCAGGGCCAGCGCCACCAAGGCCAGATTGAGCCAGAGCGCCACCCCCCACTGACTCAGCAGCCACGCCTGACCCATGGGTGCCCTCCACCACCGGCAAGGGCGGCTAGGAACTGGCCACAACAACGGAGAGGGAGGGATTCGAACCCTCGACGGAGCTTTTGGGCCCCGTAACTTCTTAGCAGGAAGCCGCTTTCGACCACTCAGCCACCTCTCCAGAGCGGCAGAGACCTCAGCAAGCTGGGATCCAGCCGCCGGTTCACCTATTGTAGAAGATGGGATCCCACCCGGCAACTGTTCTCGAGCGGGATCCCTGCTGCAGCTCAGTTCACCACCTGCACATAGATATCGAAGCTGCCGCTGTTGTCGCCGTAGCTGCCCTTGGCGTCATTGACGTTGAAGGCGATATCCAAGTTGGGATCCAGATCCACCTCTTGCGGCTGCTCCGGCGAGGATTCCCAGACCTGCCGGGCCACCAACCGGGCGTTGGGCTGGAACAGCACCAGGCCGTAGCGGCAAAGACCGGGGTAGCGCCACTCCGAAGGCGTGGGGATCCCTTTGCCGAGAGGAGAGCGGATGCTGGTGGAGAAAGAAAAGCCATAGCGCCAAGCCACATTTTTCACAAAAAAGCGAATGCGGCTGGCCCGCAGCGGCTGCCCCTGCCAGTGCAGGATGTTGCCCGGTTCTTGGTTGACCCGCAGGCCGTAAAAGGCGATCCAGCCCTGCAAGTTCTCCTCTTGGGGTTGGGTGCCCTCGATCGCTGCGGCTTGGCTCCAGTCTAAGTCGCTGCCATCGCAGGTAATCTCTGGCGGGACTTGCGTCAAATCCATTTGTGGCAGCCCTGACGTAGCGGGTGTAGCCGATTGGGTAAACATCTATCTCTCCTTTTCTTCAAAATGACTCCAGAAGTGAGAAGCTGTAAAGAGCTTACAGGGATCCCAAAAATGAGCCGGGGAAAGGTTTTAAAGACAAACCTATTCCTCTCCCTGCTGCTGGATGGAGAATCTCAGATGAACTGTGACATCGGGGCTGAGAACCTCAGGCTCTTCCTCGATCGGGCAAGAGATTAAGGTCTCAAGCTCTTTGTAATAGGTCAACTTTACTTGATGGATGGCGGCTATTCCCAGAGAAATAGACCTTTGCAATACTTTTTTAGGGAACCATAGGAATCTGTTAATTCCCCAAGACTTGATTGCCAACCAAGGCCGAAACCCAGATCCTTACTCAGCGCAGATCTTCTGGGACCTCGTATTCCAAAACACATTAATTTGTGCAATGCCCCTGTTAAGCACTCTTGCGCTCGTTTGGTCTCTGCAGCAGCTTTCCGCAACCCGGAGCGCTTTGACAACCGTTTTTGATAAGATCACCATTGCAAGTCTCGCGGGGTGCCCGGCGCCCACGGCATGCACGACACTTCTGCCGCCACCGATCTGGAGATCATCTCTTTGTCAAGCCCTCGGCAGGCCATGTCCTTGGCGGGCATTCAGGAGGCCAACCTGAAGTGGATCAGTCGCTCCAGTGGTGCCTCTGTAACGCTGCGCGGACAAGACCTGTACCTGAAAGGCACCCCTCAGCAGCGGCAGCAGGTGCGGCAGTGGCTAGAATTGCTGAAGCCGCTTTGGCAAACTGGACACCCTGTCACGGTGATTGATGCGGAGCAAGCTTTTCGCGCCCTCTCCGGCCAGGAGGCTACGGCCTATCAGCAAGCGCAAGCAGGTGTGTTGGCCCGCACCCGTAAGGGAGAGTTGATCCGGCCCAAGACACCCCGCCAACAGGAGTACGTGCAAGCCATTCGCACCCACGATCTCTGCTTCGGCATCGGGCCGGCAGGCACCGGGAAAACCTATCTGGCTGCCGTTGTGGCCATCACAGCCCTGCAAAACCGCGAGTACGAGCGTTTGATCCTGACGCGACCAGCGGTAGAGGCAGGGGAGAAGCTGGGCTTCTTGCCAGGGGATCTGGTGGAAAAGGTAGATCCCTATCTGCGGCCTCTCTACGATGCCCTGTTCGAGTTTATCGACCCGGCCAAGCTGCCCCAGCTTATGGCCCAGGGAGTCATCGAGGTGGTGCCGCTGGCCTACATGCGGGGGCGTACCCTCAGCAACGCTTTCATCATCTTGGACGAGGCCCAAAACACCACCCCGGAGCAGATGAAGATGGCCCTCACGCGGCTGGGCTTCCGCTCCCGCATGGTGGTTACCGGGGATCTCACCCAAACGGATCTGGGCAAGCATCGCCTGTCGGGCCTGGCGGCTGCAGAGCGCATCCTGGCGGGGGTAGAGGGGGTTGCCTTTTGCTACTTTGACCAGCGGGATGTGGTACGCCACCCCCTGGTGCAGCGGATTGTGGATGCCTACGCCCGCTACGAGAGCCAGCAGTGAGACCGAGGGTAATCTTCTTCGATGCCGTGGGCACGCTGTTTCGGGTGCGGGGCAGCGTCGGCCAGGCCTACAGCCAGGTGGCAGCAGCGTATGGAGTGGCGGTGGATCCGCAGGCGTTGGATCGCGCCTTTGCCCAAGCTTTTGCCAGCGCTCCGCCGCCAGCCTGTGCCGGTCTTCTGGGATCCGCCCTCCAGGAATGGGAGCGGGCCTGGTGGCGCCAGGTGGTGCGCCAGACCTTTGCGGGGGTGGGATCCCTGGCTGCTTTTGGGGAGGAACGGTTTGAGGCGTTTTTTGCCCGCCTTTTCGAGTATTTTGCCACGTCGGATCCCTGGGAGCTCTATCCCGAGACGCTGCCGGTTCTGCAGGTTCTGCAACAGGAAGGGATCCAGCTAGGGGTAATCTCCAATTTCGACAGCCGTCTAGTGCGAGTGCTGCAGGCGCTGCAACTGGATGGCTATTTTTCTAGCCTTACTCTCTCTACCCAGGTGGGCTATGCCAAGCCCGATCCCCGCATCTTCCAAGCTGCCCTGGCGGCCCAGGGGATCCCGCCTGCCGCTGCCTGGCACATCGGCGACAGCCGCCGCGAAGACTATCAAGGGGCCAAGGCAGCAGGCTTGAGGGCCCTTTGGCTGGATCGAGAAGGACAAGATCCCTCCTGCCAAGAGCGAATCGAAAACTTGGGGGGATCCCTCTCCCTGCTCAATGCGCTGGAGCGGAATTAAGCAGTAGCGGGGCAAAAACCCCATCGGGCTTGAGCAAGTAGCGCCGCAGGTTCATCTGCCGCTCCAGAAGGCAGGCATGGCCGCTCAAAGGCGAGATCTCCACCTGGGCCTGGGGCAGTCGCTCCGCCAGACGCTGCACCTCCTGCACCGAGGGCAGGAGGCGATCCCGCCCCCCCGCCACCAGCAACGTCGGCAGGGTCATCGACTCCAGGGGCAGCTCCTCCACGACAAACGATCCCAGCAAGGCCAGGCGCTGGGCGGCCACCGTGGGCTCAACACTGTGAACGGCCTGGCGCAGCCGCTCCCGATCCGGCGGCTCCATTTGGCTTAGCTCCGCCAAAAATCCCAGCCCCCGCTCCGCCATCTGGTGGTAGAGCGCCGGCGGCAAAAAAGGCAGGAGAACATGACCTGCCCACCACCAGGGCCGGCGCCGCAGCGACGAGGCCGGATTAACCAGAATCAGGCCGCGACAGCGCTCCGGCTGCTGGGCAGCCACAGCCAGGGCTAGGCAAGCTCCGAAGGACTCGCCAC
>Ga0308401_1000049_pt1 | contig 36152 bp, 31 predicted proteins | sample HotsprSampleOSM1_FD_203472 | JGI IMG/M metagenome (GOLD analysis project Ga0308401, IMG submission 203472) | Hot spring phototrophic mat microbial communities from Octopus Spring, Yellowstone National Park, Wyoming, United States - 20060913_OS-M1 ...
CCTTGCCTGGATTGGCAGTGGTGCCCCGCTGCCAAGGGCGGCTGTAAACACGCCTGATGTTGGGGATGTCAGCCATAATTGCTGCGTCTCACAATAAAGCCTTCGACTTTAGTCGAGGGTTGTTTACAGGTTCTTTTCACCTGTGGCCGGATTGGCAAGCTCGAAGGTGACTTTGTCGTAAATCTCTGCCGGTGGCAACTGGCAGCCAATGGAAGTCAGTGTCAGCACAATCGCGTTGCCTGACTGCTGGTGCAGGTGGCAATGAGGTTGGCAACGATGAGGTTGCGGCCCTTACTCGCGCCACCATGGGGCCAAGAGCTTACCGGCAATGCACTCGCTTTTGTGCGCTGCCTAGTGTTCGGCAGCTAGGTGTTCTTCCAGCGTCAGCAATCCCCTCTCGCCCGGCGTATCAACCGGCAAAGCAGATTATGCTTGGTCCGACGGCTGGGGATCAGAAGGTGGTTTAGCGTTTACAAGGGCATAGCGTTCGGGGCCAAGGCGCTCAAGCAGGCCTGCTGCAACTTGCTGTTCAAGCCACCGGCGCGTTTGAGCGGCGCTAAGGGGCGTGCGATCTTCAAGCATTTGGACAGTAATAACGCCATGCTCTGCCGCTAGCCGAGGCAGCCATGCGGCGGCTTCGGCTTCGCCACGGCGACGACGGTTGGCATTGGCTATTTCGATGACTGCCGTGCCCCCGAGAAAGGCTACCACCCCGCCAATGAACATCCCGGCAATGAGTCCCCAGTGACGGTTGGGTTGGAAAGCGTCATAGAGCGCCAAAAAGGCGACAATCAGCCCACCCAGGGCAAGAAACGATGAACATCCATACCGCAGGAAGTTCATAGTCGAATGAGTGTCCGGCTGTCTTAGGGCTGCATGTCCGGCGACAGGCGCGTGGCTGCTACTGCCGGACGGCGGAAGACATACCACCGCACGAGAAAATAGACGCCAAGGACGGCGACAATGACCCCGATGCCGAGAAAAAACCAGCCGGTATGTTGCTGAAGCATGCCTAAGGCTTCATTCCCGTAACGCATGCTCAGGTAGGCCAGTGTGCCATAGCGGAGCGCCCGCCCGATAAACAGTCCGACAAACAGGCGTCCCTGGTGAAACTCCAGCAGTCCGGCACAGATGATGAAGGGTTTGAAGGGGAATGGCGGTGGCATAATGGCAGCCACAGCAAGCGCTAGAATGTCGTATTGCCGGATGAGTTGCTCGATTCTTGCCTGCCGATCTGGGGAAAGCCGCTGCGCCAAAAGGCTTCTTCCCAAGAAACGCTGCCGCATGCGACGGACCAGCCAGTACACCGTTAGGCAACCTGCTGAGGAACCAAGAGCCGCCAGCCCGGCTGCCCACCACCACAGGGTGCCTTGGGTGCAAAGCCAAGCCAAGGTGGCATCGGGGATAGGCGTCAACGGAATGATGGAGTCCACATAGGTGAGCAACAGCACCCCGAACATGCCAAAGCCAGCCAGCCAGAGCCCAAACAGTTGGAGCTTACCTAGGAGGGCTTTCCAGAACGGCGTGGGAAAACTGGCGAAGGTCATCGAAATGCAGTGGGAAGGGAGCTACAGCTGGCAACAGGTGGTCGGGGCGGCAAGATTTGAACTTGCGACCCTTCGCTCCCAAAGCGAATGCTCTACCAGGCTGAGCCACGCCCCGACAGCACTCATGTTGGTAATGGACTTGAGCGCACAAGTCAAGTCCATTGCTTCCTAGTCAAACCGGCCAAACTCCAGGAAGGTTACCTGCCGTCCTTCCGCTCTTCTTGAAAAGCAGTGCAGTGGCGCGATTGAATACCCTCGGGGCTTTTGCCAGACAACCGTGGATAAAATAAGCTGTGAGCCCAGCGACCAACCTTGGCTGCCTTTGCGTATGGATTGGACAACTGCTCCCGAGTCCTTTATTGAACGCTGTGTACTGGCTATCGGTGGACGTGCCGCCTTGCACAGCGTACGAACCTTGTTGATGCACGTCCGCCGGACGGTTAGGCAGCCTTCAGAAACCATTGAGCTTGAAATTCTGCGTGCATTTGGTGGACGGCTCCGCCTTGTAGAACACCGCCCGGGTAGTGAGCCGACGGTGATTGTAATCAACGGTTTTGCCGGGCAGGTGCTCCGCCATGGGCAGCCGACGCCCCTACCGGCGCTCGATCTTGCAGCCATCAAGCGACGCATTCGCTTGCATCCGCGCAACTTTCTAGCCCATGCCGAGGAATATGATTACGCACCGCCGGTGGCCGACCGGGACACCGATGGAGACCCTATCTGGCGGCTGGAATTGCCTTCTGAAAATGTGAGTTATGGCTTCGATGCTGCCCATTTTCAATGCCGCTTCTTTGAAGATCGGGAAACGGAAGAGCGCATTACCTATAGTGATTACCTTGCTGCAGATGGTATTCTTACGGCGCGGCGGGAACAGTGCTGGCGAGCCGGGCAACTGGTCTACGAAGACGACATTCTGTATCTGGCCTTCAACGTTCCGTTCGATGACGCCGACTTCGCGATTTTGTAGGCTGGGGATTTCTTGGGTGGGCAGCCGGCCAGGGAATCCTGCAAACCGCTCCTTTGAACCATCAGCCTCCCTGTGGAGGGTAAGTAGTCTAACCTTTCTGTTATTCGTTTTGCTGTTTCCCATGCATGAAGCGGAAGCCCAACGGCGGAAGCCTTCCCGGCGGACGCCGCCCCCCCAACCGGTTAGCCCGATGGTGGGCAAGGACATCCGCATCAAGCGCATGGACGGCCTTGAGATTGTCGGCAAGCTGGTCAAGCTGGATTTGCAGGGTGTAACCTACCTCAACGCCGGTGGCGAGCAAGCCATGATTCCTCTCGAAAACGTCGCCATATTGACTTTTGGCGAGCCTGCCAAACGCATTGACCAGCGTTTTGTCAACGATGCCCGACAGGCTATAGATGCCTTGAACCGCGTCAACCTCCTGGTCAACGGCAGTCCGACCTTCAGCCAGTATGACACGTTGGTCGTCGATGCACGAGGAGCTGTGGAGTCATTCCTGTCCAAATACAACGACTATGAAGAGCAAGCAGACTTTTTCGATGATCTCCGCAGCGTGTTGCGCAGTTACGAGCTTGTCCGTCCGTTGTGGGCCACCATGCAAGGGGCTGACCGCCGTATCTCAATGGCAGAGTCGGCGCCGGAGTTGGTTCCCATCCTGCGTATGTATCCTGAATTGCGCACGACAGAATACAACCAAAACGGCCGCTATCCGACAGACAAAGTCATTGCCTATGTCTGGAACCGGACGGCGCAGCGGTTACGAAGCGTACGATCGCAACTCGATCAGCTTGCAGCCAAGGCTCTATAGGTCCGCGGCAACCAAGTACGAATTCGCGTAAAAGAATCCACGCCTACTCGGCGCGCCTAGAAGTGGGCAGAGCCGGATCCGATGCGAGCCATTCGACGCCGACAGCCGCCCCGAGGCCAAGCAAGACCGTGACCGCAATCAGGCCGTCCATGGCGGCCCACTGCGCGCCAAGCCCGCCCAGAAGTGCACCGGCCGCAGCCCCAACGCCAAGCAGTACAGAGTAGATGCCCATTGTTGCGCCCCGTCCAGCCTGTTCTCCGACAGCCTCAGCCAGCAGCGCCAGCGCCGTCGGTGTAAAACCGCTTTCGACCATAATTGCTAGGGCCGTACCACTGCCGATGAGCCAGCGGATACCGGGTGGCTGCCCGCCAGCGTGATTGAGCGCGTAAAAGCCAAGACACGCGGCAAACAGCCCGCCAAGTGCCAGGCGCAGAACTGTAATGCGGCGAAAACGGTGCAGCATGAAACTCCATCCGGTGACGCCAGTACCGAAAATGACGGCGTAGCCAAAGAACGCCCAGCCGACACCCTCCGGCCAGTCGGCAAAAACGCCAGTCAGGAACTGGCCCCGGCGTTCCGGGAAGGTCAGCAGAAACGGCAGGGTTGAGCCAAGCCAAACGCCGACCATGGCGTTGATGCAAATCCAGGCCGGAGCCAGACGGCGCAGCATGGGGGCGGCCAACGCCCCGCGCAGTCCTGCCCATGCGTTGGTCGTCGCGCCACGTCCCTGCGCGCCGGAGAGGAACAGGCCGGCAGCGGCGACATACAGGCCCGCTACCGCCGAAAAGCTCCAGATGCCGATGGATTGCCACAGCATGCTGGCCAGGATGCCGCCAAAGGCCAGCCCGCCCAGAAGGGACATCTCAAAAAAGCTCATGACCTTGCCGCGCCGGACGGCATCCGTCGCCGTGGCTTCGGTAAGAAAGGCGAGGACGGAAGGCGTGGTAGCGGCTACAGCCAGCCCTTCGCCGGCGCGCGCCAGGAAAAACACGGCTACGAGGCTGCTCAGTCCGAAAAGCTGAACGGCGGCTGCCCCCAGCAGCGCCCCAAACACCATTATCGTCCGGGGGGTCCGGGCGTCGGCGAGCAGTCCCATGGGCAAGGCCCCGACGAGTTCGGCGCCAAAGGCTACGGCTGTCAGCGCTCCGACTAGCCTGGCATCGAACATCCTTCCTTGGGCAACAAGCGCTGCCAGATACAGGCCGATGAGCACGCTGCCGGCGGCTCCGGCAATCCGCATCAGCGCATTGCCAAGCAAGACGGCTGCGAGAGCCCGGATTGGCGGGGGCATCATGCCTTTGCGGCCAGTCCCTCTCGGATGAAGCCCAGGTGCATGGCCATGTGGCGCATCTGAAGTTCAAAGACCTCGCCAATCGTAGCCAACCCCCACGGTACCCGCATCGAGCGGGTAAGTTGCTCGTCACTCGTGCGGTCGAGCAGAGCTAGCGTGTAGGCGCGCGTTTCACGCGCCATGGCGACGAGTTCGGCAAAGGATTTGTCACGGTGCTTCAAAATCCACCGGTCGTTGAAAGCGTGAACGGCCGCCATGATGTCTTCATCCGGGTGGTTTGGAGCGCCGGTGTAGGGTTGGGGATGGGCTTCCGGGCTCTCAGTCAGGGCTTTTTCAATCTCCCGCTGGAAGTACTGCTCCGTGCCGATAAGGTGGGCGAAATGGTCACATGGCGTCCAGACGATGTCAGGATTGGCGCGGCTGGGCTTGAGCGGGCAGGTGCGTTGGGCGTCAGAAAGGGCCGTGAGTTCATGAATGGCAGCTTCGAGGCTCTGCGTCAATTGCTCCCGAAGTTGCGTGCGCAACCGTGCTTGCGTGGTGTCCATGGTTCATCCTTTGTATGAAGATTTACTTGTGCTGCATGCAATGACGCTGGGTTCGGCGGCAGCAGCACGTCCTGGCCGGTTTTGTCCTGGCGTCACAAGCCTTTTATCGGTTTGTGACATGCTTTCAAGAGTGTGTGTCATCCAGTCTAAGCTTCCTGTTTGACACGCCGTAAAAGGTGTGATTGTTTACAAAGCCGAATGAGACATCCTCCGTGCTCTCGATGTTCCAGTTGCAACGCCCGGCGCTCAAGGCGTTGCTGCACTTTACCAAGCTAACAGGAGTTTTGGCATGAACCAGACTCGCCGTTTGGTTGCTCTCATCATTGGGTGGGGGATGTGGCTGGGCTTTTCTGCTGTGGCCCAAAATCTGGCGGCAGTTTCTGAAACAATGCCAGCTCCTGTCGTGCAGGAAGCCCAGTCCCGGCAGGATGGGGTGCGTGTGCCGCGTACAGCCGATGCCATTCCCGAACTCCGCGAGCTAACCGTGCCCGGGGCCGAAGGCCCCAGCAGTGTCAAGCCCCGCAGTGAGCGGCGCGACAGCGATGTGGGCGTCCCCATCGAGGACCGGTGGCGGATTGGCTTCCCGGAATGGAACCGGTACGAAAAGGGCAGCATCCTCAATCCGTACCGGCTCAACGTCCTCAAAGGCGACTATCCCATCCTGGGACAGCATACCTTTCTCGTTCTGACTTTCGAGAGCATCACCTTCGTGGATGGACGGCGGACGCCTCTGCCGCAGGACATCAACGCCCGTCGGCCCGGCGCAGCCGAGTTTTTCGGACGTGGCGGCCAGTTTCTCAACCAGCAGAACTTCGTCACCTCGGTCGAGTTGTTCCACGGCGATACGGCCTTCAAGCCACCCGACTGGCGCATCCGGTTTACGCCAGTGTTCAACTTGAACTACCTGGCCGTCCGGGAAAACGGCATTGTCAACCGGGATGTCCGCAAGGGGACGACACGGTTTGACACCTACATTGGTTTCCAGGAAGCCTTTGTCGAGGTGCGTCTGGGTGACACGCCCAAGCTGTTTCCGTTTTTGCGGGGGCGCGGCAGCCGTGGCGGACACAGTCCATTTTTTGATTCCACTTCCCTGCGGGTAGGCGTCCAGCAGTTCAACAGCGACTTCCGCGGGCTGATTTTCGATGACTTCAACCTGGGCGCGCGCCTGTTCGGGAACTTCCGTGACAACAAATGGCAGTTCAACGCGGCGTTTTTCTACATGCTGGAAAAAGACACCAACAGCGGCATCAACACCTTTGACCAGCGGAATCAGCGGGTGTGGGTGGCGAATCTCTATCGGCAGGATTTCATCAAGCCCGGCTACACAATGCAGTTGAGCGTCCACTACAACGATGACCAGCCGAGTGTCAGATTTGACCAAAACCGCTTTCTGGTACGGCCGGCGCAAGTTGGGGCAGTTACACCACATAGCGTCAAAGCAGGCTATCTTGGCTGGACCGGCAACGGTCACTTCCGCCGCCTCAACATCAACCATGCGTTTTACCAAGCGCTGGGGCGCGATTCGCTGCAACCGATTGCCGGGCGTCCGACGCGCATCAACGCTCAGTTGGCGGCGCTGGAGCTGTCCTATGACCGCGACTGGCAACGGTTTCAGGTATCGGGTTTCTTTTCCTCCGGCGACGCAAACCCGACCGACCGGGTAGCACGGGGCTTCGATTCCATTCTCGACAATCAGTTTTTTGCCGGCGGCGAAAACAGCTTCTGGAACAGCCAGGAAATCCGTTTGACGCGGGCAGGCGTGGCGCTTGTGACCCAGAACAGCCTCATTCCAAGCCTGCGGAGCAGCAAGCTGCAAGGGCAGGCGAATTTCGTCAATCCGGGCATCATCGTCGCTAACGTCGGCTACGAAGCCAATCTGACGCCCAAGCTCAAGCTACTGACGAATTTGAACTATCTTCGCTTCCACCACACCGAATCATTGCAGTTGCTGACGTTCCAGCGCCGCATCCGCAACAACGTCGGGATTGATTACGGGGCAGGCGTCATTTACCGCCCACTGTTGAGTGAGAACATCGTCATCAGAAGCGGCTTTTCAATCATGAATCCGCTCGATGGTTTCAAGGACATTTTCACGTCGAATTGTTCAGGGCTGAACTGTGGCGCGCAGTCACGCTTTCTGTTTTCGCTCTACGCCAAAGCCACCTTTACGTTCTGATGCGATACGTCTGTGTGACGGGTCCCCCAGCCCGTCTCTCAGATGAAGGGGTACTTGACCATGGCGATTGCCTTCAGACTCAAAGTTGCAACCCTCTGTGCTGCCGTCGGTACGGCTTTTGTCGGATTCAGTCTTCTGTCGGCATTTCGCCCGGTGGCTGGCAGCGATGTGGCCGCACCGGTTGCGGAGACCACTGTGCAGGGGGGGCCGGCTGGGAGTGCAGAAACGCCCAAACCCTCCCTGCCGGTTGACCCGGCTACGGTGCGCGCACGTATTTACAAAGCATCAAAAGACAAAACCGAGGATGACTGGCGGCTTCAGAACGGCAATGACAGCGGTTGTATAAGCTGCCACACAGGCTATGAGGGAGGCTACAGAACCGCCCATGCCGCACCAGACGGCAGTGCACTCAACATCGGGCGCAACATTACATGTGTGTATTGCCACGGTGGAAATGGTGAAGTCATGAAGCCTGCCGGAAGCGACAAGGGGCAGCCAGCATACATCAAAGCCCAGAACGAAGCCCATCCGCAGCCCACCAACCCGAAGCTGTGGAAGCGCAAGGACGGCTCGGCCAACTCCGCCAATCCGGAGCTGTCCTACACGGCCCTGCTCAAGGAAAACCTGGACTTCGTGCGGTTTGTCAATCCGGGCGACCTACGGGTGGCCGACATCACATGCGGCGAGTGTCACAACAAAGAAGCACGGCTAGATGGACAGGCGTTCATTGTAGATAAGGTCAAGACCAGTATGATGACGCACGGGGCGATGCTGTGGGGGGCAGCGCTTTACAACAACGGCGCGTACCCGTACAAAGACAGCCGGTGGGGCGAAAGCTACAACCAGGACGGCGCGCCCCAGGCGCTGATGTCCCTCAAGCCGCCAACGCCTTCCGAGCGGAAGTATCGCGGTATCCTTCCGTTTATCACGCCTCTGCCCCGGTGGGAGGTTACCCAGCCGGGCAACATCCTGCGCGTCTTCGAGCGTGGCGGACGGAAGCAATCGGAAGTTGGCAATCCAAACCCGGAGGCCGATCTGGCTGGTTTGCCCGAAGTCAAGCTAAGTCCGCGCGGCTTTGGAACCGGCCTGCGCACCGACCCGGTGTTTCTCGGATTGCAAAAAACGCGCTTGCTCGATCCGCTGACTTCCATGCTGGGGACGAACGACCATCCTGGGGACTATCGCTCCAGCGGTTGCACGGCGTGTCACACGCCCTACGCCAACGATCGCTCGACCGTACACTCTTCGACCAAGTTTGACTATGCGCACTCAAATCGCGGCACGACGAAGACAGCCGACCCCACGATTCCCAAGGATGAGCCGGGCCATCCGGTGCGTCACGTCCTGACCAATGCCATTCCAACCAGTCAGTGCATGGTCTGCCACATGCACCCAGGGACGAACATGCTCACCACCTACCAGGGCTTTATGTGGTGGGACAACGAAACCGACGGCCGCCTGATGTACCCGGAAACACCGCTCAAGCGCAGCGATGAGGAGCTGGAAAACATTGCCCGCCACAACCCGGAAGGCTCGGCCCAGCGTGGTAAGTGGGGCGACCGGGCTTTTCTGAACGAGGTGTGGACTGAGGTCAATCCCAAAGCCAAGCGCACCCAGTTTGCCGATTTTCACGGCCATGGCTGGATTTACCGGGCCGTTTTCAAACAGGACCGCAAGGGCCGCTACCTAGATGAAAATGACCAGCCGGTGCCGAATGTCACGCCGGAAATGCTGCGCGAGGCTGTGGCGTATACGTCTGAAGGCGTCGAAGTCAACAAAACTACCAGGCGCAGCGGCGTACCGGTGCACCTCAAAGACATCCACTTGGAGAAGGGCATGCATTGTGTGGATTGCCACTTCTCGCAGGATGGCCACGGCGATCGCCTTCTGTATGGGGAGCCGCGCGCTGCCATTGAGATTAGTTGTCAAGACTGTCACGGTTCGATTTACGCCTATGCCAATCCGAAGTCGTTGACGACGGGTTTTGCTGGTGGCGCACGCAAAAAGAGTGCCGATGACGCGCTGGTGACGGGCAAGTTTACGGCGCGTAACAAAACAGATGCTGAAGCACCAGGTGGCAGCAACTCACTGGATGGTTACAAAACCCGTACCGTCTACGAGCGCGATCCCTCGAAGCGTCGCGCGCGTGGATTCCGGCAGGCGTCAGTGCTCGAAATCCCAACGACCGGCCCTTACAAAGGCAAGGTCATCCAGTACTCGATGGTAGACCCGGAGAAATTCTGGGTCGTGGTGCAGACCAAAGATACAGTCACGCCTGGCCACGAGCACTACAACGAAAAGTCGCACTACGCCAAGCTGCTTATGAAAGGCAATGTGTGGAACCCAGCGGCTAAGCCTGATGAGAGCAAGGATAGCCAACTTGCCCACAGCGACCAGCGGATGACCTGCTACGCATGTCATTCAGCATGGATGACGAGTTGTTTCGGCTGTCACCTGCCGATGTCAGCCAACCGGAAGCGCCCGATGAATCACAACGAAGGCGGCCCGGAGACCCGCAACTGGACTGCCTACAACTTCCAGGTGCTACGGGATGATGTGTTTATGCTGGGTATTGACGGGACGGCCACCGGCAACCGCATCGCACCCGTCCGTTCATCCTCGGCGGTTATCGTCGGTTCCCAGAACGCCAACCGGCTGTGGCTGTACTCCCAGCAGCAGACGGTCTCTGCAGAGGGGTACTCAGGGCAGGCTATGAACACCCACGTCCCGCACACTGTGCGTGCGCGGGAAACCAAAGGCTGTACTGACTGTCATATTTCCAAGGACAATGACAACAACGCCCTCATGGCGCAGTTGCTCTTGTTAGGTACAAACTATGTCAACTTCATGGGGCGCTATGTCTACGTTGCCGAAGGCAAGCATGGCATCTCGGCTGTCGTGGTTACAGAGCGCAGCGAGCCCCAGGCTGTTATCGGCAGCACCCTGCACGAAATTGCTTACCCGAAGGAATACCGGAAGCATAAGGCAGGTGGCGATAAGCTTCGCGAGCATTACCACCACCATGGCCATGCCTTGAGCCTGCAAATGCGGGGCGAATACCTCTACGTTGCCGAAGGCGAGCATGGCGTTCGCGTCTATGACATTGCCAACATTGACAACAAGGATTTCTCCGAGCGCATTACAACAGCTCCGGTCTCGCCGTTAGGGCAGAGGCTCTACGTCAAGACAAAGTACGCTACGGCTATTGCCTCACCCACAACGTTGGCTGTTGATCCTACTCGGCAGCGGTTTCCCGAAAATGAAGAGCAACCCATCAGCCCGGTTTATGCCTATCTCTATGTCAGTGACCGGGAGGAAGGGTTGGTTATGATCAACGTTGCCACCCTGCTCGATGGTGATCCGACGAATAACTTTCTCAAGAAGGACTACACCTTCAACCCAGACGGCCTGCTCAAGGGGGCCGAAAATCTGACCATTGCCGGTGACTATGCCTACATTTTGTGTGACCGGGGACTGGTCATCGTCAACATTGCCAATGCTGCTGCGCCGAAAGTAGTCTCCATTGTTGAAGGTTTCAGAAAACCCAAGGGCATTGCCATTCAGTTCCGCTATGCCTTTGTCACAGATGCGACCGGCATGCACGTTGTGGACATCACGCTGCCGGAAAAAGCCCGTCTTGTGCCGGGTGCGACGATACCGCTGGAGGACGCCCATCAGATTTACGTGGCGCGCACCTATGCTTACATTGCGGGTGGCAAGCAGGGGTTGGTCATTGTGGATGTGGAACGCCCCGAACAGCCGAAAATTGACCAAATCTTTACGGCCGGCGGCGTCATCAACGATGCCCGTGATGTGAAGGTAGGGATGACGAATGCCAGTGCCTTTGCCTACATTGCCGACGGCAAGAACGGCCTGCGCGTCGTACAGCTCACCTCACCGGAGACCATGGCGACCAACGGTGGTTTCAGCCCGCGGCCGGAGCCACGGCTGATTGCGACGCATCCCACCAAGGGTGAATCGCTGGCGGTGTCGAAGGGGCTGGACCGTGACCGGGGCGTGGATGAAAGCGGTCACCAGCTCGTCGTCTTCGGACGGCGGGGGGCCCGGCCCTTCAATCTCGAAGAAATGCGGCGGCTTTACCTCAAGCCTGACGGGACGATCTACACGGTGTCCAACGAGGTTCCGAAAGGCCCGACCAAAGGCTGGTACGCTGAAGCCCAGCCGCCACCCTCGAAGTCGGTTTCGTGGTGGCCGCTGGGATGGCTGGCGCTGTTTGCCGTTATCACCCCGTTTGCCCTGCGGCGGCGGCGATAGCCTCTGCCGCCGGGTGAACGGCTGAAAAAACGCCGTGCAGGAAGGAAGGACGTGGCGGTTACTGTCTGTGCTGTGGTTCGGCGTCTGGAAAACGTGCAGTGCCGCCTGATGTAAACAGCCCTCGACTGAAGTCGAAGGCTTTATTGTGGGACGCAGCCAACATGGTTGACATCCCCAACATGAGGCGTGTTTACAGCCGCCCTTGGCAGCGGGGCTCCACTGCCAATCCGGGCAAGGTTTCGACTGGCGTTGCCGTCGGCGTGCGCCCGGAGACCACACTTTTTGCACACGAAACGATGCCTGACCGGGATGCGCGGCAAGCCCCGCCGTTCAGGGCGGGGAAGGATAGCGCAGACGGCGAAGCCGTCCAAACGCAGTTCATAGTACAATCAAGACCATGCTGCGACTTCAAGCCTTCAAGTACGAACTGATACCCAATGGCCGGCAGGAGCGATTGATGCGTCGCTTTGCCGGCTCATGTCGGTATGTCTATAACAAGGCGCTGGTGCTACAGAAAGAACGGCACGAGAAGGGCGAGAAGAAGTTGGGTTACGCCGGGTTGTGCAGGTTGCTTACCGAGTGGAGGCACAGCGAGGAAACGGTCTGGCTGGCCGATGCCCCAATTCATCCGCTGCAACAGGCGCTCAAAGACTTGGAGCGGGCTTACACCAACTTCTTCGCCAAGCGGGCCAACTTCCCGCAATTCAGGAAGAAAGGCCGGTCAGATAGCTTTCGTTACCCCGACCCAAAAGGGATCAAGCTTGACCAGGCCAACAGCCGTATTTTTCTGCCCAAGCTTGGATGGTTGCGCTACCGCAACAGCCGGGAAGTGCTGGGCACAGTGAAAAACGTCACCGTCAGCCAGTCTTGCGGCAAGTGGTTTGTATCAATTCAGACCGAACGTGAAGTTGAGACGTCCCGACCAAAGGGAGGCACGGTTGGGATTGATCTGGGTATTGCCCACTTTGCTACGCTTTCGGACGGCACGTTCTTTGCTCCGCTCAACAGCTTCAAGCGGCATGAGGTAGCCTTGCGCAAGGCACAACAATCGCTCTCCCGTAAAGTCAAAGGCAGTAACAACCGAAAGAAGGCGCTAGCCCGCGTCCAGAAGATTCACGTTCGTATTGCCAATGTCCGGCGCGATTTCCTGCACAAGGTCTCGACGGCGATAAGCAAAAACCACGCGGTCGTAGCCATCGAAGACCTGAAGGTGGGCAATATGTCCCGGTCGGCGGCAGGTACGGCCGATGCTCCGGGGAAGAATGTCCATACCAAGTCAGGGCTGAATAAGTCCATCCTCGACTAGGGTTGGTACGGGTTCCGTCGTATGCTGGAGTACAAGCTGTCTTGGAAGGGCGGACGCCTTGTTGCCGTGCCGCCGCAGAACACCAGTCGCACTTGTCCAAGCTGCGGCCACGTGTCGGCGGACAACCGCCAGACCCAAGCCCGGTTCGTATGCGTGGCGTGCGGCTATGAGAATAACGCCGACGTTGTTGGCGCGATCAACATCCTTTCTCGCGGGATACAACTATTGCGGGATGAAGGGCAGGACACGGCCAACGCTTTGGTCGGGATGCAGGTGGACTGGCTGCCTGTGTCAGCCCGGATGGCCTGTGGATCGAACTGCATAGGCAGTCGGAAGCAGGAACCCGCCGAGACGACGGCGCGTGGAGCGATCCGTGCGTAGTTGTGGTAGGAATCTCCGCCCTTTAGGGCGGGGAGGACGTCAAGCGCTCGCCGATACTTCCACAATTGGAGCACGTCTGGCTGATGAAATCAGGTCTGGCACAGACCTTACCGGTTACGCAGGACGAGCGATACGCACCGCTCTCGCTGCCATCGGTAGCAATCTAAGCGTACAACCAACGGACTGAAGCTCCGCGCGCCGCGAAGGGCAGGCGGAGCGGCGTCAGGTACGAGCGCGTGTCGGGTGGCAGCTTTGCCGTGGAGATTTCCTTGGGGTTGCAAACCCTGGCTCATCAGGTTTGCTTCCTGTCGTTTTCTCAGACCCGATGAATATCGTCAGCCCTTCGCCGCTGCTGAATAAGCGTGGCTGATCCTGGGCGTCATCGTAATCCAGCCGTCCTTCCGGGCGCATCCTTCCGGGTATATCAGCGGCGCGGCTTCCCCGGTGTGCAAAAGCCGGAACAGGGAAGCCGTACGCCAAACATGTGACAGGTAGTCCCAAAGTCAGTCGGGTAGGGCGGCTTGGTTGTCTGGCAGAAGGTTCCCGGAACACAATCCACATCTAGGGCGCAGTTGCAGGTTGGCCCACGTACGCCCACGAAAAGACCATCGGTTTCGTAGTCCTGAAAAAACGTGGGCGAGGAAGTTTTCCCGGAAAATACGACAAAGAGTTCGTCCGTTTTGTATTCGCGCAGTGCGGGAACACGTTTCAGAAAGGCTTCGATTTGCGGCACTGCCTCCGGTCGAATCCACACCCTTCCCTGGTAGCGGAGAAGAATGCTGGGTCCAAAGAAATAGGTGTGCATCTGACGGCCAATGGCTTTCTCTTCAGGCGAAAGTTCGGCAAGGTAGCGCAACCCGACTTCGTTTTTCAGTTTGAACTGTTCAGGGGTGTCTCCGGCATCCGCTGGCGGTCGTAGGCTGCCTGGGTCTTGATGAGAAAGCTCTTAATGGCTTTTTCCTGAGCTGGCCACTGGCGAATGGCCTCGGCCTCCATGAGTTCAAGCAACTGACGCTGGGTATTTGGATCGAGAAGGAAAAACGTCCAGTAGCGAAGGGGCCTGGGAGCGGCCAAAAACATCGTAAGCTGTTCATTTGGAGAGAGGTTGCCCAAGGCCAGCGCGAATTGACTGAGAATGACGCGAACCCCGGAAGGCGGAGCCGAAAGCATTTCGGGTGGTATCGAGGTTCTTGGCTGTTCCAGGTTGACGAGGGGATCCGCCGGAGCCGATGACGCGGCTGCCGGAGGTTTCTCTTTCTTTGCCGTCTGCGCCGTGATCACCCACGGCAGCCCCGGGATCACGGCCCAGGTGAACAGCACGGCAAGTGATGGCGAGAATACTTTGCCCATGGATACAGGCTTCTTTCGTGAATGGGAAACGATGAAAACCGCACGCCTGCGGCGCAGCCGGCGGATGTGCCACAAGCCCCGCCCTGACACGGCTGGCCGTCCCCCGCGACTCAATGAATGGTGAAGTCTTGCGACTGGGCAGCCGTTTTTTTGGTTGTTTCTTCGTACGCTACCAGTTTCAGCCGGTATTGACCAGCGGCCAGCCCTTCGAGGGAGACTGTCCGGCATAGGTCAGCGTGCCATCGGTTGGGCAGAGCTTCGTACGTTGCAGAGGACTGACGTAAACAGCTTCCTCGCCGCGGAAAATCTGGACTTGAAAGGTCAGGTTGGACTTGCCAGCCGTTGGCTTTCCCCTGGGCACGTTGTGGGCCATGATGACAAACACAAAGTTGCGCCCTGGCCGGATAGCGACACACCGCCTGATTGATGGGCAGCAGATGTGGCGGCAGGATATGTCCTGCCATCGGCGGGGAGTCCACCGTCTCGGTTGCCGCCGTTGGTTGGGCAGCCCATAAAAAGATGACGCTGGAAAGCATCATCCCGGCCTTTGACACGTTTGGAATCTCAATCCACCGATTGACAGCACCCCGGTGCTTTGTGATGGGGTCGTAGATGGCGGCGCGGATGTTGTATATCCCAAGTGCGAGTTTGAGCGACTTGGTCTGCGAGCCTCACCTGGTCTGCACCAGCGCCAGCCGCTCCGGCAGGATGTTCAACGTGATGGTGTCTTTCTGAGCCATCAATGCCTTGCCGTTGAGGTCAAAGACGATGAAGCCCATCGTCAGGGTAGAAGAGCTATCGCTGTTAGTGGCTCAGGAAAATAGTGCCGAACGGGGAAGACGTCGCCGCTTAGGCGGCGGCAACGGAATAGGTGGTTCGGCAATCGCCTGCTTGAGCCGTTGCATGAAAACTGCCCGTGGGATTTCCTTTGCGCCGAACATCGCCATGTGGGGCGTCATCACCTCGATGTCAAACCAGGTCATTCCATGTTGGCGGAAGTAAGCAACTGTTTGCACAATGACGAACTTCGACGCATGGGGTGCCCGAAAAAACATGCTTTCGCCAGAAAAGGCGCGTCCAATCATAACGCCATACATACCGCCGACGAGCTCCCCGTCTGGGGTGCGCGCCTCAAAACTGTGGGCATATCCGGCTTCGTGAAGCTCAATGTAGGCAGCTTCAATTTCCGGGGTAATCCATGTCCCTTGCTGGCGTTTACGCACACTGGTACGGCAGGCGTGGATAACTGCCGCAAAGTCGGTGTTGATGTGGAAGGTATAGTTGACCTTTTTCAGGTAACGTGCCAGGCGGGACGGAATGTGAAAGTCGTCAAAATCTAGGATCGCCCGTTCTGCCGGTGCAAACCAAAGCATGGGGTAGCCTTCGTGTGGCCACGGAAAAATCCCGTTGCTGTAAGCCAGCAGTAGGGAAGACACATGGAGGTCGCCACCCACTGCCAGTAATCCGTGTTCATCGGCTTCCTCGACCGGTGGGAACTCTAAAATAGGCATGGGGCGTGCTTGACCTGTGTTGTCCAGAGTAAGTGGCGTTTGGTTGACAGGAGTATCCTGTTGCCAGCCTTAGCTTTCTTGAAGTTCAAGCATGATACTGGAAGTGGTTGTCAAGCCCAACGCGCGGGCAGCAAACGACCGTCACTTTTGCCAGATGGAAATTGAGTACGCAATTTACGTCGCCATCCTAGTCGTGCGAATGCTAATCGAGTTGCCCGTTTTTGCCTTCGCCGCGATTACCGTTTGGCACAACGCAACAAAGTGCCCTAGAGCATGCACTTAACTTCCCCACAGAACGGCCGGGAAATAGCTAGAGTCGGCCCAAGTAGATGGGCATTGTCAGCTTGGTCCGGCGACGAAAAGTTAGGCTCGAGCGTCATTACTGCATCATTCTGCGTCATCATCGGTTAGTTTCAGGTCTTCTGCTGAGATGGCAACCCGCAGTCCCGTGCTACCAGTGCACACTGGACAAGGGCCGGTGCGTTCGGGTTCTGCCCGCCCACGCATAGCGCAGCGGGATAGCTCGGCTTTGTACATAGCTGCGCCGCCGCGCCGCACGCGATAGATTGGGTTGACGACATCGTAAGCGCTGCCATCCGTTGGTGCATTGTCGTAATCCTCAATGAAGGCATCCTGGCACCATTCCCAAACGTTGCCGTGCATGTCAAACAGTCCGAAAGCGTTGGCAATGCCCAGCGAGCCGACCGGCAGCAGGCGTCCGGCCGTCGGCGTCACTTTGGCCGCGCCGTAGGGCACTTCGCCATTGATGTTGGCGACGCGCGTCGTAAGGGTGTCGCCGAACGCAAAGGGCTTTGTCGAGCCGGCCCGGCAGGCATATTCCCATTCCGCTTCGGTCGGCAGCCGGAACCGCTTGCCGGTGACGGCCTGGAGTCGGCGGCAGAACTCCACCGCCTGCGACCAGGTGACGTTTTCCACCGGGAGCGCGTCCGTATTGACATCGCTCTGGGGGTTGCGGGGCGACTGTCGTCCACGCAGCGCCTCCGGCTGGGATGGGTTCGGTGGCAGGTCATCCTTAACCTTGGGCAGCTCCGCCACAAAGGCCCACTGCCGGCGGGTGACTTCATAGCGTCCCAAGTAGAACTCCGGTACGGCTACCTCGTGGAGTTTTTCGTTGGGCAGGCGTCCGGCTTCGGACTCCGGCGATCCCATGCGAAACTCCCCACCGGGAATGCGAACCAGTTCTAGGACAATCCCTTTCTCCCGGTCGAGTTCGATAGCGACGACTTCCGACTTGAGAATGCGCGGGTTGATGATGTTGCCTTCGGGGGTAAGGTCCACCGTCTGAAACTCATCAAAAGCTAGTTCGCGTGTGATGAGCGCAGCATCTGTGTTGCCTTTGTCCCGACTGCGCAAGCGCTCGATTTCAGCGTTTTCAGCCAGTTGTTCGGCCAGGCGTCCGTACTTGCTGTTGGCGCCATACTTGGCCAAGAAGGCCCTGAAAGCTTCTGGATCGCTGCTGTTGCGGATGGTATTCCAGGCACGATCTTCTTCTGAAAGCCGCAGGGCGGTGGCTGCGCGCCTTGGGGTGAGCCGCACAACCCGCACGGGTTGCGTAGTGCCGACCCGGGTACTGAGTTCCTGGCCGAAGCTCGTCAAATCCACCGGTGTGACCAAACCTACCAAAGCAACCAGAACGGCACTAAAGGCTGGAGAAACCCTGTGGCGGAATTGACGACAGGCAGCAGTAAAACGCATAGGCTGACGTGCTACCGTTGGGTGCTTCAAGCGTGGCGAGGCGGTTTGAGTTGCCGTTGCCAAGCATGCGTAAGAAAAGGCCGAAGCGGACTTTCAGTTGAGGGCAGAAAATCCGGCATTCCGCCGCCTCTGTGCATCGAGGCAATTTTATCGTAGATTAGAGCTACCTTCACGACCACGAGCAGGTTACTCTGGCATCATTGGCTGGCAAGAGAAGGCACATCACATGAAAGGTATCCCCGTCCTCTGGGCCCTGTTTGCTTCATTTTGTACGGCGGCGGCAATTGTGCTGACCATACGGTGGCTTTACCGGCGGGCAGCGCAGCCACGCCGGCGTCCTCTGCGGGAGATTCTGAAGAACTTAGAGCATGCTCAGCCGACGCGCCGGGTACGCGCTGCAAGTGAGCTGGCCGAACGGACCGGCGTAGAGGCAAAAGAAGCAGTAGATGCTTTGCTTCGGCATCTATCAGACCCTGAGCCAGAGGTCCGGGCTGTAGTCGTGGATGCGCTAGGCAAACTTGACGACCCTCGGGCCAATGAGCCGCTACGAGAGCGGCTGTATGATGACTCAACCGAAGTGCGTGGACTGACGGTTTCGGCGCTAGTGAGCTTGAAGGACTTTGCAGCGCTGCCGGAGATCATCCGCCTGCTCGATGATGAAGACTGGACGATTCGCGCCTGGACGGCCTCAGAAATGGTTCGGCTGGGGCGTGAAGAGGTGTTAGAAACCTTGCTTGCTGCACGCAACCGGGAAGTCTGGCGCGCACACCTGCGGCTCTGTGACAGTGCGCCTCGGGTTGTGGATGAACGTGCCGTTTCGCCGCTACTGATTGAAATGCGCAAGGCAAAGGAGGTAGGCATCCGGGTCGAGGCCATGCTGGCGCTGGCCAGCTTTGGTTATATCCCGGATGAAGAAGCCCGTTTGGTTGAAAATCTGGTGGCTTCAACAGAGGAAGAGCACCCTAACTTGCGTTTTCAGGCCGTTGCCATGCTGAGCACGATGGAGATGCGACGCCTTGAGCCGTACCAGCAGGCGCAGCGTGTGCTTGAGCGGTTGGCGGTCCGGGACGAGAATGCACTGGTACGGGCTGCTGCTCGGCATGGTCTGAAAAACTTCACTATTGCTCGTGAGCGAATGATTCGTTCTCTGCCGCCCCCAGAAGCAACCCCGGCTGTCCCAACCGTACGGGTTGAGATGCAGTCCTTCGATATGCTGTTGGCTAATCTCAAAAACACGGCGCTACCGATGCGTTGGCGCTATGTTCATGCTTTGGCAGCAATGCGCCATCCGAAGGTTGTCGTGCCGCTGATTGAAGCCACACACGACAAGGAATGGCGTGTACGGGCGGCGGCGGCACGGGGTTTGGGATTGCTGGTAGGGATTGGCGAAACAGATGTGCGTCCGACGCTGGAGCGGGCGGCCATTGAGGACGAGCATTTCAGCGTCCGGGAGACGGCCGAGCTGGCGCTGGCACGGATTACACCGACTTCGACGCCGCGTTTCCGGTAAAAGCAAAGGGAGGGTTCATAGCCGCAACCTCACTGGTCAGAGGGGCGTGCCGGCGAGTTATCGTGATTAGCACTGTACCGTCTGGATGGTACAGTGCGTGCCATGGTCGTTCCCAAGCTAAATCTGCCACACCGGCCTAGGTGACCCGTGACGAACTGCTTCGCGCAACAGTGTGGGGCGTTGCCAAGGAGGGGTTGCCCCGGTTGACCCTTGATGCTGTTGCTCACGCGGCCGGAGTCAACAAGGGAGAACTACTGTACCACTTTCCAACTAAGAAGCGCTTGTTCGGGCGCTGGTGGAGACGTTCATTGCCGAATGGAATCGCGCCATGGCGCGGGAATATGCCCGTGATCCCGAGCCGGAAAAGCCGGGGCACTGGTTGCGGATGTGTGTGCGGGCTTCATTTGCCGAAGTTGATCCGAACAAGTCGTTGACCTTAGGCCTGGGGCAGGGCGACCTGGTGAGTTTCCTAGCGGCACTGGCCGTCAACCCTGAACTGCTGGGAGTGATTCAAGCGGCCTATGACCGCTGGCATCGGCTGTTGATGTCGGATGGTGTGGATGAAGTAACGGCTACGGCCGTCCGATTTGCAGCCGACGGCATCTACTTTGCCGAAGGTTTCGGCCTAGCGCCGCCCGTCGGCCGCCAACGGCAGCAGGTATGCGACCTGATTCCTTGCCTGGATTGCAGCGCCCGGCCGCGCCGGTGCGGAACTGACAGGTACGTGACCATAAGGGCGCAGGGAAGGGGAGCGGTTTCCGATGCGCCAGTGCCATAGCCGTGGCACGGCGGCTGGGTGGGCTGTGTCTGGTGGCGCCGGTTCTAGGGGTTGGGTGTCAGCGTCTGGCCCCAAAACCAGGCATCGGCCGCAACGGAGGCGCCGACGCCTGTGATGGTGGTGCGTCGTAGGTAAAATTCGCGCCCACAGTCCATTCTGGCGACCGGGAACGTCGTTCCGTGGCGGCGGGCGGCAGTGCAGTGGCTTCGGTGGCAATGGGGAGGGTGGGTGGACATCCCGGTTGATGTGGGCGCTCTAGTAGGTGAAGGGTAGACGCTGGCGCGACTCGATGACCGCGAAGCATGGCAGCGGCTGGCACAGGCCGAGGCGGCCCTGGCGCAGGCTGAGGCGGCCGAAGCCCAGCTTCGGGCCCGGCTGGGACTCACCGGCGAGGTGTTTGACCCACGTCAGACGCCGGAGGCCGAGGCAGCCCAGGCGGCATTGACCGCAGCGGAAGCCGAGGCGCGGCTGGCCGGGGCAACCTTGGAACGTTACGAGCGGCTGGCCCGCAATGACAACATCACCCGTGCGGTGCTCGATGAGGCCCGCACCCGGCTGGAAGCCGCGCAGGCACAGGTTCAGGCTGCGCGCCGCCGCTACGCGGCCATCCTGGACGGGTTGCGGGCCGAGTATGCCGGGTTATGGGCAGCACAGGCGCGCATTGCCGAGGCGCGGGCGGCCGTGGCGCTGGCGCAGAAAGCCGTGGAAGACACAACCGTACGGGCACCTTTTGCCGGGTATGTGGCCGAACGGTTTGCCAGCATGGGCGAACATGCTACGCCAGAGAAGCCCCTGATGGAGTTGGTGGTACTGGAACGGTTGAAGCTGGAGCTTCAGATGCCGGCCGGGGAAGCCGGGCGGGTTCGGCGGGGGCAGGCGGTCGAAGCCACAACCGACGCCTATCCCGACTGGGTCATTCGTGGCGAGGTCACGACGATTCGCCCGCTGGTGGAAGCTGATGCGCGCCGTCTGCGCGTGGAGGTCATCGTGTCGAATGGGGAGCAGCGGTTGCGTCCGGGGATGTTCGTCACGGCGCGGCTGCTGCTGCCGGAGCGTACGCCGTGGGTGATGGCCCCGCGCGCGGCTGTCCGGTGGCATCCGGGTCTGGGCGCGCAGGTGGCGTATGTCGTTGAGGGGGATCGGGCGCGGCTGCGGGTGGTTCAGGTAGGGGAAGTGGTTGGGGAAGAAGTCGAAATCCGGTCCGGCCTGGAAGCTGGCGAAAGTGTCGTCGTGACCGGTCTGGAGAAGCTGGAAGATGGCAAGACTGTTTCCGTTGCGGACGGATGAAGGCTATTCCGGTCTGTAGTTTTTTCTTTTGAAGCCGCCGGCAATACCTTTTTCCTTGTCAATAAGCTCGATGTCTTCGAGTGAAAACTCTGACCATACCTTGCCCAAAGAACAAGGCAAGGGTGAGTAGCCGCAGGAAATGGAGTTTTTAGGGAAGAAGAACTTAATTCCATTAATCTCTTTACTTGTGAAGTCGCGTCTCAATGAAGAGACTTCGGGTAGTAAAAGTAGATTTGTATTTGTGGAAGAATAGAGAGTAAGTGCGATGCAGTACGCCAAGTGTAGAATCAATTTGTGCATGTATGCTGTTAGGAAGATAAGTTTCCTGTATTTTTCTCTATTGAGAATGCTAAGCAAAATTAGAAGGAATAGCAAAACTACCTGTATCATGCCGAGTTTACGGTTTGCAATTAGCATCTCCGAGATAGAAAAGGACGCTACAATGGAAAATGAAGCAAGAATTGCATCCTTTTGAAAAATAGGAAGAAGATATAGAGATACCATTGCCAGTATGTAAGACCCCATAAATCTAACCGTGGGAGCATTGAAGAAAATGTATAAAATTCCAACAAGTAAAGAAGACAGAATGCTGATATTGTTTTTACATAATCTCAGAAAACGCTTTTTTAAAGTGAATGCGGAAAAAAAGGCTATGAATGTTAGAAAAATAAATAGGTAAATAACTCCCTTTCCTCCCCAAGTTTTAGACCAAGGAAAAATCCAGTTCAATTGATTTATGTGTTCTGGTTTTTTACTAACTTGCAAACGTGCAAATGTCTTGATAACTTCAACTACTTCTCTTGAAGAATTCTCACCAATAAACCAAGGAACTTTAAGATGGAAAATACTGGACGGGTATAAAGGACACCCAGAGGCTAAGGCAGAAGCGAACAGTTTAGTTGATAAGACAATGGTGATTAAAATGCTGAGCTTGAGAAGCAGGGTATTGTCTATTTTGAATCTGAATCTGTGGATAATCAGATAAAGTCCAAAAAGGAAAATGGGAACACTAGTGAGTTTGAGCGCAAAGCTGAACAATGAGAGTATTACTGCCGGCCAGAAAAAAAGATACTTTGCTTCGAGGTCTGGTGTATCACTTTCTGACGAAAAATACTTGAGTGAACAGAACGTGATCATTCCTATAGTAATGTTAAGAGGTGATTCTACAGAAGTAACGTCAATCAACGAGTATAGGGCAACAAAGCTTAGAGTGAAAAAGCAAACAAAAAAGAATTCAGAGCTATCTATAAAAATTCTGAACAAGCTTCTGAGAAGTTGGCAAAATGAGATGAAAAACGGAAATCCACCTACTATCAAACTAGAATGGATACCTAAGATATCTTCGAAGGGAGCAGGCAAGGCGAACCAAACTGATTGATGGCCGAGTTGTGGAGAGATGAGTGCAAGTCCCTTAATCAATCCATATTCGTGGAGGTACTTTGACATCTGGATGTGATATCCTACAATGTCTGAGCCTTCGTGATGGGGGATACTGATGAGGAAAAATGAAAATACCGATGAGAGTGACATTATCAGAAAATTCTCTCTGAGAGTAATTACCAGAATTTGAATATCCTGTTTTGTGAATAAAAAAAGTATATAAAAGAAGATTAAAATTAAGACCGCAATGAGATGTATTGTTCTTAGGGATGAAAAGAAAGCAAAGGTCATGAACAAATTAGACAAAACTAATGTTCCGGTAAATAATGTCAGAAATGGCTGAAGGCATAGTAATCTTAATGTTTCTTGCTTTTTGAGAAAAAGAGAAAGTAGTGGGAAAGCTGACAAAATACTAATAACAGAAATGAAGAACCACACAACGAAACAGACAAGCATTTTGTTTTTTTGCTCTAACCGTTTTAGATTGAAACGATGCAGTGGTTGGCTGAGATATGTATCTAGCGTCCAGTTCTGATGACTCTGCTCATTTCGGCGATTGCTCTCTTTGGACTAGTCGCTGTGGAGCACTTGATGTAGACAAGTTCCCTAAAGTTGATTTTCTGTTCTCACCATTGCCAATCTCAGTGCTTCGACTACTGAGATCAAGTATAATATACTTGAAAAAAATTGAATCTCTAGTAAAGATTATTAATGATACTATATTTTCTTCGTGGATTGATTTTATGGGTTATAATTTTTTCTTTTGAACCCACCGGCAACGCCCTTCTCTTTGTCAATTAATTCGACTTCTTCAAGTGGTATTTCAAACCAGATTTTTCCTTGGTAGCATGGTAATGGTGAATAGCTACAAGTGTGATGACTGATTGGATTAAAAAAATTGATTGAGTTAATTTTAACCTCTTTGAAGTTTCTTATAAAAGATGATTTGTTAGGTAAAATAAATGGATTTTCGGTAAATGAACACAAACTAAATGTTAAGTAATATATAAAGTTCATAAAGAATCTTTTTAAGAATACTAAGCCCAAAGTAATAGATGAACACTTCTTATTTATCAGATAATAAACTACTATGAAGAACAATAATAAAAAGTTAGCAATTGTATTCTTAATTCCACTGTAAATAGCTTCTGCAGTAGATAGTGAAAGTATTAGAACGAATAAAGATATACCTATATTCCTAATTGAAATAAAGAAAACATGAAGTGCAACTACTCCAATAATATAAGGTAGAATAAATCTAGCGCTTGGAGCTAAAGAGAATGTATATATTAAGCCTAGAAAGGGAGGTAATATTGCAGGTGTAAATGACTTGTAAAGTTCTAGAACTTTATATCTTATTAGAAATAAGTTAGATAGTAATAAGAAGATAAGAAGAACGAAAAAAAACAGAACGGATTTTCCTTCGTAACTACTAAGCCATGTAGGAAACCAGTTAGAAGTGTGCTCTGGATAGTCAAGTGTGCCAAACTTGGCATAAGCGGAAATATGTCTTGTGAGGTTTTTCGAAAAATCTTCTCCTACGAACCATGGTACCTTGATATGAAGAAAGCTTGATGGATAAAAAGGACATCCAGAAGTCATGATGGATGCAAGAGTTCTAGGTAAAGCGAAGAATATCATAAGAACAAGAAATCTAATGATTTGATTAGGAAGATTTTGGAGTTTAAGTAGTCTATTAGTATAAATAAATAATAATATTCCAATTAGAAATATAGGAAGTGCACTTAACTTCAGTCCGAGAGAAGCCGTAGAAAGTAAAAGTGTTATCCAGAAAAAAGAAGTAAATTTATTTTCTTTAAGTTCATTGTGATCATGTAATTTTACGATTGTTTTTATGCAATAAAAAACTGATACTCCGAGCAAAAAACCAATTACCATTTCAACAGAAGTTGGTTGTACTATAATATTTAGTGATGTTAAGCATAGGAGAAAGTAAGATGCTAAGAAAACTTCTTCCTTTTTTGATTTAATATTGAATAAACTTTGTAGAAACTGGCAAACTGATAGGAAGTGAGAAAAACCGCCGGCTATCAGACTTGAATAAATGTTGAGAATATCTTCAAGAGGAGCCGGAATGGTGAACCAGATGGATTGATATCCAAGTTGTAACGAAATTAGTGCAATTCCCTTTACTAAGCCGTAGTCATGGAAATATCTTGAAAGTTGGATATGATAGATGAACATGTCGACAGTATCTTCGTAAGGTATGTTTATAGAGAAAAATGTAATTATAGAAGAAATCATGAGAATATGGATTTTAGAAAGATATACTTTTAAGATTCTTTCTAAATCTTCCTTATGGAGAGTATAGACTACTTTTATAAAAGAAACTAGTATGATTCCTATAAGAGAGTTAATTTTCAATGGAACTATAAAAGAGATAATCATTAATATATTAGCTAGGATAAGTAAACCCGCAAATATTGCTACGAAAGGATTTTCAAGAAATATATCCAATATTTCATCTTTCTTAATAAACAGTGAAAAAAAGAACAAGAAAATTAGTAAACTGATTAGAGATAGGAGAATCCAAGTTAGAAAACAAACAATCACCTTGATCTATCTCAACCCCTTAGTTTCAATAATGCAGTAGTTGGCTGAAGTTTGTATCCGGCGTCCGTTTCTGACGACCATGCTCATTGCGGCGATTGCTGCCTTTGGGCTGTTTGGCTACGAAGCACTTGGCATGGACAGGTTCCCCAATGTTGATTTTCCGGTTGTCACCGTCATCATCGCCAGTCCTGGCGCGTCAGCGGTCGAAATCGAGCGCGACATCACGGAAAAGTCGAGTCAGCCGTCAATGCCATCAGCGGCGTCAAGGAAATCTGCTCCACTTCAGTTGAAGGCATTTCGCAGGTCAACATCCAGTTTTCGCTCAACAAGGACTTCGACATGGCAGTCTAGGAAGTCCGCGACAAGTTCAAACTTGTCATCCCCGAACTGCCCAAGAACATTGAGCCGCCTACGGTTCGGAAGTTTGAAACCAATGCCTCACTGGTCATCTGGCTAGCCGCGTTCACACCCCATCCGCTGGTTGGAACGACACATCTAGCATGACGCCAGGTCAAGGACAACTGGAAACCCTCGATGGCGTCGTGCGGGTGCCACTGCTTGGTGTGGCAAAACCCGAAGTGCGCGTCACACTTGACCCGCTGCGCCTGCGCGCCCACGACCTGACGCCACTCGACGCCATTGCCGCTATCGAACGCCAGAACTGCGACGCCCCAGCCGGGACGCTGGAGCAGGGCGCACGCGAAACGGCCCTGCGCGTCCCAGGCAAAGTCCAAGATGCATCCACCCTGCGCCGGTTGCCGCTTGCCTATACCACCAAGGCTATCCCATCTATCTGGCGGATGTCGCCCACGTCGAGGAAACCACGCCGCTGCCCCGTACCATCACGGCGTTGGATGGGCATTCGGCCGTCATCGTGCAGGTCTCCAAACGGGCCGGCGACAATGCCGCGGCGCTGGCTGCTGCCGTCAAGGCTAAGCTGAAGGAAATCCGTGCCAGTCTGCCCCCGGAAGTCACCGTGACCGAAGTCGGCGACAAGTCCATTTTCATCGAAGCTGCTGTCAACGATGTCAAAACCCATCTGCTCGAAGGGAGCCTGCTGGCCTGTCTCGTGGTGTTGGTGTTTCTCCGGGCCTGGGGCTGACCCTCATCGCCGCCCTTGCCATCCAAACGTCCCTCATCGGCGCGTTTGGCGTCTGGCCGGGTTGGCTACACGCTGGACACCGTTCGCTACTGGCAGTGACGCTTATGGTGGGCGTCGTCATTGACGATGCCATCATCGTGCTCGAAAACATCGAGCGGTTCGTCTGTGAAAAAGGGAATGTCGAATCACAGCCTGAACGGCATGCGGCTGAACCGCTTTGTCCTACCGACGCGCACGTTCGGGGTGCGGGTCAACGTCCGGTGTTCAACGGTGGCGCTTCGTTTGGCCGGCTGGTTGCCGAAAAGAGCCGTACCCGCCGGCGTGAGTTTGGAGGTCGCCGATGTCCGGCGGCAGATCAAGCAAGAGGGAAGGCTGGCCGTTGTCATGTCGTTGTCATGTTGTCGGCTGCGGTCATGTTGTCGGCTGCGGCGAAGCAGGTGGTCGCGGCGGAACAGGCGGTGACACTGGTGCAGCGTGAGGTCGAACTCACCGAAGAACGCCTTGCCGCCGGTGTCGCCGACAATCTAGAGGTCTTCCAGGCGCAGTCGGCGCTCAGTCAGGTCCGCGCCGCGCGGATTCAAGCGCTGGCGCAACACGTCATGGCGCGCGTCAACTGGGCTTTGGCTCTAGGCACGATTGAACAGTTTCAGTGGTGAGACCATTTTCAATCGGGTGACGCTGTACCAACGAGTGGCTTTGAAAACCTGCCTGGCATCGTGTTACTCTGATTCCCCGCACATTGCCAACCTGGTCTATTCGGTGCGTACCATTCCTACCCTGGAGGAAGGCCCGTCATGAAGTGTCCTGCTTGTGGCTTTGAAAACCTACCTGGTGCAGAAATCTGTGAGGCCTGTGGTTCTGACCTCACAGCCGTAGAGATGGATGAACCGGAGCTTCCAATTCAACAGCCCCTAGCCGAAGACACCATTGACCGTCTCTTTCCTTATCCGGCCATTACGGTCGAGGTAGGCACTTCGATTGGGGCCACCCTGCGGGCTATGCGGGAAAAGCGGTTTGGCTGCGCGATGGTTGTCCGCAGCGGGAAGCTGGTCGGCATCGTGACCGAGCGCGACATGCTCTACAAGGTCGCCAATCGCATCACCGAGCTGGATACCACACCGGTGGATACCATCATGACGCCCAACCCCGGGGTCGTACGGCACGGCGATACCCTGGCCAAAACGCTCAATCTCATGGCCGTGCACAAGTACCGCCACGTGCCGATTGTGGACGACGAGGACAAACCCATCGGTTTTCTTTCCTCGAAGGGTATTTTCAAATATCTCTGTCAGAACACGCTGCCCAAGCCCTATGCCACAGACGATGGGAATGCCTGCCGGCCGTAAGTGCTTGCCTGCTGAGGTATCATGCAGGCGGCACTGTAGTTTCGGGAAGCGACGGTTTTTCCTCCGCGACAAGAACGGCATACAGACTGGGCAAGGCCAGTAGGGTCAGAATCAGGGCCGAAAAGAGGCCACCCACGACGACGGTTGCCAGCGGACGTTGGACATCCGAGCCGATCCCGACGGCGCGCGCCGCCGGGATCATCCCCAGCAACGCCACGACAAGCATCATCAGCACCGGCCGCATCTGTTGACAGGCGCCGGTGAAGATGGCGTCCCGTACACACCGGCCCTCAACCTCGCGCAGGCGGTTGATTTCCGACACGATGAGCACGCCGCTCATGACCGCGACACCAAACAGGGAGATGAAGCCGACTGCGGCCGAAACGCTCAGGTTGATACCCCGCAGCCACAAGGCCACCAGCCCGCCCACAAGAGCGAAGGGAACACTGGCCAGCACGATGCAGGCATCTCGCGCCCGGCCAAACGTCATAAACAACAGCCCGAAAATAATGGCCAGCGTCACCGGCAGCACAACGGTCAGTCGTGCCCGCGCGCGCGTGAGATTCTCAAACTGGCCACCCCACTCGATGGCATAGCCTTCGGGGAGAGTCACCCTGGCGGCCACAGCCTGTTGGGCGTCGCGGACAAAGCCCCCCTGGTCACGTCCCCGGATGTTGGTGCGCACCGTGATCTGACGCTGGTTTTCGCGCCGGGCAATGATACTGGCTCCTTCTACAACAGTAATTTCGGCCAGTTGCGACAGCGGCACGCGCCCCCCATCGGCCGTTGGTACAAGGAGCTTGCCAATGGCAGCCGTGTTTGCACAGGCTTCCGGCAGATAGCGCACAACGATGTCAAACCGCCGCTCGCCCTCAAACACTACCCCGACCGGACGACCGCCGATGGCTAGCTCGATGAGGTCCTGCACGTCAGCAACGTTGATGCCGTAGCGCGCCACTTCTTCGCGGTTGATGCGCAGTCGCAGTTGCGGCTGGTCAGCTTCCTGTTCAATGGAGCTGTCGGCTGCTCCCGGAATCTGCCGAACAATAGCCAAGATTTGTTTGGCCAGTTCCCGCAACTGCTTCAGATCGGGGCCGCGCAGAATGATGGCCAGATCGGCACTCGATCCGGTGGCCATTTCGGTCGAGGTGTCAATGATGGGCTGGGTGAAATTGAACGTTGCTCCAGGAATGCTGGCTTCCAGCCGGCGCGACATTTCCGCCACGAGTTGGGCCTTGGTGCGTCCGGTCGTCCAGCTTTCGTAAGGATGCAGGTTAACCAGCAGCTCATTGCGGTTAGGGCCGAACGGGTCGGTGCCGTCGTCATTGCGCCCACTCTGGGAGATGACGCCGGAAACCTCTGGAAATTCCCGAATCAGCGCACGGATGCGATTGGCCGTGCGGGCTGATTCCGTCAGGGAAATGCCAGGCGGCAGGTTGGCGCGAATCCAGATGACGCCTTCATCGAGCTGCGGCAGGAACTCCGTCCCAAGGCGCAGCCCGATGCCAACTCCAACCAGCACAATGGCGCCAGCGGCCCCCACGGTGAGCCAGGGGCGCGCCAGGGTGACTTCCAGCGCGGCGGCATAGCCCTGCCGCAGCCACCGGACAACCGGGTTTTCCCACACCCGTACATTGCGTGTCAGCCAGTAGCTGGCCAAAACCGGCGTCAACGTCAGGGACAGCAAAAGCGAGCCCAACAGCGCACTACACACGGTAAACGCCATAGGGCCGAACAACCGGTATTCGACGCGCTCCATGGTAAACAGCGGCAGGTAGGCCGAGATCAGAATGACCAGTGAGAAAAACACCGGCCGCTCAATGTCGAGCGCCGCCCGCCGAACGGTTTCAAACACACTTCGCCGAGAATGACGGTCGTCCGCCAGCCGGTGAACGATGTGTTCCACCATAACCAGCGTGCCATCCACAATGATGCCAAAGTCAAGCGCCCCTAGGCTGAGCAGATTGGCGGGAATACCGGCCAGCTTCAAACAGATAAAGGCAAAGAGTAGCGACATAGGGATGGTGACGGCCGTCAGCAGCGCTGCCCGCACGTCGCCTAGGAAGAAAAACAGTACCAGCGTAACGATGATGAGCCCTTCGATAAGGGTTCGTGAGACGGTACGTAGCGTATTGGAAACCAGTTCGCCCCGATCATAGACGGTCACAAGGCGGATGCCCTGGGGAGCAAGCTGGCTGTTGAGTTCGGCAATGGCTTCCTTGAGCGCGGCCAGGGTGTCGCTTGGATTTTCCCACCGGCGCAACAGAACAATGCCCTCGACGCCGCCGGAGACATCGTCGTAACCAAAAATGCCGGTTTGCGGCGCCGGGGCCACACTGACCTGGGCTACGTCACGGACAAACAGGGGAACACCGTTGAAGGCCCCGATGACAATGCGCTCGATGTCCTGCCGTGAACGGACCAACCCAACGCCACGCACAACGAGGCTCTGTTGCTGATTATCCACTACACCGCCACCGGCATTGCGATTGTTGGCGCTGATGGCATCGGCCACTTGCTTAGCCGTGAGGGCAAATTTTTCCAGCTTCAGTGGGTCAAGTTCGACTCGATAGGTCTTGACCAACCCGCCAAAGGTAGCCACGTCCGCTACACCCGGCACCTGAAGCAAGCGTGGCAGCACCACCCAGTCCTGGATTTCGCGCAGCTTCATTTCCGGGACGCCGTCCCCATCAAGTCGGTAGCGATACATTTCGCCAATGCCCGATGTGAGCGGCCCGAGACTGGGCTGGACGCCTTCCGGTAGCTCGGCATCCCGCAGACGTTCGAGTACAAGCTGGCGGGCAAAGTAATCATCCACGCCGTCGTCAAAGGTCAGCTCGACGACAGACAACCCGAAAATCGTCCGGGAACGACGGGCAATAACCTTGGGCGTGTTGTTCAGGGCGCGCTCGATGGGAATGGTGACTTGCTGCTCGACTTCTTCGGCAGCGTTGCCCGGAAACTGGGTAATGACAACGACACCCGTATCGGAAATGTCCGGGTACGCCTCAACCTTGAGGTTTTGAAATGCCCAGACACCGGCGCCAATAAGCAGCAGGGCCGCTGCTAGGACGGCAGGGCGATACCGCAGCGCCAGATTCGGAAGTTCGATCATGGTTGACCTCGCCTGATATGGTCCGTCACGGCTACCACCTAATTGCGGTACAGCAACATCGTCCCTCCGACCACAACCCGTTCTTCCGGTCGGAGCCCTTCAAGTATGGCGACCCGCTCGCCAAGTGACACGCCTACTCGCACCGGGCGCCAGTCAAACTTGCCCGCTTCCCGTTCAACAAAGACCCCGGTGACGCCTTCCCGTTCAACAATCGCTGTTTTTGGAATGACCGGCAGGGGCGTCGGCGCGTTGGAGAGCCGAAGGCGTGCAAACATGTCTGGGCGCAGACGCTCGGCGCCAGAAGTGAGTTCTACAATGACCCGCGCCGTTCGGGTCTGCGGGTCAATCGTATCGGCAATGCGGATGACCCGCCCGGTAAACCGTTCGCCGGGAAAGGCGGTCAGTTCGACTTCGACGTTCTCGCCCACCTGCACAAGATAGAGGTTGGCTTCTGGAACGTTCGCCGTCACAACCAGCCGACTCATGTCGGCGATTGTCATAAGCGACACTGAGGTATCGGTGCGGTACTCGCCAGGAACCACAGCCAGTTCAAGTACCTTACCGTTGATGGGGGCACGAACCGTAATGCGTGACTCACGTCCACTGTCATCGAGCCCAAAGGTTTCGAGTCGCCGGCGCACCTGCTCCCGTCCAGCTTCGGCCTGCGCCACGACGGCGCGGGCCTGCTCAACGGCTGCGCGGGACTGCACCACGACGTTATCGGCCGCCAGCACTTCCTTCTGAGCAATGGCCCGGTGTTCGTAGAGGTCTTTGGCACGTTCGGCATCCTGTTCGGCTTTGGCCAGCGCCGCTTCAGCCTGGGCCAGACCGGCGCGTGCCTGTACGAGGTTGGCTTCAGCCTGCCGCAGCGCCCCGATGGCTTCTGCCACGTCCGGGCTTTCCAGCGTCACCAGCGGTTGGCCGGCCCGGACAGCATCGCCTACCCGGACACGCACTTCCGTAATGCGTCCGGGCAGTGGCAGCATGATGCGCGCAATGCGGTTGGGATCGAGTTCGACCTTGCCGGGCGCGACGACTTCATCACGCGGCACACGTTCGACGGTCACGGGTTCAACCCGGATTTCCTGTTTCCAGTCGTCTTTCCGGGCCGGATTGACCGGCGCTTCCGGCGGTTTCTGGCAGCCAATGGCCAGACTCAAGGCAAAGCCGGCCAGGGCCAGCCGGCCGGCGTGGGTTTTCAGGACATCTCTCATGGCATTCCCTGGGCGGTCAGGTTGTCGAGCGTAAAACGCAGCCGCGCATATTCGGCGCGGGCGTCAATGTAGCCCTGCATCGTTTCGTTGTAGGTTCGCTGGGCATCCAGAAATTCGACGAAACTGGCTTCGCCCCGGCGGTAGGCGTATTCGGTCACATTGAGAACATCGCGGGCCTATTCGAGCAAGCCGCTCTCGAAGCTCAGCAAAATGGCGTTGGCGGACTGGCACTGGGCATAAGTGGTTTCGAGTTGGGAACGAATTTCCCGTTCGAGGGCCGCAATGCGCAGTTCGGTCTGGCGGATTTCGGCCTGCGCCCGGGCAATCCCGCCCTGATTGCGGTCATAGATGGTCAGCGGCAGGGACAGAAACAGTCCCAGCGAGTTGCCCCTTCCGGCCAGACCCTGTTGGCGGCGGTACTCTATGCCTACCGTGTACTCGATTTTGCCCTGAGCAATCTGGAGTTTGAGATCGGCTAGCGTCCGCGCCTGCTCGGCGCGTAATGCAAGCAGGTCAGGACGCTTGGCGAGCGCACGAGACAGTAACGGGGAAAGCTCTGGCGGAAGTGCATCCCGGCGCATGTCGCCGACGGCTTCAAAGGTATCTAAGGCCTCGGCCCGTCCCATGAGGACTTGAAGCCGATTTTGCGCCACACGCCAGCGGGTTTCTGCTTGGGTGACCGCTTGGTTGAGTTGGATGGCAGAAACGCGCGTTCGTACCAGTTCAATTGGGGCAAGATCGCCAGCTCGTACGCGGGCGGCATTGATGGCGACAAGTTCTTCAAAAGTCCGTTGGTTAGCGCGCGCTAGTTGCAGGCTTTCTTTGGCGGCTTGAAGTTCGACAAACGCCTGCTGAACTTCGAGCGTGAGCTGGCGCAAGGCGTCCTGCAGGCGAAATTCGGCTGCTGCCCGGGCCTGCTCGGCGACGGCAATCCGGGCGCGGCGCTTGCTCGGTCGTTCCAGCGGCCAGTCCACACGCGCCGCATATTCCGGCGGGCCGGCGTTGTTGATGGCGTCGTAACCCGTGCCGAGTAAATCCAGATGGTCGCCCCCCAGGCTCAGTACGGGATTAGGGCGCAGCCGGGCTGCAATGACTTCGGCTTCAGCCCGTGGAATTTCATAGCGCTCGGCCAGGATGCTGAGGTTGCGTTGCAGGGCCTCGGCGACGGCTTGCTCGACGGTAATCGCCATTGGGTTAGGCGTCTGGGCTGAAACGCCAACGGTCAGCCACAGCAGGGTCAAAACAGTGGCGCACCATGAGTGCATCCGAACACTAGACATAGCTAGCTTCAACTCAGAGGTGTCAATATCACCGCAACGTCAAGCCAAGCTATCGTGGAAAGAGAACGATTGACGTGGTTAAACAAACGTCCGGCCTCTTTTTGGCCGGGGCCTTATGGGCTACTCCCTACTTCGCCGACGCCATCGGAGGGCTGGACAACCCACATCCGGGCCGTGCTGCCCGTGTGCCGGGCGTAAGCCCGTGGGACTTCACGCAAAAAGGTCTCCACTGCTGCCGGCGCGACAAGGTTGACTGTACATCCACCAAACCCGCCGCCGGTCAGCCGCGCCCCGTAACAGCCGGGAATCTGCCCGGCGGCGGCCACCAGCGCATCGAGTTCCGGGCAACTCACGGCATAGTCTTCGGAAAGTGACTGGTGGGAAGCCGTCAGCAACGCCCCGGCATGGGCCCAATCGCCAGCGCGCAGCGCCTGGGCAAAGGCTGTCACCCGTTCGATTTCGGTCACGACATGCCGCGCGCGTTGCAAAAGTCGTTCTGGCAACGTCCCGGCCGCCTGCGCCAGCTCGGCTTCAGTGACATCCCGCAATGTTGTCCGGTTGGGAAACATGCGCTGGAGTGCGCCCAGTGCAGCTTCGCATTCCTGCCGGCGGGCGTTGTATTCTGAAGCCGCCAACTGGTGTTTCACGCCACTGTCGGCCACCACCACGGCGCACCGGCTCGTATCGAGCGGAATAAAGTCGAAGTCCATAGAACGGCAGTCCAGCCAGACGGCATGCCCGGCACGTCCATGCGCCACGACAAACTGATCCATCAGTCCGCAGCGCGTCCCGACAAAATCGTGCTCGGCCGCCTGTCCAGCGCGGGCAAGCGCCAGGCGGTCAACCGTATGTCCGGCCAGGCTCAGCAGGGCAAAGCCGACGGCGACTTCCAAGGCGGCTGAGGAGGACAAGCCCGCCCCGCTTGGAATGTCGCTTGTGATGAGCAGGTTTGCGCCGGTTAGGCGAAAACCGGCAGCTTCAAGGTGAAAGGCCGTCCCGGTAAGGTAATCGCGCCACGTACCCGTGCGCCGACAGGGAGCATCGAGGTCAAGAACATCCGTTTCTCCCAGGTCGTAGGCGATGATATGTAGTTGCCGGTCGGAACGAGGACTAGCCCAGACCCACAAACGCAGCCCGATCGCCATCGGCAGCACAATGCCGGCGTTGTAATCCACATGTTCGCCGATGAGGTTGACCCGTCCGGGAGCTGAAAAACACCGGCCACCGGTGCCAAACTGCTGCCGGAAGGTTTCGGCCGGTGTTGCCATTCACAGTACCCGCTGGATAAGCGCCCCGCCGTCCACGGTCAACACCTGACCGGTCATGTACGCTGCCTTGTCGGAAGCCAGAAACAGCGCGGCAAAGCCAATATCGTCTGGTTCGCCGATGCGTGGAATGGGTTGGGTAGCTTCAAGGCGGCGCATCAGATTTTCGTTCTTCCAGTAGAACTCGCTGAAATCAGTGCGAACAAGACCCGGCGCTAGGGCATTGACCCGGACACCGTAGGGGCTAAATTCCTGTGCCCAGTTGCGCGTCATCATAATGAGACCAGCCTTGGTGAAGCTGTATAGCAAACCCTGGTACTGCGGCTGGATGCCGGAGATGGACACAACGTTGATGATGGAGCCGCCTGTACCGCGCTCAATCATCTTGGGCACGGTCAACCGGATGAGCCGCAGCACAGACTTCACGTTGACATCCACCATTTTGTCGAGCATTTCATCGGTCACATCGAGCGATGGGCCCTGACCGATGTTTGTGGCACTGTTATTGACCAGAATGTCCACCGGGCCAAATACCTTTTCGGTTTCGGCAACGAGGTTTTCGAGGTCTTCTTTGCGTCCGACATGGCAAGCGACGCAGTGAATGCGCCCCGGCGCATCTGATAACTCTTTTGCCGTCGCCTGGAGAACCTCCAGTTTGCGGCTGGCAATGACAACGTTGGCGCCGGCGGCGACAAAATGCTTCGTGATGGATTTGCCGATGCCGCGGCCGCCGCCGGTGACGATGGCAACCTTGCCGGCAAGTGAGATGTCATTCAGGGCCATGGTGCACCAAACCTGTGTGTGGAGTGGAATGTCGCCAGTTTGCCGGGAACACGTGTGAAGCGCAATGCTGCCTGCGGGCTGGAAGTCCCTCTTTCAATGCCGGCTTGGAAGCCTGCGCTCCCGGTAATTGCCCCAGGGTCACATTGCCGTCCGTTGCCTTGCCGTTACGCTCCAGCGTGCACCGTTCGAGCCGGGCGGCAGCGCGCTCCAGCGCCCGGACGCCCGCCTGCCGGTTGTCTGCAATGCGGCTGTCATAGGCCCGGAGCTGGGCCTGCCCGGTAAGGAGGACTGCTCTTCACCTTAACGGTCAATCGAGGTGAGCCTGTGAGTACCTCTTCAAAGGATGCCTTGAGAAGGTGCAGCAAGGTTTCTTTTTCCTTCATGACTTGCTGGAGGTTATCCGCAAGAAGGAAAACGACCACGCTTCGCCCTGGCGCCATTAAGCGCCCGCCTGTGCCGCCGGTAGCACTGCCTGGTGCACCACCCCCGCAGCCTGGAGGAGCACAAACGCCGTTTGATAAGCAAAGGCAGCTCAATTCAGGATCATCAATAGGGAATTCCTCAAGCTCTACTTTCTCGTAATCCAAATAGCGATAGCAAAACCCATGGGTATTAGAGCCGCAAATTGGACATTTGTTGTCTTGT
>Ga0308401_1000086_pt1 | contig 28161 bp, 35 predicted proteins | sample HotsprSampleOSM1_FD_203472 | JGI IMG/M metagenome (GOLD analysis project Ga0308401, IMG submission 203472) | Hot spring phototrophic mat microbial communities from Octopus Spring, Yellowstone National Park, Wyoming, United States - 20060913_OS-M1 ...
AGCAGCATCAGCAGCATCAGCACCAGCAGCAGCATCAGCAGCAGCAGCACCAGCAGCACCAGCAGCATCAGCAGCATCAGCAGCAGCATCAGCAGCAGCAGCACCAGCAGCAGCACCAGCAGCAGCACCAGCAGCAGCATACTGCTGAGCATCAGCAGCAGCGTGCTGCGCTGGCGTACCGCTGCCCGCGCTGTGGTGCTGCGTTGACGCAGCAGCATTACGGGGCTGCGCGGCGGTACGGGTATTGCGGGAAGTGTAAGGAGAAATGAAAAGCCCCATCCGGCAACGGATGGGGCTTGATGGGATGCGGCGGGTCGTCTAGATGACGCCCGCTCTGCGGAGGATGAATGCGTAGTGTTCTTTTGCCTCTTCGAGATTGTCGTATTCGTACACTTCGGCAGTGCAATCGTAGCCTCGGCGCTCTATGAAATAGATGACGACCGAGCCGGTTTCAGTGCGGAACACACGGTACTGGATATCGTCCCCGTCGATATTGAACCGCACCGAGCCTATCTCCGACCCGTTGAAGGTGGCGACCTCGTAGTTGTTGTCGCCGGTGAAACTTCGGTACCCGCGCCAGATAGAGATTGTTGCCATTTGTGTGCCGTCCTTTCTTGACGTGTGTTTATCGTTTACGTCTCTACTATACCGCACACGCCGCGATTTGTCAAGCCCCAATTTCGCGGAAAATCCGGCGGATTTTCCGCTTGACAACCGGCGCGGGGTGTGGTAAAGTAGGGGCGTGATCGATAATTACTAAGGGAGGTCAAAAATGGCTACGATCAACATCTGGAAAGGAACCAAGCGCGTCGTACGCGGCAATACATATAAGACCGTCGCGTACGTTGAGTTTGACGGTGAGTGTTTGGGAGTCTGTTGGGAAGAGTACGACTCCCGCGGCGTAGAGACGACGGTGTTTCGTTCTTCCGATGGGCGTATAATCGTCCACCAGGAGAGGTGGAGCAGATGGGAGGGCGAGGAAACTCGCGCAGATGTTTTCGTTTTCCCGTCTATTGAAGACGCAACGGACGCATTCCGGTGGGAGTTGGAGCAGGCGGGGATCATTCCCCGCCCGACGCTCACACTCGAAGAGGTTGACGGTCGGTAGTCAGTTCGGGGCGTTCCGGTTCGCCGGAGCGCCCCTTCGTTGTAAAGGAGGTTCAATGCGGGTACGGGTTTGGCACGGTTGGCGGGGCGTCCACGGTAACAGAGATGTTTCACAGTTCGTCTGGATCGAGCTCGACGGTGAACTGCTCGGTTCCCTCGTCGTTGAGGTCGACGAAGACCGAACGGACGAGCGGGTATTCTACCAAACGACTGACGGACGGATCGTCGTCGCCGAGCACCGCTACGGCGACTGGGAGAAGGGCGGCGTCGATTACGGGGTAGTGTCGGTGTACGCCGACCTCGAAGACGCTGCGCGGCGCGGCTGGTACGAAGACCTCGTGCGGGTCGGCGCGTATGATGCGCCGACGCTGGAACTTGATGAGTGGCTAAGCCGGTACGAGGAAGAGGAATGAAGATCGCTTTTGAACGCACCCCAACCGCGATCTGCGCAGTGCTGTACGAGCCGGGCGAGTGCGACCGCATCATCAGCGTCTCTCGCGCGAGCGACGCCATCGACGTATTCGCGCTTGACGTTTCTCCCGCCGCGTACAAGCCTCTCGACGCGCTGTTCGCGTTGTCGCGCGTCGTCTGCGTCGAGATCGAGCGACGCGAAGGCGGCTGGCGCGTTGAGGTCGCGTACTGGAACAAAGGTCTGGGCACGCTTGCGCAATACGAGACGGACGCGGCAACGCTCTCAGAAGCGCTGGCGCGCTGTGTGTGGGCGCTGGCGAGGTAGCGGTGCGGGTTGACGTTGTGGAGCGCCGGGCGAACGTCCGGCGCTTTTTGTTTGCCTTGAACGTTGGGTATTGACAAACGGTGCGGGTTGTGGTAAAGTGTAGTCACGGCAATCGATTTACCACAGAGAAAGGAAGAGATGCTATGTCCAGCAGCGAGCTTGCTCACTTTTTGAACGTCGCCCTCGACATTCAGGCGACGCCGTACCCCGGCGTTCACGTCGATGACGGCGTAGCGGCGGCGACAGACGGGGTGATGTTGGTCGTCAAGACGTTCAGCGGTGAGTTCCTTCGCGGCGAAGGCGCAATCTCGCCGAAAGCCGCGAAGGTGCTTGAGGCGCTGGCGGAGGCGACGTGGATCGGGAGCATCGAGGTTGACGGAAACCGCGTGACCGTAACCGCGCAGACTACGCAGTACGACGAGAAGGCGGGAGGTGAGGTCGCGGGCGAGTACTGTGAGGTGAAGTTGCCCGAATTCTACTGCCCGCGAGCGCCGGTCGCGCGGATGCTTGGAGTGCTGACGGACGAGAGCCGCGGGTGGGTGCAGATCGTTGAGAATCCCCGGATAAAGAACGTCAAAGAGTGGAGCGTGAAGGAGTTCGTTGCGTTGGTGAGTAATCCACGCGAAGGATACGAACTCTTCCGGTTGAAGGACATCGATGATGAGCACTGGTACAGCGTCGCCCAACTCCGGCGCGGGCTGCGGCTGTTCGGGAAGAACTCCCGCCTAAGCGTCCGCCGGAACGCCAAAGGCTGGCTGGCGTTCGGCGATCAGTGGGGGTATACGTTTGCGGTTACGCCGTTTGTCAAGCACGATTAGGAGACGTATATGCCAAGTCTAGACATCGCAAACTTTTTGACTGTCGCGCTCGATGTGCAGAATGAGGGATATGCCGGAGTTCACGTCTCCGGCGGCGTGGCTGCGGCGACCGACGGCGCGATGCTGGTCGTTGCTGATTGGGGTTCAGAGTTCCTCCGCGGCGAGGGGACGATATCGCCGCGCGCGGTGCTGGCGCTGGCAGCGCTGGCGGAGGCTACAAATCTCGGCGGTATTGACGTGGACGGCAACCGTGTGATCGTTGTCGCCCAAAGCACGCGGTATGAGGAGCGGGGAGGGGAAGTGACGGGGGATTTTCAGACTATTCCTCTCCCCGATTTTTACTGCCCGCACAATCCCGCCGTTGTGCATCTAGTCAGAAACCTGACAGACGCAGAGGAGAGTTGGGTTCCCCTCGCCGAAAATCCCGTTCTGAAGAACCTTCGCACCTTACGCGCAAATGATTGTGTCGTTCTGTCGGGTTTATACGGCGAAGGGTACGAACTGTTCCACCCGAAAACCGAAGGCGACACGCTGTACTACTACAGCGTCGCTCGGCTGCGACGAGGTTTGAAGTTGTTCGGCGCGCGTGCGCGCCTGAGCGTGCGCAGGAGCGCCAGAGGTTGGTTGGTGTTTGAGGACGGATATCAGAAGTTTGCGATCGCGCCGTTCGCCGACTAACCGCAGCGCAAACACCAGAACCGCCGGACGCGCGTCCGGCGGTTTTTGTTTATTCAGCAGTGTCACAACACATCATTCTCTTTTATTTATACAGCGTGTTGTGACAACAGTGCGCGGGCTTGGCGGCGGCGGGGAAAAGAAAACCCCGCGCTTGTCAGGCGCGGGGGTTCGGGTCGGGTTCGTTGATTAGATGAGGCGCATATCTTTCAGTGCTTGTCGCAACTCGTCATTCTGCGCCGCTTCCTCAAGGTTGCTGAACCGGAAGATGTGCCCGTAGTGCGGTTCGCCGACGATGCCCGACCAAGTGGTGAGGTGCACGATAATTTCGCCCTCTGTCTGATAAACGTAGTAGGTCTTTCCGTCAATTACGTCCTCGAACCATCCGATTTCCTCAGCGATTATTTCGGTAACCGTGTACTTGCTGGTGTCGTCGCCTGGCAGAAACGTTCGCTCGCCTTCCCAGATTTTGTACATCTGCAGCATTTTGTGTGCCTCCTAGGTGCTAAGCGCTTATCGATTACGGTTATACTATACCACACCCCGCGCCGTTTGTCAATACCCAATTTTCGAGATTTTCCCGCGATTTTTGTGGGGTTGACAGACCGGCGCGCGCGTGGTATACTGTGCGTGTAGTCGATTACGCGAAAGGAGACCACTAATGCCCAAGCGACGCTCTGCACCAAAGCCGCGCCCCGCGCGCGAGGTCGTTATTGAGGAAGGCGCTGACTACCGCCTCCTCTACGACCGCGAGACGCGCGACTACGCGGTTGAGTACCGCGGCGAGCCGGTCGGCTGGCGCGCGTATGTTGAGGACGCGCGCCGACTGGTGGAACAGTTGCGGTACGAAGAGGCGCGACGCGGCGCGGGAAAGGAGTGAATGATGTTTCGAGATATTGTACTAATCAACGGACCCGTCCCGAAGGACGGGGTTGCGGACTACGAAAGATTGCGCATCAAGGCGCGTCCGCTTGGTCGTCCCTACACTTGGGACAACGGGCGGGCGTGGAACCCCCACACAACGAACGGCGGCTTCATCCTCGTCTTCGAGTGTGAGGACGGGACGATCTACGTTCAAGAAATTGAGTGGGAAGTTGACCCATACCCGGACGCGACGCCTGACCCTCGGACGTACTACTACTACGAGCGCTACGACTCGCTCGCCGAAGCGCGAGCGGGCGGGCGCGGGTGGTTGATAGAGTACGCGCTGGGAAACGAGTAGTTCCGCCCCGCTGTTCCCACACCCCGCCGGCGTCGGCGGGGTTTCTGTTTGTTCAGCAGCGTCACAACACTCGATCTTCTTTTATTTATACGCAGTGTTGTGACACCCGCCGCACCACCTGAAAGTAGTACTCCCCCGCGCCCGCTGTTATTCCATCAGCAGTGTCACAACACTCTATAGAAATAAAAGAGAAGCAGGTGTTGTGACACCCCGCGCACGCGCCGCGATCTGGCGTACGAAAACGCGGCGCTTCTCTGGTACAATTAAAGTGAGGGGCGCACAGCGCCCCGCTGAAGAGAGAGAGAGGAGTAGGAGGGCATCACGTGAACCTTCCCTTTTCGCAACCGCTGGACAAGGTGACCTTTGGCGCACTCGCCGCTGCGACTGTCATCATTCTCACCTGGGCGCTGCGTGAGTTCGCGGGGATCGATTTGCCCGCCGAGGTGCAATCCGCATTGGCGGTGATTATCGGGTATGTCGTCTCGTATCACATCCCACTGAGCGAGGTTGAGGCTGAGGCAATCGCGCGGAAGTACTATCGGAATTACAAATGACGACGGAAGATCTGCTGACAGACGAAGCCCGCGCCGCGGTGTTGCGCGCGTTGTTTATGATCGTTGTCAACGACAACGAACCGGCAAGCGCGCGCGTCGCTGCGGCGCGGCTGTTTCTGTCGCAGTTCGATGAGCAACCGAACGCCGATCAGAGCGTAATGGTGATCGTCGATGAGGCGGCGTTCGTCAAGACGGTATGAGATACGTTTGCCCCAGTTGCACGCCGACCAGCGCGCCGTTGCGGAACAGACCAGAAGCGCGCGGTTTGTGCATCTGCGCGCGGGGCGGCGGTGGGGGAAATCGCATCTGCTGGCGCGAATGCTCACCGAAGCCGCGCTGGTGCGGCGGCAGACGGTCGGGTATTTCGCGCCGACCTACAAACTGATGCTGCCGGTGTGGGAACAAGTGCGGCGCGTGCTCCGCGCGCCGGTTGCTGATGAACACAAAGCAGAGCGGCGGATTGATACAACCACAGGCGGGCGTGTTGAGTTCTGGTCGTTGGACAACGAGGACGCCGGACGGTCGCGCGGGTACGATCTGATTGTGGTGGACGAGGCGGGGTTAGTGCGTAATCTGGAAACAATCTGGCGCGAAAATCTGATCCCCGCGCTGCTCGACCGGCGCGGGCGCGCGGTGCTGGCGGGAACTCCGAAGGGGAAGGGGGATTTCTGGCGCATCCACCAGACCGCGCTTGACGACCCGCGCTGGGCGACGATCCGGCGTTCAACAAGTGACAACCCGCGTCTCGATCCGGCGGATATTGCGCTGCTGCGGTCCGCGATGACCGAGCGCGCCGCGCGCCAAGAGTTGGACGCTGAGTTTCTCGACGACGGCGGCGCAGTGTTCCGCAACGTTCGCGCTTGCGTCGGTGAAATTGCGCGCAGCGACGAGGCTGCGGTCATCGGCGTGGATTGGGGGCGGTATGAGGACGCGACGGTATTTGTCGCGCTCGACCCGCAGACGCGGTGCGTTGTTGATGTGGAGCGTCTGGTCGATGTGGATTTCGCAACCCAGCGCCGCGCGCTGCTGGCGTTCTGGCAGCGGAACGGGTGCGGCGCGGTGATTGCGGAGGCGAACAGCATCGGCGCGCCGAACATCGAAGAGTTGCAGCGCGCCGAGCTGCCGGTGCAGGCGTTTACAACGACAATCGCTAGCAAGCCGCTGCTGATTGACACCCTCGCGCTGGCGCTGGAGCAGCGAACGATTACGCTGCCCGCGCTGGACTGGCTGCTCGGCGAGTTGGAGATGTTCAGCGTCGAGATCGGCGCGTCCGGTCGCGCCCGCTACAGCGCGCCGGAGGGGTGTCACGACGACGGCGTGATCGCGCTCGCGCTCGCGGTCTGGGGCGCGTCGCGAAGCGCAGAGGTGCTGTTTGATGTCTAGAACGACTGCACAACTCGTACTGTCGCCGTTTGAGCGCTACGACATCAAAGCGCTCAACTTGGAGGATTTTCTGCCCTCTGCGTGGACGGACGTATTCGGCGACGGTGATGCGGTCGACGTGGAGACGGCGTATGAGCGCGTCGCGGTGGTGCGGACGGCGGTGACGTTGCGGGCGAACGCTCTCGCGTCGCTGCCGTGGGAGATTACGACGCGGCGCGGTACGCTGGTCGCATTCGACGCAGAGCGACTGGCGGCGCTCATTCGCGGAATTGAGATCGATCTGTGTCTGTACGGCGCAGCGTATCTGCTGCGCGATCCGGCAGCGCCGCTTGGTCTCCGTCGTCTGCACCCGCGTACCATCACTCCGATCACCGATTCCAAACGCGGGCTGGTCGGGTTTGTCCGCCGCGCGAACAATACTGAAATCCGTTTAGAGCCGGGAACAGAACTACTGCACATCTGGGAACCGTCTGTAAGAAGCGAAGTCGAACCCGGCGTCGGACTGGTGACCACCGCACTCACGCAAGCCCGCGCTTTGCTCGCGGCGGAGAGGTACCAGATGGCGTACTTCGAGCGCGGGGCGGTGCGCCCGACGGTGTGGATGTTTGCGCAACGCCCGACCGATGCGGAACGTTCGCGCTTTGAGCAGTGGCTAAGGCAGTTGGTGAGCGGCATCCGCAATGCGTTCCGGCACCTCGCGCTGTCGAGCGAGATCAAAACCGTCACGCTGGGGGATACACTGTCCGACGCAGTGCAGCCGGAACTGTTGCAGCGTGCGGCGGAACTGATGCTCACCGCGTTTCAAGTGCCGATGTCGCTGGTGTTCTCCAGCGCGAGCAACTACGCGACCGCGCGACGCGATTATCAGACGTTCATTCTTCTAACAATCCTCGCCCGCGCGCGCGAGGTCGCGGCGATGCTCCAGCCGCACTTCGCGGCGTACAATCAGATGTTACGCTGCAACGAGGCGCGGATCGACGCCGTGCAGAATGAGGAGTTGGAGAAGGCGGAAGCGATCCAGCGCTTGACCGGACAGCCGGTGCTGACGCTGAACGAAGCCCGCGCGCGGCTTGACCTCCCGCAGTTTGTCGAGGACGCAGCGGATCAAGAGTTGCTGCGTTTGCGCAACCGGCTGGCGATAGCGCGGGAGGCGGTGGCTGCCGGTCTCGACGTAAGAACGGCGTTGCGGCTGGCGGGCGTCAACGGCGCGGCAAGTGCGGAACCGGAAGAGATTGAAGCGAAGGCGTTGAAGAAAGAGGCGGAACCGGAACTGCTGCCGCACGAGGTGCAACTCTACCGCGACCTCAAGCGCGCGTTTCTGCAATTACGCCAAGTTATGCTTGACGGCGCAGACGAGATTACGGCGCAGATGTTCAGCGAGACGCTCTATCCCGCAATGCGCCGTAATATCGAGACGATTGCGCGTCTGTTCGCAGACGAGATGCGCGCAGCGATCGGCGTAACCGTCAACGTCGATGCGCTGCTGGCGGATTGGGCTGAGGAAGCGACGCGCCGCCAGGTGGAAGAGTTGCTCTATCCGTACACGCGCGACTACATCGCCCGCGCGGTTGCTGCTTGGCGACGGATGCCGGGCGCGGATCGCGCCGAACTCGTTGCAATGATCGAGCCGGTCGTTGGTGCGAAGCGCGCCGAGACCGTCGCCATCACCGCTGCGACCGAAGCCGCAGCCGCGGGCGTGCGGGCGTACCGCGACGGGATGCGCGCTGAGCATAATCTGGAGTACGTGATGATTTGGGAGACCGCGAATGATGAGCGCGTGTGTCCGATCTGCGGGGCGCTCCACGGCAAGCGTGAGGACGAGTGGGGCGGGCGGAGCGGGCCCCCGGCGCACCCGCGCTGTCGGTGCGGCGTCAGACTGGAGCGGATCGATGCGGGTTAGCGTTGCTGTCGATCTGGATAACGCATTGCGCAAACTGCTGCCGCGTGCGGCGCGGATCGAAGCCGCGCTTGACGCGGGCGCGACCGCTGCGCACGGTGTGATGCAAATCTATCCGCCCCCGCCCGCCGGATCGCGTTATCGGCGGACGGGCAATCTGCGGCAGAAGTTGAGGATCAAGAAACTGTCGCGAACGTCGCGGATCGTCGAGAACACCGCGTCGTATGCTCGGTATGTGTACGGAATGCCGCAAGCGCGGGTGCATCGCGGACGCTGGGCGTCGCTGAGGGACGCGGCGGAAGCGGCGAAGAAGGAAGCAATCGCGGTGCTGAAGGGGAGGTGAGGAGATGGAGTGGCAGACCGCGCCCGGCGCGGCGCTGAAAGCAATCGAGAGCGGCGACGTTGAGGGGTTGCTCGTGGTGTTCGGCAGTCCCGAAACGACTGATCTCGAAAACGAGTTTTTCACCGCGGAAACAGACTTCGGGCGTCTACGCGAAACCCCGATTTGGTTGAACCACGCGCAGCCCGTCAAAACCGCGTCGGGGTTTATCTTGATAGAGGAACCGATCGGCTACGGCGCGTTGGAAGTCACCGATGAGGGGGTGATCATTCGCGGGCTGCTTGATGCAAAGTATCGCTACCTCGCCCAGATCGCGCCGGAGATGGGCTGGTCGAGCGGGACGGCGGCGCATCTGGTGGTGCGTCAGCCGGTCGGGAAAGCGCTCCACATCAAACGCTGGCTGCTGGGGCTGGATGCGAGCATCACGCCGACGCCCGCAGAGCCGCGCACAATGATTCGGAATGCATATCGGTTAGTCATCAAGTAGGAGGGAAGTAAGGAGATGACGGAGATTGTGATGAACCAATCGGAACTCGCTGCCGAGATCGCTGCGCGGCTGCGTGACGAAGTGGCGGCGGCGGTGAAGGCGCAGAGCGTCGGCGTGGCGACAACCGCAACCACTGCGGAAGGCGAAGGCGTATCGTTCGGCGACTTCTTGAAGTGCGTAGCAACCAACGACGTTCAGCGTCTGCGCGCGGTCTACAAGAGCGCGAAGGCGTTGGACGAAACCACCGGCGCAAGCGGCGGGTTTCTGGTGCCCGCCCAGTTCGAGGAACGCATCCGCGCGGTCGGCGCGCCGATGCTGTTCGACCAGTTGGTTGCCGCCGGACGCGGTCCGCTGATGCTGCGCACCAACGCGGCAGAGTTGGCGCTGCCGGTTCTGGAGCAAGACCAAGCGCCGAACGTCGAGAGCAGCGCGCTGGTGGGCGGCGTGCGGCTGGTCTGGCGTGAACAGAGCGCAGACGTTGCGGAAAGCGAACCGCGCTTTGAGCAGCGCATCTTCCGCCCGCACGCGGCGGACGCCTATGTTGCAGCGTCGACGGAACTCATTTCCGACGCGCCGCAGGCGCTTGAGGACACGCTTGTTACACTGTTCGGGCGCGCGTACGCGGTGCTGAGAGCGCGGGTGATGCTGCGCGGCACCGGCGTCGGACAGCCGCGCGGGATTGTGGGGCATCCCGCGACGATCAGCGTCGCCCGCTCCACCACCGGCACACAAGTCGAGCGCGACACCGACACCGTTCTGGCGATGATCCAGCGCCTGCTGCCCGGCAGCGCTACCGCGGTCTGGATCGCACACCCGTTTTGGCGCTCGCGGCTGATGGCGACGCGGCTGGGCGATACGCTGCTCTATACCGTCAACGGGCAGTCGTTGGTGTACGGCGATACGCTTGCCGGTATCCCAATCGCGTACAGCGAGCACCTGCCGGCGGTAACCGGCGCGGGATCGCTGGTGCTGGCGGATTTGTCGTACTACGCAATGGTGGAGCGCGCGGGGTTCAGCGTCGCGTTCAGCGAACACGTGCGATTTTTGAAGCGTCAGTCGGTCTGGTTGTTCGGCGTGCGGATTGACGGCGCGCCGCTCGTCAACGCGCCGCTGATCCTCGCCGACGGCGCGGGTACGAACACCGTCAGCCCGTTCGTCGAGATCGCAGCCGGGCAGTAGTAAGCAAGGGCGTCACAACACGCTATAGAAATAAAAGAAGATCGCGTGTTGTGACGCTGCTGATGACACCGGCGGGCGCGGGGGAGTACTACGTTTGGGTGAGGCGGACTGTCACAACACTGCATATAGATAAAAGAAGATGCGGTGTTGTGACGGCGGTTGAGGACAACGGCTGATCAGAAAACGGGCGCTGTCACAACACGCTGTATAAATAAAAGAGATGCGGTGTTGTGACGGCGCACGAGAGGAGGGACATACAATGCTTGTTCAGGAGACCATTCAGCCGCTGTTGCGGTACTTCAGCACAGGCGTCACGCAAGATACGAACACGCCGGTCGTCAGTATCGCAAACGCGCAGGCGGTGCGGATCGTTGCGCACACCGGAGCCGTAGCGGGGTCGGCGACGCTGCGGGTGTTCGTAAATAACGTGAACGACATAACCGGCGCGGTTCAAATACCGAGCAAGGCGGTTCCGTTGGCGTCGAACTCGTCTTACGAGATTTTCGTTTCCGGCGCTGAGGCATACGCAGCGATTGCGCGCGCGGCGTTTCTGTACGTACAAATCGACGTAGTGGAGAACTCGTCTCCGAGCGTTCCGATCGCAATCGAAGTCTCGGCGTTCCCAGGGCGCAGCGTTCCCGCATCGCTGCCGGCGAACTGGACGCGCGTGCTGTGAGGTGACGGATGTACGCGACGTTGGCGCAGTTGAGGGAATACCTTAGCGTCACAACAACTGTTGATGACGCGCTGCTGACCGATCTGCTCACACGCGCAACCGCGATCATCGAGCAGACGACGCGCAAAACCTTCACTGCGCCGGCGGCGTCGTCTCGGACGTTCGGACGCGAGGCGATGCTGTGGGACGCGCAGTTGCGGCGGGATTACTTACTGTTGCCGTCGGGCGTCTACATCGCGCAACTGGTCAGCGCGACCGACGGCGACGGTGATGCGATCACGCTTACCGAAATCGACACGCACCCGCCCGACGCGCCGTACACCGTTCTCGCGCGGCGCGACCGGCGCTGGTGCGGCGCGTCGCAGCAAGCGACGATTACCGCGCGCTGGGGGTACAGCATCAACCCGCCGGCGGATATCGTTCACGCGACGATCCGGCTGGCGGCGTGGATGTACCGACAGCGGGGGACGGCGAACGATCCGGATCGCCCGACGGTCGCCGACGGCGGGCTGGTGCTGCTGCCGTCGGCTCTGCCGGACGATGTACGCGCGATATTGGAGCGCTACCGCGATGTCGTATAGTACGGTTGTAGACGTTATCGAGTTGCTGGCGGGGCTGGCGGTGCAGTACAACAGCGCCGTCGTTCCCGTTCGGCGACTATCGACGCAACCGAACTGGTCGGACGCGGCGCAGTTGCCGGTGCGGATCATCCCCGCACTTGGCGGACTGCGTCTGGTTGAGGGGGGTGTCTACACTCCAACGCGCGCGACGCGGGCGGTGTGGGAGATTGATGATCTCTTACTCGTGCGTGATGTCGGGATGGGGCGCGGCGTTGCGGATACGGCGGCGGCGCTGGCGGACTACATCGAAGACTACGTTGCGCGACTGCGTTTCGCGTGGTTGACGCGCGGCGACGTGCAGTTGCTCAACGTGAGTGGAATAGTGGACGTTATCAAGTACGGCGAGCGGGCGTATGAGGGCGTTGCGATGACGACGCGCTTTGCGCACCTCATCCGCGCGCCGTCGGTATAGGAGGTAGGGGATGTCGCACTCAGGCGTTATTGCCGGTCTGTACGCCGGGAACTACGCGGTCGAGATTTCGACCAACGGAACGACGTGGACTGCGGTTTCAAACGCAACCGTCAAAATAGACGACGTTGAACTTTCGCGCCCAAGCGGTGAGGCGTATGTCGGCGGTTCAAGCGATTATGCGACGGTGACCGTCGGTAAACGCGAACCGATTGAGATTACGCTGACGTTTTTGTACAACGAGGATACGAACTCTGCGGCGAATACGATCTTTGGTCAGTTCCAAAGCGCCTCGCCGCGCCTCGGCGTGCGCTGGTCGCCGCGCGGGTTAGTCGGCAGCGCACGCGCGTACGGAACGAGCAACGACGGCGGAACGTCGTTTGGGGTGGGGGTGATCACCAACGTCACACTGAGCGCGCTTGACCCAAGCGACGCAGATCCGTATGTCGCGATGGTGACGGTGCGAACTCCGTCGCTGCGTCAGTACACGCTCGGATCAAGCCCGACCAACCTCAACCCGGCGTCATAAGAGGAGGATGATATGACCAAACCGGCTGAGATATACGACATCGATACAATCCGCGTTGACCGCAACGCGCTGACGATCCGCGACGCCGCGAGCGTGCTCAACAACGAATTGACCGCACCGGTGGTGGCGCGGTTGGTGCGCAAAGCAATCGGCACGCAAGCAGACCGGTTCCCGCTGCGGGCGCTGAAGGCTGTGTACGAACGGGTGTTGCCGCAGATTTTCGAGCCGGACGAGGCGGTACGGTCGCGGGTGGCGGGGTTGACCCCGGCGGTCGGCGAGATCACCCTCGGCGAGTATCACGAGTTTCTCGACGCGAGTGAGCGCAAAATTGCGTTCCCGCCGGTCGCCGCGACGCTGCTGATCAAAGCATACGGCGAGGACATCCTCAACGAACCGTATGCGGCGGCGGCGCTGCTGCTCAAAAAGATTTTTGACAGCGTCGCCGAAGAGGGAAACGAGTAGCGCGGGCGACGGCGCTGGGGTTGCTCGACCTCGCGCCGCTGCCCGCCGCGTACACAGAATTGGTGTTGTGCAGAGACATCTACCACTGCACGCCCGACGCGCTTGATCGTCAGTCGCTCCGGCGCGTCGCGCAGCATCTTGCGGCGCTGCGCGCGGAGCGGCGGCATCAAGCGCTGGTCGCGGCGCATCAACGGAAACGGCGATGAGCGATGTCGTCATCAAACTGAGCGCGGTTGACGCAGCAAGCGGCGTGCTGGAGCGCGTCGCCCAAAACGTTCGCGGCGTCGGGAAAGCCGCAGACGCGCAGCGCGGCGCGTTCGGCGCGCTGGAGCAGGTGGCGGTCGGCGCGCTGCGGCAGATCGGCGCGGCTGCGGTCAATCTGGCGGCGACGGGGATTGCTGCGCTTGGAGATCAACTGCGTTCGAGCGTCGACGTTGCCGCGAACTTCGAGAGCGCTCTCTTCAAGTTCCAGGCGGTGGCGGGCGACTCGCTGACGAAAGCCGGACTGTCGTTTGATGATGTCAAGCAGAAAGCGCTTCAGTTAGGTTCGTCAACGCAGTTCAGCGCACAACAAGCGCTGGATGCGATGACCGAACTGGTGAAAGGCGGCGTCAACGTCAAAGATGTGATGGGCGGCGCGACGGATGCGACGCTTGCGCTTGCGGCGGCGGCGCAACTCAACCTCGCCAACGCTGCCACAATCGTTGCGAAGCAGTTGGGCGTCTGGGGCGAGACCGGCGTGACCGCCGCGAACGTCGCCGACCTTCTCGCGTCCGCCGCGAACGCGAGTACGGTGGACGTTGAAGAACTCGCGCTCGGTCTGGCGAACGTCGGCGGCAGCGCGAAAGTCGCCGGACTGTCGTTCCAGGAGACAGTCCAGACGATGGCGCTCATCGCGCCCTCATTCAGCAGCGCTGCCGATGCCGGTACGTCTTTGAAAACGTTTTTGCAGCGTCTGATCCCGACGACCAAAGACGCAACGCGGATGATGGTCGAGTTGGGGCTGGCAACGGAAGACGGGAAGTCGCGATTTTTCGACGCAAAAGGCAACTTTATCGGGATGGAGGCGGCGGCGCGGTTGTTGCACGACGCAACGAAAAACCTCAGCGAGGAGCAGAAATTTCTCGCATTGAACACCATCTTCGGAACCGACGCAATCCGCGCAGCGGCGGCGATTGCGGGCGCGGGAGCGGCGGGCTACAACGAGATGGGTCAAGCGATGAAAGACGCGGGCGGCGCGGCGCAAGCGGCGGCGATAATGCAGCAAGGGTATAAGTTCACGCTTGACCAGTTCAACGCCGCCGTTGAAACGTTGCAGATTACGATTGGAAGCGCACTGCTGCCGCATCTCACGCAACTGGTTGCGGCGGCGGCGGAAGGCGTCAACACCTTCACCGCCTGGGCTTCCGGGATTCTGAGCGCCGCCGATCCCGTCGCGGCGCTCGCGGCGCAGATCGGGCTGGTCGGGGTGACGACCGACGGCGTGCAACAGACGGTCGCCGTTGCTGCGGTTGCGATCTTCGCAGCGTGGGACACGCTGAGCGCCGCACTTGCGCCCTCGGCACAGACGGCGTGGAGCGCGGTTCAGTCTACCGTCCAGACCGCGCTTGCCGCAGTGCAGCAGGCGGTGCAGTTTGCGACTGCGCTGGCGGTGCGCGTCTGGAACGCACACGGCGCGGATATTCTTGCGTTTACGCAACGGACGTGGGACGGGGTGATGAGCGTCGTCGTCGCTGCCGCGCGGTTCGTTCAAGCCGCGATTGAAGCGCTGACGACGGCGGCGCAGTGGGTGTGGCGCAATTTCGGAAACGAGATCACCGCCGTCGCGCGGTTCGCGTGGGATCAGATCAAAATATTGACAGATACCGCGCTTGCCGTACTGCGAGGTTTGTTCGACGCGGGCACTGCGGCGCTGCGCGGCGATTGGAGCGCGGCGTGGGAGGCGATCAAGCGCGCCGCAGAAGCGCTCTGGAATGGGATACGCGCATCTGCGGAAAATCTGATGAGTACGCTCTCGTCGCTTTTCCAGACGCTGTACCCGCGCCTTGAAGCCGCGTTCCGCCAGGCGCTTGCCGCTGCGCCGTCGCTCGGCGCGGCGCTGATCGACGGAATACGCAGCGGCGTGGAGAGCGCGGCGCGCGGGCTGGCGGACGCGGCGGCGCGAGCGGCGAAGGCGGCGCTCGACGCGGCGAAGTCGGCGCTCGGCATCCGCTCGCCGTCGCGCGTTGCGGCGCGCGAGGTCGGCGTACCGCTCGCAGAGGGTATTCTGCGGGGATTGACCGAGGGGTTAGCGCCGCTGCCGCTGCTGACGCACGACGCGGTGACCGCCCCGCCTCCGGCGTCGGCGACGGTCAACGTCGGCGGCATCACCGTCAACGCCGCGCCGGGAATGGACGAACGGCGGGTGGCGACGCTGGTGCGTAGTGAAATTGATAATCTCACCAGATTAGCGCGATTCGGGAGGGTGTGAGATGCGAATACGGCAAATCGGAACGCTTGTTTTCAACGCGAACACCAACATCGTTGTTGACGAAACCAACCAAGACGCGCCCGGCATCGGATTTCGCGTAAATAGTCTTTTCGACCCGCAACCGTTCGCGGTGGAGATCGCGTTTCGGAGAGAGACGCGGCAGCAAACGCTCAACGCAGTGAACGCGCTTGCGCGCGAGTTGTACAGTTATGCACAACGGCGTCAGAATGAGCGCATAGCGGTCGCGGGCGGCGCGCAGGTGATCGTTGAGGACGAGATCGGCGGAACGTCGCTGCGGTCGTATCTGCGCGACGCTGCGGTTACTCTGCTGAGCGTTGAGGCAACCTCAACCGGATTCCTTGCGCGGGTGCGGGTGACGGGGACGCTGATCAATCCGTTTGTAAACTATACGGCTACCGGGACATCTGTTTCTAATTTTAGATTATACGAACGGCGTATAGTCACATTGACGGGAACAAGCGATGGGTATCTCTATAAAAATTATATAGATTTCACAGCATCGAACATTCCGGGTTTATACAACGCACTGCTGGCGATAGAAGAATTAGAGAGCGCCACGGGAACCAGCAGAATAGAGGTGTTTAGTCCAACTACAAACAACAACAATGTAGTTATGCAACCCTTCAGCGCGGGATGGCAAACGTTGACGCGCGGGGTTTTGTCTTCGGGGGGAAGCGCGACGTTCACATACAACATCCCCGCAACACTCTCGCGGGATGTTTATCGTGTATTCATAGAGATTTTCTGTCAAAACACGCCGGTGAATGCGAGATATATCGTGTCGTGGCCCGGTCAGCCGCAGATTACGGAGACGATTACGGGAGATCGCTCGTGGTACACGCCTGCATTGCTCGCACCAGACACATCAACGCTCCCCCTAACTCTCGAAATCCAGAACGTTCCGAGCGGGACGATGATAATGCCGCTGGTGCTTATCCCGATGGACGGCGTTTATGTTTGGAACGTCGTCTCGTCGCCGACATTGAGTTGGTACCGCATTGTCGATCTCCAACTCGCCATAAACACTCCGTTCGCTTCAAACCCCCCCGGAATCATATACGGCGCGCCGGGATTTGTGTCGAGCCGCTACATCGCGGCGTTCAACGGTGTGATGTCCCCTAATACCGGATCTGCCTCGTCGTCGTTGTTCATTTATTCACACCGGATTGAACCCGCCTCGTTCGCGTGAGGAAATAGATATGCTTGTTGCAATCACCAGACCGCATCAGCAATTCCCCGTCCCGCTCACCGTCGCGGATTACGAGTTCTCAACATCCGACGACGGCGACGAGCGCGGGCGCGTCACGCTGCCGCCGACATTTGCGCGCATCGGCGTGATGACGCAAATCGGCGATGAGTTGATCGTCTACTGTACGCAACTCTCGAAAACGATCTGGCGCGGGCAGATCGAGCGGATTGAGGAAACGAAAGACGGCAGCATCACCTGGCACGCGCTGGGGTTCGGCGCGCTGCAACGAGACGCGCGGATTTCGGTGGTGCAGAATATGACCGATATGAGACGCTGGCAACCGGTCGGCACGGGGTTTATGTCGAGCAGCGGGTACGAGTCACGCGGGGATTTGTGGGAGTATGAGGTCGTTACGATTGGAGGTTCGTTATTTACAAGGATTAGAACAAAAAGAACGTTTAGTATTTCAAACACAACGCTCTTTTTTCTTGCATATCTATACAACCAACCGGAACGTTATGTAACAATCACAGCAAATGAACGCATAAACGTACTCATAACAACCTTAAGCGGGCTGGCGACCGGTGTCTGGGTCGCGCCGGTAACGAACATACCGTCACCTAATGCGTACACACTAACGCTTGGGACGTTTACCGGAATCGGATCTTCCGGAGTTGTTACTGTAGGAAACTGTTTCGGTTGGGTCATTGGCGTGCGCGCCAACACCGGAAGCGAAACAACGGCAGGTGCGACATCGGTTGCGTTTCGAGCGACGATCAACGACGCGGACGGCGTCGGCATCAACGGCGCATTACTCGCTATTGCGCTAACCGGACGCGGCGGGTGTTGCGACGTGTATTTACCACCCCAAACGAACGTAACCCTGGAGAAGCCTGACGCAAATCTACGAGAGATTGTCGAGCAAAGCGCAGTTGCGTCACTCAGGTACCACCGCAAGCGCTTCCTGCGCGACCGCCCGCTGCCGGTAATCGATTTTCGTACAGACAGCACGTTAGTCTGGCGCTTTCCCGAAAAAACGCGCGTTACTGACATCTCCAAAGCGCCGAACCGCGTGTACGGGCAGTATCGCGGCTACTGGACGGATCATCTAACATCAACGACATCAATTTTATCACTAGAACTCCGTCGTCAACAGCTTGCCTGGCGCGTCGGCAGCGTCGGTGAGTACGGCAGTAAAGCGGCTGCGGAAGATCGCCGCAACGAAGCAGCGGTCGCGCTGGATCGTCAGATCGCGCCGACAACGGTAGAGTTGGATAATTCACGCTACGAACTGATGACGCGCGAAGGCGTTACGGTTCCGAACTGGGCTGCTGATGTCAGCGATTACGCAATCGTTCCGGGGTATTTCCGTAACGCGAAAATCACAGCGCGCGTCATCACACGCGAGCGAACGACGTATACCGTTTCGTTCAATCCCGACGACTTTGTGACGGCGCTGAGGTGAAAGGAACATAACAATGCGGCAACTCTTTCCCTACATCGGCGGAAAATACACCATCGCGCCGGAAATCAACCGACGGTTCGGCGCGATTGATACGCGCATCGATGCGTTTACCGGATCGTCGAGTTGGATACTCGCGTCGCCGCCGACCAAATACGAGATCGTCAACGATCTCGACGGCTACGTGGTCAACTACCTGCGCGCGGTCAAGTACGCGCCGGATGAGGTTGCGCGGCATCTGGACTTTCCGCGTGCAGAGTTGGAGTTGATCGCGTACCACCACTATACCCGAGACAAACTGCCCGAACTCGTCGCCCGGCTCGGCGGCGATCCGAACTACTACGATCCGGGTTTGGCGGCGAGGTGGGCGTATATGATGGCGTATAAACTCGACCCGTCGCTCACCAAGCCCGGCGGCTGGCTGGTGCGTGACGGGCGGTTGATGTACGAACGCAGCGCTGGGCGAATACGCGGCAGTATGACCTCAACGCCGCGTCTCCTTACACGTCTCGTCAGAGAGCGCCGCATTTCCGAATACGTCGCCGCTCTGTCCGAACGTCTAAACAACGTTCAAGTATTCTGGAACGATTTCGAGATTGTCGCCGGGAAAGCGAAACAACCGGAATTCGGCATCGTCGGCATTCTTCTCGACCCGCCGTATCCGCGCCACCTGCGCGACTTCGACTACGACACCGACAACGCAGACGTTTGGCATCGCGCCGCGCGCTGGGCGGTCGCCAACGGCGACAACCCCAAACTGCGCATCGCGGTCTGCGGCTACAACGACGCCGACAGCGATGCACTGTTCCCGTCTGCGTGGCGGCGGTTCGTCTGGCGACGCAGCGGCATCGGTCAGAACAAAGACCGCGAGTGCATCTGGTTCAGTCCGCACTGCGGGGGAGGCAGAGATGATTGACGATAATCCGCTTATCTTCGCGCCGCACAGCATCAGCGCCGCGACATTCCGCCGCGTGCTGCGCAGCGCGCGCAGTCCGGCGTTCCTTGAGACAGAGATGCTGCTGGCGGTATTGGACGACTGGGGCGCGGATCGCGGCATCGCGCTGGCGTTCTTCGCGAAGGAAAGCAGTTTCGGAACACGCGGCGTTGCGGTACGCACGCGCAATTGGGGCAACCTCCGGCGCGGCAAGCGAATGATTGCACAGACGCCGCACCCGTTTGCCGTTTACGCGCGCTGGACGGACGGCTTGAACGACTGGTGCGAGTTGCTCAAAGAGCACTACTGCAAGCGACGCGGGTTGTGCCGGTTGCGCCAGATACTGCCGCGCTACGCGCCGTCGTCAGACGGCAACAACCCGGAGCGTTACGCAGATTTCGTTGTGGCGCTCGTTCGGCGTTGGCAGAGAGAGGAGCAACGAGATGGACATCATTGAAATCTTCCGGCTGCTGGCTGCGGGGCACAACGGGCTGACCGCGCTTGATTACGCCTGGAACGCGCTGTTTGGCGCAATCGGCGCGGCGACGGCGTACCTCGCCGACACCAACGGCGAGGTGTTTCTACCGCGTTACGACGCCGAACAGCACAGCGTCGAGTTGGGCGCGCTGGGGCGGGTGCTGGTCGGCGCGGGGGCGGGGACGCTGGTCGGCTATTCCGGCTACGTCCCGTTCATCGCGGGTGTCGTCGCGCCGACGCTGCTACCGGCGCTGATCGATAAGATCGCTTGGTTTGTGGAGCGGAGGCGGAAATGAAACTCGATATACTGCTGCTGGTCAGCGCGTTCGCGCTCGCGTTCGTCCACCCCGACGCGGCGCAAGTCGCTGCGTCCGCAGTGCTGCTGCTACTGATGGTGCGGATCGAGCGGGGGCGACGGGCGAGGAAAAAGAAAAGCGCCCCGGTTGTTCACCGAGGCGCGTAGTCGGCGAGTGGTTTAGAAACGCTGAATGTTGAGGATGAGGTAGTTGAGCGCCTCGTCCGGCGTGCTGCCCTCGCCGCGACGGAATTCTTTTTGTTCTCCGTCTTGAATGTAGGCGTCGGCAAACCAAAAACCTGCATTGGTTTGCCAGATTTCGAGTTTGTTGATTTTCGGGTCGTTCAGTAAAACCGCAACCAACGCCCCGGACAGTATTTGATACTGTTCGGGGATGTGCGTATCGACCAACAACCTGTGATTGATAAACCGATAAGAAAACTTTTCCGGTAAGGGACTGGTCGGGCTGTGCGATATGACGAACACCGCATCAGGTTCGTCGGAACGTGTAATTTTGACTGACTTGAGCAATAGAACTGTCACGCTGATAGTATACCACGCCTCAGCGCGGTTGTCAAGAGGGAAAAGAAAAGCGCCCCGCATCGGTGCGGGACGCAGAAGGCGGGGGATCTCGGGCTAGTATCTCTGGATATCGTAAACAAGTTCGATCACCGCGTGCAGCGGAGTTTCACCCTCACCTTTCCGCAGTCGCCGAACGCCCCCGAAATCGACGAGCGCATCGGCAACCCAGACGCCGTTATCGGCTTGCCATATTTCGACATCGACGACGGCGAAACTGCGGAAGAGGGCAACAACCAGAGCGCCGAGCCGGTGCCAATCGGGTTCTGGAAGGTGAGAACCGATAAACAACTCATAATTCAGCGGACGGATGATGTCTTTGTTCGTCGCGGGCGTCTTTTCAGAGCGAGACACGACCCGCACCAGTTCGGAATACTCCTTGAACCGTTCGACTTTTACCGAAGTGACCATTTCTCTTACCTCCTTTTCGATATAGATGATTGTCACACCAACAGTATACCGCGCTGAAGCGCGGTTGTCAAGAGCCAAATCTCAACCGAAATTCCCGCCGAAAGCCCTTGACAGATAGGAACTTGTGTGCTAGGCTAACGACCGGCGTAGTAGACTAAAAGGCGACGCTCGCCGCGTCTTATCTTATAGTAGGACGCCCGGACTTAGAGAAGGAGGAGAACATATGTCCCTCTCATTTACAGATTACCTCGACTTACTGTACGGCGACGATACCGCCGCATATACGACCGTCAGCGTCAAACTGGCTGATGGTCGTTTTGTGTGTCAGACGTTCAACCTCTCACAGCGCGCAGAGATCATCAAGCATATCGAGAAACACCTCGTATACGACATCTACATCAAGCGCGCTTCACAATACGTTCGCCCGGATCGCGGCTCATCGGGAACCGCCGAAATCGCCTACTACCAGCGCGTCATCACCGCCGACATCGATATTCAATCCGAAGCCCACAAACCGCAGACGCTGCCGCGCTCAAAAGACGACGCACTGAAACTTCTGGCGGAGAGCGGGCTGCCGGAACCAACGCTGGTGGTGCACACCGGCAACGGCTTGATGCCGATGTGGGTGCTGCGCGAACCTCGTTGGGTCAATGACGTTGCGCCGGTGCAAGCAGGCGTCGAAGCGCAACTGCGCATCGCCGCCGCGCGGTACGGCTGGACGCTGGACAACACGAGCGACGCGGCGCGGTCGATCCGCGTCGTTGGATCGTACAACTGGAAGCAGCGACCGCAGAAGAAGCCCGTCACCGTCATCCGCAACAGCGACCGCTACTACGACCTCGCCGATTTCGCCGCGTTCGCCCGCCGTCCGCTCCTTGCGCCGAAGCGCGTCGGCGGCGCGGCAACGCGCGAGACAATCGAGACGCTGCTGCGGTATATACCCGGAGACGGTCTGGAGTACAATATGTGGCTGGCGGCGGTCTGGGCGATCCAGTCCGCGCTGCCGGAAGACGTTGCAACCGAGGTGCTGGACAACTGGACATACGACTGGGAGAAGCACCGGAAGCCCGATCACGTCGAGAGCGGGATCGGGGTGTTGATCAACCTCGCCCGACAGTACGGTTTTGAGGGTACAGTGCCGGGTCTGCGCGGCGGGTACGTCGTATCGCCGGAACTGCCCGACGCGATGAAGATCAATCAGCGTTATCTGGATATCGAGATTGACCCGGACGACGATTATCCGAATATCGTCGTCATCAAGTCGCCCAAGGGCACCGGAAAGACGCAGTGGCTGGCGGAAGCCGCGAAGTGCTACCCGCGCGTGCTGTCGGTGGGGCATCGCGTCTCGCTGGTGCGCCAGAGCGCTGCGCGGCTGAACCTCACGCCGTATTACGAGGACGGGCGCTGGATTACGAACGCGCCGCGCGTCGCGACGACCATTCACAGTCTCGACAAAATCGAAACAGACGCGCCCTACGATCTCGTGATCATCGATGAGATCGAGCAGGTGCTGAAAGCAATCGTCAACGACCGCAACCTGAAAAGCCGGAAAGTCAGTGCAGTCGGGGCGCTGATGGAGCACCTGCGCAAGGCGCGGCTCATCATTTTCGCCGACGCCGATGTTGGCGAAGCGACGCTGACGTTCATTCAGTCTGCATTTCCTAACCCGAAGATAGCCTACGTCGAAAATGAGTATGTCCACCGTATGATAGATCATCTCGTACTGCTGCCGTCGCCGGAAGACGTACTCCAGAAGTCGCTGGAGTGGTACGAAACCAATGCGTGGAAAATCGCGCTTGCGTGCAACACCCGCGCCGACGCCGACCGTGCGGAATTGTTCTACCGCCAGTTTCTGCCGGACGCGCGAATACTGAAGATTACGTCTGAAACAAGCGAGAATAACAACGAGACGCTTGAGCGCATCAACGATATTCTGAGAGACGTTGATGTGTGCATCTACTCGCCGTCGGTCGGCACCGGCGTCTCAATTGACATAGAGGGATTTGCGTTGTTCGGCATCGCACGCAACGGCGTCGGCGTCGGCGACGTTGACGACTTCCGCCAGCAGTTGGGGCGCATCCGCAACCCGCTTGAGCGCGAGATCAACGTGTACGTTGAGACCAAGCGAATGAACGAACCGACCTCGCCCGAAGCGTACCGCGATCTGGCGAAGTTGCGCGAGTTGGAAGCCGACTTCCGGGTTTCGCGCGCGAACGGCGCGGCGGAACCGGCAACGGAGTGGGATCGCGTCTACCTCGATCTGTACTGCGTTGTCAAAGCGAAAACAGCGGCGCAGAAGAATGCGTTTTTTGATAACTTTGTCGGCGCGTATGCGGCGGAAGGCGTTGAGGTTTGGGACGACCGCGACAAGCCGAATCTACCGACCGACCGCCGCCGCGAACTCGCAAAGTCGCTGCGTGAGCAGCGCGAGGAGAAGGAACGCGAGCGCGCCGAACGGATCGCCAACGCGCCGACGCCGGATGATGCGAAAACGGAAGAGCAAAAGCGCGACGCAGAGCGGAAGGTTGAACTGGAAGAGCGGTACGGTATCGAGGTTGACGCCGATCTGGTGTTAGATGACGAGCGCGGCGCATACGGCGCGGCGCAGCGCTTCGCTGCGGTGGAGGACGCAGAGGTTGCGAAGGCGCTGGACGAGATCGAGGCGACGCGGCGGTTCAGTGCGGATCGCAACCGATTCGCGCTGTTTGCGATTTGGTTCAATATGCTGCTTGCGGCGTTGCGACTGCGGATTGAGGAAGGTGCAGAAATTGCAATTACTGAAGAGTTCGTCGATCTCGTTGAACGCAACCGACTGCTGATCCACGCCGCGCTGGGGATCAAGGTGCGCGAAGACTTTCGCCGGAAGCCGATGTCGTTTATCAGCGCACTGTTCCAGAGGATCGGCGTCGGCATCGAAGGGAAACAGCAGCGGGTAGACGGCGGGAAGCGCGTGCGCGTCTACCGGCTGGTCAACGTCGAACGGGCGCGCCTGCGCACCACCGGCATCCGCAAGCGGTACGCAGAACGCGCCGCGCCGGTGTTTGAGTTTTTGGGGACGCCTGTCACAACACATCATATAAATAAAAGAAAGACTGCTGTTGTGACATCTGCTGCTGCTGTATACTAGGGGGGCGGCGGTGCGCTCGTTTGACGAACAAGCCGCATTCGGGCTGCCCTACGAACGCCTGATCGCGCAGACGGCGGCGCTGCTGCTCTACCCGCAGCGTCTCGATCTGACGCTGGTGCGGCTGGACGCCTACGCGCCGCTGGATTTTCTGATCGTTGACGACGAGCGACCGATCGCGGCGCTGGAAGTCAAACGCCGGTCGGTGCGCTCTGATGCGTATCCGACGACGATTATCCCGCAATCCGTCGTTGACGCGGCGCGTCGCTTGACAATCCCCGTCTATGCTGCTATTCTCTTCACCGACGGACTGGCAGTATTCGATGTGCTGCGCACGCCCTCAAGCGTTCGCTGGCTGCGCACGCGGCGCGGGGCGCTGCGGAAGCACCGCGAATACGACATCTCAGAAAGGTTGGTGAAAGTTGAGGAAGTACATCAACGACAGAGACGAAGCGCTTGATGCGGTACAATCGCTGATCGAATGCGAAGCGCTTGCGTTCGACATCGAAACGCAGCCGCTCTTTCACTATCCGAAAGAGCGAACCAAGACCGCGTATAAAGCGTACTTCGCATACCTCAAGCGAAACCGGTGGGGTCTGACGTTTAACCCCGACCCCGACGATCTCCCCGACCCGCTCCCCCCGCCGGTGGATCACCTCGCCGAGAAGCAGCGTCTGCAGCGTCTCCTCGCCGACGCCCCGCGCGGCGGGAAGACCTCGGCGCGGCGCATCAACGATCTGGAGGACGCGCTTGCAGCGCTTGACGACGAGGTTGTACCGGCGTGGGTGATGCGGCATATCGCCGGTCTCCTACTATCCGGCGACTACAACAACGACCCGGTGCGACCCGGATTAGACCCGCGCACCTCGCGCGTCTTTCTGGTGCAGTTTGCAACGCCCGACGGCAAAGCGTTTTGTTTCAACGTGCGGCGCGTCGGTCTGGATGTTTTCATCCCGATCTTCGAGCGCGTGCCGCTGGTCGGCGCGAACCTCGCCTTTGATGTGCAGTTTGTGCTGCACACCGTCGGCGTTTTCCCAAAAGTTGAGTGGGATGTGGTTGTTGCCGACCGCGTCATCACGCTTGGTCTCGACGTTCCGCACTCGCTCGCAGCAGTAACCGAACGCTGGATCGGTGAGAAGTTGGACAAAAGCGTTCGCGAGACGTTTGCCAACCCGCACGCGCTTGAGCCGAACCCGGTGCAAGTCGAGTACGCGCTGAAAGATGTCGAGGTTCTCTTTGCGATCCAACGCCGCCAGCAGCAGCGCGCTGAGGCGCTGGGCGCGCTGGACGCGGTGAGGCTGTTCGTCAGCCTCACCGTTCCGACCGCAGCGATCGAGTACTGCGGACTGCGCATCGACGCCGTCCGCTGGAACGAACTTGCGGACGAGGCGGAGCGGCGGCTGCGCGCTGCTGCTGAGCAGTTTGCGGAATACCTCGGCGTCGAACCGGAGGATTTGACGAAGCGCGAACTCGTAAAGACGACGGCGAGAATGCGCGGGATTGACATCGCCTCGCTTGACAAACAAGAGTTAGGCGAATTGGAGCGAGAATACGAAGACGATCCGGAAAAGCGCCGCTTCTTCGATCTCTACCGCGCCTGGTCGCACTGGCAGAAGCGGGTGACGACCTACGGGCGGTCGTTCCTCGCGCATATCCACCCGCTCACCGGTCGCATCCACCCGCATCTCAAAATTGCGGGTGCGGACACCGGGCGGTTCGCGTGCGGGGAACCTAATCTGTTGAATATCCCGCGCGGCGAGGGGGACGATCTCGACTACCGCAGCGCCTTTCTCGCGCCGGAGGGGTACGTTTTTGTGAACGCCGACTACGCCGCGATGGAACAGCGCATCGCGGCGGACTTGTCGGAAGACCCGGCGTTGCTGGCGCTGTTCCGCGCGGGCGGCGACAACCACAGCGTCACTGCGGCGCTGATGTTCCACTTGCGGCGCGGCGACGTTGCGGAGCCGAAGCCGACAACGTTGACGTTTCAGCAGACGCCGGTTGAGGGATACATCATTCCGGCGGGCTGGGACGCGCAGCGCACGGTGCGGTTTGTGTTGGAGAGCGGGCTGGCCGACCTTATCGGTAAGAAGTATAAGAAGTCAACGCGCCAGACCGCGAAGGTCGTCGCCTTCCTCTACTTCTACGGCGGCACCCCGGTAGGGCTGGCGAAGAAGTTACATCTGTCGGTCGAAGAGGCGGGACAATTCTTCAGAGACTTCAGATCGGTGTATCCGGTGTTGTCGAATTGGTTTGCGGACGCCGCCCGCGCGCCGTTCGAGCAGTCCGCCAGGCGCGTCGACGGCACAACCGCCGGATATATCACAACGTATGCCGGTCTGCGCCGCTGGTTTACGTTGCCGAAACCTACTGCGACAAATAAAGAGCAGTGGCGGCAGCGTGGCGCGATCCAGCGCCAGGCGATGAACCACCCTTGTCAAGGCGGCAATGCGGTGATTATGGCGCAAGCGATGTCAGACGCCTTCCGTCTCTGCGCGCCGCGCGAGGGTGACGTTGAGGCGACGTTAGGAATCGAACGAATGATCATCGCGCCGATCTATGACGAAGCCCTCGCTATCGTACCGGAAACGCTGTCTGAAGAAGACGCGCAGCGCTGGTTGGAGCAAGTGATGATGAACGCTGCGCAGCGGTATATGACGCAGTGCCCGCCTGCGGTTGAAGCAAATCCGATTTCTAAGAACTGGAGGAAATACTGAAATGAACACCTTTTTCGGCGTCCAAATCCAAAAACCGCAACCGCTCGTTGACGCGATCCGCGCCGCCGTCGCCGCGAAGCGCCGCCCGGTCGCGGCGCGGGATCGGGTGTACGCGAGCGAGATTTCCGCGTGCGACCGGCGCATCACGTTCGCGCTGTTAGGCTGCGAACCGGACGCGCCGCGCTCAGATAGCCCGTCGGCGCTGCTGGGCGACGCGATCCACGCGCATCTCGAAGCGCTGCTGGTCGAGGCGTTTCCGGGGCGCGTTGAAACAGAGGTGCGGGTCGTCGGCGGCGCGATCTCCGGGCGGATCGACGCGCTGCTGGTCGAAGACGACAACACGCTGACGGTGATCGACATCAAAACCGTCAGCGCGAAAGAGTGGGCGTCGCGGTCAAAGATCGAGGAGTATGTTGATCAGATCAGCGTCTACGCGGCGCTAACCGACGCGCAGACCGGCGTGGTGCTGTTGGTCAACCGCGACACCGGCGAGATGGAAGAACTCCGGTTCGCGGTTGACCGCGCCCGCGCTGAAGCGTTGCTGTATAAGGCGCTGCGACTTCAGTCACTGGCGTTTGATGGTCGTATTGCTGAAGCGGTTGCTTGGGGGACGGAAGAATGCCGCTGGTGCCCGTTCCGAAAACGGTGTGAGCCGCTTGACAAAACGGGCGTTCTGGAGTATACTGCGGACTAAGGCGAGAGCGCCGAAGTGATAGAAAGGAAACGGAAATGTTCAAGGAACTGATCAGCAACGGCAATCACAGAGAGCGACCGGAATTGAACGGCGCGTACATCGGGCGGTTTCTCGGCGTCAAAGAGCGCCAACGCCCGACGTTCGAGACGAGGAATGCTACTGAGCCGGTGATGGAAGACGTGTTCGTCTTCGAGTTCGATATCGAAGACGATGACGGTCAGCAGGTGAGGGTGTCGAAATGGGTGCGCAAACCGAAACGGTTGACACATCCGAGCAAGAACGGAAAAGTCACCAATCTGTATCGGGTTCTTGCTGCGCTCTACGGCGTTGCACAGATGACCGACGCGCAACTAGAGCGCGCAGAGGAATTCGTTGAGAACGAGGCGATTGGGCGCGAGTATCAACTCACGCTGGAGACCAAACCCTCCGGGTGGGTTGAGATCGTCCACATCGCCCCCGTCCGTAAGGCGCGCAACCGGAAGAAAGAAGAAGATGAAGAAGTCCCGTTCTGAACCTCGCTGGAAAAGAAAGGAGCGCGAAGCACTCAAAGCCTTGCAAGCATTGTTCGGGCGGGTGAGCGATCCGTCGCTTGCCCGCCTTTTGACGCCGACGGGGCGCGTCGGGCACCTCACGCGCTTCGGGGTTGATGGATTTGTCGGCGACAATCCGGGATTTGCGGTAGAAGTGAAAGCGA
>Ga0308401_1000091_pt1 | contig 27843 bp, 25 predicted proteins | sample HotsprSampleOSM1_FD_203472 | JGI IMG/M metagenome (GOLD analysis project Ga0308401, IMG submission 203472) | Hot spring phototrophic mat microbial communities from Octopus Spring, Yellowstone National Park, Wyoming, United States - 20060913_OS-M1 ...
AAGTACTTTTACGTTCCATTCTACGGAACCCATCAGATTACCAGAAGCATTACAGAGAGGGTTGTTCTCTGCAAAATCCCAAACCATCGGTATCGCCTGTCTGGCAAAAACACCTTGCATTTTTTCTCCACCGGAATGCCATGATGATAATGCACACCAATAATGTGTATTTTTACTCACCGCCAACGCCAAATACACCCCCACCGCCTGGGCATAGGCGGTGGCGCCGGCGCCGCCATCGTTCAGTCCGACACCATCGTCCGGCAGTCCTGCGGCCTGGGCATCCCGTCTGACGCACTCCATCGCATCCCCCACCAGGTCGGCAAAGGTGGTCAACGCCACCAGCTGGCGCGGGGTGAAGAGGTCGGCCCATGTGAAAAACCCATAGCCACGACCACTGACCAAATTGGTTGTCTCCCGATTCATCGGCAGATCGGGCTTCCACGTCGGCTGTGCGCTGCGCGCTATCGCCTCGTGCTCGGCAGTCGGCGGCAGGTAGACCCGGCCCCGTGGCCCTTCGGCGACGATCGCCAGCATCCGCGCGCCCATCCGCCCTGCTTGCCCTTCCGCCTTGATATAGTTGCCCGAAATCGGCATCCCCGACAGCAGGCAGCGGAACTGCGCGCCACGGGCCGGCTTCGTGCCCTGCTTCGCCCACGCCGGCGGCGTCCCGACACGCACCGTGAAGCGGTAGGCGTCCCCCGCCACGATCGGTTCCACATACGCCTCGTGGCCCGGCTTGCTGGAGAGAATAAAGGTCGTGACCAGCGGCGCCTCCACGTGCGCAAAAGCCGGGTTCGGGCTTTTGACCGTGCGCGCCCACAGCCAGGCAATCACCGTGAGCTGCTGCCCGATCAGCGGCTCCAGGTCCGGGCGGTCGGCTGCCAGCTCCGCGGTGATGGTGATCGGCGGGTACAGATGCCCGATCCGTCGCTGCGCCTGTTCCCGCATCCACGCCCCGTAATACCGCACATCGGCCGCCAACCCCTGCGCGCCGCGCCAGGCGTTGAGATCGAGGCGCCGGCGATCCTGCGGATTGACCGGCGGACGGTCGCGGAACTTCGGCGGAATTTCGATCATTGCCTTGTTGATCGTCACCGCGACCGGATTGAGGTCGCCGGCGTAGGCTTCCAGTCCCAGCCGTTGCGCTTCGAGCGGGATGGTTCCGCCCCCGGCAAACGGATCGTGCACCCCCGGCAGCGGCGGGATCTGTCCGGTACGGATGGCCTCGGCGATCTCGTCGTCGGACAGGCGTTCTGCCGCCGTTCCGCCCAGGCAGTGCCGCGCCCAACTCCGCCGGATTGCGCGGCGGGCGCGCTCGAGCGCCTCCTCGTTGGTGGTGTGCTCCCATACGACCAGTTGTTCGATGATGCGGAACAACCGCTCCCGCTCGCGCTGTTGCGCTGCCTCAGTTGGAAACAGCTCCGGCCAGGCCGACGGGTCGTCGACCATCTGGGCAAAGAGCACGGCGCGGGCGGTCGCCAGCGGACGACGCGCCCACCACAGATGCAAGGTGGAGGGATGGCCGTGGCGGATCGACTTTTCGCGGGCGCCGGCGGCGTTGATGGCGTCGAGCGGCAGGGCGACTTCGATGAGTTTCTTGCGCGAACGGATGTGGTTCATAGCGGGCGCTCTCCGCGGCTCCAAAGGTCGGCGACGTGGCAGGTGACGCTCGTGACCCCAAAGTCGGGTTCACGAAGGTGTCATCCATCCGCTGCGCCGCTTGGCATGGTACCATGTCCCCCGTGCGTCCGGCCGTGGACGCCGCCGAATCGTTGAGCGCCGATGCAGAAAGGAGACCCATGACCCACACCCTTGCCCGCACCCACGCCCGCGCCCGCCGCGCCGCATCCCGCGCCGCAGCGTTCCTGCACCGCCAGGGCGACGCCGCATCCGCCGCATCCGCCGCCGCAGATGCGGCGCAGATCGCCGCCATCCTGGTGCGCCAGACGGCGGCGCTGGCCCGCCGCTGCGCCGACCGCCCCGGCGTCGCCGACGCCGTCGCCCTGGCGGAATCCGCCGCGACCCTCGCCGCCGACGCCGCCGCCGACGCCGCCGCCGACGCCGCATCCGCCGCATCCGCCGCCGCGGCCCGCGCGGCGGACGCCGCATCCGCCGACGCCGCTGCATCCGCCGCTGCGCCGCACATCGCCGCCGGCATCGCCGCCGGCATCGCCGCCGCCGCCCTGGAGATCGTCTGCACCGCCGCCGATGCCGTGCAGCATGCGGCGGACGCCGCCCCCCACGGCGGCGCCCGCTGCCGCCGCGCGTCGCTGCGCCGGAGAACGTCCCGATGAGCGCTGCATGGATCGCCCCCCGCCGCCCGACCGCTGCTGCGCGACATGCGCCGCCTGGACCGTGCGCCGCAGCGCGGGCGGCGGGGGGCGGCGCGTCTGCGCCGCGCCCGCCGCCATCCTCCCCGCCGACCGCTCCCTGACCGCGCTTGGATGCGCCGCCTGGACGCCGAACGCGCGCGACCCGTTCGCCATCGCGCGGCGCCGCGCCGCCGCCGCGCCGCCGGCATGACGCCGCTGCGCGCGCGGCGTCCGCCGCCGCCGCCGCCCCCCACGCGCCATCCGCCGACGGCGGGCGCGCATGCGCCGGCGCCGGGCTGCGCCCGCGCAGCGCGGACCGGACCGCCCCCATCCCCTCCCCGCACGCGGACGCACCCCCCCGCGCCCCCCCGCAGGGGGTTCCCCGCACGCGGGGGGTTTGGGGGAGCGGGGTCCGCCGTCGCCGCGCTCGTCACGGACGCTATCCTGAAGGGAAAAACAAGCCGCCGTCGGATGACGGCGGAGGAGGGCCATCATGGAAGAAGAATCAACGGGGGCGACGGTGCGTCGCCCCCGTATCGGTCATCCGCTGAACATACCGGCGGATGACGAGGAGCATGCGCCGCTGCGCCGCGCGCGGCGCATCATTGATGATCGGCCCGCCGCCCCCCAAGCCCCCCCCGCACGCGGGGGAGACCGGGGGAGGTTCCCCGCCGGCGGGGGGCTTGGGGAGGCTCCCCGCACGCAGAACGCGCCGTGGGCGGAACCGTCGGCGGCGGCGGCGGCGACGGCGGCGACGGCGGCGACGGCCGCGCCGGGCGACTCCGTCTCCATCCCGGATGGAGTCGCGATCGTGGACGCCAACCGACGCGGAGGCGGAGGCGGGGTCGAGGCGGTCGTCGCCGTCGCTGCGACGCTGGCGCATCTTGCGCCCGGCGTCGTCCGCCTCACGATCCGCCCGCTTGGGCGGTTCGGCGCGCCGATCGACCTGTTTTCCATCGGTCGCGTCATCCTGAACGCGCACGCGACCGGGGGGGACGGAGTCGAACTCACCGTCATCGAGCGCACCCGGCGCGACGCCCGCACCGTGGCGGGCGTCGCGCCGTCCCACACCCTGCAAGGGGAGTGGGAATGGGACGCCGACGCCGCCACGTTCGTCCTGGCGCGCGGCACGCTGGCGTGGGCCATGGAGACGCCCGGCGCCGCCCGCATCGTCCCCGCCGTCATCGCGCGGGCGCTGGCGGCGGCGATTGACGCCGGCGACCCGTCTCTGGACGGCGTCGCCGTCCAGGTCGACGGCAGCGGCAGCAGCGTCTGGCGCCCGGTCGTCCACACGCTGCCGGTCGCGCTGACCGCCCGCCAGGCATGGGGCATGTCATGGCCCCATGACTGGGACACCTACCGGGCGGCGCTCGATGCGGCGCAGCGGGCGCTGCGCCCCGTCTCCTGGGAGGAGGAGACGTGGCTGCTGGCGCCCCAAGCGAACGATCCGCGCATCCTGGAGGTCAAGGAGCGCGGGTCGTGCGCCTGGATGCGCGTCGACGGCGAACCGGAGATGACGGTTCGCCTGTCGCGCAATGCGCGCGCCATCCTCGTCGCGCGCGGGCTCCTCCCCGCACGCGACGAGGCAGCATCATGACGACGCGCCGCCGCCCGCACAGCGGGCGGCGGCGCTATCGTTGGTTCGTGCGCATTGGACGGATGTCCAACACTCGTACCGGAGCATAGCCATGACCATCACTCGTTGCCTGCTGAACGCGCTGATCTCTGCCGTCGCCGCCGGCCTGATCGCCGCGCTGGTCGGCGCAGGCGTCGTCGGGTGCATCGGGACGCCGCCGGACCCGCGCGCGTCGCCGACCGTCCTGATCATCACCCTGACTCCATCCGCCCGCGCCCGCCTGATCACGCCGGACGCGCCCGATCCGACGAACACCGGCCTGCCGTCGCTCGACCGCCTCAACCGCGCCTGGCGGGTCACGCACATGACGCCGGTCTTTCCCGACGTCGATCCCGCCGATCCGGTCGCACAGCGCCACGGGCTGACCGCCGTCTACCGCCTGACGGCCCCCCCGCTCCCGCTCCCGCGCATGATGGCGCGCGCCTACGCCGCCGATCCGCACGTGGAATCGGTCGAGATTCCCGGCGAGATCGCCATCCCATGACCGCACGGACGCGCCCAGGACCGCGCCAGACGCCCCAGAAACGACGGAACCGCGCCATCCCGACCTTCGGGTCGGATCGTCCCCCGGTCGCGCCTCCTGGGGCGTCCGGCGCGGTCCAGGACGGGCGGCGCGCCGCCATCCCGACCTCCGGGTCGGGTCGTCCCCGAATCGCGCCTCCTGGGGCGTCCGGCGCGGTCCAGGACGGGCGGCGCGGCGCCATCCCGACCTTCGGGTCGGGTCGTCCCCGAATCGCGCCTCCTGGGGCGTCCGGCGCGGTCCAGGACGGGCGGCGCGGCGCCATCCCGATGTTCGGGTCGGATCGTCCCCGAATCGCGTCTCCTGAGGCGTCGGGCGCGGTCCAGGACGGGCGGCGCGGCGCCATCCCGACCTCCGGGTCGGATCGTCCCCGAATCGCGCCTCTTGGGGCGGTCGGCGCGGTCCAGGACGGGCGGCGCGGGGTCATCCCGACCTTCCGGGTCGGGTCGTCCCCGACTCGCGCCTCTTGGGGCGTCCGGCGCGGTCCAGGACGGGCGGCGCGGCGCCATCCCGACCTTCGGGTCGGATCGCCCCCCGGTCGCGCCTCCTGGGGCGGCGCAGGCGGTCCAGGACCGATGGAACCCCGCCATCCCGCCCTCCCCCCGCAGGCGGGGGGCTTGGGGGGGTGCGGATCGTCCCCCGGTCGCGTCTCCTGAGGCGTCGGGCGCGGGAATGGCGGGCGCGGCGGACGCCGACGGATCAATCGGCGCCGATGGCCGCCGTCGGCGCCGGCAGCGCCGACGGCGTGAGCGCCGGCGCCGCTGTCGGCATGGGCGTCGGCGGATACGCCGGCGATTCCATGGCATCCGGGGGAACGATGCTCAGCGCCGTCGCATCGGCGCCGTCGGCGATAATCACCGCCGCCGGCGCATCAAGCAGCGGCGACCACGGCGCCGTCAGCGTGATCCGCTCCGGGATGCCCGGATCCAGCGTGATCTTCGGCGCCGTCGCCTCCACGTATCGCCCGGAGGCATCCACGATCCAGGCGGTTCGCGGCCAGGGGCGGCTTTTCGCCTGGCGGTTGACGACATCCGCCGTGATCGCCACGGTCGTCCCGCAGCGCATCCCCGCCGCCCATGCCGCCCGTCCGCCCGGCAGCGCCGCCACGCGCGTGAGTTCCCAATCCCGCCAGACCGCCGACCGCACCGCCGCCCGATCCAGCGCACGCACCGCCAGCGGCGGCGCATCCGCCGCCATCCACGCGCCCGACGCCGGCGTCGGGACGGACGCCCCCGGCGTCGGCGTCTGCGTGCGCGCCGGGACGGACGCCCCCGGCGCGGGCGTCAGCGCGAGCGCCAGGCGCACCCGCGCCGACCCGTCGGGGAGACGAATCTGCAGCATCCACGCATCCGGCGGCGCATCGTCCGCCGGCAGCGTAAACAGCGCCAGCGCCCGCACCGGCATGCGCGGCGGCACGGTCACGCCGCGCGCGGCGGCGCCGCCCACGAGGGTCTCGACCTCGCCGACCGCCGGCATGCCCCCCTCCGGACATGCCGCCGCCGCCGCCGCCCGCAGCAGCGGATGCCTGCCGACGCCGCCGTCCGGCGCCAGGTCGAGGTAGCGCCGGTCGGACGACAACAGCGTGAGCGTCTGCGCCTGCCGCAGCCACTCCCACCGCAGGCTGCGATCCGCGCGCGTGTTCACCGCCACCAGGTCAATGAGCACGCTCCGCCGTCCGACCGGCGCGCCATACTCCGGCGGCAGATCGGCCACCCAGGCGTGGACGACCGCCACCTGCCAGTCCCCGACCGGCGTCGTCAGCGCCGCATCGCGCGGCGCCAGCGCCGCCATCACGGCCGTCGCCGTCGCCCGCACCGCATCAAGCGCCGGCGTGACGTCCGGCGTCGGCGTGGCGCGCGGCGCGAGCGGCCACCCCTCCGGCGCCGCCGGCGGCGCCGCCATCGGCGGCGCCGGAGCGGGCGTCGCTCCCTGCCGTCCTGCGCCGCCGCCGCACCCGGCCAGCAGCGCAACGACCGCCAGCAGCGCCGGCAGCGCCCGCCGCCGGCGCACCATCCGGCGCCACATTCGCATCATTCCTGCTCCTCCGGCGACAATGGCGCGGCGCGCGGTCGCTGCCGCACGCCGCGCCGTTGTCATCATCATCCCTCACGTCCGCCCGCGCCGCGTCCCCCAACAGCGCGTGAACTGCGCGCGGAAGGGACAATCGGCGCAGTCGGCGCGCGTCGCCGCGCCGAGCGTCCGCATGAACGGGTAGCCGAAGGCGTACCCGTGGGCGTAGACGGCGCGCGTCACCGACGCGACCGCCTCCGCCCGCCATGCGCCGGCCCAGCGCCGCAGCGCCGCCGCCGCGTCCGCCTCGGCGACCCCCAGCTCCCGGAGCATGGACGCCAGCGCCATGATCTCCGGGTTGCTGCCGCCCGGCGGCGGCGGGCGCCGCGCCAGCCGCGCCGCGCACACCGGCAGGTCGCCGCCGATGGCCGCCCGCAGCGCCGCCTCCCCGTCGCCCGCCGCCGCACCCCCCGGTTCGGGAGGGTGGCGGGGAGGTCGGGGGGGCGGGAGGGGGCGCGCCGCCTCCGCCGCCGCCGCCGCCTCCGCCGCCGCCAGCGCCGTCGCATAGGCGTCGGCGAGCGCCGGACAGACGACCGGGCGCGGCCCCGCCGCTGCGCGCGGCCCCGCGTCCGCCAGCGCGCGGATGCGCTCCATCCCGCCCGCCAGCTCGTCCGGCGTCAGCGGGATTTTCCACCGCCCGTCGCGGCGCGGCGCGTTCAGCCGCCGGATCAGGCGCCGCCGGGTGAAGAACGACCGCCCGCTGCGCGCCAGCCAGAGGTCCAGCGCCGCGTCGTCATCCAGCGGCGGCGGGACATGCCCGGTCGCATCCGCCAGCGCCTGCCGCCAGACCCGACGGTCGTCCGCCGTCGCCTGGCGCACCCCGGTCGGCGCGTCCAGCGTGACCAGGCGCATCTCCGCCCGCCACGCCGTCGCCAGCGCCTTCGCCGCCGCCGTCGCCTCCGGCGACGCCCAGCCGCCCAGCAGCGGCGCCGGCAGCGCGAGGTGAAACCCCGCCCCGCCGGTGTAGGCGATGCCGACCGCCTCCGGCGGCAGGGCGTAGGCGCGCTCCAGATGCGCCAGCAGCGCCAGCGCATCCCGGCGCGCATGCTCGACGTCCAGCCAGTCGGCGTGGGCGTCGAAATCGAGCGTGAGGTCCACCACGTGGACCTCGCCGCGAACCGGGCGCGCCGCCGCAAAGCGCTGCATGGAGACGCGCTCCTCGCAGCGCGGCGGCGGCAGCGCCGTCGCGTCGATGCGCCGCCACCGCGACCGGCCGATCTGCCGGTCGCGGTAGCGGTACACGCGGAGGTCAGCGCGCTCCATCGCGCGCCCCCTCCGCCCGTCGCCGCGCGCGCTCCCGCAGGAACGCGCGCCGCCCCGCCGCGGCGCGCCGCCAGCCCGCCGCCAGCAGCGGCAGCTCGGCGCCGACGCGCCGCAGGCGGCGGCGCGGGCGCGCGCGCCCGCGCCAGATCGCCCCGACCACGACCGCGGCCAGCAGCCACGGCCCGATCGGGATGCCGGCGCCCGGCGGCAGCGGCGCCGGCGGCGGCGCCGGCAGCGGCGGCCATGACGCCGCGACCGCCGCCGCCGGCGGCGGCGCGGCGCGGCGAAGCGCATCGATCCCGGCGGCGCCAATCGCCGCCGGGCCGTCCAGCGGCGCGGCGCTCAGAATCCAGAGCGCCGCGCCCAGCGCGACGACGGTCAGCATCGCGCTGACCGTCGTCGCGCGGCGTCCTGATCGCCCGCTCCCCGACAGCGCCGTTTCCAGCGCGTCGAGGAGCAGGCGCACGAGAATCAGGTGCATGCCTCCTCCTGCCGCCCCCCCGTGCGGGGGGGTCGGCGTCGTTCCGTCCACGCATGCACCGTAGCGCCGCCCGCCGCCATGCACACGCCCGCCCCGGTCATCACCGGGGCGGGCGTGTGCGTGTCCGTCTCCCTCCTTCGTGTCCGTTCCCGTGCGCGGCGCGGCGCGGCGGCTACGACCCGATGGTGGGGCTGCGCAGCCCATCATCGATCAACCGGAACACCCCCTCGATCCGCTCACCGAGGGCGGTGAGGACGCCGATCACGACGACGCCGATCAACACCAGAATCAGCGCGTACTCCACCAGCCCCTGTCCGGGCTCCGCGCCGCGTCCGTCCTCGCGGGCGAAAAATGCACGAACCATGCCGTTCTCCCTCCTTCTGCCGCCCCCCCTGCGGGGAGGGGCGGCGTCGTTCCGTTCACGCATGCACCACAGCGCCGCCCGCCGCCATGCACACGCCCGCCCCGGTGATGACCGGGGCGGGCGTGTGCGTGTCCGTCTCCCTCCTTCGTGTCCGTTCCCGTGCGCAGCGGGGTCGGCTACTGCCCGGCGGCGCCGCCAAGTCCGTCGTAGATCGCCTGGAACACCCCCTCGATCCGCTGACCGAGGAGGGTGAGGATGCCGATCACGACGACGCTGATCAACACGAGAATCAGCGCGTACTCCACCAGCCCCTGTCCGGGCTCCGCGCCGCGTCCGTCCTCGCGGGCGAAAAATGCACGAACCATGGTTCTCCCTCCTTCTGCAGGATGGGCGACGCCTCCGCCGCCCATCGTGACTCTATCCGACCCGGACCGGCGGCGCCATCAACAGCCGTCACGGAACGCGCCGCCGGTCGTTGATCGCTCATAACCTGCTCCAGTCCCATCCGCTCAGCGCCGGCGGCAGCCCGACGGCGCCGTTCGTGGCCGCCGCCGCGCCGCCGGACGACGCGGGCGCGGGCGCCGGCGCGGGCACGGGCGCGGGCGCCGCCGCCGGCGGCGGCGCGGACGCCGGCGGCGGCGCGGGGGCGAACGCCGGCGCGGGGGCGAACGCCGGCGCGGGGGCGAACGCCGGCGCGGGGGCGAACGCCGGCGCGGGAGCGAACGCCGGCGCGGGGGCGAACGCCGGCGCGTCGCGCGCGTCCGGCGGCGCGGCGCCGGCGGAGAGGACGTGATCAACCACCACAATCGTCTCGACCACCTCCGCCTGCGTCTCCACGCTCGTCCCGTCCGCCAGCGTCGCCGTGACCCGCCGCTGCGTCTTGCGGTTCTCCAACCGTCCCTCCGCCACCACCCGCGCGCCGCGCGGGTGCGCCGCCGCCAGCGCCCGCGCCTCGCGCTCGGTCAGCCCGCGCACTTCCAGCGTCATCGTCACCGTGCGCGGCTCGATCATGCCGTTGACCAGCTGCGTTGAGGACGCCGAGACGCGCAGGCGCACCACCGGACCGTGCGGCGTCGGCAGCAGCTGGGCGTCGCGGGTCAGATTGCCGACCATCAACACGCGCACCAGGTCCATTACGCCCTCCCCGCGGCGTCCGCCGCCGCCAGCCAGACCAGCGGACGCAGCCAGCTCCGCCCGCCGACCTCGGCCGTGACGCCGCCCACGGCGCGTCCGACCAGCACGGCGCCGACCGCCGCCGGGACGCCGGATGGCGCATAGCCGACCACGTCCGGCAGGGACAGGTCCGCCAGCCAGCCGTTCCCGACCGCGCGCGGCGGCGCGGTCAGCGCGACGGGCGCGCCGGTCCACGGCAACGGAGGGGTGACGCGGTCCCAGGGCGCCGCGTCCAGCGCTTCCAGGAGAAGCAGCGTCCCATCCGGGTCGTGCGGCAGCCGATGATCCCCATCGAGCGCATGGACATGCAGCGGACGCAGCGTCGCACGAATGATCGCCTGGGTGCGCGCCGGCAGCGCAGCTCCGTCCGGGACGCGCTCCTCCGGCAGATAGACGCCGACCACCCCGGCGGCGGCGCCCGCCGCCGGGCGCAGCCAGGCGGCGATGACGGCGCCCTCCCCGTCACGGCGCATGCGGCGCCGCCACTGACTGGTGCGCCCGATCAGTTCGATCACCCCATCCATGGCGCACCTCCGTTCGGCGGCGCCACGGCGGTCGGCACAGACGGCAACGCCAGCAGCGCCGCGTCCAGCGCGGCGTCGATCTCGGCGCGCGGCGGAAGCGGCGGCGGGGGCGGCGGCGTCCCCGGCGTGCGGCGCGGTCCGCCGCCCGTCGCGATCAGGCGCGTCACCTCCTCGTCGGTCAGCATGCGCCCCTTGACGAGCTCCACATACCCGACGTCGACCGTCATACGCACGCCGGTCAGCATCCGCCGCCGCATGGCGGCCACCCGCCGATCCACCTCGTCCGCCGGACCGCCTTTGGCGCGAATCGCCTCCTCCGCCGCCGCCAGCGCCGCCTGAATGCGCGGATCGCCCCGCCGCCGCTGATAGACGCGCGGCAGCAGGCGCCCCTCGACGACCACCTGGTTGCCGTGCTTGAGCAGCGCCGCCGCGTTCTCCACCGACCCGTCCAGCGCGACGTCCGCCGGCGTCAGCGTCGTCAGCGCATGCGCCGCCCGCGCGCCGGGGACAATGCTGGGCACGGCGCTGCGGCAGCGAATCCGCACCGTCGCAATCGGGCAGCGCACCCCCGGCCCGATCACCTCGTCCCGAATCGCCGGTCCGCCGTCGACCGCGCCGACCAGCTTCACCCACGACCCGTCCGGCGCCGTCTCCGGCGCGCGCGCGACGGCGAGGACATCGAGGCGCGTTTCCCACGTCGGCAGACCGGCGTCATCCGGATGCACGGCGAAGGCGCGATCATAGGTCTGTTCCAGCCGCACCGATCCGCTGATCTGCACCCGCGCGCCATCGGTGAACAGCCCGGTCTCCATCAGCCGCGCGCTGACCGACAGCGGCATGCTGAACGCCCGCCCGCCCGGCTCCTCGATCTCGATCCGATACGGCGCATACCGCATGCCCAACGGCGTCGCCGTCGCCGGACGCGCCTTGCCGTTCGGTCCATACCGTTCCCGCCGCACCGTGCCGATCAGCACGCAGACATTCCGGTCGTCGCCCCGGTCGCCGCCCGGGTGTTCGCGCATCACCATGCGCAGCGCATCGTCCGGCGGCGCCGCGCGCGCCGCCGCGTCCGCCGCCGCGTCCGCCGCGCCGTTCGCCGCGCCGTTCGCCGCGCCGCCGGCGGTTCCGTCGTCCATCCCGACGTCCTCACCGTCGTCATCCGCCGCCGGAATCGCCCCCGGCGCCGTTCCCGGCGACGCCAGGAGCGCCTGCCAGTCAATCATCGTCATCCCTGTCCTCCTGTCTGCATTATCCGGCCGCTCCTGCGACCGGGCGCCGCATCCGGCGCCGCATGCAGCGTGCCACATGCCGCCCGCCGCGCGCATCCGTGATCGTCGGCGATCCCGTCGCCGGCGCCTCACGGTCGCCCGCCCGCGCCGCGCGGCGCGGATGGGCGCGGGCGCGCCGGCGCCAGCGCCTCGCCGTCGGCGGGCCAGCGCAGCGCCAGCGCATGCGTGCGCAACGCCGCGATCACCGGATCGACGCCGTAGCGCAGCATGCTCCGTTCGCGCAGCCGGATGCGCGCATCGGGAATCTGCTGCGGGTCGGCGTCCAGCGCGTCCGCCATCGCCGCCCGATACGCCGCCGCGCGCTGCGCCAGCGCCTCCGCCAGCGCCGGCGCCCACGCCGCCGCCGTCGCGACGCCGACCTCCTGCGCCAGCAGCGCCAGCGTCTGCACCGCCGCCGCCGCCGGTCCATGATGCAGGCCCCCCCGCGCCGCCGTCGTCCACGCCCGCCGCAGCAGTTCGTCCGCCTGCGGGTCGACGTCCGCCGGACGCGCCCGGCGATAGGGCGCGTCCGGCGGCGCATCACCCGCCGCGCCGTCGCCGCTGCGCGCCGGCGGACGTTCGCGCGGGCGCGCGCTGAACAATCCGCTCTCCACATCGCCGACCGGAAAGCGCAGCAGCGCCTCCTGGCGCGCGCGCACGGCGGCAAAGTCGGCTTCCGTCAGACCGGTGTCGGCATAGGCTTCTACCAGCGCCCGCGCGTCCTGCTTGATCGGTCCTAAAATGACCAGCCCGCCCAGCGCCTGCAAGGCGGCGGCGCGCACCGCCTCGCTGTACTGATACAGCCCTTGATGCGCCCCGATGATGCCGACCCCTAACGAGCGCGTCTGCGTGAAAAACACTTCGGCGTCGTTGGGATGCTCGGCGTCGATGAACTTCTGCACCTCATCGATGATCAGCGGACAATCCCAGCGCAGGTCCGGGTTGGGCTGGCGCGTTTGCCGGGCGAACGTCGCGGTCGACAGCGTCGCAAACAACGCGGTCGCCAGAATCGCCGCCAGCGACTCGGAGAGGATTTCCGGCACGAGTTTGAAGATCAGAATCCGGCGCGCGTCCATCGCGTCGGGCAGATAGAGGGTGGCATGCGGCTGGCAAAACAACTGCTGCACCACCGGGTCGGTGATAAAGTGCTGCAAGCGCCGCCGGAACGATTCGATGCTGACCCGCACGCGCTGGTCCATCGCCGGATACTCCACCAGCCAGAAGTCGCGCACCAGCGGGTTGCTGACCCGCCGCAGCACCTCGGCGCGGTAGGCGCTGCTGACATAGAAGCGGTCGAGATGCAGCAGCGTCGGCGTCGGCTCCCCTTCGAGCAACGCCCGCAACCCCATGCGGGCGAACTGCTGCATACCGGCCGATTCGCGCCACACCTCCGGCGACATGCGGGCGAACAGGGTTTCCACCTGCCCCACGAGTTGCGCCGGCGACACCCCGTCGCCCGCCAGGCGGCGGTCGAGCGGGTTGAGGCACGGCACGCTCGGCGCGGTCAGGTCGATCAGAATCACCCGCTCGTGCGTCTCCGGCGGCAGCGCCGCCACAATCCGGTCGGCCAGGTCCCCCTTGGCGTCGATAATGATGCACCCGGCCCCAATGCGCGCCAGTTCAAACGCCAGCACTTCGATGAAACTCGATTTGCCCGCGCCCATGGGGCCGAGCACTTCCATCCCTTTGCGCAGGTCGCGCAGCGTCGGGCCGACCAGCCCGTCGGCGCCGTCCGGGTGATCGGCGTGCGCCAGCGCCAGGCGGCGGCGCCCCAAATCGCGCGGATCGGTCGGCGGCGGCGCCAGGCGTCCGGCCAGCGCCGCCGCCGCCTCGTCGGGGGGCAAAAACACGCGCGCCGGCGGGGGCAGGTAGCGCACCGGACGCAGGGCGATCAGCGGCTCCAGCGCCGCGTTCGGCGGATGCCAGAGCGCCGCCAGGTCGATGGCGCTCAGCAGGGACCGGCGCTTGCCCGGCAGCGGCAGGAGCGGCCAGGGCAGTCCGGGCCAGACGGGGCGCGGCGCATGCGCGGTCAGGTCCTGCAGCGCCAGACGGCGGCGCGCGGCGCGACTCCAGCCGCCGCCGGCGCGCGCCAGCGTCAGCGCCGCTCCGCCGATCAGCAGCGCCGCCGCCGCCGCCAGCGCCGCCGGCCCGCCGCTGCCGACGCCGAGCGCCGTGACCAGCAGCGCCAGCCCCGCCGGCGCCGTCCACGCGGCGGCGCGCGCGGGCGCCGCGGCGCGCGCGGCGGATTCCGCCGCGTCCTCCGCCGCGCGTCCGGTCGGCGCCGTCCAGCAGCGCCGCCGTCCCTGCGCCAGCGCATCCAGCGGCGGCGGCGCCAGGCGCTGGACCGCGCCGCCGCTCTCCGCCGCGAACTGCCCCAGCGCCTGCGCCAGCGCCTGCACCTGGCGCACCGCCGCCTCTTCCGTGACGGCCGCCGCCACGCACCGCACCGTCACCTCGAACGCCCACCCCTCCGCCTGCTGCAAGAGGGCGTCATGCGCCGCCAGGTCGCCCGGCGTCAAGCGCGCCTGAATGCGCGCCACCTGCGTGCGCAGCGCCTCGCGCCACGCCTGGTCGGCGCGCACATCGGCGCCGCGCACCAGGATGTCGTACCCGGCATAGATCACCGGCGCCGTCACCCGCACCGCCGCCGCCAGCGGTCCCAGCGGGTCGGACTGAAACCGGCCCAGGTCGCGCAGCGGATGCCCCGCCGGACGCGCCGGAACCAGATCGACCCACGCCACCGCCCCGGCCTGCTGCAGCGCCGCCGCCAGGTCGTCCGCCGCCGGACGCACCGTCGCGCCCGGCGTCCGTCCCTCGATCTCGTGCCGCACCGCCGCGCGCCAGTCGTCGCCGCCCGGCGTGCGCACCCGCAGGCGCGCCCGTCCGTCGCTCCCCGACTCGATCACCAGCGCCAGCGTCGGTTCGTCCCCCCGCGTCACGGCGTGCGCCGGCAGCAACGGCGCCAACCCGATCAGCAGATCGACGCCGGTCAGCGGCGACCACGCCGCCGCCGGCGCCGCCGGAAAGGCGGCGTCCCAGGTGTGCAGCCGCCGCGCCGCCCGCCGCCGCCGCTGGCGCGCCAGCAGCACGCCGCCGCGCAGCAGATCGGCGCCGATCACGGTCAGCAGCAGCGCCATGCCGATGCGCACCCAGGGAACCGCCGCCGCCACGCCCGCCCCCGCCGCGCGCAGCAGCGGCGGCCCCCCCGCCGTCGCCGCCGCCAGCGGCGTCACAATCATGTCCGGCGTCCAGGCCAGCAGCGCCAGCAGCGCCAGCAGCAGCATCCCGCCGAGCCGCAGCAGACTGCGCGTGCGCTGGCGCGCCAGCATCCACTCGGCATCCGTCTGCGGTCGCTTCCATGGATTGCCCGACCAGCGCGCCTGCCGCCCCGCCGGTCCGCCGCGCGGCATCCCGCCGCCCCCGCCGCCGTCGCCGCCGCGTCCCGCGCCGCTGCGCGACACCCGCCCGCGGTCCGTCATGTCGTCCCCCGTTCCAGCACTGCATCCGGCGCCGGCGCGCCGCTCCACCAGCGTCCGTCCGGCAGCCAGACCGTCGCCCGCCGTTCCGTCGGAATCGGCGCCGCCGCCGGGCGCAGCGTCGGCAGATCGATCCCAAGCGTCATGACCGCCGCCCCCGCCGCCGCCGCCGCCGGCACGTCCGCCGGCGGCGCGTCCCCGACCCACAGCAGCAGCGCCAGCATGCCGGGCGCCGGCAGGCGCAGCAGCGCGAGCGCATCCGGCGGCGGCGCGCCGCCGATGACCGCGATGGCCAGCAGCAGCGGCGCCGCATCCGGCAGGCGGGCGCCGCGCCGCACGGCGAAGCGCCGCTCCAGCGCCAGGCGCAGTCCGTCCGCCAGCGTCGCGGCATCGCTGCGGTCCCACGCCGCCGCCTCCCCCGCCGACCACAGCGCCCGCGCGCCGTCCGGGTCCGCCAGCCATGTGCGCCACCCGCTGCGCCGGGCGGCGGCATGCATGCGCGCCAGCGCCCATGCCCCGCCCGCCCCATGCGCGCAGACGACCAGCGGCGGCGGCGTCCCGTCGGCGGGCCAGCCCCACCACAGCGTGCGCCCGCGCCGCAGGGTCAGCAGCGGCGCCGCCAGCCATGCCGCGCGCGCGGGGGGCGGCAGTCCGGGCGGCGCCCGCACCCCATCCGCCGTCTCCTCCCAGCGTCCGCCGGCCTGCGCGCGCGCCCACGCCGCCCGCTCCGGCGCGCGCGCCAGCAGCAGCGTCGCCGTGGCGCGGCGGGCGTCCGCCACGCCCGCCGCCGGGACGCCGGGGTCCATCCCGGCGTCCCGCGCCGCCTGCCATGCCGCCGCCAGCCGCGCGTGCGGCGGCGCGGGCGGCGCGGCGGCGGCCACGACCGGCGCCACGCCGCCCCGCGTCCAGCGCCCCCCCTCGGTGCGGGGGGGCGGCGGGGGGGACCGAGGGGTGCGGGGAGGGCGGGAGGGACGGGTCCATGGCGGCGCCGGCGGCGATTCCGGCGGCGGCGGGCGGACGGGGCGCGGGAGCGCCGTCCCGCCCGCGCCCCCGGTCGCCGCCCCGCCGCGGCGCCGCACGACCCCAACGGCCGCCAGCGCCGCCAGCGCCGCCAGCAGCGCCCACGCCTCCATGGGCGCCGCCGCGCCAAGCAACGCCGGCGCGCCGAGCAGCGCCGCCACCGCGATGATCGGCGCCGCGCGTCGTCGGCTCATGCGCCGCCTCCGTCGGTCGGGGGCGCCAGCAGCGCCGGGTCGCAGACGGCGTGCCAGAGGTCATCGTTGAGCGCCAGCGCCATCGTCCACCCGCGCCAGCGCGCCCCCGCGCGCCCCGCCGCCGCCGCCGGCAGATCGTCCATCGTCGCCAGCAGCGCGCCGTCCGGCCAGGTCTGCAGCCCGATCCGCCCGTCCGCCTGCTGCACCGCCAGCGTGATCCGCTGCGGGTCGGCGACGTGCAGCGCCAGCGTGGATGGCGGCACGCTTCCCAGCAGCAGCGGGGAGCCGCCATCGAACGGCCAGTAGGTCAGCGCCACCCGGTCGGCATACTGCGCCACCCAGAACAGGCCGTCGCTTCCCCATCCCAGCGGCGCCAGCCCGGCCGGACGCGCCGGACCCGGCGCCAGCGTCGCCGTCTGCACCCCGCGTCCGCCGCGCGGCAGCGTCAGCAACAGCGCATCCGCCGCCGCGCCGCCCGCCGCCGGCGCGCTGAACAGCACCGCCGCCGCGCCATTCGGCGCCCACTCCAGCGCCGCCGCCGGCGTCGGCATGGCGCTGACCGCCGGCGCGTGCAGCGGCGACCCGTCGCTTCCCGCCGCATCCCACACCCGCACCACGCTCCCGCTCCCCGCGCGCAGCGCCAGCACCAGATACGCGCCGTCCGGCGACCACCATGCGCCGTCGACCGGCTGATCGGTCGTCAGCGTCTCGACCCGTCCGTCGGGCGACGTCAGCGTCAACCGTCCGCGCGCGCCGCTCCGGTCCGCCGGGTCCGGCTCCCACACGACCCGCACCCGCCGTCCGTCCGCCAGCGTCGCCGTATCGGCGACGGGATAGCGGTCCAGGTCGGGGGCGCGCGTGACCGCGGTCGCGGTCACGCGCATCACCGCCGGCGGCGCGTCCCCGGGGCCGGCGGCCACGGCGCGCCAGCCGCCGCGCGCATCCGCCGTCACCATGCGCCAGACGGCGCCCGGCGCCGGACGCGGCGCCAGCAGCAGCGCCGGACGCGGACGCCCCGGCGGAAACGTCGCCGTCGTCGTCATGCCGACCGTCACCGTCACCGTCCGGCGCTGCGGATAGACCCCCGGCGCCTCCGCCGTCACCGTGTACACGCCCGGCGCGCCGCGCCAGACCAGCGCCTCCCCCGCCGCCGTCATCGGCGCATCCCCGACCCGCACCGCAGCGGCGGCGTCCGCCGCATACACGACGACCACGCCATACACCGCATGCTGCCAGACCGCCAGCACCAGCGCCGCCAGCAGCGCCAGCCCGCCGATTCCCAGCAGCAGCCGCCGCCGCCGCCGCAGCAGGCGCGCCAGGCGCGCCTGCGCCACATCCAGATGCAGCACCGCAACGCCCAGGTCCAGATCGCGCATCGCCCCCTCCGCTCCGCTAGGCCGCATCGCGCGGCGGCGCCGCCGCCCCGCCGGTCGCGGCGACGATGAGCGTATGCAGCGGTTCCGGCGCCCGCGGAATGCGCAGCGGGATCGGCGTCCGCCCCGCCAGCAGCAGCCCGGTGGCGCCGCGCTCATCCCGCCGACACTGCGACAGCCAGGCGACCTCGCCGGGCGTCAGCCCGAATTGCTTCGCCGCCGCCAGCACCGGATTGCGCTCATCATCGCCGCCATGCCGCGCCGGACGCACCTGGCGCAGCAGCAGCACGGTTTCGCAATTGTCCAGGTAGGTCATGCCGCCGGCATTGGGAACCACGGCGCCGGACGGCGTGCGCTGCACCAGAAAATCGCGCACCTGCTGCGTGATGACCGTCGCCGCCGTGCGCAGCGACCGCCCAATGCGCGCGATCGTCTCCAGCACGCGCACGCCGGCGGCGCTGCCCAGGATCGTCCACGCCTCGTCCAGGATGATCTCCATCGGGCGGTCGCGGCGCTGCAAGGCGGTCGTGATGCAGTAATTGGCGATCAGCGGCGGCAGCACGCGCTGCAACGTCGCATCATCGCTCTGCACAAACCGACTGAGGTCGATGCCCAGCACGCCGACATCGTCGCGCTGGCGCGACGGCGGCACGCTGAGCGGCAACGTGCCCGGCGCATTGATCAGCCGCCCCAACGCGCCCGTGGTGAACAGGTCGAGCGCGCCCAGCAGCGCCTCGTCCGCGCCGCGCGCCTGCAGGCGCGCGGCGACCTCGCCCAACGTCGGCGCATCCGCATGCCAGGTCGCCGGGTCGTGCGTCATGCCGCGCGCGTCATAGCATGCCAGAATCGCCTCCTCGAGCTGCGCCTCGGCGCGCGGAGAAAGCGGCATGCCGCGCGCCTGCGCTTCGGTCGTCAGCAGGTGCTTGACCAGCGCCGCCCGGTCCATCCGCACATCCAGCCCCTGCGCCCGCACCGTCGTCAGCGCCGCCGGGTCGCCATACGGCAGCATGAGCGGATTGATGCGCACCTCCGCCTGCTCCGACAGCACCAGATAGGTTCCGCCGAGGGTCTCCTCGATCAGCGCGCGATACTCCTGCCCCTTGGGGTCCATGACGACGATGGCGCAGCGACCGTAGGCGTACCGCTGCAACAGCAGCAACGCCTGCACATACGTCTTGCCGCCGCCGGTCGCGGCAATGATCGCCTGGTGGGGCGACGGCAACGCAAAGCGGTCCAGGATGACCGGCGCCCCGGTGTCGGCATGCACGCCGTACAGAATCGGCGCCTGCTCGCCGAGCGGCAGCGCCCGTCCGCCGTCCGGAATCAGGCGCGCCAGCGTCGGCGAATCGGCTTCCCGCACCAGACGCAGGTCGTCGCGTCCGAGCGCCGTCGTGGTCAGCACCCCCTCCCAGTGCTGGTAGTCGCAGCGCACGATCTGCACCTGCCCGTCCACGCACGCATCGCGCAGCGCGCGCTCCCGCGCGCGCAACTGCTCCAGACTCTCGCCCGCCACGGTCAGATACCAGGCATAGCGGTGGTGCCCGGTGCGCTCCTCGGCGAGCGCCCGCAGATGGCGCCGCAGGTCGCGCAAGGCGACATCCGCGTCGGGCTGCTCCTCCTCATCCGCCAGCGACACCCCCAACTGGCGCGCCAGTTCCGCCAGCCGCTGCTTGACCGCCGCGCGCGGCAGCGGCTGATTGACCACCGTCATCTGCACCCCCGGCAGGCGCGCCAGCCGCCCGAACGTCGTCGGCGCCAGGCGGCGCGGCGGCGCCAGCACCGCATACGCCGCCATGTAACTGCGCCCGGAGCGCACATAGTCATGGGCGCTCCGGTCGACGCTCGACGGCGCGACCAGCGCGGCGTCATCCGTCGGCGTTTCCCGCGCCGCCGCCGCGCCGCCGCCGCTGCGCGCGCGCCGCCGCCAGGTGATCAGCGGCGCATTCGGGTCCACGGCGCGCTCCGCCCGCCACGGCGGGCGCGGCCCGCCATCATCGCTGCCCGTCATGCCAGCACTCCTTCCGCATGCCACGGCGGACGCGGCCGGCCGGACGTCTCCGGCGGCGTTTCCCGCGCCGCCGCCGGCGCGTCGGCCGGGGGGACCTCCCCGACCCGCGGGGGCGCCTCACCCCCCGCGTCCGGCGGCAGCGCGTCCGGCGCCAGATCGAACGGCAACGCCGGCCCATCGGCGATCGGGGGGACGCCGGCATGCGCCCCGATCGGGTCGAACCCCATCCGCAGCAGGTCGCGGATGTCCCCCGCCCGCAACCGACGCGGCGGCGGTTCGACGCCCAACGCGGCGAACATGCCGATCAACCGCCGGATGCGCCGGAGCGCGTCCGCCGGCGCATCCCCCGGCAGCGCGCGCGGCGGCGGCGGCGGCGCCAGATCGCTCCACATGCCCGGCGCCGCGTCGTCCGGCGCTTCCGTCGGCGCCGCCAGAATCCAGCGCACCACCGGCGTGTGCGCCGCCGCCTGCGCCAGCCGCTCGACCGTCAGCGCCAGGGTCTCCAACACCAGATGCCCGGTCAAATCCGGCGCCGCCGCCGCCGCGCCCCGCATGCGCGCCAGCAGCGGGCGCATGTCCGGCGGCGTGGCATACGTGTACAACAGAAACCGGTCCGGCATGCGCGCCAGCGCCGCCGTGTACTGCGCCAGCAGCGCCGCCAGCGCCGCATCGTCCAACAGGCGCATGTCCGGCGGCGTCAATTCCGCCAGCCCGACGGCGACGCCATCGGTGCGCAGCACATAGCCATCGCCGATCCGCGCCACCCCGATGGCCGCGGTGACATCGCCGACCCGGCTCATCGCCCCCGCCCATCCCCGGCGCGCCCCATGCGGTGCAGCCGCCGCACGCGCCGATAATGCCCGATGATCGCCGCCGCCGCCGCCGGCGCCGACCGTCCCCGAATCCGCGCCTCCGCCAGCGCCGCCAGCAGCGCCGGCGGCGCCAGCGTCGCCGCCGCCAGCGCCTCCCACGGAATCGGCGTCAGCGCCGCCAGCGCGCCCCAGACCAGGACGCCCACTCCCATGATCGTCGCCGCCCGCGCCGGCAGCCGCAGCGTCACCCCCGGCGCCGGGCGCAGCGTCACCATCGGACGCACGTTGAGCGCCGGCGTCTCATGCACCAGGTCGGCCCGATCCGGCCGTTCCGCTCGTTCCGCATCCATGGTTCCCTCCTTAGGGCGCGGCCTCCGCCGCCGCCTCAATGATGGCGACCGCCTGACTCAGCACCAGCGCCGCCAGTCCGAACCCGCACGCCGCCAGCAGCGCCTTCGTCACGGTGAAGCGCTGCGGCTCCGCCGACCAGCGCCGCCAGATGACCCAGAGCAGCGCCAGCGCCGCCGCCGCCAGCACGCCGCGCGTCAGCCACGCCAGCGGCGACGCCAGAAAAAAGGCCAGCGGCGGCGGCGACCCATAGACGTCGGGCGTAAAGAACGCCACCGCCTCATCCGAGGTGCGCACGATCCGCACCACGATGGCGGCGCCGACCATCCGCACCGCCAGACTCCACCACTGCACCTCGTCCGGATCGCTCAGCAGGTCGAGCACGGCGGTGACGAGAATGACCAGCGCCGCCGCCAGCACCGCGCCCTCGCGCACCCAGCCCAGCAGCGGCCCCAGAATCGCCAGATATTCGTCCATGCGTCCGCGCCGGCGCGATCACCGCGTCCCGCCGCCGCTGTTGAGGAAGAAGTCGATGATCGACCGCGCGTTAAAGGCGATGAGCGCCACCAGCCCGACCCCCAGCGCCTTAAACACCGCCCCCCACCACGAGAAGCGGTCGGGGTTGTTCGTCCACGACTCGTAGATGTTCCAGACCAGAATGATCGCCGCGATCACGGCCACGCCCGCCAGCGCCCAGTCCAGCAGCGGGCCCAGAAAGGTGTCCAACTCCGGCAGATCTCCCCACATACGTCCCTCCTTCAGACCGTCGAACCCGGCGGCGCATCTCGCCCGCCGGGTTCCAGCATAGCCGCCGGCGCCGCGCGGCGGATCGGATGCGAGTACGGAATTAACAGCCGAACAGCCAGCCGAAGAGGAACTGCAGCACCTGCTCCAGCCAGGTCGTCACCCGCGGCCCGCCCAGCGGGCAGCGCGCGCCGCGCGCCCGGTCGTCGTTGCCCGGACTCCACCACGCCCCGCCCGGATCGCCCGGCGGCGGCGGAACGACGAGGGTGGACGGGTGGCCCGGCGGCGGCAGTTGCAGCGGTTGATCGGCCAGCAGCGGATCGCCCGCCTCCCCCCACCCGACCGGCTCCATCCGCCCATCGCCCGCCATGCGCGCGCTGTCATCCATCGCCAGCGGCAGCGCCGCCAGCGGGTCCATCCAGATGCTCCAGCAGTCGTCGGCGCCGGGCGGCGGCGCGCCGGACGGCGCGTCGGGAACCTGATACGGCGGACGGCACAGGTCGACCGGTTCGCCGCCAATGCGCGTCTGCAGGAACACGCCGCCGGTCCACGGCGCCGGCGGCGGGCGCCCCGTCGGCCCGATCCACCCGACCCGCCCGCGAAACTGGCGCACCACATCGCCGCCGCCGACGGCGCCCGGGTCCGGCTGCACGGGGGGACCGCAGCCGCGCAGGTAGCGCACCCCGACATCGGGATACCCCGGCGGTTCCGGGACACAGACGCCGTCGCCGGTCGGCGCATCCGGCGGCGGCGGCGCGGGCGCGCCGGGGTCCATGGTCAGCGTTTCGCACCCGCTCACGATCCGGCGCGCCTGCCAGAAATGGCGCTGATAGTAGCGATTCCGCGCCACGTCGTGCAGGATGCAGCCGGTCGCATGGTTGTAGCAGTCCATGAACAGCCCGTCGCCGACATAGATCGCCACGTGGTGCGTGGCGCCGCCGCCGGGGGCGGTCGGGTCGCCCGCGTTGCGCAGAAAGATCAGGTCGCCGGGCGCCCAGCAGGTCGTGGCGGCGCCGCGCAGATCGGCCAGGGTGCACGGAAGGGCGCGTCCCTGGGTCGACTGCGGGAGGGTCGTCCACCCGATCGCGACGCCGGCGGCGAAGTAGGCGCGCCAGACCAGCCCGCTGCAATCGAAACTGCGCGGGCCGGTGCGGGGATAGAAGGCGCCGGTCGCCGGATCGACCGGGTCGCGCGGGTGGGCGCCCCCCTGCGAGTAGATCGCCCCCTGGGCCTGCAGGGCGGTCTGCGCCGCAATCAGGCACGCCGGCGCCCGGCCGCCGGCGCCGGACGTCGCCTGCGCCGCCGGCGCCGGATGCGCCGGCGCCGCCGCCAGCGCCGCCAGCGCCAGCAGCGCCGCCAGCGCACCCCCCATGCCGCCGGTGCGACGTCTCCGGGCGATCATGGCGCCTCCGGCAGCAGCGCCGGCGGCGGCGCGGGCGTCGGCGTGGGCGGCGGCGGCGGGGCCTCCGCCCGAAATGAAATGGCGGCATCCGACGACCGTTCGCCGGGCGCAATGCGCTGGTCAAACCACACCTGCTGCGGACCGACCGGGGTCCAATCGTCCGGCCAACGCACCGACGCCGTGCATCGTCCCGGCGTCGCATAGGCGTAATGCCATTCGCCGACGCCGGCGTAGGTCTCGACCATCACCCCGGGACACGCCACCGTCACCGCCGCCGCATCCGACGGCGCATAGTCCGGGCACGTCACCTCCCGCTGACACGCCTCCGCCCGCACATAGACGCGGTAGGGCTGCAGGCGTCCGTAGCGCACCACGAGCGGCGCGCCCTGCACCGTCCCGCTCTCATCGGGATGCAGCACCGCGAACTCCGCCGTCACCCCGGCGCCGGCGCGCAGCGGGTCGGGAGCGAACGGGCGGTCCCACCCGACCTCGGTCACGCGCATGTCGGCGATGGGCGGAACCGGGCAGCCCGGACAAAAGACCGGGCCGACCAGCAGCAGCCCGTCGTGCAGCATCCATGATCCGGGGCGCTCCGGGTCGGGAACCCAGCCGAAGGGAACCGCCACCTGCCACCCGCCCGCCGGGTAGGCGGGGCGCGCGGCATCCACCCGCACCGGCGCCGGCGCGGGCCAGGGCAGCATGCTGCGCTGCAGCAGCGTCCCCACGGTCAGCAGCGCCAGGCATGGCGCCGCCGCCAGCAGCAGCAGCGCGCCGATCAGCATGCGCGACCCGCCGCGCATCCGCAGCACGGCGGTGAGCAGCAGCAGCCCCCCGCGCATCATGCCGCCCTCCCGCGGCGCGCCGCCAGGAACGCCGCCGCCCGCGCCGCCCAGGACGCCGCCCGCGCCGCCCCCAGCGCTTCCCGCGCCGCCAGCCCCGTGATGCGCGGCGCATCCAACACGGCGGCATACCCGAACGCCGCCAGCAGCGCAATCACCGCCGCCTGCAGCACCTCGCCCGGCGGGACCCGCACGATCAGCGCGGTCAGCAGCGCCTGCACCACGCCGAGCGCCGTCGCCCACAGAATCGGCGTCAGCAGCGCTTCCACGAAGCGGAAGAACCACACCCGCGCATAATTCCAGGCGCCGTCGGTGAGGATCGCCACCCCCGCCAGCGGCGCCGCCACCAGCAGGATATTAATGACGATGATCCGCTTGAACGCCTGGAAGCAGAGCGCCGCCAGCAGCAGATAGTACGCCGTGATCGCCAGCGCATACACCAGCGACACCCCCGGCGACGGGCTGACCGGCGGAACGGTCAACAGCGGCCACCCCCCGCCAAAGGCGCCGCGCACGATGTTCTGCGCCAGCAGATTGGCGAACTGGATCATGACGTCACACAGACTCCACGACCCCCATGTCAGCGCCATCGCCGCGATAAACTGGACGATCAGGTCGATGACCGCGCCATGCTTGTCCGCCCACAGCAGCCCGACCAGCCGGAACGTCAGCACGACGACGATGATCGCCGTCGCCGCCTGCGCCATCGTCTGCGCCAATCCCTGCGGCGACCCCAACGGTCCGCCCGCCGTGACGGTCGGGCGGGTCGTCAGCTCCAGCGGCGTGGTGAAAATCAGCCCCATCACCACATCGGCCAGCCCGCTCAGCCCGGCGCTCGCGCTCAGCAGCGTCACCCCCGCGCCCAGGATCATATTGTCGGCGAGCCACTTGCTCCCCATGGCGCGCGCGTCCGCCCAAAAGCCGGGGTTCATCGGATTGGACGGGTCCAGGATGCCCGCCGGCGCCGCCGCGCCCGGCGGCGGCGCGTCCCAGCGCGGGTCCGTCCCCGGCGCGCGTCCGCCCGGCGCCGGCGGTTCATCGACGATCCCGGCCGCATCCGCCGGCGCCGCCGCCGGCGCCAGCAGCAGCGCCAGCAGCAGCGCCAGCAGCAGCGCCGCCATGCGTCCGCGCCATGCGCCCGCCGCTCCGGTGCGATTCTGCGTCCATGGATGCACGGTCGTCCTCCTTCCTTTATCCGCTGCGCCGGCGCCCATCGTCCGGTTCCCCGCCGCGCCGCGCCGCGTCGTCCCATGCGTCCCAGCGCCGCGCCTCCTCCTGGCGCCGCGCCTCCTCCTGCCGCCGTTCCTCCTCCTGGCGCCGTTCCTCCTCCTGGCGCCGCGCCTCCTCCTGCCGCCGTTCCTCCTCCTGGCGCCGCGCCTTCTCCTGCCGCCGTTCCTCCTCGCGGATCGCATCCGCGACCGTGCGCCGCACGCCGGCGGCGCCGGCGCGGATCGCCGCCGCCGCCGCCGTCGTCGCGCCGGCCGCTGCGGCGCCGGGGGAGAGCCGGAGACCGACCAGATCGCCGACGCCGGGAACGACCAGATAGGCGAAGGCCGCCAGCAGCAGCCAGCGCACCGACCCGGCGACCGAGTCGGACGCGCCCGCCGCGCCGCCGCCCAGCGCCAGCGCGATGTGGGCGCCCAGCGCCAGCGCGACCCCCCACAACGCCGGCAGCAGCAGCGTCTCGGCGAAGCGGGCGCACCAGACCTGCGCATAGCGCCACGACCCGCCGAGCGCCACGGACAGCGCCATGATCGGACTGACCGCCAGCAGCAGATTGACGGCCGCAATCCGCAGCAGCGCCAGCGGCAGCAGCGCCAGCAGCGCCGCCCAGTGCATCAGCAGCGCCAGCGCATAGGTGAGCGAAAAGCCGGCGGACGGGTCCAGGTCGGGAATCGCCAGCACCGGCAGCGCCGCCGCGACCGGACGTCCGAACGCGCCTGCCAGCAGCGCTGCGCTGAGCGCGTTGGCGAAGCGGATCGCCGTCCGCGTCACATCCGGCAGCGCCGCGAGCACGATCACCCCCAGCAGCAGCTGCGCGATCATGCGCACCGTCGCCCGGCGGCGCCGCGCGGTCAGCGCCAGCGCCAGCCGTCCCGCGAGCACGACGACCAACACGGCGGCGCAGGCGCCCGCCAGCGCCGCCTGCACGTCCGCCAGCCGCCCCAGCGGCGGAATGACCAGATCGACCGTCCACTCCTCCGGGGTGGACAGCGCCACCTCACCGATCGCAACGACCGCCCCGGCCGCCAGCGCGACGGCATTGAGCGCCTGCACCGCGACCCCGGACAGCACGCCGCGCAGCACCCAGACGGCGCCGTTGGCGACCACCTGCCCCCACGGCGCGATCCAGGGATTCTCCGCCGGCGCCGCCGGACAGGCCCCCGGACATGCCGGGTCCGCCATGCCGCCGCCGTCCGGCGCGGACGACGCCGCCCGCCAGGCCAGCAGCGTCACCAGAATCAGCGCCCCCCATGCGGCGCGGCGGCGCCAGGCGGCGATTCCGGCATCGTCCGCAGCAAGGACGCCGATGCAATCCGCCACGCGCCGGACGCCGCGTCCCACACCAGCAGATACCGCACCTGCGACCCGATGCGCTGCACCGGCGCCGCCTGCTCTTGGACGTCCCAGATTTCGACCGTCGTCACCCACGCCGTCATCCCCCGCACCTGCACATCCGCGGTCCAATCCCGCAGATACGCCGTATACGCGCGCCCCTCGGCGCGCCGGCGCGCCAGCGCCGCCGCCCGCTGCGCCCGCCACGCGCCGTCCGCCGTCGTCACCGTCTCCAGCGGCGCCGCGTCCAGCGCCGCCGCCGCCGCTTGTTCCGCCGCCAAATAGGCGCGCATGGTCGCCAGCGCCGCCGCCGCGTCGCCGGGCGGCGCATGCGGCGTCGCCGCGCCGCGCCACGCCAGCGCCGCCGCGGTGACGACCAGCGCAACGACGATGATGACGCCGCCAACCGAGCGCCCGCCGACGTTCGCGCCGGACGTCGCCGGGGGCGCCCCGCCATCCGGCGCGGGCGTCGCCGCCAGCGCCCGGCGCGCCCATGCGACCGCCCGATCCCGCACCCGCCGCATGCCCATGCGCTCCTCCATTCGTCGTGTCTGTGGTCGCACGCCCGACGTCGGCTCGGACGGCGCCGTCAGGCGTTCGTATGGCCGGGTGCGGCGTGCGTCGCCTGAGCCGCTCCCCAGGTGCGCGGGGAGAGTCGTCACCGGCGTCCCGTCGGCATCCCGGCGGCATCCCGTCGGCATCCGGCATCGAGCGTGCCACAGAACGCCTGCGCCGCCATCACCCATTGCTGACGACCGACGCCGGATGGCGCGACGCCGGATCAATGCGCCGCATCATCCGACGCGGTCCGGTGAACGGCGCATTGATCCGGCGCCGTCCGCGCGGCGCCGCCGGGCGCGGGCGCGCATGGGCGCGGGCGTGGGAACGGAGACTGCACGCGCGGGGGGACGGCGGGGAACGGAGACGGCACGCGCGGGGGGACGGCGGGGAACGGAGACTGCACGCGCGGGGGAACCCCCCGAACCCCCCCGCCAGCGGGGGGGGGTTCGGGGGGACCCGCACGCAGGGGGCTCGGGGGGGTGCGGCGCCGGATGGATCGTCATTCCGACGCATCCGACAGCCGGATGCGCGCCCGGCGCAGGATGCGTTGCACGGTGCGGCGGGAACATCCCAACTGCCGGGCCAGCTCGTCCAACGTCATGCCCGCCGCGAACCGGTCCAGCGCCGCCATCGGCGCTGGCGACGGCGCATCCGGCGCCGCCAGCGCCTGCAGGATATCCGCATCCAGGTGCAGCAGGCGCGCCAGACGGCGGGCGCCGACGGCGGCGTGCATCCGGCGGAGGACGGCGACATCGTCGGACGTCAGGGAGAGCGGCGCCGGCGGCGGACCGCGCCGCCGCAGCGCGACGCCCGCCGCCTGCACGTTCCGGCGCGTCGTCCGATACGACCAGCCGAACCGCTGCGCAATGGCGCGCAAACTGTATCCTTCCTCATAC
>Ga0308401_1000113_pt1 | contig 23974 bp, 22 predicted proteins | sample HotsprSampleOSM1_FD_203472 | JGI IMG/M metagenome (GOLD analysis project Ga0308401, IMG submission 203472) | Hot spring phototrophic mat microbial communities from Octopus Spring, Yellowstone National Park, Wyoming, United States - 20060913_OS-M1 ...
TCGGCGCGCGATCCTCAAGCCCTGCCTCCGCCCAGGCATTCTTGTTGTAGTAGAAGAGTGGCGTCGAGCGTGCGAACGGGATCCAGTAGACGGTATTCTTGCGGATGCCTTCGTTGAGCAGCACATCGACGTAGGCTTCGCGCTTAACACCTTCGGCTGCCATCAGGTCGTCGAGCGGCTGCAAATGACCATTGATGTAGAACGAGAACCACCAGACGTCCGAGAGCAGGCTGACGTCGGGGGTCTGCCGCGCCTGGATCGCAGCGGTCAACTTCTGTGCCGTCTCTTCGTAGTTGCCCTGGAACTGGTAGTTAACTTTGACATCCTGCTGCATACTATTGAAAGCTTCGACGGTCGCCTGCTCCGCCTCGCCGAGTACGCCGCTGAATGACCCCCAGTAGGTGATTTCGACGGTTGAACCCATCGCGCCCTGAGGCATCGCAGTAGGCGGCGCCACCGTGGGTTGCGTCGTCGCCGCTGCGGGTTGCGTCGGCACTGCTGTGGGTTCAGTTGTCGTGCCGCTGCCACAGGCAGCCAGCGTCAGCGCACCGGCGCCAGCCGCCACACCGCGCAGGAATTGTCGTCGGTTGATCGTTGCCATGGACTCCTCTCTCCTCTCGTCAGTATCTGTGTTCGGGATTGACGCCTGATACGACCGGTGCAATCGACGCACGGCTGCACCGGTCATCTCAACCCTCAATCCCTCCACCTGCAATGTGCCATCGCCCGTGGGAGAGGTTGCGATGCAACGGCGCAACTTTTCCCACCTGCAACCTTCCACCGTTGCCCATGCAACGTGCAACGTGCAACCTTTTCACCGCTACCCCTTCACGGCTCCGGCTGCAATACCTTCGACGATGTAGCGCTGCGCCCAGACGAACAACAGCACAACCGGCAGCACTACGAACATCGTACCTGCCATCACCACACCCCAGCGCGCCAGTCCTTCCTGATCGAGCAGGCGCGCCACGCCGATCGGCAGGGTGCGCATGTCTTCCGTGCTGGTGATGATCAGGGGCCAGAGAAATTCGTTCCACTCGTTGACGACTGCGAACAGACCGGTTGTGACCAGCGCCGGCATCGCCAGTGGTATCGCAATCGCCCACAATCGCAGCATATGACCGGCGCCGTCGATCTCGGCAGCTTCAAACACCTCGCGCGGCAATGTCATAAAATACTGGCGCATCAGGAAGGTGCCGAACGCCGTCGCCGCACCGGGCAGGATCAACCCCCAGTATGTATTGACCAGCCCAAGATCGCCCATTGTCAGGAAGTTTGGCACAATCGTGATCTGCGCTGGCACCATGAGCGCCGCGAGCACGATCAGGAAGACGATATTCTTGCCAGGGAAGCGCAGGAACACCAGCGCATACGCCGTCAGCACCGCCAGGGTCATCTTAGAGAGTGTTGTCACCAGTGTCACGATGATGCTGTTGAGGTAGTAGCGGGCAAACGGCGCCGCTTGCCAGGCGGCGGGGTAGTTGTCCAGCGTGGGGTTGAGCGGGATCCAGGTTGGCGGGACGGTGTAGATCTCGCGGCTGGTTTTAAAAGATGCGATCAGCATCCAGTAGATCGGCAAGCCAATCACGATCACCGACAGCACGATTGCTGCATATCCCAGGATGCGCCAGAGCCAGCGCCGCTGCAAATCAAACGCGCGCTGATGACGCTCTCGTTGCCTCGTTGCTGTCTGTTGTCGCAATTCTGCTTGCTGTTCCATAAATATGGTTAGGAGGATGCCCCTCGCCTCTTACCCCTCGTCCCTCACCTCACGCCTCACGCCTCTCGCCTCTCGCCCCTCCCTCTTGCCCCTCGCCTCACACCTCTCGCACCGCGCACCACGTTCCTACGTTCAACCTTCAACCTTCAACCTTCCCGCCTTCAACCTTCAACCTTCAACCTTCAACCCTCAATCTTCAACCTTCCCGCCTTCAACTGTAATGCACCCGCCGCTCGATGAACCGCAGTTGCAGAATGGTCAGGATCAGCATCAGCACAAACATTACCATCGCCACGACGCCCGCCGGACCAGCCTGCGACTGGATAAAGCCACGTTCATACAGGTGATAGACCAGCATATTTGTGGCATTCACCGGACCGCCGTCGGTCATCACCCGGATAATGTCGAATGCCTGGAAGCACGCCAGAACACTGGTGACCAGCAGAAAGAACATGATCGGCGAGAGACCAGGGAGGGTCACATGCCAGAACTGCGCCCACGCGCCAGCGCCATCGATCCGGGCGGCTTCATACAGGGTGCGATCTATCGTCTGTAGACCGGCAAGGTAGATCACAACAGCATACCCCAGGTTCTTCCAGACGTAGACAATAATAAGCGCACTCATCGCCCAGTTGGGGTCAGAGAGCCACTGCGGCGATCGGACGCCAGCAAGCCATTCCACCAATCCGGACTCGGAAAAGCGCGCTGGTAGCAACTGCGCCAGTGACCCAAACCCGTTGATGATCTGCGCCAGAGGTCCGAACCGCGGATCGAACATGTAAATCCAGATGATCGCAATCGCTGCGCCCGACAGCACTGTCGGCGTGAAGAGCACTGCGCGCGCGCCGTTGCGCCAGCGCAACGGTTGGTTCAGCAGTAATGCCAGACCCAGACCCAGCGCCATCGTGACTGCGACTGATACGATAGTAAAGACCGCCGTGTTGATCAGAACGATCCGAAAAATATCGCTCGTCAGGACAGTCTCATAGTTGCGCAGACCGACGAAGCGCCGGACCGGGCTGAGAAAGTTCCAACTGATCACGCTCAGATAGGCGTTGTAGATCATGGGCCAGAAGGTAAATGCCGCCAGGAGCAGCATGTTTGGGGTGATCAGCAGCAGGAACAATAACCTTTCGCGCCATTCACGCATGCCAGTGGGACGGCGCAAAAGCGGCAATGTTGTTTTCATGAACAGCTCAGGCAACCACGACAACGGTGCGACTGGCATCCATGTCTCGTCGGCTGTGAGGATGCACAGATGCGCCATCATGCGTGGGTATGATTCGTGTCAGCACAGCATTTCTATTGGTACCGCACCTGTATTAACCCGTAGCGAATGGTTCATTAAGTTCGACTTAATAGACCATTAAGAAAACAAGTTTGCACATAAAGGCGAAAGGGGAGGAGCATATGATTCGCTGGAAGGCTGACGATGAACTGAACGTTCTGCTACAACGGTACTATGGCGGCGAAGGGGAATTATGGTCTCGTATCCGCGAGCACGTCACCGACGAGTTGCGGCGACGCGGGATCGAAGGCGCACGACACATCCGCTTCCGTCGCCGTGACGACGGCTATGATGTTATCATCGAAGACGCAAGCGGGTACGAAGTCGAGTAACCCTTGCTGATGCCCGAAACCTGTGCTATAGTCAGAACTGTCTCCGCAGCGCCAGTGATCGGGGCAGGGCAGTCGCCATCTGCTGCGTGCTGCTTTTCCCGCCGCCACAGAAAGGAGTCGCTATGACCACCGCGCCAACGCGCAGCATTAATCTCCGCACGAACATTCCAGGTCCGCGCTCGCGCGAACTGCTGGCGCGACGCGAAGCGGCTGTGCCGAATGGTCTTTACAAGGCGCATCAGATCGCCATCGAAAGCGCATCGGGTGCGCTGGTGACCGATGTTGACGGCAATACATTCATCGATTTCGTCGGCGGCATTGGGGTGCTGAATGCGGGGCACTGCCCGCCGTCCGTGGTGGCTGCCATTCAGGATCAGGCAGCAAAACTGATCCATTTCTCAGCGCTCGTTGGGACGTATGAGCCGTATGTCGCGCTGTGTGAACATCTCAATGCAGTCGTGCCGATCAGCGATCCCTGCAAGACCATTCTGTCCAACAGCGGCGCAGAAGGGGTCGAAAATGCGATCAAGATCGCCCGCGCCGCAACCGGACGCCAGGCGATCATTGCATTCGAGGGGGCGTACCACGGGCGCACGCTGCTGACGCTCACACTCACCAGCAAGTATTCGTTCAAAAAGACGTTCGGACCGTTTGCGCCCGAAGTGTACCGCGCACCGTTCCCTGCCGCCTATCGAATGGGGCTGAGCGAAGAAGAGGCGGTCACACGGTGCTGGGACGCCTTCGAGCGCATGCTGGTGGCGCATGTCGGTCCGGAGGCGATCGCCGCCGTCATCATCGAACCGGTGCAGGGCGAAGGAGGGTTTATCCCGACGCCGCGTGCGTTCATGCGACGCCTGCGCGACTTCTGCAACCGCAATGGCAGCGTGCTGATCGCCGACGAGGTACAGTGCGGCTTTGGGCGCACCGGTACACTGTTTGCGATGGAGCAGATGCGGGTCGAGCCGGACATCCTGGTCAGCGCCAAGTCGATTGCCGCTGGAATGCCGCTGGCAGCTACAACCGGACGCGCTGCAATTATGGATAAGGCGCATATCGGCGGTATTGGCGGCACCTATGGCGGCAACCCGCTGGCGTGCGTTGCGGCGCTCGAAGTGCTGAAGATGTTCAATGATGGTGAACTGCTGCGCCGGGCGCATCGGATCGGCGCGATTGTGCGCGAACGGGGGGCGATCTGGCAGCGCGAGATACCGCTGGTCGGCGATGTGCGTGGCATGGGGGCGATGATGGCGATCGAACTGGTGAAAGACCGCACGACGCGCGAACCGGCTGCCGACGAGGTGCTGGAGGTGGTACGGTACTGCGCCGAACATGGCGTGCTCACCATGCGCGCCGGTCTGTACGCCAATTGCATTCGCCTGCTGATGCCGCTGGTCATCACCGACGATCAATTGCACGAAGGGCTGGATGTGCTGGACGAGGCGCTGCGTTTTGTGGCGCAGCGCTGAGGTGCAGCGGAAGGAGGACGGGCATGACAGACGCGGTGATTGCGTCTCCGATCATTGAGTACCCGGAAAGCGACGGCAAACCCGTGGGTGAGACCGATGTCCATCGCCGTGAAATCCTGCACACCATCGAGACGCTGGAGCGCCATTTTCGTGACGCGCCGGATATCTATGTCAGCGGCAACCTGATGTTCTACTACGAAGAAGGCAACCCCGCCGCCGTCGTCTCGCCGGACGTGTTCGTGGTCAAGGGCGTGCGCAAGGGGCTGCGGCGCACCTACAAATTGTGGGACGAAGGCGTCGCCCCCTGCGTCGTGATCGAGATGACCTCGCGCTCGACCCGCCTGGAGGATAAGGGCAACAAACGCGCGCTGTATGCGCTGCTCGGCGTGCGCGAGTACTTTCTGTTCGACCCGCTGGGGGAATACCTGAAGCCGCCGTTGCAGGGGTTCACCCTGGTCGATGGCGAGTATGCACCGCTGCCGTTCGAGAGCGACGGCGGGATTATCAGCCGTGAGTTAGGGCTGAAACTGTACCGTGATGAGACCGTGCTGCGCCTGTTCGACCTGGCGAGCGGACGGGAAGTGGTGCGCACCGAAGACCTGAGCGATGTGCTGCAGCAGACCCTTGCCAGAGTGCAACAGGCGGAAGAACAGGCGCAGCGGGAAGCCGACGCCCGACGCCGTGCGGAAGAACAGGCGCGTCTCGCCGCAGCACAGGCGCAGCGGGAAGCCGACGCCCGACGCCGTGCGGAAGAACAGGCGCAGCGGGAAGCCGACGCCCGACGCCGCGCCGAAGCGGAGATTGAACGGCTGCGCGCCGAATTGCAACAACTGCGGGGTGATGTATGAGTGAGAGCGTGATTGCGTCCCCGATTATTGAGTACCCGGAAAGCGACGGCAAACCCGTGGGTGAGACTGATGTCCATCGCCGTGAAATTCTGCATACCATCGAGACGCTGGAGCGCCATTTTCGCAATGTGCCCGACATCTATGTGAGCGGCAACCTGATGTTCTACTACGAAGAAGGCAACCCCGCCGCCGTCGTCTCGCCGGACGTGTTTGTGGTCAAGGGCGTGCGCAAGGGGCTGCGGCGCACCTACAAATTGTGGGAAGAAGGCGTCGCCCCCTGCGTCGTGATCGAGATGACCTCGCGCTCGACCCGCCTGGAGGACAAGGGTAACAAACGCGCCCTTTATGCGCTTCTCGGCGTGCGGGAGTACTTTCTGTTCGACCCGCTGGGGGAATACCTGAAGCCGCCGCTGCAAGGGTTTACCCTGGTCGATGGCGAGTATGCGGCGCTGCCTGTCGAGAGCGACGGCGGGATTATCAGCCGTGAGTTGGGGCTGAAACTGTACCGTGATGAGACCGTGCTGCGCCTGTTCGACCTGGCGAGCGGGCGGGAAGTGGTGCGCACCGAAGACCTGAGCGATGTGCTGCAGCAGGCCCTTTCCATCGTGCAACAGGCGGAAGAACATGCGCGTCTCGCTGCAGAACATGCACGCCTTGCCGCAGCACAGGCGCAGCAGGAAGCCGACGCCCGACGTCGTGCGGAAGAACAGGCGCGTCTCGCCGCAGCACAGGCGCAACAGGAAGCCGACGCGCGCCGCCGTGCGGAAGAACAGGCGCGCCTCGCCGCAGCACAGGCGCAGCAGGAAGCCGACGCGCGCCGCCGTGCGGAAGAACAGGCGCAGCGGGAAGCCGACGCCCGACGCCGTGCGGAAGAACAGGCGCGTCTCGCCGCAGAACAGGCGCAGCGGGAAGCCGACGCCCGACGCCGTGCGGAAGAACAGGCGCAGCGGGAAGCCGACGCGCGACGCCGCGCCGAAGCGGAGATTGAACGGCTGCGCGCCGAATTGCAACGACTGCGTGGTGATGTATGAGTGAGATTGTGATCGTCAACACGCGCCCGGAGCATATCGATCAACTGGTGCAACATCAGCGCATCTGCTTCCCGACGCTCGCCGATCATGAGCTCATGCGGCGCGAGCATTTCGAGTCGCAGTTGCGCATCTTTCCCGAAGGTCAGCACGTTGCGCTGGACGGAGAGCGAGTCGTCGGGCAGAGCAGCACCTTCCGCATCAGCGGCGCTGTGGCATTCGCCCCCCACACCTACCACTGGATCGTCGCCGGAAATTTCTTCACCAACCACGATCCGCAGGGCGAATGGCTCTATGGCGCAGATATGAGCGTGCATCCCGACTACCGGGGGCGCGGCATTTCCCGAATGCTCTACAATGCCCGCAAAGACCTGGTGCGTCGTCTGGGGCTGCGCGGCATGGTCGGCGGCGGAATGATACCCGGCTATGTGCGCTACCGCGACCGGATGAGTCCGCTGGAGTATGCACAGGCGGTCGCTGCTGGCGCCCTGATTGATCCCACCCTGACGCCGCAACTGCGTGCAGGCTTTGAGTTGCGCGGGATTCTGCCCAACTACATCGAGGCGGGTGAACTTGGCAACGACTCAACGCTGATTGTATGGGAATATCGGGAGTAGACAGAGGAATTCTTCCCTGGCGCTCTGCTTCCAGATGCGGTACATTCGTCATGGGGAGTAATGATGGCAACAACGTGATTGGGGTTGGAAAATGAAACGGGTATTTCCATTGCTTGCCAGACCCCTTGCCGTTGCCCGCAGAATGACGGGCATCCTTTTATTGATCGCCGGCATTCTTGGTTTACTGCTGCCGGTGCTGCCGGGATGGTCGCTGATCATTCCTGGCGTGGCGCTGCTTGGTCGGCGTCACCGCCTGGTGCGCCTGAGTCATCTTGCGATGCGCTACGCACTGCGCTGGATGCGCCGCAGCCGACAGCCGCATCTGCGGTCGCTTGGATGGCGCCTGACGATGGAATATGGACGCACCCGCCGGCTCGTGTTGCCCGCCATCGTCGCAACCGAACGCGCCGTTGCCCGGGCGCTGGCATGGTGATCTGCTGCTGAGAACCAGGAACCGAGAACTGAGAACTGAGAACCAAGAACCAAGAACTGAGAACCAAGAACTGAGAACCAAGAACCGAGAACTGAGAACCAAGAACTGAGAACCAAGAACCGAGAACTGAGAACCAAGAACTGAAAACCGGGAAGGGAGTAAAAGTCAGGTTGCGTGCAAGAATTCTTCCCTTCCTGGTCGTTACGTTTCACCGTTCACCCTCTTACTTGCCATTGAGAAAACGGACTGGGGTTCAGGCACCGACGGACTTCCCTTCCTGCCTGCTACGTTTCGCCGTTCACCTTCTCGCCATTCCTCGTGCACCACAGAACCTGCCGCTTTTCCACTCGCACCCTTCCCGCTTCCCGCCTTATTTTCGCGTCTGACTGTATCCGGTTGTGGTATCATGATCTTGCAGACATCGGCAAGGCAGGGCTTCGTGTTTCTTGCACTGCGCAAGCGTACAACCATGCACGACACCACACAACAATGAGGTTCCATGTCCAACCGGGTTCAGAACATTCGAGGCATGCGTGATCATCTGCCATCGGCGATGATCCTGCGGCAGTACATCATCGATACGCTAACGTCCGTCTTCGAGCGGTACGGCTTCGAGCCGTTGCAGACGCCTGTCGTCGAATATGCTGAAACACTCGATGGCAAAATCGGCGACGATGAGAAATTGATCTATCGCTTTGAGGACCACGGCGGGCGCAAAGTGGCGTTGCGCTACGATCAGACCGTGCCGCTGGCGCGGGTTGTGGCGCAGTATCAGGGTCAACTGCTGTTCCCCTGGCGGCGCTACGCGATCGGGCAGAGTTACCGCGGCGAACGCCCCGGTCGCGGTCGCTACCGTGAGTTATGGCAGGCGGATATCGACATCGTCGGTTCGGCGTCGCCGCTCGCCGATGCAGAAATCCTCGCCGTGTTGACCGATGCGCTGACAGCGCTGGGATTCACCGGTTTTACGACATTGATCAGCCATCGTCAGATCCTTGGCGGCATTGCGCGCGTTTCCGGTCTCGACGATGCTGCGGCGGGCGATATGTATCGCGCGATCGACAAACTCGACAAGATTGGTATCGATGGGGTGCGGAACGACCTGCTCCAGAGCGGCGTGAGCGCTGCTGCTGCCGAACGCATTCTGGCGCTGATCGACCTGCAGGGCGATGCTGATGAGGTGCTGAACGCTCTGGCGCAGCAATTGCAGGGTGACGAACGGGCGCTCCAGGCAATCGATAATGTACGGGCGATTATCGGCTATGCGCGCGCGATGGGGGTTCCTGAAGAACGGATCGTCATTGCGCCGCGCCTGGCGCGCGGGTTGTCGTACTACACCGGCGTTGTCTTTGAGACGATCATTCAAAATCCGCCGATGGGATCGCTGCTCGGCGGCGGGCGCTACGACGAGTTGATCGGCATGTTCGCCGGGCGCTCGATCCCGACGGTCGGGCTGGCATTTGGCATCGAACGGTTGCACGATGTGATGGAAGAGTTGGGCATGGGACCGGCGTCGCGCACGATCGCGACAGCGTTTGTAACGCTCTTCAACCCCGATATGGCGGCAGAGAGTCTGCGCCTGGCACAGGAGTTGCGTCGGGCAGGTCTGTTGGTCGAGACAGCGCTCGATCCTTCCGAAAAACTTGGCAAACAACTTCAGTATGCTGATCGGCGCGGCATCCCGTATGCGCTGGTGATCGGTCCCGACGAACTGGCGCGCGGGGAAGTCGTTGTGAAAGATTTGCGCAGCGGCGCACAGCAGAGCGTTGTACGCAGCGCCGTCGCCAGCTGGCTGCGATCAGCGGCTGACGCCCGGCGCACTCCACGAACAGCGTATGACCAGGGAGGCACGCATGAGCGACAAACTTCTTGAGACCACTGTTGGTCAGTTTCTTGATCGTCTTGCCAGCAGCGCGCCAACGCCGGGCGGCGGCAGTGTGGCGGCGCTGACCGGCGCGATGGCGGCGGGGTTGATCACGATGGTGTGCGACCTGACGATTGGAAAGAAGCAGTACGCCGATTTTGAGGCGGAAGCCAAAACCATCCGTGAGCGCGCAGAGGCGTACCGCGCTGAACTGCAACAACTGGCGCAGGCTGATATTGATGTGTTCAATCAACTCTCGGCAGTCTACAAACTTCCGCGCACCACCGAAGCGGACGCAGCGAGCCGCCGGGCTGCGATCCAGAGGGTGATGCGCCAGGCGACCGAGATCCCGCTGCGTACCGCGCGTGCTGCATCTGCACTGCTGCCGCTGTGCGCTCCCCTTGCCCGCTACGGCAACCGCACGGCAGTGACGGATGTCGCTGCGGCTGCGCTCCTGATCCGTGCGGCAGTTCCGGCAGCATTGATCAATGTCGAAAGCAACCTGACGGTGATCGAAGACCAGATCTTTGCGCGAGAAGCGCGCGCTCAGGCGGAAGATCTGCTGATTGGCCTCGAAGAAGAGGTAGAGGGGGTGTTGACGCTGACGCGAACTCGTCTCAAAGGATAAGTACGATGCCTGTCGGTCGTTCCCGGCTTCGATGCCGGTTTGCAGCAGATGGACAAAACCAAGGAGGGGGAGCATGCACGACCTGATTATCGTCGGCGGTGGCGCCGCCGGCCTAGCGGCAGCGGCCTACGCCCTCGACAAACAACTCGACGTCATGGTCATCTACGAAAATCTGGGCGGAAAGATTAATCAGAAGTTCACCATCCACGCCGACACCGATTTTCTGGTGGGGCATATTCTTGTACACCTCGATACGCCCGAAACGACACCGGAGGAGATTACCCGTCTGGGCGCAGAAACGGTGGAGGCGTTTGAACGTCAGGTGACGACACAACGTGGACGCGCCCTGTTCGACCGCGTGCGTCGGGTCTCGAAGGAGGGCGATGTCTTCAAGATCGAGACGGAGCGTTCTGGAACGCTGCACGCCGCTGCCGCGATTATCGCGTCAGGCGCCGTACCAAAGCAGATCGAAGCGCCGGGACGCGAATTCATCAACCACGGCATCGGTTATACGCCGGTAACGTTCGCCCGCGCGCTTGCCGGGAAGACTGCGGTTGTCATCGGATGCACCCAGCGTGCGCTGCGCGGCGCTGCTGAACTTGCCCGGACGGTTGCCCAACTGTACATGGTGGCGCCCGCATTTCCCGCCGATGACCCGATTCTTGCCGTTCTGCGGAAGCGCCCGAATGTCGAGATTCTCGAAGGGTTTACGGTCAGGGAAGTGACCGGTAATGCGTCGGTTGATACGGTGGTGATCGAGCACGAAGAAAAGGTGCGCCGGCTCCCGGTCGATGCCGCCTTCGCCGATGTCGGGTTGACGCCGAATTCGTCGATGGTGAAGGGACTGGTCGAAACTGACGCGGATGGGTTCATTATTGTGGACAAACGGAATGCCACATCGCTGCCTGGTTTGTTCGCCGCTGGCGATGTGACGACGGTGTACGGCGAACACACCCTGATTGCAATCGGTGAAGGGGCGCGCGCCGCGCTGGCAGCGCACGACTACCTTCTGGCGCGTGGGTAGCGTCGCCGGGACGCGACCTTTCTCACAGGTAGAGAGTTTTTCAGGCGCGAGAGGTGTTTGCCGCATCCTGACGCCTTTTTTCCCTCACCCCCTGCCCCCTCTCCTGCGCGCAGCACGTGGAAGAGGGGGCATTGGTCTTCCTGATGCCCTACCTGGAAGGTGTACGTCCAGGAGACGCCAGAAAACGCTCTATCGGTGAGGACGCCGCCTTCCGGGAGTTACCACAGTTCTCAGATACGTTCACCTCTGTCTGGGCATGCCGTGTCGCGCGCGGCGCCCGCTTCCAGCAGAGTGTAGACTGAAATGATGAAGATTGAGAATTTAATCCGATATGCGCCTCTTGCCGTGGGGCTGAAGCCCTCGGCTATGGAATGCGAAGCCCGCCTGCGCGGGCTATACCGGATTATGTATTCAAAGACCATATGCTGCGCCCCTGATCGATCCTTTCCGCGCTTTACGCCGAAGGCGGAACCTCAACCTCGCACACGCCAGCCATGCACGCCAGTTCCTGCGCGGCGGTCGTCAGGTCTTCTTCCTCATAGCGCCAGATCTTGCTGAAATCGATCTTCGGGAACTCCGCCGCCAGCCGCTCGTACTCTTCTTTCGTGATCTCGACGTAGGGCATTTGCGCATACTGCGCATCGAACGATGGCAGGAAGGTCAGCCCGCCGATCATATCGCGGTGATCCCATACCCACTTCATCAGATCGATCACCTCGTCTGGCTTGTAGGTGACGGTGCACGACGGATTATGCTCGGTCCAGTACAGTTTATTCTGCAACCAGTATTCGCACTGCTCAATGGCTGAACGCTGGTTGCGCGTAATTGCACCCTCAGGTGATTTGACCGGAAAGTGGATGACCCAGGTCGTGGCATCTTCGCGCGTCTGACCGTTCTCCGGGTCCATCGGCACGCCAGCGTCGCGCAACACCTTGAACAGCGGCGAGTGCGCCGAGACGCGCACATTGCGGATGTAGTACGGCGACCAACGGGCATGCAGACCGGAAGAGCAGTCGAGCAGTTGCGACGAGTTGCCGCTCGGTTTCACGCATGTGATCGCCGCTGACGGGTTAATGCCCAGGCTGAGCGCAGTCTGCCGGTTGACCTCGATGGCAATCTCCTTCAAGCGCCGCTTGACCTGCGCATCCTGCGCGACGGGGCTATCCATCTGCCCCGTAATATCGACGCCAAGCAAACGCTCCTCCTCGCAATTCTGCTTCCACATCGGGCGCAAGCCGGGGAAGTGGGTCGCCAGCGACTGGATCGTGCCGATGATCGTTGCCACCTCGACCTTGTCGCGGAGCGTCTCGAAGGTGTCATCAACGCGGGCGACGGCAGCGCTCAGGTTGCAGAACTGCCACGGGCGCAACACAATTTCACCGCAGGGGTTGGTTCCGAAATCTGCCTCCTTGCGCCGCGCCGGTTTCATCAGGTTGGCAGCTTCACGATTGAAAATACCCGGTTCGCCGCGCTGCGACTCGATCATTTCCATAAAATGGCGAATGAACTCGCGCTGCGTCAACCCGCCGCGGGGCCAGACCGCCGAGTTATTGGCATTCCAGCGCTGGCTGTTCTCGCGCTCGAAATCACCTGCCTTCGCCAGGCGCATCTCATCGTCATCGTAGTCGAAAAGGGAGATCATCGCTGTGCGCCGCACGCCGCCGCTCACTGCCGCATTGCCGACCGCGCACATGATGTCGTGGGCGTCGATCGGGCGCAGGAAACTCCCCTGCCGGGCAAAAATGCGGTTGCGCACGAAATCGAGCATGGCGCGGAACGGTTCGGGACCGGAAGCACGCCCGCCTTTGGTGCGCAAGGGCGCCCCTGCCGGCCGCAGGTGCGACAGGTCGAAATGCACATCGCCGCCCTCAAACCAGGTCTCCAGCCCGTAGCGCAGCGCATCGGCCCATCCTTCCGCCGAATCTTCGACGACAAAGGTGACCGGCGGCTTCCCTGCCTGACGTTTGATACGCGGGAAGTTCTCGACGTACCGGCTCTCGACCGAAAAGCCAACACCACATCCTGCCATCGAAATGATCAACGCCTCGACGAACGAATCGATGCTCTCGACAGGTTGATAACTACAGTTGTAGATCGCCACCGCATTGCGACGAGCGGCAGGACCGGCCATCGCCAGCAGGCGCATCGACGGCATCGAGCGCATTTCGAGAATGTTACGCCGGATGCGTTCGTATGTCTCGCGCGGGAGACGATCACCCGCCAGTTCGTAGAGATAATCGACCGCCCGATCAACAGTTTCGATCCAGGTTTCGCGCCGCCCTAACTCGTAATTGAAGCGCGAGTACTTGTCGAAAAACTGAAACTGCTGCAATGCAGTCGGGAAATACACCCGCGCTTCATCGAACGCACGCCGCACATGGTCGGGAACAGGACGACGCTCACGCTCCCTGGCGCGCTCGGCGCGGTACAGAATATAGCGCTTGGCAGCCTCGAACTCACCCGCCGCCTGCAACACCATCTCGACGATGTCCTGCACGCCCTCGACGGTCGGCGGCCGGCCCTGCGACTTGGCGGCGACGATATTGACGACCCGCTGCGCCAGTTCGGGGATGGGCGTGTCGGGTATGCGCCCAAAACTGGCAAAGCAGCGCGCCATCGCATTCTCGATCCGCGAGACGTCAAACGGAACCACACGCCCATCCCGCTTGATGATCATCGTCGGAACGACAACATCCGGGTGAAGAGTGTCGGTCGATCCGTTGCTGCGTGTTCCGTTCAATTCTGTGTTCGACTGCGTCATCTTGCCTGACCTCCTGAGACAGATCATACCCAACGGCGCACACATCGGGTACGCCGATACTGTGCACCGTCTGCCACTATGTAAAGCGATCCAGTTATTGTAAAGCCGGGTGAAACGGTCTCTCGTTCCTGACGGGGAGCAAGAGGCAATGGTTTCACAGAAGTTATCCACATATTGTATTGGTTAACCGGAAGCGCTTCCTAAATATAGCGCGGCAAGAATAGCACAGACAGGCGCGCGTGTCAAGGTGCAAGGCAAACGAAAGAAAATCTTTACACCTTATAGTAGATACGGCGAACTGCACAAAAACTTACGATGTACTGTAAAAAAAGCGGTATAATATCTCGAACCTGTGCGCATCTGTCCCAAACGGCGCCTGGGGGCGATCTGTCCGGTTTGCCTGTATCACAGCACTGCGTTGAAGTACCATCGAGCCATTGCGGGCCAGTTGCTTCGTTCGGCCCCGATTGCCGGTCTCGCAGCATTTGGCATTGGTCATCTCCCGCTGACGGAAATCTATGTCGAGCGGGCGGTTGTTCCTGTGCGCGACAGTGCAGGTTCTCCCCAGACACTCGCCGATCTTGCGCGCATACCGCGCGCGCGCCTGGCGCTCGAAGGGGGCGCTGGCAGCGGGAAGAGCATGGCGGTGCGTCGCCTGGCGCTGGCATGCGCCGCGGCAGTCACGGGAGAACCGGAGGGCGCCGCAACTCCGCTCGTCGATTGGTCGCTGCCGATTCCGCTGCCCGTCGTGATCGAGATGCCGTCGCAGATCGATCCGGGCGTCGATCCCCGGTCGCTGATTGAAGCGCAGTTGCAGGTAAACGATCTTGCGACGCACGCAGGAATGGTGCTGCAGGCGCTCCACGCTGGCGAGGCGCTGGTGGTTATCGATGGCGTGACGCCATACAACGCGCCGGTCGTCACGCAGATCGTCGCCGCTTTTCCTGCCAACCGCTATGTGTGCGCCTGTCGCCCGTATGCGGCTGCCGACCCGCCGCCGGGACGCCTGCTCCACGCCCATGGGTTCCAGCGGGTGCATTTCGCGCCCCTTGAACGCGCCCATGTCGATGAGATGGTCGCCCGCCTATTGACTGCGCTCAACTGGCGCCGGGTCGTGCGTGATCAGGCGGCGCAGGTCGGCGCGCCGACAACAGCGCCGCAGCGAGGCGGGTCGATTGCCGAACAGATCGCCGATCTTCAGGGGCGACTGCTGATCGATGACGGATTGCGCGCGTTGACCTTCGAGCCGCTCGCGCTGGCGATTGCGGTTGTTGCCGACGCGGACGGACAGACGCTCCCGGCAGCGCGCGCCGTGGTCTACCAGCGCGCGCTGGCTGCGCTGTGGGGCGAAGCAGCGCCGCCCGTCGCCGTACTCGCTCCAATGGCGCTGGCGCTGCAACGTGCGACCGACGATGATGCGCATCCGGCGACGCTGACCCGCCCGATGGTCGAGCAACTGGTGCGCGATGGTGCGCCGAACGCCGATGATGCGCAGGTCGCGGCGATTATCGAGCGTGCGCTTGATGTCGGGTTGCTCGTCGATCCCGAACGCGATACGCCTCCGCAGGCATACACGATGCCGCAGCGCGCGCTGCGCATGTTTCTCGCGGCGCATGCCCTGGCGCGCGCCGCCGACTTTGAGGCGACGATTGCGCCCTATGTTGATACCCCGACCTGGCACGAAACGCTGACACTCGCGCTGTGGCTGCGCACCGGCGATCCCTCGTTGCAGCCTTCCCGCCACGCTGAGAAGGAGGAAGACGCCGGCGCTGCGACGCTGTGGCATCTGATCGGACGACCAGACCGCAACCGGGACGCAGGAGATGCAGGCGCTGCAAAGAAGAAACCGTCACGGCAATCGGCAAAACCTGCGCGCCATGCCCTCCGACCCGGCGCCGGCGCTTCAACCGCGCGTCCTGAACAGGCGGCGCTCCTGGCAGCCTCCTGCCTGGAAGCAATCGACCCGCAGCGTTACCCGGACGTGCTGCGTGAGGTTCAGCAGCGCCTGTTGACGATGATCGCCGATCTGACCGTTGCGGTTGAGGATCGGGTGCGTGCTGGACTGATGCTTGGTCGCCTGGGCGACCCGCGATTTGCCGATCCGCTGCCGCCGCTGGCGCAGATTGACGCTGGCGTTTTCGTGTTTGGCGCCAATGATGCACCCTACGACGAAGAACGACCAGCACAGCGGATCGATCTGCCGTCGTATCAGATCGGCGTCTACCCGGTCACCAATGCGGAGTACGCGCGTTTCCTGGCGACGCGTCCCGGGCATCCCAAACCGCACTACTGGTACGATCCGCGCTTCAACAATCCTGCTCAGCCGGTGGTTGGGGTGACGTGGCATGACGCCGTGGCCTATGCCGCATGGCTGACCCGCACCCTGGCAGCCGAGGGGCGTCTCCCGGCGGGCATGGTCGTTCGCCTGCCGCTCGAAACCGAGTGGGAGAAGGCGGCTACCTGGGGACCCCGCGCGCGTGCGAAACGTCGCTTTCCCTGGGGCGACCACTGGATCGCCGGAATTGCGAATGTCGCCGAGACCCGCGCCGGACCGGATGGACGATCGCGCTGGGCGACGACGCCGGTGGGATGCTTCCCCGGCAGTGTCAGTCCCTACGGCGTTCACGATTTGATCGGGAATGTCTGGGAATGGACAGCGAGCAGCATCGACGCTCCGCCACGACGAAGCGACATGGCAGGCGGAGCGCGAACGACGCTCTCAGAACGACTCCATGGCGACCTGTCCGGCGCAACCGGATCGGAAAAGCGACGGCACTACATTCTGCGCGGATCGTCGTTCAACTCCACCACCGCCCACGCACGCGCCACGTATCGCGGCAGCCACCTTCCACCGGACTACTGGCGCTACAACATCGGCTTCCGCATCGTCATCGCCCGACCGATCGCCGACTAGCGCCGCCAGATGTCCCGCCTCCGCGCAGACATCCGCCCACTTCCGCTATAACGTACAACTGTGCGGCAGAGCGCTTCGCTCATCGCCAGAGATCATACCGGAGGAAGAGCTATCGTGAATATCGCTTTCATCGATTCGTGGGTTCAATCAAGTGCAGAAGGGAGCGGCACCGCCGTTGCAATCGGCGGACTGCAACGCACACTCCAGCAGCGCGGCGTCCAGGTCACGCGCCTGACGCCCATCCAGCCCTGGCCCCGCAACCTGACAGTGCGCCGACTGTTGTTCAACCTGTATGTGCCAGCGCTCCTCAATCGCCTGCGGTACGATCTTATCGTTGGCTTCGACATCGATGGTTTTCTCTGGTCGAAGCGCGCACGACGCACACCGTATCTGGTGAGCATCAAGGGGGTTCTGGCGGAAGAAGCGCGCCAGGAACGGGGCTTCGTGCGGCGCCTGCTCTGGTCGCTATCACGGCTCGAAAGGATCAACGCGCGCAATGCCGATGGCGTCATTACGACCTCGGCATACTGCCGGGAAGCGATCCGGCGACACTACGGCGTAGCGCATCAACGGGTGCGGCTGGTTCCCGAAGGGATCGATCTGGCGCGCTGGCAACGCATTGCGCAGGCGACGCCCCGCCGCAGCGACGGCGCAACGATCCTCTGTGTGGCGCGCCAGTACCCGCGCAAGCATATTGCAGACCTGTTACGCGCCATGCCACTGGTTCGTGCGGCTGTTCCCGCAGCGCGTGCGGTGATTGTCGGCGATGGACCGGAACACGCCCGCCTGCGCGCGCTTGCCGCTGAACTGCGCCTCGGCGCAGCGGTGAACCTGGTCGGCGCCATTCCTGATGACGACGTGGTGGCGCAGATGTACTTCCAGGCCGACGTGTTTTGCCTGCCGAGCGTGCAGGAAGGGTTCGGCATCGTCTTTCTCGAAGCCATGGCCAGCGGTTTGCCGATCGTTGCAACCACTGCCGCAGCAATCCCCGAAGTCGTGCCGCATCGCCGCGCCGGATTGCTCGTGCCGCCAGGCGACGTCGGCGCACTGGCGGAAGCGCTGATCGAACTGCTGCGCAACCCGGATCAGCGCGCAGCGTATGGCGCCTTCGGTCGAATGCAGGTCGAAGGATATGACTGGAACGTGGTCGCCGACCGGTTCATCGAGCAGGTCGAGCCGTTCGTTGGTGGAACTGCGGCGCATCCAGCCGGGCAGGGCGACTCGAGAGAACTTGACAAAGTAGATAAAGTTGCCTATGATTATACCAGGAAATCTGTCAAAGTTGCTCAAGGAACGCAGGCATGTCCGTAAACCAGAATCACGCAAGCCTGCCTGGATTCGACCGCACTGCGCTACGGGTCAATCAGGCAGTGATGATTGTCCTCTTGCTTGTGGCATTTATCGCTGATCTGCCGTGGCTGGCAGCGGCAACTGCAATCATCATGGCGCTCGGTACAATATCACCTTCACTGGCGCTGTTCCAGCGTCTCTATCGGGATGTGTTGCGCCCTGCCGGATTGCTGCGACCTGACATTCACCAGGAAGATGCGGCGCCGCACCGTTTTGCGCAGGGGATGGGGGCGACGGTGCTCATTCTGGCAAGTCTTGCGCTGTTTCTCGGTGCACCGACGGTTGGATGGGCGTTGGCGCTGCTGGTCGTTGCGCTGGCGGCGATCAACCTGGTGTTCGGCTTCTGCGTCGGATGCTTCATTTTCTTCCAGATTCAGCGCCTGGCGCACAGTCGGTAGCCAGGCTGCTTCGCTACGCTTCTAAAAGATGATCGAACGACTGCTGATTATTGTCATTGTTGCTGTTGTGATTGCGCTGGCGTGGATGGCGATTCGCGCATGGCGTGCACAGCATTTGCGCTCCCTTGCCCGCAGGACGCCATTTGCGGGGATCATTCCGCCGGGCAAGCCCGCCGTGGTTTGCTTTTCGACCCCTGGCTGCGTTGAGTGTCGCACCCGTCAGGCGCCGGCACTGGCGCGACTGAGCGCCAACCTGGGCGATCGGGTGATGGTGCGCACCCTGCCAGTGTCGGAGTATCCGCACCTGGTCGATCATCTCGGCATCCTGACCGCCCCCGCAACCGTGGTTATCGACGCAACGGGAGAGGTGCGCTTCGTGAACCTGGGATTCGCCGACGCAGAGAAACTGGCCACCCAGGTGAACAGTATTGCCCATCCGGTTCAGAGCAACCCCGATCCTCAGACAGTCGCGTGCCGGGGGTAGCGTTCCTGCCACAGGCGACCCCCGCGCGCATTATTGATCCGGCATCATCCGCAGACGACGCAACCAGCGCTGTGAATACCCGAAGACCCGTGCCCCAAACGCGCCGCCCGCGACAACCAGGCGCATACGTCCGAGCGCCTGGAGATCCGCCTGGCGTCGTAATGCCGTGCGTGTCTGAGCATCTCTGGTCTGTATCAGCGTCACCGCCTGATCCCAGACATCACGACGCCAGTTGCGGATCATGCGGGCAGTGCACCACTCATCAAGCCGACCACATGCAACGTCTACGACACCCATCGCGGGGGAGTAGCGTTTCAGCACATGATCCTGTACACTATCGATAGTTTCTCCGATGATCGTGTTCACCAGCAGATAATCGTTGAGCCTGGATTGGCGCACCTGGAGCGTCAGATCATCCCATTCGTCATGCAGCATATCATCGAGCACCAGCACCAGATCGCAGTTGATGTGCGCGTTGACGCCGAGCAAAAGGTGCACCAGCGGCGGCATCTCCGGCACACGGGTCAGATCATGCGCCTGTCTCCAGACTTCGGGCAGCCATCCGGCGCTGCGCTCATACGCTTCCAGCGCGATAAAGTAGTATTCGGCAAAATTGTGCACCAGCCTGTGCACCCAACCATTGTCATCAAACCGACCCGCGTCGATGCCATCGATCATGTTGCGCGTCATCAGGGCGTAGCATGCCAGAAAGATCGCTCTCCGATCACCGTTCGTTTCCCACGTATCGATACTGGTTTTCATACGATCAAGCAGCGCGTGATGTGTCATGCCACCCCCTTTTCCAGACGATCAGCGTCGGTTTACCGGCAGCGGATCGCGCAGCGAAATATCGGAACTATCGTGAAAGGAACCTCGCAATGGATGCCAGCACAGAATTGCGAACCCAACTGACCCGCATGCTGACCGAACGCCAGGCGCACATGATCTTCGAGGACGCGGTTGCCGGTTTCCCTGAAACGCATATCAATACCCGACTGCCGAACTGCCCGTACACCTTCTGGCATCTGCTCGAACATCTGCGCATCTGTCAGCACGACATTCTCGAATACATCCGGTCCGACCATTACACCTGGCCCACGTTCCCCGACGATCTCTGGCCCGACCAATCGGCAACGACCGATCTCGCCGGCTGGAACCGCACGATTGAACAGTTTCTCGCCGACCAGAAGCAACTGGTGGACATCATCAACGATCCGGCTGTCGATCTCTTTGCGCCATTGCCGAACAGCGGCGAATACCATCACACGATCCTGCGCGAGATTAACATTATTGCGATCCACAATTCGTACCATATTGGCGAACTGGCGATCATGCGCAGCGTGATGAACCTGTGGACCCAGGAGTAGTGCATCACGTCGCCAGCAGACGCATCGGCGCGCTCAATGTCAGGGTTGCCAGGGCCACGACTTCGGCGATCTCGCACAGCGCCCCATAGGTGTCGCCGGTCAACCCGCCCAGATCGCGCGTCCACCAGCGCCCCAGCAGGTGGGTCACCATCCAGACCAGCGCCAGCGCGATCAGGCCGCCAGCGCCGCCCACAATCAGCGCCAGCGCCAGTGTTGCGACACTGGCGCCGGCAAAATCACCGGGACGCAGATACGACTGAAAGGTACGTCCCAAGCCCCCTTCGCGCGCTGGCGGAAAGCGCACAATGCCGTACACATCCGCCCAGCGCCCAAGCACCGGCGCCAGCACGACCGCCGTGAGCCAGGCGTCCCCGGCGCCTGCCAGAAACGCCGCTTTCAATCCCAGCACCGCCGCCAGCGCCAGCGCCCCCATCACCCCTATCCGACTGTCGCGCATAATCTCCAGTTTGCGTTCACGCGAACGCCAGCTCATCACCCCATCAAAGGTGTCGCTCAAGCCGTCAAGGTGCATTCCCGCCGTCAACACTCCCCAGGCGACCACCAGGACAACCGCGCGCACCGTTTCGTTCCACAGCATACCGGCGCCCCAGCCAACTGCAGCGATCACGCATCCGATCACCAGACCGGCAATCGGGAAGTACCGGATAGATTGCGGGATCGCTTCCTCGCTCATCGGCGGCAAACCTGGAACGGGAAGAATGGTAAGAAAACGCAGCGCCTCGCCGATCGGAGCGAACGGTCCCCACCAGTTGCGCGGCGCACGCCGTGATGTGGTATCCTCGGATGACACGATGCGTACTCTTGTCTCAATAAGGGGGTGATATGGATCCTCGCGGGCTGGCGCTCCTCTTCGGCGCAATCGTATGCGAACTCATTGGAACGAGCGCCCTCAAAGCAACCGACGGCTTCACACGTCTGCTGCCAACCCTCCTGGTCATTGCCGGGTACGGTGCATCATTCTACCTCATGTCGCTCAGTCTGCGCACCATTCCGCTCGGCATCGCCTATGCCATCTGGTCGGGTCTGGGCACGGCGGCTATCGCGGTCATCGGGGTGATCGTGTGGCGCGAGCAGTTGAATAGGGCGGGAGTCATCGGCATTGTGCTGATCATTATCGGTGTGATGCTGCTGAACATGTTCGGTGGTGAACAGTGAACCGCGTGGAGATGTCGCCCTCAGGCGTGTTCCTCACTGCTCCCCTGCTGCGTCAGGCGCGGCGTTTCATTGACCACGCGCACAATGATCGCGTCGCTGTTGTAGACATCGAGTGCTGTCAGACTGCCCGGATCGACGCGCCAGCGCCAGTGATCGGTCGGCGACAGACCGGTGACGTGGCACAGGATGAGCTGGATAGGGGTTGCATGGGTCACCACGAGGATGCGACCGCCGCGATGATCGCGCAGCAGGGCATGCCATGCCTCCAGGATGCGGTCACTGACTTCAGCCAGGCTTTCACCACCCTGCGCCCGTCCATGCAGCGGGTCGGCGAAGCGTGCAACCGACTCGTCGGGGAAGCGCGCACGCACCTCGGCGTAGGTCAACCCTTCCCAGCGACCATGGTTCGTTTCGCTCCAGCGCGCATCTTCGATGACCGGCGTCGTCCGACCCCGCAGCACAACCGTTGCCGTGGCGCGCGTGCGCCCGGTCGGGCTGACGAACGCAACGGTGAAGGGAATGCGCCGGAGACGGCGCGCCAGCGCTTCCGCCTGTTGCATGCCAAACGGCGTGAGCGGGCCATCGGTGATCCCCTGGTAGCGGCGCTGTTTGTTGAGCGTGGTCTGCCCGTGGCGAATGAGCCAGATGCTGGTGCGCACGTTCTGAATACCCCAAACATTCAGGTCGTCTTCTCTGGCGCCGTACAATGGGATTGTACCATGGGCGTCCTGTCCGCTGTGAAGCTAAAGGTCCTCCCCAAACCTGTTTATAATGAACTGAGCGCACAGTGCCAGATTACCTGCCTTATAGAGGAGTATGACAGAGACAACCACAGTACACCTTGATCTACCGGATGATATTCTCGCTTTGCCCAATCAGACTTCAGAGAGTTTACGCGCGCTGGCCCGTGAAGCCTTGATCGTCCGGCTGTACGATCAAGGCGTGATTACATCAGGATGGGCGGCCCAGACGCTCGGTCTGTCACGGCGCGAGTTTCTCGATCTGCCAGGCGCCTATCGAGTCTCGGAGTTCGATGAGTCGATGGACGTTGCAGCCGAGGCCCGGTATGGCTGAAGCGCCGGTTGTCTGCAATACAGGTCCGTTGATCAAATGCTTTTGCGCCTGGCTCTGAGCAGCTGTCGCGCAAGTTCTATCGGGGGATGGTGGAAACCCGGCGAGAGCGATTGACGTGATGGGTAAACACACAGGTTAGTTTGCAGGGTCCTTAAGCCCTCCCTGAGCGCGTGGAAGCCCCTGCGGGGCTGGCGTGTCCGTCACCCTTCCCTCTGCCGGGGGGCGCCGGGTTGATTTAGCCCGCAGGGCTTGCCCGACTTCAGACAGGGCTTCAGCCCGCCGGAGGCGCACGAAGATTGAATGCTCCAGAAATCCAGGCAAGGGCCAACGTACCTGAGAACTGCTAAGAGCCTATCCGAACAACTGTGACCTCTTCGCCTGCGGCGTGATCGCCGTGCGCGCCGCCGGGTTCTTCGGATAGGCGCTAAGACGTGGAAGTCCGACGGGCTTGGCTACGGGCGAGCGGGATGCGCTCCCTCACGCCCGCGCAGGCGGGCTTCCCGCCTGCCAGCCGCGACTTCAGTCGCCAGGCGGCGAGCGGAACCACCCTGTCGCACCAGGTTCGTCGTTCCGCCACGCGAAACCGTCATGCGACCCGGTGTGCTCAGAGCCTATCCGAACAACTGGAACCGTTTCGCCTGTGGCGTGATCGCCGTGCGTGCCGCCGGGTTATTCGGATAAGCTCTAAATATACCTCCCGGTGCTGTCATTGCCGCAGGAGACGCGCCAGGAGGTTTTTATAACGACCCTGACGATTGAGTTAGCACTACATTAATCTTCATCAGCGTGGCGGCTTTCGCGCCGGGGTTTCTGTGATGCTATAATACGACATGTGCAAACGGTCACAAAGCCGACAACGACCGGTTCCAGCACCGGCGCCATATCTGCCCTTCCGCCGCTGCCGCCCGATCTTCGCCCTTTTCCCGTACCCAGGCGGCGGCGGTTTCTTCGTGTGTCCTGGTTCTTTTTCCGCGTTATCGTTCATGTCTTCATTTTCGACATTCTGTTCAACCGCTACCGGCTGACGCGCTGGTACGCGCAGCGCACCGGCATCAGGCGCTACCAGCGCATCGCACGCGATTTTCGCCGCCTGGCAGTGCGAATGGGAGGCGTGCTGATCAAACTCGGTCAGTTCCTCAGCGCGCGCGCCGATGTCCTCCCTGCAGTCATCACCGATGAACTGGCCGGCCTGCAGGATGAGG
>Ga0308401_1000117_pt1 | contig 23704 bp, 29 predicted proteins | sample HotsprSampleOSM1_FD_203472 | JGI IMG/M metagenome (GOLD analysis project Ga0308401, IMG submission 203472) | Hot spring phototrophic mat microbial communities from Octopus Spring, Yellowstone National Park, Wyoming, United States - 20060913_OS-M1 ...
TGGAGCAGCGAACGATTACGCTGCCCGCGCTGGACTGGCTGCTCGGCGAGTTGGAGATGTTCAGCGTCGAGATCGGCGCGTCCGGTCGCGCACGCTACAGCGCGCCGGAGGGGTGTCACGACGACGGAGTAATTGCGCTCGCGCTCGCGGTGTGGGGCGCGTCGCGAAGCGCAGAGGTGCTGTTTGATGTCTAGAACGACTGCACAACTCGTGTTGTCGCCGACCGAGCGCTACGACATCAAGGCGCTCAATCTGGAGGATTTCCTTCCGTCCGCGTGGACGGGCGTGTTTACCGGCGACGGCGATGCGGTCGATGTGGAGACGGCGTATGAGCGCGTCGCGGTGGTGCGGACGGCGGTGACGTTGCGGGCGAACGCTCTCGCGTCGCTGCCGTGGGAAATTACCACCCGGCGCGGTACGCTGGTCGCATTCGACGCAGAGCGACTGGCGGCGCTCATTCGCGGAATTGAGATCGATCTGTGTCTGTACGGCGCAGCGTATCTGCTGCGTGATCCCGCCGCCCCGTTGGGATTGCGTCGGTTGCACCCCAAAACGATCACCCCCGTCACCGATCCGAAACGCGGATTGGTCGGGTTTGTCCGCCGCGCGAACAATACAGAAGTGCGGCTTGAGCCGGAAACCGAACTGCTGCACCTCTGGGAACCGTCGGTTCGCAGCGAGGCTGAGCCGGGGGTTGGATTGGTGACGACCGCGCTGACGCAAGCCCGCGCACTGCTGGCTGCCGAGCGCTACCAGACCGCGTACTTCGAGCGCGGCGCGGTGCGCCCGACGGTGTGGATGTTCGCCCAGCGCCCGACGGACGCCGAGCGGTCGCGCTTTGAGCAGTGGCTGCGCCAACTCGTCAGCGGCATCCGCAATGCGTTCCGGCACCTCGCGCTGTCAAGCGAGATCAAAACCGTCACGCTGGGGGATACGCTGTCAGACGCGATCCAGCCCGAACTGCTCCAGCGCGCGGCGGAACTGATGCTCACCGCCTTTCAAGTGCCGATGTCGCTGGTGTTCTCGAACGCCAGCAACTACGCCACCGCTCAGCGTGATTATCAGACGTTTATTCTACTGACGATCCTCCCCCGCACGCGCGAAATTGCGGCGATGCTGCAACCGCACTTTACTGCGTACAATCAAGTTTTGCGTTGTAGCGAAGCGCGCATTGATGCAGTGCAGAGTTCGGAGTTGGAGAAGGCAGAGGCGATCCAGCGCCTCACCGGACAGCCGGTGCTCACACTGAACGAAGCCCGCGCACGTCTCGATCTGCCGCAGTTCGTTGAGGACGCGGCAGACCAAGAACTGCTGCGTCTGCGCAACCGGCTGGCGATTGCGCGGGAAGCAGTTGCTGCCGGTCTCGATACGAGAACGGCGCTGCGACTTGCGGGCGTCAACGGCGCGGCAGGTGAGGAACCGGAGGAGGATGCAGCGAAATCGCTGAAGAAAGACGACGCCGAACCGGGGCTGATGCCGCACGAGGTGCAACTCTACCGCGATCTCAAGCGCGCGTTTCAACAGTTGCGTCAGGTGATGCTCGACGGCGCAGATGAGATTACGGCGCAGATGTTCAACGAGACGCTCTATCCCGCAATGCGCCGCAACATCGAAACAATTGCACGTCTGTTCGCGGACGAAATGCGCGCCGAGGTCGGCGTTGCGGTCAACGTTGACGCGCTGCTGGCGGATTGGGCGGAAGAAGCGACGCGCCGCCAGGTGGAAGAATTGCTCTATCCGTACACGCGCGACTACATCGCCCGCGCGGTAGCGGCGTGGCGAAGGATGCCGGGCGCGGATCGCGCCGAACTCATCCAGATGATCGAACCGGTCGTCGGGGCAAAGCGCGCCGAGACCGTCGCCATCACCGCCGCGACCGAGGCGGCGACGGCGGGCGTGCGGGCGTACCGCGACGGGATGCGCGCCGAGCATAATCTGGAGTACGTGATGATTTGGGAGACTGCGAATGATGAGCGCGTCTGCCCGATATGCGGCGCGCTCCATAATAAGCGTGAGGACGAGTGGGGCGGGCGTTCCGGACCGCCCGCGCACCCGCGCTGTCGGTGCGGCGTCAGACTGGAGCGGATCGATGCGGGTTAGTGTTGCTGTCGATCTGGATAACGCATTGCGCAAACTGCTGCCGCGTGAGGTGCGGATCGAAGCCGCGCTCGATGCGGGCGCGACCGCTGCGCACGGTATGATGCAAATCTATCCGCCGCCGCCCGCCGGATCGCGCTACCGGCGAACGGGGAACTTGCGGCAGAAGTTGAGGATCAAGAAACTGTCGAAAACGTCGCGGATCGTCGAGAACACCGCATCGTACGCGCGGTACGTCTACGGAATGCCGCAAGCGCGCGTCCATCGCGGGCGCTGGGCGTCGGTGCGCGATGCGGCGGAAGAGGCGAAGAAGGAAGCAATCGCGGTGCTGAAGGGGAGGTGAGGAGATGGAGTGGCAGACCGCGCCCGGCGCGGCGTTGAAAGCAATCGAGAGCGGTGATGTTGAAGGGCTGCTCGTGGTGTTCGGCAGTCCCGACGCAACCGATCTCGAAAACGAGTTCTTTACGCGGGAAACCGACTTCGGGCGACTGCGCGAAACTCCGATCTGGCTCAACCACGCGCAGCCCGTCAAAACCGCGTCGGGGGTTATCTTGATAGAGGAACCGATTGGCTACGGCGCGCTGGAGATGACCGATGAGGGGGTGATCATTCGCGGGCTGCTCGACGCGAAATACCGCTACCTCGCCCAGATTGCGGACGAGTTGGGCTGGTCGAGCGGCACGGCGGCGCATCTCGTGGTGCGCCAGCCGGTCGGGAAAGCGCTCCACATCAAACGCTGGCTCTTGGGCTTGGACGCCAGTATTACGCCGACGCCCGCAGAGCCGCGCACAATGCTACGAAACGTCTATCGGTTAGTCATCAAGTGAAGGAGGAGAAGGAGAAGATGACGGAAATCGTAATGAACCAGTCGGAACTCGCTGCCGAGATCGCTGCGCGGCTGCGTGACGAGGTGGCGGCGGCGGTGAAGGCGCAGAGCGTCGGCGTGGCGACAACCGCAACCACTGCGGAAGGCGAAGGCGTATCGTTCGGCGACTTCTTGAAGTGCGTTGCAACCAACGACGTTCAGCGTCTGCGCGCGGTCTACAAGAGCAGCAAAGCGCTGGACGAAACCACCGGCGCGGGCGGCGGGTTTCTGGTGCCCACCCAGTTCGAGGAACGCATCCGCGCCGTCGGCGCGCCGATGCTGTTTGATCAACTCGTCGCCGCCGGTCGCGGTCCGTTGATGCTGCGCACGAACGCTGCGGAACTGGCGCTGCCGGTGCTGGAGCAAGACCAAGCGCCGAACGTTGAAAGCAGCGCGCTGGTGGGCGGGGTGCGGCTGGTCTGGCGTGAGCAGAGCGCAGACGTTGCGGAAAGCGAACCGCGCTTCGAGCAGCGCATCTTCCGCCCGCACGCGGCGGACGCCTACGTTGCGGCAGCGACCGAACTCATCACCGACGCGCCGCAGGCGTTGGAAGACACGCTCGTTACGCTGTTCGGGCGCGCGTACGCGGTGCTGAAAGCGCGCGTGATGCTGCGCGGCACCGGCGTCGGACAGCCGCGCGGGATCGTCGGACATCCGGCGGCGATCAGCGTCGCCCGCTCCACCACAGGCACGCAGGTTGAGCGGGACACCACCACCATCCTCGATATGATCCAGCGCCTGCTGCCCGGCAGCGCAACCGCCGTCTGGATCGCCCATCCGTTCTGGAGGGCGCGGCTGATGGCGACGCGGCTTGCGGAAACGCTGCTCTATACCGTCAACGGACAGTCGCTCGTGTACGGCGATACGCTTGCCGGTATTCCGATTGCGTACAGCGAGCACCTGCCGGCGGTGACCGGCGCGGGATCGCTCATCCTCGCCGATCTGTCGTACTACGCTTTCGTCGAGCGCGCGGGGTTCAGCGTTGCGTTCAGTGAACACGTGCGATTTTTGAAGCGTCAGTCGGTCTGGTTGTTCGGCGTGCGGATCGACGGCGCGCCGCTCGTCAACGCGCCGCTGATCCTCGCCGACGGCGCGGGTACGAACACCGTCAGCCCGTTCGTCGAGATCGCAGCCGGGCAGTAGTAAGCAAGGGCGTCACAACACGCTATAGAAATAAAAGAAGATCGCGTGTTGTGACGCTGCTGATGACACCGGCGGGCGCGGGGGAGTACTACGTTTGGGTGAGGCGGACTGTCACAACACTGCATATAGATAAAAGAAGATGCGGTGTTGTGACGGCGGTTGAGGACAACGGCTGATCAGAAAACGGGCGCTGTCACAACACGCTGTATAAATAAAAGAGATGCAGGTGTTGTGACGGCGCACGAGAGGAGGGACATACAATGCTTGTTCAGGAGACCATCCAGCCGCTGCTGCGCTACTTCAACGCAGCGGCTTCCGGAACGGACACGTCGGTTATCAGTATCGCAAACGCGCAGGCGGTGCGTATCGTTGCACACACCGGGACGGTGACCGGTTCCGCGTCGTTGCAAGTGCACGTCAACGACACAAACAACACAAACAACTCGGCGCAGTTGACGGATAAGACAATCGCATCGCTGGCGTCTAACCGCACCTACGAGATTTTCGTAACCGGCGCGGAGGCATACGCAGCGAAAACGCACGCATCGCATATGTTTGTACGCATCGCCGGAACGGGTACAGCGCCGATTGCGATTGAGATTTCGGCGTTCCCGGCGCGTGACGTTCCCGCGACGCTGCCGACCGACTGGACGCGCGTGTTGTGAGGTAAGCGATGTACGCAACGCCGGCGCAACTCAAGACGTATCTCGGCGTCACGTCGACCGCAGACGATGCGCTGCTAACCGATCTGCTTGTGCGCGCAACTGCGATTATTGAGCAGATAACGCGCAAGACGTTTGCCGCGCCGGCGGCGACATCCCGGACGTTCGGACGCGAGATGATGCTGTGGGACGCGCAGTTGCAGCGGGATTATCTCCTGTTGCCGTCCGGCGTCTCCGTCGCACTGCTGGTCAGTGCGACCGACGGCGACGATGCGCCGATCCCGCTCACCGAGATCGACACGCACCCGCCCGACGCGCCGTATACGGTGCTGGCGCGGCGTGACCGGCGCTGGTGCGGCGCGTCGCAGCAGGCGACGATCACCGCGCGGTGGGGCTACAGCATCGCCCCGCCCGCGGATATTGTGCACGCAACGATCCGGCTGGCGGCGTGGCTGTACCGGCAGCGGGGAACCGCGAACGACCCGGATCGCCCGACGGTCGCCGACGGCGGGCTGGTGCTGCTGCCGTCAGCGCTGCCGGACGATGTGCGGTTGATACTGGAGCGCTACCGCGATGTCGTCTAGTGCGGTCACCGACATTATCGAGTTGCTGGCGGGGCTGGCGGTGCAGTACAACAGCGCCGTCGTTCCCGTTCAGCGCCTCGCGTCACAGCCGAACTGGTCAGACGCCGCGCAGTTGCCGGTGCGGATTATTCCGGCGCTCGGCGGGCTGCGGTTGGTCGAAGGCGGCGTCTACACTCCGACGCGCGCAACGCGGGCGGTGTGGGAGATCGACGATCTCCTACTCGTGCGCGATGTCGGAATGGGGCGCGGCGTCGCGGATACGGCGGCTGCGCTGGTTGACTACATCGAAGACTACGTTGCGCACCTGCGGTTCGCGTGGCTCACGCGCGGCGATGTGCAGTTGCTCAACGTCAGCGGGATAATAGACGTTATCAGATACGGCGAGCGGGCGTATGAGGGCGTTGCGATGACGACGCGCTTTGCACATCTCGTACGCGCGCCGTCGAGTTAGGAGGGTACGAATGTCGCACTCTGGAGTTATTGCCGGACTGTACGCCGGAAATTATGCGGTCGAAATCTCGACCGATGCTACAACCTGGACGGCAGTATCTAATGCAACGGTGAAGATAGACGACGTTGAACTGAGCCGCCCCAGCGGGGAGGCGTACGTCGGCGGGAGCAGCGACTACGCGACGGTAACAATCGGTAAACAAGAGCCGGTCGAACTGACGCTGACGTTTCTCTACAGCGAGGCGTCCGGTTCCGCTGCGAACACGATCGTTGATCGGTTCCGGAGCGCCACGCCGACGCTCGGCGTACGCTGGTCGCCGCGCGGGTTGGTCGACAGCGCCCGCGCGTATGCGACGAGCAACGACGGCGGAACGTCGTTCGGGCTGGGGGTGATTACCGGCGTGACGCTGAGCGCGCTCGATCCGAGCGACGCGGAACCCTACGTCGCAATGGTGACGGTGCGAACGCCGTCGTTGCGGCAGTACACGCTTGGATCAAACCCGACCAACCTCAACCCGGCGTCATAAGTAGGAGGGTATTATGGACAAACCGGCAGAGATTTACGACACCGAAGCGCTTCGCGTCGACCGCAGCGCGCTGACGATCCGCGAGGCGGCAAGCGTACTCAACAACGAGTTGACCGCGCCGGTCGTAGCACGGCTGGTGCGCAAAGCAATCGGCACGCAAGCGGATCGGCTCCCGCTGAAGGCGCTGAAGCGCGTCTACGAGCGGGTGCTGCCGCAGATTTTCGAGCCGGACGAGGCGGTACGGTCGCGGGTGGCGGGGCTGACCCCGGCGGTCGGCGAGATCACCCTCGGCGAGTATCACGAGTTTCTCGACGCGAGTGAGCGCAAAATTGCGTTCCCGCCGGTCGCCGCGACGCTGCTGATCAAAGCATACGGCGAGGACATCCTCAACGAACCGTATGCGGCGGCGGCGCTGCTGCTCAAAAAGATTTTTGACAGCGTCGCCGAAGAGGGAAACGAGTAGCGCGGGCGACGGCGTTAGGTCTGCTCGACCTCGCGCCGCTGCCCGCCGCGTACACAGAATTGGTGTTGTGCAGAGACATCTACCACTGCCCGCCCGACGCGCTTGACCGTCAACCGCTCCGGCGCGTCGCGCAGCATCTTGCGGCGCTGCGCGCGGAGCGGCGGCATCAAGCGCTGGTCGCGGCGCATCAACGGAAACGGCGATGAGCGATGTCGTCATCAAACTGAGCGCAGTTGACGCAGCAAGCGGCGTGCTGGAGCGCGTCGCCCAGAACGTTCGCGGCGTCGGACAAGCCGCGGACGCCCAACGCGGCGCGTTCGGGGCGCTGGAGCAAGTCGCCGTTGGCGCGCTGCGGCAGATCGGCGCGGCTGCGGTCAATCTGGCGGCGACGGGGATTGCTGCACTTGGAGATCAACTGCGTTCGAGTATCGACGTTGCCGCGAACTTCGAGAGCGCACTCTTCAAGTTCCAGGCGGTGGCGGGCGACTCGCTGACGAAAGCCGGGTTGTCGTTTGACGACGTAAAAACGAAAGCGCTTGAGTTGGGGTCGTCAACGCAGTTCAGCGCACAGCAGGCGTTGGACGCAATGACGGAACTTGTGAAAGGCGGCGTCAACGTCAAAGATGTGCTGGGCGGTGCGACGGATGCGACGCTGGCGCTTGCCGCAGCCGCGCAACTCAACCTCGCCAACGCCGCCACAATCGTTGCGAAGCAGTTAGGCGTCTGGGGCGAGACCGGCGTGACCGCCGCGAACGTCGCCGACCTTCTCGCGTCTGCGGCGAACGCGAGTACGGTGGACGTTGAAGAACTCGCGTTGGGGTTGGCTAACGTCGGCGGAAGCGCGAAAGTCGCCGGGTTGTCGTTTCAAGAAACCGTCCAGACGATGGCGCTGATCGCGCCCTCGTTCAGCAGCGCTGCCGACGCCGGAACGTCGCTCAAAACGTTCCTTCAGCGCCTGATCCCGACGACAAAAGACGCAACGCGGATGATGGTCGAGTTAGGGCTGGCGACGGAAGACGGGAAGTCGCGATTTTTCGACGCGAAAGGCGAGTTTATCGGGATGGAGGCGGCGGCGCGGTTGTTGCACGACGCAACGAAAAACCTCAGCGAGGAGCAGAAATTTCTCGCATTGAACACCATCTTCGGAACCGACGCAATCCGCGCCGCTGCTGCAATCGCCGGAGCCGGCGCAGAGGGGTTCAACGAGATGGGGCAGGCGATGAAGGACGCGGGCGGCGCGGCGCAAGCGGCGGCGATAATGCAGCAAGGGTATAAGTTCACGCTTGACCAGTTCAACGCCGCCGTCGAAACGCTGCAAATCACCGTCGGCAGCGCGCTGTTGCCGCATCTCACGCAACTCGTCGCTGCGGCGGCGGAAGGCGTCAATACGTTCACCGCTTGGGCGTCCGGCATCCTCAGCGCCGCCGATCCCGTCGCAGCGCTCGCGGCGCAGATCGGGCTGGTTGGGGTGACGACCGGCAGCGTGCAGCAGACGGTCGCCGTTGCAGCGGGCGCGATCTTTGCAGCGTGGGACGCGCTGAGCGCCGCACTTGCGCCGTCTGCGCAAACGGCGTGGAGCGCAGTGCAGTCTACGGTGCAGACCGCGCTTGCGGCAGTGCAGCAAGCGGTGCAGTTTGCGACTGCGCTGGCGGCGCAAATCTGGAACGCGCACGGTGCTGACATTCTCGCGTTTGCGAAACGGACGTGGGACGGGGTGATGAGCGTCGTCATCGCTGCCGCACAGTTCGTTCAAGCGGCAATTGAAGCGCTGGTCGCGGCGGCGCAGTGGGTGTGGCGCAATTTCGGAACTGAGATCACTACAGTCGCGCGGTTCGCGTGGAACCAGGTCAAGACGCTGACCGAAACCGCGCTTGCAGTGTTGCGCGGGCTGTTCGAGGCGGGGACTGCGGCGCTGCGCGGCGACTGGAGCGCGGCGTGGGGGGCGATCAAGCGCGTCGCGGAAGCGCTGTGGAACGGGATACGCACATCTGCTGAACATCTGATGAACACGCTTTCGTTGCTGTTTCAGTCGCTGTACCCGCGTCTCGAAGAGGCGTTCCGTCACGCGATTGCGGGCGCGGCGTCGCTCGGCGCGGCGCTAATCGACGGAATACGCAGCGGCGTGGAGAGCGCGGCGCGCGGGTTGGCGCAGGCGGCGGCAGACGCGGCGAAGGCGGCGCTGGACGCAGCAAAAGCGGCGCTCGGCATCCGCTCGCCGTCGCGCGTCGCGGCGCGCGAGGTCGGCGTACCGCTCGCCGAAGGCATTCTGCGCGGGCTGACGGAAGGGCTTGCCCCGCTGCCGCTCCTCACCCGCGACGCGGTGACCGCACAACCGGCGTCGGCGACGGTCAACGTCGGCGGCATCACCGTCAACGCCGCGCCGGGGATGGACGAGCGCCGGGTAGCGATGCTGGTGCGCAGCGAGATCGATAACCTCACGCGGTTAGCGCGGTTCGGGAGGATATAAATGCGGATACGGCAGATCGGGACGTTGGTCTTCGACAGCAATACAAATATCGTCGTTGATGCGAACAACCAGGACGCACCCGGCATCGGGTTTCGCGCGAATAGTCTCAACGACCCGCAACCGTTTGCAGTCGAGATCGCGTTTAGCCGCGCAACGCGCCAGCAAGCGTTGGACGCAGTGAACGCGCTCGCGCGCGAACTGCACAGTTCCGCGCAGCGACGGCAAGACGGGCGTCTTGCGGTCGCGGGCGGCGTGTTGGTCGTAGCGGAAGATGCAACCGGCGGCACAACGCTACGGTCGTATCTGCGCGACGGCAGCGTGACGTTGCTCGGCGTCGAGGCGACCGCGACGGGCGTGATCGCGCGGGTGCGGGTGGCGGGGACGCTCATCAATCCGTTCCTCAACTATCCGTTTACAGCGACAACGATTTCGGCGTTAGCGCCGTATGAGCGCCGTCTCGTCACGCTGACGGGAACAAGCGATGCGTATCTCTACAAAAACGATCTCATATGCACCTCGATTGTAAATATGCCCGGGCTTTACAACGCACTGATCGCAGTTGAGGAGTTGGAAAGCGCGACGGGGACGAGTCGCATTCAAGCAATCAGTCCCGCGACGGTCACGAGCGGGATCACAATGCAGAATCAGAGTTGGAACGCGGGCTGGCAGACGCTGACGCGCGCGTATTTCGTTTCGGCGACAAGCGGAACGATCACGTACACCATCACGACCGGTTTTCCGCACGACGTATATCGCCTGTTCATCGAGATTTTCTGTCCGTCTACGCCTTCGTCAAACGCGCGCTACCTCGTCAGTTGGAGCGGACAGCCGCAGATCGCCGAAACGATAACGGGGGATCGCTCGTGGTACGCTCCCGCGCTGTTCGTCCGTGGAGACGATCCGATCACGGTGACGCTCGACATTCAGAATGTACCGACGGGGACGTTGGTGATGCCGCTCATTCTACTCCCGATCGATGGTGTTTCTGTCTGGAACATCATCGGGACGCCGCCGATCACGTATTTCCACATCCTCGACCGCCAAAGCGCGTCGTTTCGTCCGTTGCGCGTTGATCCATCCGGAACGATCTACGGCGCGCCGGGATGGATCTCAAGTCGTTACATCGCGGTGTTCGTCGGGATGATGACGACGATACTTACCAACGCGTCCGCCGGTTTGACTATCCGCTCGTACCGTGTAGAGCCTGCATCGTTTGCGTGAGGAAGATATGCTTGTTGCAATCACCAGACCGCATCAGCAATTCCCCGTCCCGCTCACCGTCGCGGACTACGAGTTCTCAACCTCAGACGACGGCGACGAGCGCGGGCGCGTGACTTTACCGCCGGGCTACGCGCGCTCCGGCGTGATGACGCAGATCGGCGATGAGTTGATCGTCTACTGCACGCAACTCTCACGCACCGTCTGGCGCGGGCAGATCGAGCGCATCGAGGAAGCGAAGGACGGTAACATCACCTGGCACGCGCTGGGGTTCGGCGCGCTCCAGCGTGATGCGCGCATCTCGGTGGTACAGAATATGTTCGATATGACGCGCTGGCAACCCGTTGGTACTGGGTTTATGACGGGAAGCGGCTACGATTCGCGCGGGGATTTGTGGGAGTATGAGGTTGTTGCGACCGGTGGCACCCCACGCGTACAAATAAGGACGAAGAAAACATTTACGATCACAAACACAACGCTCTTTTTTCTCGTGTATTTATACGATCAACCAGAGCGTTACGGAAAAATTTCAACCAGTGAGAATATAAGTATATTTTCAGCGGTTTCAACTGGGCTAGCGGACGGTGTTTGGGTTGCGCCGGTGACGGCGATACCGCAACCAAACGCATATACGCTGACATTGGGGACGTTTACCGGAATAAGTGTCAACGGAAATGTTCCATCGTCAAACTGTGTCGGTTGGGTAGTTGGCATACGGGCGGCTGGAAACGAAATAGTTGCCGGTACGACATCAGTTACGTTTCACGCAATGATCAATAACCCAGCGTTCGGGGGTATCAATTCTTCGCTACTCTCGTCAGCGTTGATAGAACGCGGCGGGTGTTGTGATGTGTTTTTACCGGAATTTGCAGGTATTATGATCGAAAAAACGGACGCAAATTTACGCGAAATTGTTGAACAGAATAATGATGATTTCGTACAAGTCAGATATTACCACAAGCGCTTCTTGCGCGACCGACCGCGACCGACGATTGACTTTCGCGCAGACAGTACGCTGGTGTGGCGCTTTCCGGAAGCGACACGCGTCGTTGATATTTCCAAAGCGCCGAACCGCGTCTACGGGCAGTACCGCGGTTATTGGACGGATCATCTAACCGCAACGACATCTGTCGCGTCGCTCGAATCGCGTCGTCAACTCGCCCGGCGTCTCGCAAGCGTCGGCGAGTACGGCAGCAAAGCGATTGCGGAAGCGCGTCGCAACGAGGCGGCGGTCGCGCTGGATCGCCAGATCGCGCCGCTGACGGTCGAACTGGATAACTCGCGGTACGAGTTGATGACACGCGAAGGAGTAACGGTGCCGAACTGGGCGGCGGATGTCAGCGACTACGTGATCGTGCCGGGGTATTTCCGCAACGCGAAAATCACATCGCGGGTGATAACGCGCGAACGAACAACGTACACCGTCTCGTTCAACCCCGATGATTTCGTGACGGTGCTGAGATGAGGGAGGGCGTCTTATGCCGCGTCAACTCTTTCCGTACATCGGCGGCAAATACACCATCGCGCCGGAGATCAACCGGCGGTTCGGAGAGATCACCACGCGCATCGATGCGTTTACCGGATCGTCGAGTTGGATCCTCGCGTCACCGCCGACCAAATACGAGATCGTCAACGATCTGGACGGCTACGTTGTCAACTATCTGCGCGCGGTCAAGTACGCGCCGGACGAGGTTGCGCGGCATCTCGACTTCCCGCGCGCCGAACTGGAGTTGATCGCGTATCACCACTACACTAAAGACAGATTGCCGGAACTCGTCGCCCGGCTGGGCGGCGATCCGGACTACTACGATCCGGTTCTCGCGGCGCGGTGGGCGTATGTGATGGCGTATAAGTTAGACCCGTCGCTCACCAAGCCCGGCGGGTGGTCGGTGCGCGACGGGCGGCTCATCTACGAACGCGGGGAAGGGCGAATACGCGGCAGTCTGACATCCACACCTCGGCTCCTCGCCCGACTCGTCAAAGAACGCCGCGTTTCCGAGTACGTCGCCGCTCTTTCTGAGCGACTGCGCAACGTTCAGGTGTGGTGGAACGACTTCGAGGTTGTCGCCGCGAAAGCGACCCGCCCCGAACTCGGCGTTGCCGGTATTCTGCTCGACCCGCCCTACCCGCGCCACCTGCGTGACTTCGACTACGACAGCGACGCCGCGGATGTCTGGCAGCGCGCGGCGCGTTGGGCAGTCGCCAACGGCGACAATCCCCGACTGCGCATCGCGGTCTGCGGCTACAACGACGCAGAAAGCGACGCGCTGTTCCCGTCTGGGTGGCGGCGGTTTTTCTGGAAACGCAGCGGTATCGGACAGCATAAGGATCGAGAGTGCATTTGGTTTAGTCCGCACTGCGGGGGAGGCAGTGATGATTGACGATAATCCGCTTATCTTCGCACCGCACAGCATCAGCGCCGCGACGTTCCGCCGCGTGCTGCGCAGCGCGCGCAGCCCGGCGTTCGTCGAGACCGAGACGCTGCTGGCGGCGCTCGACGACTGGGGCGCGGATCGCGGCATCGCGCTGGCGTTCTTCGCGAAGGAAAGCAGTTACGGGCTGCGCGGCGTTGCGGTACGCACGCGCAATTGGGGCAATCTCCGGCGCGGCAAGCGGATGATCGGGCAGACACAGCATCCGTTTGCGGTGTACGCGCGCTGGGTAGACGGTCTCAACGACTGGTGCGAACTGCTCAAAGAGCACTACTGCAAGCGCCGCGGATTGTGCCGCTTGCGTCAGATACTGCCGCGCTACGCGCCGTCTGCGGACGGCAACAACCCGGAACGCTACGCGGATTTCGTTGTGGCGCTCGTTCGGCGTTGGCAGAGAGAGGAGCAACGAGATGGACATCATTGAAATCTTTCAACTGTTGGCAGCGGGGCACGTCGGGCTGACCGCAACTGATTATCTCTGGAACGCGGTTTTCGGCGCAATCGGCGCGGCGACGGCGTATCTCGCAGACAAAGAGGGCGTGGTGCTGCTGCCGCGTTACGACGCGGAGCAACACAGCGTCGAGTTGGGCGCGTTGGGGCGCGTGCTGGTCGGCGCGGGGGCGGGGACGCTGGTCGGCTATTCCGGCTACGTCCCGTTCATCGCGGGCGTCGTTGCGCCGACGCTGCTGCCGGCGCTGATCGATAAGATCGCTTGGTTTGTGGAGCGGAGGCGGAAATGAAACTCGATATACTGCTGCCGGTCAGCGCGTTCGCACTCGCGTTCGTTCACCCCGACGCGGCGCAAGTCGCGGCGACGGCGGTGTTGGTGCTGCTGGTGACGCGCATCGAGCGAGGGCGACGGGCGAGGAAAAAGAGAAGCGCCCCGGTTGCTCCCTGAGGCGCGGTCGGCGAGTGGTTTAGAAACGCTGAATGTTGAGGATGAGGTAGTTGAGCGCCTCATCCGGCGTGCTGCCCTCACCCCGCCGAAATACTTTTTGTCCTTCACGCTCAACGAAAACGTCGGCAAACCAAAAACCCGCGTTGGTTTGCCAGAGTTCGATGTTGATGATATTCGGGTTGTCGAGAAGCGTCGTAACCAACGCACCGCACAGCAACTGATACTGTTCGGGGATGTGCGTATCGACTAGTACTTTGTGATCGATAAATCGCAGAAAGAGTTTCTCCGGCAAGGGATTGATTGGGTTGTGCGATATGACGAACACCGCGCCGGGGGTGTCGTCGTAGCGGCTAATCTTGATTGATTTGAGCATAAGCGGTCTCCTTTCTGGATAAAACGGTTACACCGACAGTATACCCCGCTTTCGCGGGGTTGTCAAGAGGGAAAAGAAAAGCGCCCCGCATTTGGTGCGGAGCGCAGAAGGCGGGGAGGAAGCGCGGACTAGGAACGCTGGACATCAACAACGAGATTGTTGAGCGCCTCAACCGGCGTCTTTCCCTCACCGCGACACAGGCGATGCCCGCGCGCGGTCTCTACCGTCGCGTCGGCAAGCCATTCGCCGCTGTCGGGCTGCCAAACTTCGATGTCCAGAACCGTCGGTTCTTTCAACAGCAGCGTCGTCAGCGCCCCCGACTGAATCTGATACTCGTCCGGGATGTGCGTCCCGACGAGCATCATATAGTGAAGCGTGCGCTGTAGGTACTTATTCGTCGCCGGCGTAGTCTCACACAGCGAGTCAATGTGCACCAACTCTTTACCTTCCAGTCGTTTGATTTTGGTTGAAGTGATCATCAGTAGCCTCCTTCTTATAATAGATAATTGTCACACCCATACTCTACCACACACCACGCCGTTTGTCAAGAGCCGAATCTCAACCGAAATCCCCTCCGAAAGCCCTTGACAGACCGGAACTTGTGTGCTAGGCTAACGACCGGCGTAGTAGACGCCGATTTAGACGAGGAGAAAGGAGCCTATGTCCATCTCATTTACAGATTACCTCGACTTGCTCTACGGTGACGATACCGCCGCCTATACGACCGTCAGCGTCAAGCGCGCGGACGGTCGCTTTGACTGCAAGACGTTCAACCTCTCGCAGCGCGCCGAGATCGTCAAGCATATCGAGCGTCATCTCGCATACGACATCTACATCAAACGCGCTTCCCAGTTTATAAAGCCGGATCGCGGCTCATCGGGAACCGCCGAAATCGCCTACTACCAGCGCGTCATCACCGCCGACATCGACATCCGTTCCGACGCGCACGCGAAGGATACGCTCCCCGCGTCAAAAGACGACGCACTCCGGCTGCTGGAGGAGAGCGGCTTGCCGGAACCGACGCTCGTCGTCCACACCGGCAACGGTCTGATGCCGATGTGGGTTCTGCGCGAACCGCAGTGGGTCAACTACGTCGCCCCGGTCCAGGCGGGCGTCGAGGCGCAACTGCGCATCACCGCCGCGCGCTGCGGCTGGACGTTGGACAACACCGGCGACGCCGCGCGGTCGATTCGCGTGATCGGATCGTACAACTGGAAGCAGCGACCGCAGAAGAAGCCCGTCACCATCATCCGCAACAGCGACCGCTACTACGACCTCGCCGATTTCGCCGCGTTCGCCCGCCGTCCGCTCCTCACGCCCCGGCGCGTCGGCGGCGCAGCGACGCGCGAGACAATCGAGACGTTGCTGCGCTACATCCCCGGCGACGGTCTGGAGTACAATATGTGGCTGGCGGCGGTCTGGGCTATCCAGTCGGCGTTGTCGGAAGACGTTGCGACTGAAATCCTGGATCGCTGGACATACGACTGGGAGAAGCACCGGAAGCCCGATCACGTCGAGAGCAACATCGGGGTGTTGATCAACCTCGCCCGCGAACACGGGTTCGAAGGAACGATCCCCGGCGTACGCGGCGGATACGTCGTCTCGCCGGAGCTGCCCGACGCGATGAAGATCAATCAGCGTTATCTGGATATCGAGATTGACCCGGACGACGATTATCCGAATATCGTCGTCATCAAGTCGCCCAAGGGAACCGGAAAGACGCAGTGGCTGGCAGAAGCCGCGAAGTGCTACCCGCGCGTGTTGTCGGTGGGGCACCGAGTCTCGCTGGTGCGCCAGAGCGCGGCGCGGCTGAATCTTACCCCGTATTACGAGGACGGGCGCTGGATTACCAACGCACCGCGCGTCGCCACCACCATCCACAGTCTCGACAAAATCGAAACAGACGCGCCCTACGATCTCGTGATCATCGACGAGATCGAGCAGGTGCTGAAAGCAATCGTCAACGACCGCAACCTGAAAAGCCGGAAAGTCAGTGCAGTCGGGGCGCTGATGGAGCATCTCCGCAAGGCGCGGCTGATCATTCTCGCCGACGCCGATGTTGGCGAAGCGACGCTGACGTTCATTCAGTCTGCATTTCCTAACCCGAAGATAGCCTACGTCGAAAATGAGTATGTCCACCGTATGATAGATCATCTCGTACTGCTGCCGTCGCCGGAAGACGTACTCCAGAAGTCGCTGGAGTGGTACGAAACCAATGCGTGGAAAATCGCGCTTGCGTGCAACACGCGCGCCGACGCCGACCGCGCCGAACTGTTCTATCGTCAGGTTTTGCCGGACGCGCGGATATTGAAGATTACGGCGGAAACGAGCGAGAACAACAACGAGACGCTTGAGCGCATCAACGATATTCTGAAAGACGTTGATGTATTCATTTATTCGCCGTCCGTCGGCACCGGCGTCTCAATTGACATAGAGGGATTTGCGTTGTTCGGCATCGCCAGAAACGGCGTCGGCGTCGGCGACGTAGACGATTTCCGCCAGCAGTTGGGGCGCATCCGCAACCCGCTTGAGCGCGAGATCAACGTGTACGTTGAGACCAAGCGAATGAACGAACCGACATCGCCGGAGGCGTACCGCGATCTGGCGAAACTACGCGAACTGGAAGATGACTTCCGCATTTCACGCGCGAACGGCGCGCCGGAACCGGCGACGGAGTGGGATCGCGTGTATCTCGATCTGTACTGCGTTGTCAAAGCGAAGACCGCAGCGCAGAAGAACGACTTCTTCAACAATTTCGTCGGCGCGTATGCGGCGGAAGGCGTTGAGGTCTGGGACGACCGCGACAAGCCGAACCTGCCGACCGACCGCCGCCGCGAACTGGCGAAAGCGCTGCGCGAACAGCGCGAGGCGAAGGAACGCGAGCGCGCCGAACGGATCGCCAACGCGCCCGCGCCTGATGACGCGAAGACGGCGGAAGAGAAGCGCGACGCAGAACGGAAGGTCGAATTGGAGGAGAGGTACGGCATCGACGTTGACGCCGATCTGGTGCTCGACGACGAGCGCGGCGCATACGGCGCGGCGCAGCGCTTCGCGGCGGTGGAAGATGCAGAGGTTGCAAAAGCGCTGGATGAAATAGAGGCGACGCGGCGGTTCAGTGCAGATCGCAACCGATTCGCGCTGTTTGCGATTTGGTTCAATATGCTGCTTGCCGCGCTGAAATTGCGGATTGAAGAAGGTGCAGAAATTGCAATCACCGAAGAGTTTGTCGATCTCGTCGAGCGCAACCGGTTGTTGATCCACGCCTCGCTGGGGATCAGAGTGCGCAACGACTTCCGACAGAAGCCGATGTCGTTTATCAGCGCACTGTTCCAGAGGATCGGCGTCGGCATCGAAGGGAAACAGCAGCGGGTAGACGGCGGGAAGCGGGTGCGCGTCTACCGGCTGGTCAACATCGAGCGGGCGCGGCTACGCACCACCGGCATCCGCAAGCGACATCAAGAGCGAACCGCGCCGGTGTATGAGTTTCTCGGAACGCCTGTCACAACACATCATATAAATAAAAGAAAGTCCGGCGTTGTGACGGCTGCTGCTGTACACTAGGGGGCGCGTATGGCGAGATACATCGATATAACGTTCGCGTCGGGCGCATCTGACGAGACGCACTGCGAGATCGTAACCGCACGGGTGCGGTTGCTGGGGATGACGATTGATCTGGGCGACGACGAGCGTCCGGATAAACTCGTTGCGGTGTACGAGGTGGAGGAGGGCGGAGTTATTGTGTACGACGTAGAATACGTTCAAGTGAAGGATTACATACGCGCCCGCTTGCGGCGGTACGGTTCGTTTGAAGAAGTCCGGTGTGACGACGTTTACTCTGCGTATCTGGAGCGGCTTGAGTTGTAGCGTTCAATGAAATCGTTTGACGAACAAGCCGCATACGGACTTCCCTACGAACGCCTGATCGCGCAGACGGCGGCGCTGCTGCTCTACCCGCATCGTCTCGATCTGACGCTGGTGCGGCTGGACGCCTACGCGCCGCTGGATTTTCTGATCGTTGACGACGCGCGACCGATCGCCGCGCTGGAGGTCAAGCGTCGGTCGATTCGATCCGATACGTACCCGACGACGATTATTCCGCAATCCGTCGTCGACGCGGCAAAGCGCTTGACAATCCCCGTCTATGCTGCTATTCTCTTCACCGACGGACTGGCAGTATTCGATGTGCTGCGCACGCCCTCAAGCGTTCGCTGGCTGCGCACGCGGCGCGGGGCGCTGCGGAAGCATCGAGAATACGACATCTCAGAAAGGTTGGTGAAAGTTGAGGAAGTACATCAACGACAGAGAAGAAGCGCTTGACGCGGTGCAGACGCTGATCGAATGCGAAGCGCTCGCGTTCGATATCGAGACGCAGCCGCTCTTTCACTATCCGAAAGAGCGGACGAAAACGGCGTATCGGGCGTACTTCAACTATCTCAAGCGAAACCGGTGGGGTCTGACGTTTGACCCCGACCCCGACGACCTTCCCGACCCGCTGCCGCCGCCGGTTGACCGCCTCGCCGAGAAGCAGCGTCTGCAACGCCTCCTCAACGACGCCCCGCGCGGCGGGAAGACCTCGGCGCGGCGCATCCACGATCTTGAGGACGCGCTTGCAGCGCTTGACGATGAGGTTGTTCCGGCGTGGGTGATGCGCCACGTCGCCCGGCTGCTCCAAACCGGCGACTACGCCAACGACCCGGTGCGCCCGGGGCTTGACCCGCGCACCTCGCGCATCTTCCTCGTCCAATTCGCGACGATGTCCGGCGACGCCTATTGCTTCAACGCGCTGCGCGTCGGGCTGGATATCTTTATCCTGATATTCGAGCGCGTGCCGCTGGTCGGCGCGAACCTCACCTTTGATGTGCAGTTTGTGCTGCACACCGTCGGCGTTTTTCCGCGCGTCGCGTGGGATGTGGTGGTTGCCGACCGCGTCATCACGCTTGGTCTCGACGTTCCGCACTCGCTCGCAGCAGTAGCCGAGCGCTGGGTTGGAGAAACGCTTGATAAGAGCGTGCGGGAGACGTTCAGCAACCCGCACGTGCTGGAGCCGACGCCGGAGCAAGTGGAATACGCGCTCAAAGACGTTGAGGTTCTTTTCCCGATCCAACGCCGCCAGCAACAGCGCGCTGAGGCGCTGGGCGTGTTGGACGCGGTGCGGCTGTTCGTCAGCCTCACCGTTCCGACCGCCGCCGTCGAGTATTGCGGGCTGCGCATCGACGCCGTCCGCTGGAGCGAACTGACGGACGAGGCGGAGCGGCGGCTGCGCGCCGCAGCGGAGGAGTTTGCTGAGTACCTCGGCGTCGAACCGGAGGATTTGACGAAGCGCGAACTCGTAAAGACGACGGCGAGAATGCGCGGGATTGACATCGCCTCGCTTGACAAGCAAGAGTTGGGCGAGGCGGAACGCGAATACGAAGACGACCCGGAGCGGCGTCGGTTTTTCGACCTCTACCGCGCCTGGTCGCACTGGCAGAAGCGTGCAACCACATACGGACGCGGCTTTCTGGCGCATATCCACCCGCTGACCGGACGGGCGCACCCGAACCTCAAGATAGCCGGGGCGGACACCGGAAGGTTCGCGTGCGGGGAGCCGAACCTTCTGAACATCCCGCGCGGCGAGGGCGACGACCTGGACTACCGAAGCGCGTTTCTCGCGCCGGAGGGGTATGTGTTCGTCAACGCCGACTACGCTGCGATGGAGCAGCGCATCGCGGCGGACTTGTCAGAAGACCCCGCGCTTTTGGCGCTGTTCCGCGCGGGCGGCGACAATCACAGCGTTACCGCGGCGCTGATGTTCCACTTGCGGCGCGGCGACGTTGCGGAGCCGAAGCCGACAACGTTGACGTTTCAGCAGACGCCGGTTGAGGGATACATCATTCCGGCGGGCTGGGACGCTCAGCGCACGGTGCGGTTTGTAATCGAAAGCGGGTTGATGGAGAAGATCGGAAAGACGTACAAGAAGACGACGCGACAAGTCGCAAAGGTGGTTGCGTTCTTATACTTCTACGGCGGCACCCCGGTAGGGCTGGCGAAGAAGTTGCACTGCGAACAGAGTGAAGCCGAGCAATTCTTCAAAGACTTCAAATCCGCGTACCCGACGCTCAGCCGTTGGTTCGCCGACTGCGGGCGCGCGCCGTTTGAGCAGAGCGCCAGGCGCGTCGACGGATCAACCGCCGGGTACGTTTCGACCTACGTCGGTCTGCGCCGCTGGTTTACGTTGCCGAAGCCCGCAACGAGCCGCGCGGATGAGGGGCGCGTCTGGCGCGAGCGCGGTGCGATCCGGCGCCAGGCGATGAATTTCCCTTGTCAAGGGGGCAACGCGGTCGTTATGGCGCAAGCGATGTTAGACGCCTTCCGGCTCACCGAGCCGCGCGAGGGCGGGGTTGAGGCGACGTTGGGGATCGAACGAATGATCGTCGCGCCGATTTACGACGAGGCGCTTGCTATCGTACCGGAAACGCTTTCAGAAGCGGAGGCGCAGCGCTGGTTGGAACAAGTGATGATGAACGCGGCGCAGCGGTATATGGTGCGCTGCCCGCCTGCGGTTGAAGCAAATCCGATTTCAAAGAACTGGAGGAAATACTGAAATGAACACCTTTTTCGGCGTCCAAATCCAGAAGAAACAACCGCTCGTTGACGCGATCCGCGGCGTCGTTGCCGCGAAGCGTCGCCCGGTCGCGGCGCGGGATCGGGTGTACGCGAGCGAGATTTCCGCGTGCGACCGGCGTATCACCTTCGGGCTGCTGGGCTGCGAACCGGACGCGCCGCGCTCAGATAGCCCGTCGGCGCTGCTGGGCGACGCGATCCACGCGCATTTAGAAGCACTGTTGAAGGAAGCGTTTCCGGGGCGTGTGGAAACAGAGGTTCGAGTGATGAGCGGCGCGATCTCCGGGCGGATCGACGCGCTGCTGGTCGAAGACGACAACACGCTGACGGTGATCGACATCAAAACCGTCAGCGCGAAAGAGTGGGCGACGCGATCGAAGATGAACGAGTACGTTGACCAGATCAGCGTCTACGCCGCGCTGGTCGAGGCGCAGACCGGCGTGGTGCTGTTGGTCAACCGCGACACCGGCGAGATGGAGGAATTACGCTTCGAGATCGACCGCGCCCGCGCTGAAGCGTTGCTGTATAAGGCGCTGCGACTTCAGTCGCTGGCGCTGGAGGGGTATATTGCAGAAGCGACGGCGTGGGGAACGGAAGAGTGCCGGTGGTGTCCGTTCCGAAAACGGTGTGAGCCGATTGACAAAACGGGTGTTCTGGTGTATACTGCGGACTAAGGCGATTGTACCGAAGCAGTAAGAAAGGAAGGAGAGGAACCCGAATATGTTCAAGGAACTCATCCACAACGGAAGCCGAAGCGAACGACCGGAACTGAACGGCGCGTATATCGGGCGGTTTCTGGGCGTCAAAGAGCGTCAGCGTCCGACGTTTGAGACGAGGCTTAGCCCAGAACCGACCTACGAAGAAGTGTTCGTGTTTGAGTTCGAGGTTGTAGACCCAGAACTCGACGCGCCGCTCCGCGTGTCGCGATGGGTGCGGAAACCGCCGCGTCTCGATCACCCGGCGAAAAACGGGAAGGTCTCGAACCTCTACAAGACGCTGGCAGCGTTGTACGGCGTGTCGGTGATGTCAGACGAACAACTCCAGAATGCGGAGGAATTCGTCCAGAACGCCGTTGGGCGCGAGTATCAACTCACCCTGGAGACGAAACCCTCCGGGTGGGTTGAGATTGTGCACATCGCCCCCGTCCGTAAGACGCGCAGCCGGAAGAAAGAAGAAGATGAAGAAGTCCCGTTCTGAACCTCGTTGGAAGAGAAAGGAGCGCGAAGCACTCAAAGCCTTGCAAGCACTGTTCGGGCGGGTGAGCGATCCGTCGCTTGCCCGCCTTTTGACGCCGACGGGGCGTGTGGGACACCTCACGCGCTTCGGCGTTGATGGATTTGTCGGCGACAATCCGGGATTTGCGGTAGAAGTGAAAGCGAGGCGAAAGATGTTGACCAAACCAACGCTTGACGCGCTGCTTCAGACCATCGACCGCGCGGCGCGCTTTGAGCGCATCCCGCTGTTCGTTTTGGTGTTCGGGGACGATGTGCCGACCAGAACGGAGAACGGCGCGCGGGTGGATCGGGAGTGGGTAATGATGCCGCGCCGCGTGCTTGATGAACTCGTCGGGAAGGAGCGGAAGGATGAATGACGCTGAAGAGCGCTTTGTGCGCCGGTACGCACATCTCCCGCCGGATGCGCCGCTCGACCGCCACGCGGCGCGGGCGCTGCTGCGGCGCGCGTTGGCGGATCGGGAAGCGCTGGCGGAGTATCTCTTGAACAACGAATGCGCGCCGTCGCTGCTCGGCGAGTTCATCAACCGCCACTGGAACGACGCGCTGAGCAATACGGCGCGCGGCGCGTCGTTGCGTCTGGCGTCACGGACGCTGCGGGCGCTGGATTGTCTTGAGGAACGCGACCGATGGGCGGTGCTGGAGTGGATGCAGCGCGGGGTTGTTCCGTCAACGCGCATTCTGTGTCGGTTGTGTGAGGAGATCGACGATGCGTGACAACGATCTGCGTAACGACGATCTGCGCGCCGCGATGTCGTTCTTCGCCGAGCGGCTGCGCGGCGTTGATGGAGACGAGACGCGACTGCTGCGCCGGACGCGCCACAAACTGCGCAACGAGACGCGACTGCTGCGCTGGACGCGCCACAAACTGCGCAACGACGCGCAAGCGGTCGCAGAACTGATGCTGACGGTCGGGTACCGACCGACGTACATCAGATATTTTCTGCGGTATCACATTCCGGCGCTCAACGAAAGCGCGGCGGTCGGGGAAACATACACCGATCCCGATGCGACGGCAGAAGCGCATCTGGGGTTGTGCTGGCGTCTTGACGAGGACGTACTGACCGTCTACACCGACCTCCACGCCGCCGCGAAGCGTCTGCGGCAGCCGCACCGCGATCTGGCGGCGGTGTGTCTGAAGTGGGGGTATGTCCACGAGACGGTTGTACAAATGTTAGCAAAAGCGCTAGAAAGGAAACCTCGAAATGTGGTGGAAGATTGAAGAAATCCCGGAGCAAGAGTTGGAGAATTGGGCGAACGCGGTCGGTCGGTTTGAACGCGCCGCGAAGCGTGATGTTGCGGTGCGCGTGGCGGGGGCGTTCGTCATCTACGACCTGAACGGGGTGTTGGGCTACGTGGCGGGGCGCGAGGCTCCAGACGGAGCCTACCTCGTCGAGCGTTGGGTGCGCGGTAAGAAAGGATGGACGCTGTATGAGTGATCTTATCGCCTGGATCATCGCCGGGGGCGTCATTCTCGCCCTCGTCAACAGCAACGTCGCAGACGGACTGCTGAGCGCGCTCGACCTCAGCGACAACCTGCGCCGCGCGGTCGACTGGGCGCGCGGGGTGCGGGGCGTTCCGGCGGGCGTGGCGTCGGCGTGCTTCTTCATCCTAGCGTATGTCTTCGGTGCTTTGGCGTACCGCTACGACCTCGTACCGACGTGGAGATTTATTCAGCCGATTGCTGCAG